>Ga0209048_10007514_pt1 | contig 10061 bp, 12 predicted proteins | sample FrelakmetCRP12CR_FD_187146 | JGI IMG/M metagenome (GOLD analysis project Ga0209048, IMG submission 187146) | Freshwater lake sediment microbial communities from the University of Notre Dame, USA, for methane emissions studies - CRP12 CR (SPAdes)... | ecosystem: Environmental > Aquatic >... | reverse complement strand
CGAAAGAGCAGGAGAAAAACCCAAGGAAGTAAAGCCGCCCGAAAAGGGGGTAGAAAAGCTCCGAGAGTCCAGGCCACCAGAAAAGGGAGCAGAGAAACCGAGGCCTGTTGAAAAGGGAATTGAGAAACCCAAAGAATCTAAACCAGCCGAAGGCGGCGCAAACCCTCGAGAATTCAGACCAGCCGAGAAGGGAGCAGAAAAACCAAGCCCTGCTGAGAAAAGGATCGAAAAACCAAGAGAGTTAAAACCACCTGAGAAAGAGGTTGGAAAACAGGGCGAAAGTAGACAGGTGGAAGAGGGAATCAAAGACAAAGAGAGCCCGAGGAAATAGAGAAGGATAAAGAAAAATCTGAGAGATAAGAATCATTTTCTGCTTCTCTACCCTGACCATAGCAAACGTAGTAAATGGTTTTACATTGTCATTGCGAGTGATCCCGACTTATCGGGAGAGCGTGGCAATCTCAACCGTTAAGCGATGAGATTGCTTCGTCGTTTCACTCCTCGCAATGGCAAAATACAATACATCAGTTACAATTTTCATCCTTTCTCATCTCTTTATATGAACTTAAATCTGTTACAAGCTCCCTTCATACTATCAACAAGTTAAGTGATCTAGCAGGGGAGGATTTCCGCCTGTGGCAGATTGATGTCGCACGTTGAATTATAAGTTCCATCCTTTTAATAGTGGAGATTTTATGGTAAATGTATACGAGTGGAGGCGGAAAATAAAGATCTCCTCATTGAAGGGGCAAAGACCTTTGGGGTTAGTTTAGATGAAAAGGCTATGGAAGCCTTCGAACTTTATCTCAAGGAACTCCTTAAATGGAACCAAAAAATCAATCTCACGGCCATCCGATCAGAGAAAGGAATTCTCTTAAAACATTTTCTTGATTCCCTTTCTGTCTACCCTTATCTCCCTGAACATTCCTTCATCTTGGACATTGGGTCAGGAGCAGGCTTTCCCGGCATTCCGTTAAAAATCATTCAACCTTCCTTTGAGGTCACCTTGATTGACTCCGTTCGCAAAAAAGTCGATTTCCAAAAACATATCCTCCGAATGCTCGGTTTAAAAGAAACGGAGGCCATCCATGGCCGTGTACAAGACAGGGGAATCCTCCAAAGGTTGCAGGGTCGATTTGATATCACTCTCTCAAGAGCTTTTTCTGACCTTGGAACCTTTCTCTTCCTGAGTTTCCCCTTCTTGAAGCAAGAAGGAACCGCCATCGCGATGAAAGGTGAGGTGGATTCTAATGAAATTAGACTTCTCCCCGGAACAGAGGGAATCCAATACCGATTGCAAAAAACCATTCCCCTGATCCTTCCTTTCAGTTCTTTCAAAAGAACAATTCTCCTGTTTGAAAAGAGTTGAAAGCATAACTTTATCTTTCCATCCGTCCATTTTTTGTGCTATATAAAGGTTAGTGTGGAACATTGGAATAACGGAGGGGTGGAAAATTGGGTTTTAAAGATTGAGAGAGAATCCCCCATGATTCCAATGCTCCACCATTTCACAGGGATCTTCATGGCAAGAGTTATCTGTATTGCCAATCAAAAAGGAGGGGTGGGGAAAACAACAACGGCGGTCAATCTTTCTGCCTCCATCGCCGCCGCCGAGAAAAAAGTCCTTCTCATCGACATTGATCCGCAGGGAAATTCGACGAGTGGCGTGGGATTAAACAAAGAGGGATCCAACGGAACCATTTACCAAGCCCTGCTTCATGGTTCAGGATTGAAGGGAATGATTCAGAAGACCGCTCTTGCCTACTTGGATGTGGTCATTTCCAATACTGATTTGATCGGTGCAGAAGTGGAATTAATCGAGGAAAAAGATCGCGAGAAGAAGCTGGGTCACCTGGTCAAAGAGGTCGAGGCCGAATACGATTATATTTTTATCGACTGCCCTCCCTCCCTCGGGCTGTTGACCATCAACTCATTGACAGCAGCCCATTCCGTGATCATCCCTCTTCAGTGCGAATACTATGCCTTGGAAGGATTGGGGCAACTTCTCAAGACGATACGCCTGATTAAACAGTCCTTGAATCCAAAATTGGAGATTGAGGGAATTCTCCTCACCATGTTCGACAGCCGGAATAATCTCGCTCATCAGGTCGCCCAAGAAGTGAGAAAACACTTTAAAGAAAAGGTTTTCAGGACGATCATCCCGCGAAATATTCGGCTGAGCGAAGCTCCCAGCTATGGGAAACCCATCCTCCTTTACGATGTTCATTCGAAGGGTGCAGAAAGTTATTTGAACTTGGCCAGAGAAATCATGATGAATGGTAAGATCGATGGCAACTAAAAGAATGGCTTTAGGAAAGGGTCTGGGAGCACTTCTCCCGGAATTTGGACAGACGGAATCAAAGGCCCTGCTCTATCGTGGGATTGAAGAGATCGTCCCCAATCCATCTCAGCCCCGCAAGCATTTTGACGAATCCAAACTCCAGGAATTGGCGGAGTCCATTCGAGAGAAAGGGATTCTCCAACCCCTCCTCGTCCGAAGGACCGATCAGGGTTATGAACTGATCGTAGGAGAACGTCGCTGGCGGGCGGCTCAAAAGGCCGGGCTGAAAGAAGTTCCTGTCGTGGTGAAAGAGGTGGAAGGGAGAGAGGCTTTGGAAATCTCTCTCATCGAAAACCTGCAGAGGGAGGATCTCAACCCCATTGAGGAAGCGGAGGCTTTCAAGCATCTCATCGAGGAGTTCAATATCAGCCAGGAGGACTTGAGTAAACGGATCGGCAAGGATCGAACGACCATCACCAATACCCTTCGGCTTCTAAAACTCCCGTTGGAAGTAAGAAATCAACTCCTGCAAAACCGCATCACTCCTGGACATGCCAGAGCCATTCTCAGCCTCGAGAACAAGGAGAAGCAAAAGGAACTCTGCGCCCTCATTATTAAAAAAGGTCTTTCGGTGAGAGAGGCTGAAAGCTTGGCAAAACGATGGTCAGCGAAACTTCAAAAGACGACACCCTCAGTAAAGAGAAAGGGTGATTTAGAGAGTCAACTCAATAGTCTTCAAGATTCTCTCAGAAAATGCTTGGGGACAAAAGTCCACATCACCCAAAAAGGAAATAGAGGAAAGATAGAGATTGAATACTATTCCCACGAAGAATTGGAAAGGATTGTTGAAGCAATCCTTGGAAAAACCGCATAGAGCATAGCGCATAGCGCATAGGGAATATAGAAATAATGATTTTGGTTGAGGATTAAATACGCTATGCTCTTTGCACTCAGCGCTATGCGCTTTTGGAAAGGAGTCACCCATGTCAACAGGAAAAGCTCTTTTTTCTAAGAACAGTCCTACTCCTCCACCTCCCTCTGAGGAAATCAGCGCTTATCTGGGAAAGGAGACCACCTTTCAGGGAAAGATGACTTTCGAAGGCGTATTTCGTCTAGACGGGAAATTTGAGGGGGAAATCTTCGACAGCGGAACATTAATTGTGGGTGAGACAGCGAACATCAAAGGGAAGATTGGGCTCCAAACACTCATCATCAATGGCCGGGTGGAAGGGGACATCTATGCCAAGGCACGAGTGGAAATTCATGCAACCGGTAAAGTCTACGGGACCCTATCCGCCCCAATCCTGACCATTAATGAGGGTGGAATTTTCGAGGGGAGCTGCAAAATGGAGGGTGTGATTGATAAGAAGGAGGAGCATCGCGACCTCCCCTCTCAAAATGTGGACCATCCTTTATCCTCCCTCGCCCCAAAGGGAGAGGAGTAGGGCGAGGAAAACAAAAAAATAATTGACAACATTTTTTTACTGTGTTAACTAATTCACATTTTATTGCTTCCTGATGTCTCCCGACCAAAAACCGAAGGGAACCCTTGGCGAATGGATGCGTTATGCCAATATTGGCATCGAGATGATGGTGTCGGTTTTGATCGGGGCATTTGGTGGATATGGTTTGGATCATTTATTTCATACCAAACCTTGGCTGATGATCATCGGTTTCATCTTCGGTTCGGCGGCTGGCTTTCGAAGCCTTTTTCGACTCCTCGAGCAAGAAAATAAGAAAAAGGATTAGAATGAATTCTATTCTTCTGGGAATGATCGCCGGAGTGGCCCTGGCTCTGCTCAATTTCTTGGCTTCAGGGTTCTATTCTTCCAGGGTTCCCTCTCATTCCGGGAGTACCTCTGTTGTTCTTATCCTTGTAGGATTTATTGTCAGATTGACAATGGTCGGTATCGTTTTCTACATTCTCACAAGAGTTAAATGGATTCATTTTCAAACATCCCTGATCACGTTTGCAATCTTCTTTACTCTTTGCACCCTATGGAAGGCAGCCCGCATTTACAGGGAAGCAAAACCACTGATAAAACAACAAACCGAGATTTGAGGGAATGTCTATGAACTTGATGGAGCACCTTCAACCCCATGTATACATCCCGCTGAAGATTGGTGGCATTGATATTTCCATCACCAATGCCGTTGTCGCAATCTGGATCGCGTGCTTTCTGGTCTTTCTGACCCTGACTCTGGCAGGACGGACAGGGAGATTGGTCCCAAGGGGAATTCAAAACTTTATGGAAACCTTGGTCCAATTTGCGAGACAAACCCTTGTCGTCGAAATCCTCGGAGAGGAAGGGCTCGCTTGGTTCCCATTCATTGCCACCCTCTTCTTCTTTATTCTCTACTGTAACCTTCTCGGACTCGTTCCGGTTTTTCCGGGCTTCACCCCGACTTCCAACATCTGGGTCACGGCCTCCCTTGCGGTCGTGGTCTTCATCTGCACCCATGCTGCTGGAATCGCCCGACATGGAATCGGAAGATACTTTAAGAACTTTATTCCCGGGGGATTACCCAAGGGTATTGGCGGCATCATTATGACCGGCTTTATGCTCCTTATCGAAATCATCAGTCACATCGCCCGGCCCCTCTCTCTGGCGGTCCGACTCTTTGCCAACATGACGGCAGGGCACCTCGTGATCTTGGTTTTCATTTCGATGATCTTTATGATCAGCGCCTTTATCACTCCCGTTTCCGTGGTCATGGCGGTGGTGATGATGGCTTTTGAAATTTTCGTCTGTGTCTTGCAGGCGTTCATCTTCGCGATCTTAGCTTCAATTTACATTAGCCTTGCGGTACATGCAGAACATTAATTCGAATGCGGAAAGTAGAGGGTGGAAAGTGATCAGCCACTATCCACATTCCACAATCTACTTTCTAATTTAAAGGAGGAGGTTAATAATGGATGCAGCGGGTATTGGTCAATTGGTTCCTGGTCTTGCGAAATTGGGTGGAGGGCTGAGCATTGGGTTGGCAGCCCTGGGAACAGGCATTGGCATGGGGATCCTCGTGGGAAAAGCCATCGAGGGAATGGCCCGTCAGCCTGAATCCGCAGGACTCCTGCGAACCACCATGTTCATCGGGGTGGCCTTCGTCGAAGCCCTCGCGCTCTATGCCCTGGTCGTCACTTTCTTGCTCATCTTCTAATTTCTGTTTTGAATGAGGGGCCCCTCATCAGGGTCTCTCCGGTGCAATCGGGTCCTAAAACGACGTCCCGACTACCCCGAATGAAAACGCTGAAGGGAGAATTCTATGTGGGAGAATCCTATATTTAGGCCAGAACCCGGATTAATCATCTGGACCCTCATCTCTTTCTTCATTCTTCTCATTTTGTTGAAGAAGGTTGCTTTTCCACCGATCCTCAAAGGGATGAAAAAGAGAGAGGAGACCATTAAACAACAACTGGAAGAGGCCCAAAAAACGAAAAAGGAAGCGGAAGACCTCTTAGGGGGTTACAAACGCCAGCTTACCGAGGCCCGTTCCGAAGCCCAGAAGATCATCAATGAAGGAAAATCCCTGGGCGAGAACATGCGAAAAGAAATTGTCCAGAAGGCCCAGGCGGAATCTAACCAGATTGTCAAGAGGGCCCAGGAAGAAATCGAACTCCAAAAACAGAAGGCCATCCTCGAACTTCAGGAAAAAATCGCCGATCTTTCCATCATGGCGGCAACGAAGATTATCAACAAATCCCTGAATACGGAAGACAATCGTCGTCTGGTGGAGGAATATGTCTCTAAGGTAGGTGACCTCTATGGCAAGTGATCCCTTAGTCAAGTCCTATGCGGAAGCTCTCTTTCAGGTAGCACGGGCGGAGGAGATGCTTGATCGGGTGGAAGAGGAACTGACCCGACTGAACAAATCCCTGGAATCGAATGCAGAATTGAGGGAATTTCTGAGCACTCTGCAGATCTCTCCCGACGGGAAGAAAAGTGCTCTTTCTCAGATTTTTGGCCAGAAGATCTCGCCGATCACCCTTCACTGGATCAACATGGTGGTCGATCAGGGAAGACAGCGAAGGTTACCGGCGATCATCGAAGCCTTCCTCACGCTGGCTCAAGAGGCCCGTGAAAAGGTGACCGCAGAGGTGATTACTTCGATTCCCCTCTCAGAGGATCTTGCAAAGCGTCTCGAGCAGGAGCTCTCTAAAGTCACCAAGAAGCGAGTTTTCCTCAAACCCATGGTCGATGATTCGATCCTGGGTGGAGTGATCGTCAAGATCGAGAATAAGGTGATCGATGGAAGTGTAAGACATCGACTCGAAGAGATTAAAAAAGAGATGATCAAAACTGCTTAGCCTGCATCATAGTCCCCCTCACCCTTACCCTCTCCCGCCAGGGGAGAGGGGGATACTTCTAACTTCCTCCCCCTTGATGGGGGAGGGTACGGGTGGGGGTGACAGAGAGGTGTAAAGATATGGAACTGAAGATCAATCCAGAAGAAATATCAGCCATCCTGAAACGACATATCGAACAATATCAGGTCAAGATGGAAATGGAGGAGGTGGGCGAGATCATCGAGGCCGGCGACGGGATTGCCCGGATCAAAGGCCTTCCCAGTTGTATGTCGGCTGAGATGCTCGAATTCCCAGAAGGGATCTATGGGATGGCCCTCAACCTCGAAGAGGACCAGATCGGAGCCATGATTCTGGGCGATATTGCCCATATCGAACAAGGGGACTCCGTCAGGCGAACCGGTAAAGTGCTCTCCATCCCGGTGGGGGATGCTTTAGTCGGAAGAATTGTCAATGCCTTGGGCCAGCCCATTGATGGAAAAGGTCCCATCCATACCGATAAATTACGGCTGATTGAAGGCGTGGCACCCAATGTAGTGGAAAGACAGCCGGTGAAGGAACCCCTCCAGACAGGATTGAAATGCATTGACTCCATGATCCCCATTGGAAGAGGTCAACGAGAATTGATCATCGGTGATCGCCAGACCGGAAAAACAGCCATTGCTGTTGATACGATCCTGAATCAAAAAGGAAGGGACGTCATCTGTATCTACGTGGCCATCGGACAGAAGCAGTCGACCGTGGCAGCGGTCGTCAACACCTTCCAGGAGTATGGAGCCATGGAGTATACGATCGTGGTGGCCGCCACAGCGAGTGACCCGGCACCCATGCAATTCGTAGCCCCTTACGCAGGATGCGCCATGGGTGAAGAATTCAGGGATACCGGCCGCCATGCCCTGGTCATTTATGACGACCTCTGGAAGCATGCTGTGGCCTATCGGCAGGTCTCGCTCTTACTAAGAAGACCACCGGGTCGAGAGGCATTTCCAGGCGATATCTTCAACCTTCATTCAAGGCTACTGGAAAGGGCGGCCAAATTAAATGATGAGCTGGGAGGAGGGTCTCTCACCGCCCTGCCCATCGTGGAGACCCAGGCAGGCGATTTTTCGGCTTACATCCCTACGAATGTTATTTCGATTACCGATGGTCAGATCTATTTAGAGGGTGATCTTTTCTATGCTGGAGTTCGACCCGCTGTCTCAGTCGGTCTCTCCGTTTCCCGTGTCGGTGGGAATGCACAGATCAAAGCGATGAAGAAGGTAGCGGGAATGCTCAGGCTCGACCTGGCCCAATATCGAGAGCTGGTCACCTTTGCCAAATTCGGTTCAGAACTGGACAAAGCGACTCAAGCCCAGATCACTCGTGGAGAACGTCTGGTGGAAATCTTGAAACAACCCCAATACGTTCCGATGCCGGTAGAAGATCAGGTCATGATTATCTTTGTGGCAGAGAACGGTTATCTCGATGATCTTCCGATAGAGAGGGTGAAGGACTTTGAGGCAGGATTTTATCCCTTTGTACGAGAGAAATACCCACAGATTCCTCAGGAGATTCGGCAGAAGAAGGAGCTTCCAGAAGAACTTTCAAAACTCCTCCACCAAGCGGCTCAGGAGTTTAAGAAGAATTTTGTGTCAACATAAAAGCTGGAATAATGGAACGATGGAATGATGGATAAAATTTGTTTCTGAAGAAACCCATCATTCCAGTATTCCAACATTCCATTCTTCCATTAGGGTTTTGAAGAGATGCTCGGAACTAGAGAAATCAAGCGAAGGATTCGAAGTGTCATCAGCATTCAGCAGATCACCCGCGCGATGCAGATGATCGCTGTCTCACGCCTCAAACGGGCTGAGGATCGTCTCCGTTCTGCAAGGCCCTATGCCCAGAAGATCCAAGAATTCATGGAAACCCTTGCTCCTTCTCTTTCCACGATCCGTCATCCCCTACTGGCCAAGCGCGAGGTTAATAAGATCGGCTTGGTCCTTATCACTGCAGATAAAGGGCTCTGCGGCGGCTATAATGCGAATGTCCTCAATCACGCCCAAAAATTCCTCGATCATTTTTCTGGTAAGGAACTTCGCCTCATTCTTGTTGGAAAGAAGGGGTATGATTTTTACAGAAGAAAAAAAATTCCCATTGACCACACACTTCTCCAAATCTCAAAGGATATCACCCTTCAGGAGGTGAAGGAGATCTCCGGAGTCGTCATCAAAGGTTTTGAAGAAGGACGTTACGATGAGGTGGACTTAATTTACACCCGTTATCAGTCTGCCATGAATACGCGACCCATGACGATGAAGTTATTGCCCCTCGAGAAATCAGAGGTTCTTAAAACAGGGGGCGGTATAAAAGGAGAGCCACTTTTCGAACCCGACCCAGAAGAGATCATGTCTCTCTTGCTTCCAAAATATCTCGAGGCCCAGATTTACAATGGTCTGGTCGAGTCCGTCGCCAGCGAGCAGTGTGCCCGCATGGTCTCAATGAAATCAGCCACAGAAAATGCTGAAGAGATGATCTCTTTTCTCACCCTGAGTTTCAATAAAGCCCGACAGGCTTCCATCACCAAAGAGCTCTTGGAGGTGACCACCGGAGCAGAAGCCCTCCGGTACGCCAGAGGAAAAAAATAGAAACGCTATGCGCATAGCTTGCCCTCCGCAAGGCTTCTGGAGGCGGGCGCTAAGCGCTTAGCGGTATTTTGAGAAAGGGAGGTAGGACATTGAAGGTTGGAAAAGTTCTTAGAGTCATCGGTCCAGTAGTGGATGTGGAATTCTTCGCTGAAGAATTACCTGCCTTATACAATGCGATTCGAATTGACAGACCCGATGGGACAAAATTAATCATCGAAGTGTCCCAATATCTCGGCGAAAATGTCTTGCGCTGTATAGCAATGTCCACAACCGATGGATTGGTCCGCGGAATGGATGCAGTGGATACTGGAGAATCGATCACCATGCCCGTAGGAAAAGAGACTCTGGGTAGGGTTTTTAATCTCCTGGGAGAGACGATTGATAAATTAGGCGACTGCCCGGCAAAGAAACGATATCCTATCCACCGTCCCCCGCCACCTTTTGAAGAACAGGTCCCTTCGAATCAGGTCTTTGAAACAGGCCTCAAGGTGATCGATCTTCTTGAACCCTATGCCAAAGGCGGGAAGGTCGGCCTCTTCGGTGGCGCAGGCGTGGGAAAGACCGTTTTGATCATGGAACTGATTCGAAACATTGCCACAGAGCACGGAGGGTTTTCTGTTTTCGGTGGTGTGGGCGAAAGAACCAGGGAAGGAAATGACCTCTGGCTCGAGATGAAGGCATCCGGGGTTATTGAAAAGACCGTTCTCGTTTTTGGTCAGATGAACGAACCACCAGGAGCAAGGCTTCGGATTGGCCTCTCCGCCCTCACCCAGGCAGAATATTTCCGGGATGAAGAAGGGCAGGATGTGCTTCTCTTCATCGATAATATCTTCCGTTTTGTCCAGGCAGG
>Ga0209048_10007513_pt1 | contig 10063 bp, 12 predicted proteins | sample FrelakmetCRP12CR_FD_187146 | JGI IMG/M metagenome (GOLD analysis project Ga0209048, IMG submission 187146) | Freshwater lake sediment microbial communities from the University of Notre Dame, USA, for methane emissions studies - CRP12 CR (SPAdes)... | ecosystem: Environmental > Aquatic >... | reverse complement strand
TGCTGAGCCTGAGGAAAAAGAGATCATGTGGGCTGCCCAGGCGGCGACACTCACCCATTTAGGGTGCGCGATTACCGGCCCACCTCTCTGAGCGAACAGACAAGCCAGGTGGGTTAGGCAAAGTAAACTGTTATCCAACCCGATCACAGGCAGTTACATCCATGCTCCATTTTCTCCGTACTCGTGCACTTTCCTTCCGCTACGCCTTTGCCGGCTGGTGGTTTGTCATCCGGACCCAACGCAACGCCTGGATCCATACCGTCGTTAGCGTGATTGTGGTAGTGTTGTGTCTGTTGTTAAGACTGTCGTCAAGAGACTGGGCAGTGATTGTTATTGCCATCGCCATGGTATGGACAGCGGAGTTCCTGAACACGGCCCTGGAAGCCGTTGTAGACCTGGCAAGCCCAGAGAGGCATTATCTCGCAAAGGTGGGCAAGGATGTAGGCGCTGCTGCGGTTCTGATAGCAGCTACCAGCGCAGCTCTCATAGGCCTATTGATTATAGGGCCGCCCTTGTGGGCGCGAATCCAATTATTGATGATTAAGCGTTGATACTGATCCTTTCCATCCCCGGCTCATTCTGAGGTTCTTATGTCCACTAACTCTTTCCGTTTCGGCACCGTCGGTTCACCACTATCTACCCCCAAAAAGCCGGGAGGCAGTGTAGGCGCGATCGTCCGTTCTGCAGAGCTCGGCTTGAAGGCGTTAGAGCTGGGTTGGGTCCAATCGGTGCGAGTCACTGAAAAAACTTGCGCGGAAATCCGCTTTGCAGGAAATGAACAGGACGTGTTAATCAGCGTGCATGCGCCTTATTTCATAAACTTAAACGCCGACGAAGAGGAATGGCCTAAGTCACGCAAACGTTTGATGGACGCTGCACACTATGGAAACCTGGCGGGAGCCGCAGACATCATCTTCCATCCGGGTTCCTATTTTGGGCTAGGGCCGGAAAAAGTCTTACCGAAAGCCATAGAAAGATTGCAAGCCTGCGTGGCAGAATTACGCGCCGCCGAGAATCCAGTGACCCTGCGTCCGGAGACAATGGGGAAATCCGCCATGCTCGGCTCGTTTGAGGACACTTTGGAAATGAGCCGGACAATCCCTGGCGTAAAACCCTGCCTGGACTTTGCCCATTTGCACGCCCGCCCTGGAGACGGCTCGATGAACACATACGACGAATGGAGCCGCCTGCTGGAGACCTGTGGGAAGGCCCTGGGGGATCAAGCGTTTGGTCAAATGCACGTCCACCTTTCAGGGATCGAATACGGCCTTAAGGGAGAAAAAAAACATTTGAAACTCGAAGACGCCGATCTGGATTTGAAAGCATTGTTCCGCGTTTTGCGCGATTTCAATTGCTCCGGTCGTATCCTGTGCGAAAGCCCGATTATGGAAGAGGATGCTCTGAAAATGCAAGAGACATGGACAGAAGTCTGCGGCTCAGCGGAGAGCGGCAAAGCATGAATTATGGTCCAGATCCTGCCCAGGCTTTAGCGAAGGTGCATACCCGGATGCGCCGCTGCCGTTTGTGCCTCGCGGCAGGTTATGAGATCTTCCCCAGGGCAATATTTTCCGGAGAGGTCGGAGCGCACCTGATGGTGATCGGACAGGCACCAGGTATCACCGAAAAGGAAGCGGGAAGGCCGTTTAACGCAAGCAGCGGCACACGTCTTTTTAAATGGCTGGCTGAGGCGGGGATTGAGGAAACCTGGTTCCGGAAAACGCAGTATATGACCGCAGTAACCAAATGCTACCCAGGACGGACGAAGTCAGGCGGGGGCGACCGAGTTCCCTCGCCAGCAGAGCAGCGCCTCTGCCGGTCCTACCTGGATGCCGAGATCGCCCTGGTCAATCCAGTGTTAATCTTCCCGGTCGGCCGGTTAGCGATAAACTTGTTCTGCCCGGCTGACCTATCTCTGGAAGAAATTATCGGCACCGAGATGCAGGTCGAGGAACGTTCGATCATCCCCTTACCCCACCCATCGGGAGCGAGCCGCTGGCATTCCATTCCAGAAAACCGCGAGCGGATTGTCCAGGCGATCGCCCTGATCCGCAATCATTTAGGGCAATTGCGATTTAATTAAAAAAGGCGGGGGTTGCCCGCCTTTTTTTCAATATGGGGAAATTCCTAACGCACCCGCTTAAAGTCGATGATAATCAGGTTCATATCACAGCTGGCGAAAGTATCGAAATAAGCCTTATCCGACAATGGCACTCCGGATTGGTCCAGCAGTTGTACCCATAATGAGCGTTTCGAGGCGGTGGGTTTGTCGGCGAGTTTAAACTCATAGCCGGCACGGCCATAATCCAGCGCCACTCCGGTCAGACTCATTAAGTGATCGGGGATGGTGACACCCGGCAGCGTACCACCCAGGCGAATGATCAGTCCGGTGATCGGGCTGCCATTCATGTCAATCGCCTGGCCTCCTACCCCCATCCAGTTACAACCCAGCTCAGGATGGTAAATATTGGGGATCGCCTTTGGGCTTCCCTGGCGGACCTCAAAGGAATAGCCTCCAGGCGGCCGGGTAGGTGGAGGGGGCTCCGTGGGGGTGATGGTAATCGGCGTTGGAGTAGGCGGCAATGTAGAGGTGGGCTGAGGAGTGTCTGTAAAAGTCGGTACCGGGGTAACTGTCGGGGTCCAGGTAGGCGGTAAAATCACCGAACTGGTGGTAGTGCTGGTGGGCAATACCAACACAGACGGAAGGGTTGGAGGAGGAAAGGGATTAAAAGCCGAATAAGGATTGGTGAAAATCAACACAAACATGCATCCCACACAAGCAACCCCTAATAAAGCCAGGATGGTGAGGATGTTCCAGATCAGCGCTGATCCGGAGCGAGCGGATTGGGATTCGTCTTTGAAGTCGAAGGCGTCCATAACTTTCCTATCTGGATATCGTGGAAGCGAAATCTATAAAGAACGCTCAGAATGAACTAAGACACCAAAATCTGGATGTCACTCGCCGAGCGACGCGCCTCCAACCATTTCTGTAGAGCCTGATTTTGCAAGACTAACAACGCTCCAGGAACAAGCAGGCGCTGAGGATCTTGCTCGATGACTTGCAAAATATGGAATCCTGCAGGAGTCTCAATCACGGAACTATATTCATTCGGTTTTAAGTTGAAGGCGGCTTCTTCCAATTTGGGGTCTAACAAATAACCTCGCGGAAACCACCCCAGATCGCCGCCTGTGATGGGATCATATTTGACTGCCAGGTTGCCAAAATCGTTGCCGGCTTGAAGTTGAGCATACACTTGATTGGCTTGATCAGCATTATAGAGCAAAATCTGGCGAGCGTGGATCTGTTCAGCACTTTTCGGCACGGAAGCAATGATCTGATCGCGCATCCATGCAGTAGCGATCGAACGAACTAACGCCTGGTGAAAGCTATCTTCCTTATAACCATGGGCAGCCATCCAATCCGAAAGCACTGCCTGACCGCCAAGCTGATCTACCAGGCGCTTCAGATGTTCCTGATAGATAGTCTCATCTACTACAAAACTTTTTTCGGCCGCGGCCTGGGCCAGTAAAGTCTGGTCGATCAGGTCATTTAAAACGCGCTGCTTGTCCTCCGGCAAGGGATCTTTGCCACTGGCGGCCTGGTACTGCGCCAGCTCAGCCTCGTATTCCGCCAAAGTAATCCCGACCCCATTTACACGGGCTGCCATTGGCGCAGGAGTGCCTGAAGGCAAAACTGGCGAAGGCGTGAGGGTAGCGGACCCAACCGAGGCATTCGTGCTCGCCGCAGAGGCTACTGGCAATGTAGCGGGAGGCAACCCCTTTGGTTTACAAGCTGTTAAAATCAAGACCAACGCTCCCAACCAAATCAAACCTTTGAAGTAAAATAGAACTCGAGCCATGACTCAAGATTATACCTGTAATAGGGATAGGCTTGTAGGAAATTTTGCACAGAGATAGTCCCAACAAGCTATCCCGCTGATTAAAGAGTAGCAAGTATCATGCCTGCTAACGGGCAAATAGAGACGGTTTTTAAGGAGAAGCTGGTCATGCTGCGTGCCACGCTCCGATCAATTGTCCGGTTCCTTTTTTTCCTGCTGACCCATCTGAAAGTAGAGGGGCTGGAGAATATACCTTCTCACGGCAGCGCCATCCTAGCTTCAAACCACGTGAGCATCCTGGACTCGCCGTTGATATTCGTCATCTTGGAACGCCAGGATGCGACTGCATTGGTCGGCGAAAAATACCAGGAAAACCCGGTCTTCCGCTGGCTGGTCAACGCGGTCCATGGGATCTGGATCAACCGCCAGCAAGCTGACATCCGGGCTTTAAAGACCGCAATCGACTATTTACAGAATGGCGGACTATTAGGCATTGCGCCAGAAGGCACTCGCAGCCACACCGGAGCGCTGACGCCTGCTAAGGAAGGCGTGGCTTACCTGGTCGATAAAGCCGGAGTAGAAGTCATCCCAGTTGCAATCACTGGCACCGAGAATGTCTTCCACGCGCTGTCACACTTCCAACGAGCGCGGATCAAAATCCGGATTGGCCAACCGTTTAGACTTCCCCCCATGCAGCGCCGGGATCGCAGCGGCTCCATGAAGCGTAACACGGATGAGATCATGTGCCACATTGCAGCCTTGCTCCCGGCAGAGTATCGCGGCATCTATGCCGACCATCCATTGTTGCAAGAACTGCTGGAGAAACAGACCAGCCCAGATATCTTGACAGCCTATCAACCTCAGGTATAATCGCATCAATTCAGTCCGAAAATGCAGGCGCGGAGACCAGTAACTCCAGTCCTATTCCAGAGAGCTGCCGACCGGTGTGAGGCAGCATCGACTGGCTGTGAAATCCTATCCGCCGGCCCTTACGTAATCCAGGGCCAGTTGTCTCTGCAGGGGTTCAGCATGGGGTTTGACCATGCGGGCCGTAAGGAGACCGGGTTTGCCCGTTAGCGCAGAGCTGAGGCCGTTTGTAACGGCGAAAGCAGGTGGCACCACGAGCGCCCCCCTCGTCCTGCAGGACATAGGGGGCGTAACTATTTTATGCCTGGAGGTGCAACCATGTTAGACATCAATTTAATTCGTGAAAAGCCTGATATAGTCAGGCAATCGATGAAAGTACGCCAGATGGAACCCGCGCCGATCGATGCGATCCTAGACTTGGATGAACAACGGCGTACTTTGATCCAGGAAGTCGAAGCTTTGAAGGCAGAACGGAACGCGGTCTCCAAGGAGATCGGCCGGATGAAAGACCCTGACGAGCGGCAGGCCAAAATCGAGGCGATGCGGATGGTCGGCGACCGCATTAGCGAAATCGACGAACGCCTGCGCCAGATCGAGAACCAGCTCAATGGAATCCTGGCAACCATCCCAAACCTTCCAGATTCGCGCGTTCCCTATGGAAAAGACGACAATGAGAACGTGGTAATCCGTACAGAAGGGCAACTCCCCGAGTTCGATTTCGAACCCAAGCCTCATTGGGACCTGGGACCACAACTCGGTATCATAAATTTCGAACAGGGGGTAAAGGTCACCGGATCGCGGTTCTATGTGCTTACTGGGTCCGGAGCGCGCCTGCAGCGCGCTCTAATCGCCTGGATGTTGGACTTGCACATCCGCCAGGGTTACACTGAAAAGTACCTGCCTTTTATGGTCAAAGGCGAGACGCTCTTTGGCGCGGGCCAACTACCTAAATTCGAAGATAATTTGTATAAAGACCACGAAGAAGATTTATGGATGGTGCCGACCGCAGAGGTACCATTAACCGGCTTGCACATGGGGGATATCCTGGCCGAGGCTGATCTGCCCCTATATTATACGGCTTACACGCCCTGCTTTCGTCGCGAGAAAATGAGCGCCGGGCGGGACGTGCGCGGCATTAAACGCGGCCACCAGTTCGACAAGGTGGAAATGTATATCTACTGCAAGCCAGAAGACTCGGAAGCCCAGCACCAAAAAATGCTGGCCGACGCCGAAGAGACTTGCCGCTTATTGGGGTTTACCTACCGGGTGAAGCAGCTATGCACCGGAGACCTGGGCTTCGGCGCCAACATGACCTACGACCTGGAGGTTTGGGCAGCCGGATGTAACGAGTGGCTCGAAGTCTCATCCATATCGAACGTAACTGACTTCCAGGCCCGTCGGGGTAATATTAAGTACCGCCTGACGGATGGCGGCCGCGCCCGTTTCTTACACACCCTGAACGGCTCTGGGTTGGGCATGCCGCGCACACTGATTTCCGTCCTGGAAAACAACCAAAGAGCAGATGGTTCGGTCGTGGTGCCAGAAGTGTTGCGCCCCTGGATGGGCGGGATTGAAGTCATCCAGCCAGAGTAATTCAAGAAGGCAGAGGAACGGGCTCAATGCCAGCCTGGTTAGACATCTCGATCTTCGGACTGGTGCAGTTCTTTATGTTGATCGGCCTGCTTGGGCTGGTCGTTCCCATATTCCCAGGCCTTGTCGTGATGTGGCTGGCCGCCTTGGGTTACGGCCTGGCCAAAGGGTTCGATACATTAGGGATCGTGATTTTTATTTTAATCACTTTGTTTATGGTCGGGGGTTCAGTAGCGGATAACCTTCTGATGGGAGCAGGAGCACACCAGGGAGGCGCTTCGTGGTGGACCATCATCGTAGCTCTAATTGCCGGCATCGCAGGGACGATCCTCTTCCCGCCTTTTGGCGGAATCATCGCGGCGCCAGTATCCGTGCTCCTTTTGGAATACCTGCGCCTGCGCGACTGGCAGAAAGCCTGGCTGGCATTTCGCGGCCTGGTGGCAGGCTTTGGCCTATCCTATTTTGTCCGCCTTTTCATTGGGGTCGCCCTGATGGTGTTATGGTGGATCTGGGTGTGGAACGGCTAATCCTGTCGCCGGATGATCATCTGGGATTGAAGAATACCATCCCAACGCCCATTCGCTCCAGGCCTTGTGCAGCCCAATACTCCATCATTGCCGAGTCTTCGTCTAAAACTCCAAACAAAGCCGGGATCGACTGCGGGTCGCCAATTGCCGCCAGGGCTCGCACCGCTTCTACTTGCGAAGCACGAGAGCCCGCATACAGCACTTCAAGCAAGGCTGGCACTGCAGGTTTACCGATGGCTGCCAGGGCTCCGGCAGCGAGCATAACTACCAGGTGGTCGGCGTCTGCCAGTGCTTTTGCTAAGCCCGGAACCGCCTGGGGATCAGGGTGGTCGCGTAAGCCAAGCGCGGCGCCTTGCCGCACCAAAGGATATGGATCCTCCAGCGACCGAACTAATAGACCAGGGACCTGTGGATCGGAAATAGAAGCTAGCGTACGCAGCGCCCACCAGCGTGTGTCCGGGTCGGAAGAAGTGAGCAACCTGCGCAAACGGGGCAACACCTGCAGCGGAGGATACCCAGCCAGGGCTATTGCAGCCGCCTCAGCCTGCGCCTCGTCGCTTCCGCTTAAATCTGCCAGGTAGCCAGAGAGTCTTGATTTCATAAACTCCAATAAAGGCCGTATCGGGCCTTATGGGAAAAAGCGGCGGTCAGTCGCGAAGAAAGAGACTTCGACGGGATCAAGCTAAGCAGGCGGAAGAACAGGCAAGTCCTCGACTTTCGTACTTACCCATTTATCCCCTTCATCGATCAACATCACTGGAATATCATCGCGGATAGGATATTTGCGACCGCAGTCCCTGCAAACCAGCCACGATTCTTTGATGTAATCTAATAAACCATCTTTCTCTCGCACGCAAGCGGGACAACGGAGGATTTCGAGTAATTCCTGGCTGACCATAGCGCCTCCTGATTTTAATTTGGATATGAACGGATTACCTAAGGATTGATCAGTGGATTTTTCTTCGGGTTTTTGGTATTTGGCAAGTGGGTACCTGGACCGTACTGGAATATATCTCCCCAAGGGAGATAGTGGGTACTGATCGAGTCGGTGAAAATCGCCTGCCCATCCCGATAGACCGTGCGAGTGACGGTGATATCTGCGCCTTCGGCTGACCAATCCACTTGCTTGATCTGCCCTTTTGCCAGGTCAGGATTCTCTTCGTAAACCGGATCTGGCGGATCAACTACATTCTGAGGCCCGCTAGTATCCCACTCTACAGTCCGGCCGTCTTTGGTGGAGTAGAATTTCCAGGTCAGGCTTTGTCTGGCCGGGTTGAAATAAGTCTCCATCAGAAGCCAGTAGGGTGTGTCATTTTGGAACTTAAAATCCACCACCGGCACGAAAACAGTTGCGTCCAGGCCGGCCCATTTATCATCATAACCGGTGGCATTTTGCTCGTAATAACCGACTCTATAGGCGTGCGGATGGCGTTCGACAATTGGAAAACCCGCCAGAAAAGCTGTACGGAATAAAGTAGTGCTTACCTGGCAAACTCCGCCCCCTACTCCCTTGATTGTCCGGTCACCGTAAATGATCAAAGCTTCGGCGTAGCCGGTATCCAAGCTGACTTCTCCCATAGCGCTTGCCATGGAAAAGGTCGCACCAGGTGCGACTAATAAGCCATGAAAATTAGCCGCAGCCGTTTTGATGTTTTGCATGCGCTCTGCTGAAGAACCACGGAAGTAAGAAGTGTAAGAGACTACTAACTCCGAGATCCCAAGCTGCTCTCCGGTCGCTTTCTCCGTGACCTCAGGCTGGTTGTAAACCATTTTCAATGGTACGCTATGCTGTCCCTGGGCGATTTTCTGGTTGATATCCTGGAGAGTGGCTTTTACATCTAAACTGCGTCCGCTAACCGAGGGCTGGATAACGTCCAATTTGCGAGTATCATCATTGAACGTAAAGCGAGCATTCGAAGACTGCTGATCGATATCGGGCGCCAGAGCGTTCAAATAGGTTTTTAAAGCATCCTGGTTCAGACCCACTTGATAACTGATCACGTCCGTAGCTTGTACTCGCCCGACGGTGAGCATCTTTGCCAGCTGGTCTTGCGGGATGACCCATGTTCCTGAACCACCTGGTTTCGCATCCGGGATTTGGAGGGTTAACGGCGCGCTCAAGATCTTTCGGGCAGCGTCAGCCTGCTGGCTGGCATCCATGACCTCAGGTGTTGTCTCATGGAGCACCAATGGCACAATACCGTCCGTCAAGGTACGGATCTGAGTGTTTAGCGCTGCCAGCGTCGCTGGCAAGTCTACGGTACGGCCAATCTGGCCGGGTACAGCTACGACGTTTATGCCGTTGAGCCCGAAAGAAGCATCTTTGGCAGGACGATCAACTTGATTAGCGATGCCAAGCAAATAGCTTTGAGCGGCGGACTCATCATACACAAGCAAAGGAGACAGATTTTTTCCCGAATACCAGGCAGCTAGTTTTGCAAACATACTACCCAAAGAATTCCCTCTGCGCCCATAAAGGTAGGCGGCTTCTGCGTTAGCCTTTGCATCTACGGATAAGCCCAATTCTGCTGGCTGGGCGATCCAAACCTTGTCGCCGTCCTTAAGAACTATCTTACCTTCCTGGGGAAAAGTCAGCTTTTGGGTCAGTAGAAGAGCTGCCTGCTCGGGAGACAACCCGGATACATCGACGCCTCCCACAAAAACGCCAGGGAAAATCCGGCCTGCATGAGAAGCATCAAAAAAGGTCGCCAGCAGGAGCATGAAAAAGACAAATAAAACCGCACCCCCGGCCGCGGCAGCCAAAACCTGATAGTATATAGAAAATGAAGTAATATTAGCTTTTTGTGGGACAGAACGAGAACTCATTTCACCTTCTCAACAAATTATTTCCGTATTTACCAATCCAAAATTTTCTTGCCAGTCAGTTGACATTCATCCGACCGAATTCCAATTCACCCGTCGATGACGGCTAAAGACCTGCTTTTATTAATGAACTGGCTTGCATTTTATCACAAATGGAACCACCACCTGATTCACCCCACATCTGAATTGGGAGAATTCTACCCCAATCAGGTATAATCTTCTTTATTATTTGGAACTCGCTCAAAGGATTTTTCGTCTATTGCTTACAACGACCTGGGATAAAGGAGCGTGAATGTTACCTGGTGAAAAAAACCACTCGCGTTACAACCGCCGGTACTTTTTGCGGCTAGTGCCAATCGTCCTGGTTTTGGCAAGCCTGGCATGCGCGCTGCCGGCGGTCCTGTGGCGGCGCCTGGCAGG
>Ga0209048_10007512_pt1 | contig 10063 bp, 7 predicted proteins | sample FrelakmetCRP12CR_FD_187146 | JGI IMG/M metagenome (GOLD analysis project Ga0209048, IMG submission 187146) | Freshwater lake sediment microbial communities from the University of Notre Dame, USA, for methane emissions studies - CRP12 CR (SPAdes)... | ecosystem: Environmental > Aquatic >... | reverse complement strand
TCCACAGGCTGCGCAGCGCCGGCAGGTCGAGATGGCCGTCGAAGCCCTGCCGCACGTGCGCGGTCGACAGGCCTTCCCAGATGACGTCTGCGTACCACGACGACACGTGGTTGAGCACGAGCGCATCCACCAGCGGCTCCTGGGCGCCTGTCAGCAGCGCCAGGCACGAGCCCAGGCTCGTGCCGAGGATGGCCACCCGACCGTATCCCTGCGACTTCAGCCACGCGACGGCCCGGCGGGCGTCGACGACGGCCTGCCGGTTCACCTGGAGCGTCCGCCCGACGTTGCTCGACACGATGTAGTCCGCGCGCGTCAACTCGGGGGGCATCCGCCGGTCGTGGTACGGCAGGCTGAGGCGGACGGCGCTGATGCCGAGGGCGGCCATCAGCCGGCAGACGCCGACGTGCCCGCCTTCGTCGGCGTTCCACTGCGCCATCACGACGACCGCGCGCCGGCGGGCGGCCCCCGCGTGCGCGCCGCGCGTGGACGCAGCCGGAAAGTAGCGCAGGTAGACCGTGTTGTTCTCGGGATGCCGTGTCGTGATCGCGCTCGGGAACGTGATCATCCGCTCGCCGGGCCGCGCATCCGGCGGAAGCGGCGCGGTGCCGTAGCGTCCGGCCGGCTCGACGGCATACCAGGCGCCCGGGTCGCGCATCACGCGCTCGACGTAGTCGCGGACGTGCGTTCCGGGATCGGGATGGACCGCGAAGCCGTCGTCTTCGAGCCAGTCGGCGCCCCATTCGAAAGGGCGCACGACGCGGTTGTTGTCGGCCGCCGCGAGCGATCGCTCCCAGCGATAGAAGAACCGTTTCAGCATGGGTACCCGGCCGTCATGCGATGAGATGCGGCTCGCACGCGGCCGCGGTGGCAAGCAGGCCCTCGGTATCGCGGCGCCGCCCCACCAACTGGATGCCGCACGGCAGCCCGGCGGCCGTGTCACCGATCGGGAGTGAAACGGCCGGGTGGCCCGTGAGATTGAATAACTGCGTCTGCCGGAGCATCATCTGCCGGACGGGCTGCGGCGTGCCGCCGACATCCACCGTGGGCGCGCCAATCGGCGGCGCCGGAATCGGGAGCGTCGGCAGCACGAGGGCATCGCAGCCGTCGAGGGCGGCATCGACTTCGGCCCGAAGGACATCCCTGGCCGTCTGCGCGCGGACATAATCCTCCGCGAGCACGTAGCGGCCCATCTCGAGGCGCAGCCGCACGTTCCTGGTATAGCGCTCCGGCGCCGACGCCAGCGTGGCGGCATGGCACGCGGTGGCCTCCGGCAGCGACGTGTGGAGGTAGACCGGCGGGATGCCGGTCGCATGGGGCACGGCCACGTCCACAGTCCGCACGCCCGCCTGCCTGAGCCAGGCCAGCGACTCCGCGAACCGCTCGCGCACCCCGTCGTCGAGGATGTCGTGGAAGTACGGCCTGGGCACGCCGAGGCGCAAGCCCTTGAGCGCACGCGCCGCGGGCAGGGGCCAGAGCGCCGCCGTCGCGTCACCGCGAAGCACCAGGTAGAGCAGCCACGCATCCGCCACCGACCTCGCCAGCGGCCCGACATGGTCGAGCGAGGGGCTGAGCGCGACCACGCCGTCGCACGGCACCTCGCCCCACGCGGGCTTGAGCCCGACGGTGCCGCACGCGGCAGCGGGGATGCGAATGGACCCGCCGGTATCGGTGCCGATCGACGCGACCGACATGCCCGTGACGATGGCCACGGCCGAGCCGCCGCTCGATCCACCGGGCGAGCGGGCCGGATCGTGCGGGTTGCGGACCGCGCCGAACGCGCTGTCATCGCTGGTCGTGCCGAAGGCGAACTCGTGCAGGTTGGTCTTGCCGATGAGCACGGCGCCGGCCTCCCGCAGCCGCGCGGTGACCGGCGCGTCCGCGGCGGCCACGTGTCCCTCGCGGACGCGTGAGGCGGCCGTTGTCGGGACCCCTGCCTGGTCGATGAGATCTTTGAGCGAGATTGGAATACCGTGCAGCGGGCCGCGGCAGCGGCCGGCGGCGATCTCGGCGTCGCGTTCGCGCGCCTGCGCGAGGGCGCTCTCGCCGAGGACCGTGATGAACGCGTTGAGCGCGCGATCGTGCGCGTCGATCTCGGCCAGGCAGGCCCTCGTCAGGGCCTCCGATGAAATGCGCCCGGCGGCGACCAGCGGCGCCAGCTCGGCGATCGTGTGGAAGTGCAGCGGCGCGGTCATCGTGGCGCCCCCGGATCGGGCGCAGCCGGCGTTGACGGCTTTGCGGGGGCCGCGTCGTCCCATCCCGTGGTTCGCAGCGCGCGGGTCGCCTCCGCCAGCGACACCAGCAGCGGCTCGAGATCGGGCAGGCCTCGCCGGTCAGCGTCCGCGCAGGCGTTCGCGAGCCAGTCTTCAATCGTCATGATGACGGCGATGCCTCGCCTTCGCGTTTGACGGAAACCGCGACGCCGTCGCCGATCGGCACGAACACCGTGACGAGGCGCGGATCGGTGGCGAGGCGGCGGCTGTACCGCGTGATGATGGCGGTGCTCTCGGGCGAATGGGCGGGCTGCGGGCAGAAGCCAGGGATGACGTCGCCCTGCCACAGGATGTTGTCCGACACGAGGACGCCGCGCGGGCGCAGGAGGTCGACGAGGCGATCGAGGACCGCCTCGTACTGATCCTTCGAGCCGTCCTGCACGATGAGGTCGAACGGCCCGGCCACCTTGTGCACGAGGCGCACCGACTCTCCCACCATCACGCTCGTGCGGTCGCCGAGACCCGCGCGCGCGAAGTGCTGGCGCGCCGTGGCCGCGCGCGCCGCGTCGCGCTCGATGGTGAACAGCATGCCGCCCGGTCCGAGCGCCCTGGCCAACTGGATTCCCGAGCAGCCGTACCCCGTGCCAATCTCGAGGATCCGGGCCGGCGCGGCCGCCACCGCCAGCCCGTGCAGCAGCCACGCCGTCTCGGGGCTGATGGCCGGCACCCCGTCAGCGGCTGAACGGGCCCGCACCTCCTGGAGCACGGCGTCCTCGGGCCCGTTCAGGGCCGAGAGGTAGCCCCGGACGCTATCGTGCACGAAACCCGGCATACCGGGTGATTGTACCGCGAGCCGGCGACACGAAGACCGCCGAGTGCCGAAACCCGAAACGGCTGCGGATCCTGTCCGGGCCGTTCCCGTCCGTCCTCGGGTGACCTTCGCTTGTCCTCCCTGCGGGCGGATGGGAAGCGCCCCGGCCACCCGCATCCTCGAGTCCCGAGCCCCGAGTCCCGGGTCCCGAGTCGCGGATCCCGTAGGCCTCCGCGGTTTGTGGCGGTAAGATGAGGGGACGTGGACCAAGGCATGAAGGCCGATCCGGCGGCGGCGCCGAGCCCCGAAACCGTTGCGGTTGTCGACATCGGCGCAAGCGCGGTGCGGCTGGTCGTGGCGGAGCTCGTGGCCGGGCGCCGGCCGTTCATCATCGAGGAAGTCGTGCGGGGCGTGTCGCTCGGCAAGGACACGTTCTCGACCGGGCGGATCGGATCGGACGCGATGGAGGCGGCGCTGCGCGCGCTCGAGGGCTTCAAGCGTCTGATGGACGAGCACCGCGCGGGCCGCTATCGCGCTGTGGCGACCAGCGCCGTGCGCGAGGCCTCGAACGCCGACACGTTCCTCGATCGCGTGCAGGTGCGAACCGGGTTGCGCGTCGATATTCTCGACGTGTCGGAGGAGAGCCGGCTCGTGTACCTTGCGGTGCGCGACTGCCTCGCCGGGCATCCGGCACTCACGGCTGCGCACGCGCTCCTCGTCGAGGTGGGCGGCGGCTCGGCGGACATCACCCTGCTCGAAGGCGACCGCCCGAAGTACTCGGGCGTCTACGCGCTCGGATCCGTGCGGCTGCGCCAGGGCTTGCGGCACTGGGCCGGCGATCGCGAACGCCGCGTGCGCCTGCTGACGCGGAACATCGGCAACGTCGTGCACGACATCGACCGCGACATTCCCATGCGGTCGGCCGAGTACATGATCGCGCTCGGCGGCGAAGTCCGGCTGGCCGCGCAGGAACTGGTCGACGCGCCGGAAGCCGGCGTGTCGGAGGTGCCGCGGGACGCGTTCATCGACTTCTGCGCGCGCGTGGAGAAGCTCGCGGAAGAGGAGATCGTCGACCGGTTCGGCGTGTCTCCAGGCGACGCCGAGGCCGTCGTGCCGGCCCTGCTCGTGTACCGCACGCTGCTGCTCGGCACCTCGGCGAAGGGCATCACCGTGCCTCCCGCGTCGCTGCGCGACGGCGTGCTCGCCGACATGGCGTCGCCGGCCGGCATCGGCGGCCCCGAGGGCCTCGCGGATTTCAGCCGGCAGGTGCTGGCCAGCGCGGAAGCGCTCGGCGAGAAGTACCGCCACGACGCCGTCCACGCCCGGGCGGTGGCGCATCTCGCCACGAGGCTGTTCGACGAGCTGAAGGAGGAGCACGGGCTCGAAGCCCGGGACCGGTTGCTCCTCGAGGTGGCCGCCCTGCTGCACAACATCGGGGTGTTCGTCGGGCTGCGCGCCCACCACAAGCACGCCCAGTACCTCATCCAGGCGTCCGACATTTTCGGGCTCTCGTCGGACGACCGCGCCATCATCGCCAACGTGACCCGCTATCACCGGGGCGGCCTGCCGCAGCAGTCGCACCTGCCCTACATGGCCCTCGATCGCACCGAGCGGGTCCGCGTGAACAAACTCGCCGCGCTCCTGCGCATCGCCAACGCCCTCGACGCGGAGCACAGCCAGAAGGTGCAGGACCTGCACGTGGGGGCCGTCGACGGATCGTGTCTGCTCGAGGTCCAGGGCATCGGCGATCTCGCGATGGAACGCATGAAGGTGGAGGCCCGCGCCGACCTCTTCCACGAAGTGTTCGGGCGGCTGCTCTCGTGGCGCGGAGCGGGGGTCCAGTCGTGAAGCGCCGCCGCACGAGCGCCGCCGCCGCGCGGGCCCGTGTGAAGCGGGCGCAGACGCCGGACCTCTTCCTGAACCGGGAGCTCTCCTGGCTCGCCTTCAACGAGCGCGTGGCCGAGGAGGCGGCTGACAAGTCGAACCCGCTCATCGAGCGCGCGAAATTTGCGGCGATTGTGGCCTCGAACCTCGACGAGTTCTTCATGGTGCGCGTGGCGCGGCTGAAGAACGCGATCGTGGAAGGGGATACGGAGCCCGATCCGGCCGGCCTCACCCCCGCGCAGCAGTTCACGCAGGTGTCGGCCCGCGTCCATGCCCTCGTGGACCGCCTCTACGCGCTGGTCACCTCCGACCTGCTGCCGGCGCTGGCGTCGAACGGGATCCGGGTGGCCGCCCCCGCGGACCTTGACGACGTGCGGCGCGACGCGCTCGCGGCGTACTTCCGCGACGACGTCCTGCCCGTGCTCACCCCGCTGGCGGTGGATACGGCACGTCCCTTCCCCATGCTGTCGTCGCTGAGCGTCAACCTGGCGCTGCGGTTCGCGCCGGCCGAGGAGGGCCTGGCCGAGCGCATCGCCGTCGTGCAGGTGCCGTCCGGGCTGCCCCGCCTCGTGCGCGTGGCGGGCGGCGAAGGCGTCACCTTCGCGGTGCTCGACGATGTCATCCGCGCGGGCCTCGACTCGCTGTTCCCCGGGCAGCACGTGCTGGAGGCGGCGGCGTTCCGCCTCACGCGGGACTCGGAACTGGAACTGGACGACGAAGGCGGGCAGTCGTATGTCGATGCCCTCGAAGAGGAGTTGCGCCGGCGCCGGAAGAGCGACGTCGTGCGCCTCGAGATCGACGGGAACGCCAGCGCCGTGCTGGCGTCGCTGCTGGTCGGGCTCGCCGGCGTGGACGAGGAGGATCTGTACCGCGTGCCCGGGTTCCTCGGTCTCCAGGCGCTGTGGGGAATCGTGGACCTGCCGGGATTCGGGCCGCTGCGCGACCCGGGCATGAAGCCCGTGCCGGTGATCGGGGACGGCGCGGCCGGCCGCATCTTCGACGCGCTCGACGCGGGCGACATCCTGGTGCACCACCCGTATGAGGGATTCGAGCCCGTCCTCGCGCTGGTCGAGCAGGCGGCCGACGATCCCGACGTGCTCGCGATCAAGCAGACGCTCTACCGCGCCGGGACGGACTCGCCCGTCGTGGCGGCGCTCATGAGGGCGGCCGACCGCGGCAAACAGGTGACCGTGGTCCTCGAGTTGATGGCCCGCTTCGACGAGGAGCACAATCTCCGCTGGGCGCGGGCGCTCGAAGAGGCCGGCGCCCACGTGATCTACGGGATCCGCGGGCTCAAGGTCCACGCGAAGTGCTGCCTTGTGGTCCGCCGCACGCCCCAGGGGCTTCGCCGCTACGTGCACGTCGGCACGGGCAACTACAACCATCGCACCGCGCGCCTCTACACCGACGTCGGGCTCCTGACCTCGTCGCCGGAGTTCGGCGTGGACGCCTCGGCGTTCTTCAACGCGCTGACCGGGTATTCGGATCCGCCCCGGATGCGGAAGCTCGTCATGGCTCCGGCCCAGCTGCGCGAGCGCATCCTCAGGCTGATCGATCGGGAGACGCGGCGGGCGCAGGACGGCCAGCCGGCGCTCATCCGCGCGAAGATGAACGCGCTGGTGGACGAGCGCGTCATCGACGCGCTCTACCGCGCCTCCCGGGCCGGCGTGCGCGTGCAGTTGAACGTGCGCGGCATCTGCGTGCTGAGGCCGGGGGTTAAAGGCCTGAGCGAGAACATCGAGGTCGTGTCGATCGTCGGCCGGTTCCTCGAGCACGCGCGCATCTTCCACTTCCAGAACGGCGGCGAAGACGAGGTCTACCTCGCCAGCGCCGACTGGATGCCGCGGAATCTCGACCGCCGGGTGGAACTGATGGCGCCGGTCGAGGCGCCTGAATGCCGCCGCCGCCTGCTGCACATCCTCGACGTGCTGTTCCGCGACAACGTCAAGGGGCGGCGCCTGGCCGCCGACGGCACGTGGCGCGTGCCGGCCAGGCCTGCTGGCGACGCACCGGCCATCGCGCAGGCCGTGCTCTACGAGCATGCGCGGCGCGCGTGGGAGCGGCGCGAGGCCTCTCCGCCGGCCAGCCTGGAACCGATCGAACGAAGCCCCGCCGGCGGGAAATAGTCCCGGCCCGGGAGCGTCACGCCGCCGGTTTCAGTACAGAAGACACGCGCGCCGCGCGGGTTCGAACTCCGCCACGGCTGTCTTCCACGATGCGGCGATCTCGCGCGCGCCGGCTCCGCCTTCGATCTGCGTCCGCAGGGCCGATGAGCCCGCGAGGATGTCGATCGGCATCTTGTCGTGCTCGTACTCGTACGGCGGCTGGCGCCACGCGAATCGCGCGGGGTTCATGCGGTGGAACTGCGCCATCACCGCCACCGACGCCAGGACGGGCGGGAACGCGCCGCGGTCGGTCACGTGGATCTGGCACCCGCCGCACGCCTGGCGCGCGTGCTTGTGAAACGTGGGTTCGAACATCACCGGGCGGAACCGCACGCCGCCGAGCGCCAGCGCGTTCAGCGCCTCGCACGCGCGCTCCGCGTCGATCCAGGGCGCTCCCAGCAACTCGAACGGCCGGGTCGTTCCCCGGCCTTCCGACAACTGCGTGCCCTCGAACAACACGGCGCCCGGATAGACGATGGCGGTGTCGAGGGTGGGCATGTTGGGCGACGGGATGACCCAGGGCAGGCCCGTCTGGTCGAGATACATCCGGCGGGACCAGCCCGCCATCGTGACCACCCGGAGATCGGCGCCGATCCCGAAGTGCGTGTTGAAGAGCCTGGCGAGCTCGCCAATCGTGAGGCCGTGGCGCATCGGGATGGGGAAGAGCCCCACGAACGACTCGAAGCCGGGCTCGAGCATCGGGCCTTCGACCGCCATCCCGCCGATCGGATTCGGCCGGTCGCACACGAGGACAGGAATCCCGTGCCGTGCCGCGGCGCGGAGGCAGTTCGCCATCGTGTAGACGAACGTGTAGATGCGCGCGCCGACGTCCTGGAGGTCGATGACGAGCGCGTCGAGCCCGCGCAGCATGTCGGCCGTGGGCTCCCGCGTTTCGCTGTAAAGCGAGTACACCGGCACGCGTCGGGCCGCGTCGGCCGCGTGCGGCGACTCGATCATGTTGTCCTGGAGGTCCGCGCGGAACCCGTGCTGCGGGCCGAACAGCGCCCCGAGCGTCACGCCCGGCGCCCGGAGCACGAGGTCGGCGGCGTGCTCGAGGGCGGCATCGACCGACGCCGGGTTGCAGACCAGGCCCACGCGAAGCCCCCCGAGATCGCGCGACGCCAGCAGGCGGGTCAGTCCGGGCACCACACTCATGGCGCCGACTATACCAGACCCTCTTCCGGGGTCAGACCCGGGTCCGACCCCAATCGCGGCGAGTCGGTGTATGCTGCGGCCCGATGCCGACGCCGGAACCGCCGCTCATCGCCGGGCCGCACCGCCGCTACAACCCGCTCCTCGACGAGTGGGTGCTGGTGTCGCCTCACCGCCTGGAACGGCCCTGGCAGGGGCAGGTCGAGCGGCCCCAGCCGTCGTCGCTCCCGGCCTACGACCCGGGCTGCTACCTGTGCCCTGGCAACCTCCGCGCGAACGGCGAGCGCAATCCCTCTTACACGACGACCTTCGCGTTCGACAACGACTTCCCCGCACTCCTCCCGGACGCGCCGGCCTCCCGATCGTCCGGCGATGACCTCTTCATCACCGAACCGCAGTCCGGCCGCTGCCGGGTCGTGTGCTTCTCCCCGCGGCACGACCTGACGCTCGCGCAGATGGATGTGGCAGGCATCCGGGCGGTCGTCGACACGTGGGCGGAAGAGGTGGAGCGGATGGCCCGCATCGACACCATCCGCTACGTGCAGGTGTTCGAGAACAAGGGCGCGGCCATGGGGTGCAGCAATCCGCATCCCCACTGCCAGGCGTGGGCCTCCGCGACGGTCCCCCACGTGCCCGCCCGGAAGCTCGCGATGCAGCAGCGCTATGCCGAACGCCACTCCCGCGACCTGCTCGGCGACTACCTGGTGCGCGAGTTGGCGATGGGCGACCGCGTGGTCTGCCGCAACGACGCCTGGGTCGTCGTGGTGCCGTTCTGGGCCGTGTGGCCGTTCGAGACGATGGTGGTGCCCGTCAGACAGGTGGACGATCTTCGCGCGCTCACCGCCGACGAGCGTGATCAACTGGCCGACGTGCTCCGCCGGATCACGGTGCGGTACGACAATCTCTTCCAGTGCTCGTTTCCGTACTCGATGGGCTGGCACGGACGCCCGCTCGACGGCCGCGAGCACCAGGGCTGCAGGCTCCACGCCGTCTACTTCCCGCCGCTGCTCCGATCGGCCACGGTGCGGAAGTTCCTGGTCGGCTACGAGATGACGGCCGATCCGCAGCGCGATCTCACGGCGGAAACCGCGGCCGCGCGGCTGCGCGCTCAGTCCGAACTGCACTACCTTGATCCCCGGGCAGGCTCGCCCACGGAGTAGTCCGCATGCGTTCGCCCGTCTACGGCTGCCTGTTCGTCCTGTTGCTGGCCGGCGTGTCGGGAGTCGCCTCCGGCGGCGCTCCGGCGGCGCGTTCCGCCCCGCAGTCGCCCGAAGTCGCCGACGCCGCGCGCGTCATCACGCCCGCGCTCATCCTCGGCCACGTCAAGGCGCTCGCCGCCGACGACATGGAAGGGCGCGCGCCCGGCACGCGGGGCGAGGAACGGGCCGTCGCGTATCTCGAGGGCCAGTTCAAGCGCCTTGGCCTCGCGCCTGGCAACCCGGACGGCACGTACGTCCAGCACGTGCCGCTCATCGGGTTCAAGGGCGAAGCCACCGCCGCGTTCGACGTCAACGCCTCCCGCATGGCCCTGGCCGTGCCGGATGACGCCGTGGTCGTTTCGCGCCAGGGACTGGCCGACGTCAGCGTGGCGAAGTCGGGCCTGGTCTTCGTCGGTTACGGCGTCGTCGCGCCTGAATACAACTGGGACGACTTCAAGGGCATCGACGTCCGCGGCAAGACCCTCGTGATGCTCATCGGCGACCCGCCGGTGCCCGATCCGGTCAACCCCTCGGCGCTCGATCCGAAGGTCTTCAAAGGGCCGGCGCTGACGTATTACGGCCGCTGGACGTACAAGTTCGAGATCGCGGCGAGGAAGGGCGCCGCTGCCGCCATCATCGTTC
>Ga0209048_10007511_pt1 | contig 10064 bp, 6 predicted proteins | sample FrelakmetCRP12CR_FD_187146 | JGI IMG/M metagenome (GOLD analysis project Ga0209048, IMG submission 187146) | Freshwater lake sediment microbial communities from the University of Notre Dame, USA, for methane emissions studies - CRP12 CR (SPAdes)... | ecosystem: Environmental > Aquatic >... | reverse complement strand
TCGTGATCGCCGCGGTCAGGGTTGTCTTCCCGTGATCGATATGGCCGATCGTGCCGACGTTGACGTGCGGCTTCGTCCGCTCAAACTTCTTCTTCGCCACGTGCGCGTCTACCTGCTACCTCTGGACGGGGCTGACGAGATTACTGGAGCCCACAATGGGATTCGAACCCATGACCTCTTCCTTACCAAGGAAGTGCTCTGCCAGCTGAGCTATGTGGGCCCGGACCGGGGTCGCGGGGCTGATGGTGGGCAGGAGAGGAATCGAACCTCTACAGTCGAAGACGGCTGATTTACAGTCAGCTGAGCTCACCACCTGCTCAACCTACCCACCGGAACCGCGCGGTCGGACGGGAGCTGCGGCTCCATGGTGCGCCCGGCCGACAACGTCTTCAATTGGAGCCGACGACGGGACTCGAACCCGGAACCGGCGGTTTACAAAACCGCTGCTCTACCAATTGAGCTACGTCGGCGAGGCGCAGGAGAATACCGCAGTCGTCTCCGGGGCGCGGCGCCCATCATAGGCGGCTGCCGCGATCGCGGTCAAGCGCGCCCCCCGGCGGAGCGCCCTCCCGCCGGCGCGTCAGCCGGGCATCTCGGTGGCGCCGCCACGGGGCTCGGCCGGCGCATCCATCGGACGGTCGCCGGGAGCGGTCGGGTCGGACGGCCAGCCCGGATCCAGGGTGGGCGTGGCCTCGGGTGCTCCGCGCTGCATGGCCGCCTCGAAGACGAGGATCGAACCCGCCACCGCGGCATTGAGCGACGCGATCCGGCCCCGCATCGGGATCCGGATCAGGAGGTCGCAGCGGCGGCGGATGGGAGGCGCCAGGCCACGTCCCTCGCTGCCGACGACGAGCACCAGCGGGCCGCGAAGGTCCGCCTCCCGGTACGTCAGCGCGGCGTCCGCGTCCGCACCCACGATCCGGAGACCCCGGATGTGGAGACTCGCGAGCGCGCCCGCGAGGTCGTCGACCGGCGCGAGGAGCAAGTGCTCGCTCGCGCCGGCGGACGCCTTGATCGCCGCCGGGCTGAGCGGCGCCTGGCGGCGCGTCGGGAAGAGGACGCCGTCGACCCCGGCGGCCTCCGCGCTCCTGAGGAGCGAGCCCAGGTTCTGCGGGTCCTCCAGGGAGTCGAGCGCGAGGATGAAGGGTGCCTCGCCGCGCCCGATGGCGCGGGCCAGGATGTCGTCCGGGGCCGCAAACCGCCGCGCTTCCACGACCAGCGCCACGCCCTGGTGGCCATCGAAGCCCGCCGTCGCGGTCAGGGTGCCACCCTCAACCTCCACGACCGGGATCCTGAGGGCCGTCGCGTGGAGCACGAGCCGTTCAAGCGCATCGCGGCGCTGCGGTGTCACGAGGAGCCGCCGCGCGGCCCGGCGGGCGAGGAAGGCCTCCTCGACGGGATGCCGGCCAGCGACAAGCTCCTCGTCGTCCGCCATGACGATGGCGCCGGATGGCCGGGCGGCCGCTCGGGCCGGCGGCCGCTTCTGCGGGCCATCGAGCGGCCTGGGTGGGCGCCCCGAGGGGCGGGGACCGAGCGGAGGGAATGGGAGCCCGGGGCGGCTCGGGGGTGCAGCGGCCGAACGGTCGACCGGGCCCGCGGGCCAACCGGCCGGCGTCCATGGGCGGGCAGCCGGACGGAGGCCCGGGTGGCCGGAGTGGGCCGGGTGTCCCGCATGGGCCGGGCCACCTGTCACGCGGCCACGGCCCGCGTCGCCACCCCGACTCGCGTCGTGGTCGCGAGCCGCGTTGTGGTCCCAACCCGAGTCGTGGTCGCGACCCGCGTCGCCAGCGGGCCAGGATCGATCCCGGGTGCCGGGCGGCCCGCCGTCAATGAGCCGTCGCGAGCCCTCCGGCGGGAGCGGACCCGTGTGGCCCGGGCCGGGTCGCCCCGGGAGTGGCATGCTGCCCGGACTCCCCGCGGATGGCCCGTCGCCGCGATGGTCGCGCACTGGGCGGTCGGAGTCGCGTCGGGCGTTGCCGCCGGCCCCGCCCGCACTACCGCGAGCGACGGGCCGCGGCGAGGCGGGCCGGCCCTGGCCGGGCCATCGGGATTCGCCGCGCGGCCCAGCATCCCCCCGGGGGCGACGGGGGTGCGGCGGCTCAGGCACCCGGCGGAGTCCCCGTGCGGCGCCAGCGTTGCCCGTCGCGCGAATCCTCGACGGCGATCCCGCGCGCAGCCAGCTCGTCGCGAATGCGATCCGAGGCGGCCCAGTCGCGCCCATCGCGGGCGACCGCGCGTTGATCCAGGAGCTCCACGAGGTCCGAGGCGAGGGCCGGCTCACCGGCGTCGGGCAGCAGGCCGAGGACCCGGTCGAGGTCCCGCAGCGCGTCGAGGGCCCGCACGGCGTCCGCGGACGAGAGGGACCGCGTGGCGATTCGCCGGTTCACCTCGCGGACGAGGTCGAACACGGCGGCCAACGCGGAGGAGATCCCCAGGTCGTCATCCATTGCCGCGATGAACGCCGCCCGCGCGCCGCCGATGGCCGCCGGGAGCTCCGGGTCGTCCGAGCCGTCGCCGCGATAGGTGGTCAGGGCCGTCTCGACCGCATCCAGCCGTGCAACCGCCGCTGCCGCGGCGCCCACCGATTCGTCGCTGAAGCTGAGGCCCGTCCTGTAGTGAGCTGCGATGAGGGCGTAACGCAGCGCGCGCGGCGACAGCCCGGTCGCGAGGAGCTCAGAAACCCGCGCGATGTTGCCCACCGATTTGGCCATCTTGCGGCCGCCCATCTGGAGATGGGCGCAGTGGAGCCACGTCCGCACGAACGGGGCGCCAGTGGCAGCCTCCGACTGGGCGATCTCGTCCTCGTGGTGCGGGAAGATGAGGTCAACGCCGCCGGTGTGGATGTCGAACGTCTCGCCAAGGTGGGCCATGCTCATCGCCGAGCACTCAAGGTGCCAGCCGGGCCGTCCCGTCCCGACCGCGGTCTCCCAGCTGGGCTCGCCCGGCTTGGCGGCCTTCCAGAGGACGAAGTCGCGGGCGTCGTCCTTCGAGTACTCGTCGGCGGCCACCCGCTCCCCCGCCCGCATCGCGTCGGGATCCAGCCGGGCCAGGCGCCCGTACGACGGCCACGAGGCGATCCGGAAGAAGACCGAGCCATCGTCTGTCCGGTAGGCGTGGCCCCGTTTGAGGAGCGCCTCGACCAACGCCACCATCTGGGGAATGTGCGCGGTCGCCCGGGGAAGAACGTCCGGGGTCGTCATCCGGAGCGACGTCGCGTCGGCGACGAACCCCTCGATGTGCCTTGCCGCGAGTACGTCGATCCCGATCGCCTCCGCGGCCGCGCCGCCGATGATCTTGTCGTCCACGTCCGTCAGGTTCATGACCCAGGTGACGCGCAGGCCGCGCCAGCGAAGGTAGCGGACCAGCAGGTCCGCAAAGAGGAACGATCGGAAGTTCCCAACGTGAGCGGGTCCATAGACGGTCGGCCCGCAGGTGTAGATCCGGACGTGGCCGACCTCGAGCGGCTCGAGCACCTGCGCCGTCCCCGTCAGCGTGTCGTGGAGCCGGACGCTCATCGGCGCGGCTCCCCGACGACAGCCACGGCACGGGCGGAGATGCCGCGGCCGGCGCCCTCCCAGCCGGCCAGGTTTCCCGTCGAGGCCTTGACGTTGACGTGATCCACGGGGATCGCCAGGAGGCCGGCGATCGCCTCGCGCATCTCCGGAAGCCTGGCCGCAAGGTGCGGCCGGGCACCAATGATCGTCAGGTCCACGGAGAACGGCGCCAGCCCTTCCGCGCGCACGCGGCGGACGCACTCTGCGACCATCTCGCGACTCGCGATCCCGACCGGCGTGGGCGGCCCGGGCGGAAAGACGCGCCCGAGGTCGCCGAGCCCGGCCGCGCCGAGGAGCGCGTCGCAGATCGCGTGGAGCGCCACGTCACCGTCGGAGTGGCCGTGGAGGCGCGGGGCCGCGTCGATCTGGATGCCCCCGAGGGCGAGCGGAGAACCCGGACCAAACGGATGCCCGTCGTCGCCGATCCCCACCCGGACCGTCGGGGGGCCAGGCGTCGCCGAGGCAATGCGGCCCGCATGGACGAGCGCCGACTCCACCCAGCGGAGATCGACGGGCACGGTCACTTTCAGGTTTGCTGATTCGCCGGGGACCGCATGGACACCGATTCTACAGGCCTCGAGCAGGGCCGCCTCATCGGTCCATGTCTCGTGCCCAGCAGGCGGGAAGGCTGCGTACGCGGCGGCCAGCACGTCACGCCGCACGCCCTGGGGCGTCTGCGCTGCAACCAGGCCGGAGCGTTCCACGGTGCCGGCGATGCAGCCGCCCTCGACGCGCTTCAGCGTGTCGACCACCGGCAGAACAGGGATCGCCGCTCCATGCACGGCGGCGGCGCGGGCCACCGCGCCCACGAGGTCCGGCGAGACGAGCGGCCGCGCCCCGTCATGGACCAGGATCACCCCGTCCCGGGGGCCGTCGGCCAGCGCGTCCGCGCCGGCGGCGACGGAGTCCTGGCGCCGCGCACCCCCGGCGACGACGGCCGAGACGCAATCCGGCAGCCACGCTGCTCCGGCGATCTCCGGGATTCGTGCCGCTGCGGCGACCACGACGATGCGGGCGACGCTCGTCGAGGAAGCCAGGGAGTCCAGCGTCCAGGCGAGGAGCGGCCGGCCGCCGACCAGTGCGGCGAGCTTGTCCAGGCCACCCATCCGCGTGCTCGAACCGGCCGCCACCACGATCACATCTGCCCCGGCAGCCGGCGCGACCGGGTGGTCCTGGCCGCTCACTCGGGCTTGGGCTGGGCGAAGATCATCCGCCCTGCGACGGTCTGGAGCACCCGCGTGACCGCAACCTCGAGCTCGCGGTCGAGATACCTGGCACCGCCCTCCACGACGATCATCGTCCCGTCGTCGAGGAAGCCCACCCCCTGCCCAGCCTCCTTCCCTTCCTGGATCACCCGGACCCGGAGATCCTCGCCGGGGAGGACGGCCGGCTTCATGGCGTTGGCGAGCAGGTTGACGTTCATCACCCGGACGCCCTGAATCTCGGCCACGCGGTTCAGGTTGAAGTCATTGGTGAGGATGACGCCGCTCCGCGAACGGGCGAGCGCGACGAGCTTGGCGTCCACCTCGCTGATCTCGGGAAACCCGTCATCCACGATCTCGACCGGCACGCGCCCCTCCTTCTGGAGGCGGCTCAGGATCTCGAGCCCACGTCGTCCACGGTTGCGCCGCAACGTGTCCGCGTTGTCGGCGATCCGTTGCAGCTCATCGAGCACGACACGCGAGACGACGAGCGTGCCCTGGAGGAACCCGGCTTCCGCGATGTCGGCGATCCTGCCGTCGATGATCGCGCTCGTGTCGACCGCCACCTGTGGCTCGTCCGGTCGCGGCCCGTCGTCGGGCGCGGGGCGACGGAAGACGCCAATCGTCTCAGCGGCAAGGATCAGGTCGTGGCGCTTCGCGACCGTCAGGCCGGCCATCCCGAGACCCATGAACACCGAGACGCCGAGCGGCAGCCATGTCCCGAGCGGCGCGGGAACCGCGGCAAGCGGCAGGCCGAGAAGGAGCCCCATCACGAGACCGAGCAGGAGGCCCAGGACCGCGGTCACGAACTCCGCCGTCGAGAGCTCCTGCACGCGGCGGATCAGCCAGCCCGTGGGCACGACGGTCAGGTACGGCAGGACGGCGAAACCGACGACCAGCCAGGCTACGAGCCACGCGGCGACGAGCGCGCCGGCGTACGAGGACCCCGCGAAGGGACCCCCGTTGCCGGCCACGAAGGAGATGCCGACAAAGAGCCCGAGCGCTGCGCCGAGGAGCCGAATGATGCGGATCACGGGCCGTGAGCCTAGCACCGCCTCACCGGACGCGTCAGGCACCTGCCGGATCCAGCGCCACATCGAGCGCCTCCCGGACGCTGCGCACGGTGACGATCGTGATGCCGGGGATCGATGGCGGGGCACCCCGACCGGCCGGGACAATGGCCCGGATGAACCCGAGCCGGGCCGCCTCGCGGAGGCGCCGCTCCAGGCCGGCGACGGGCCGCAGCTCGCCGAGCAGGCCGATCTCCGCGATGGCGACCGTGCCGGCCGCCACGGGTCGATCCCGGAAGGTCGAGGCGAGCGCGATCGCCACCGCCAGGTCCAGCCCCGGATCGTCGGTGGCCAGCCCGCCGGCCAGGTTCGCATACACGTCGTGGCCCCCGAGCCCGATGCCGGCCCGCCGTGCGAGAACCGCCACGAGGAGCGCCAGGCGGCCGGGATCCAGCCCGATCGCGGTCCGCCGGGGCGTCCCGTACCCGGTCGGGGCGACGAGGGCCTGCACCTCGACGAGCAGCGCCCGCGACCCCTCGAGCGTGGCGCCGACAACGCTCCCCGGGGCGTCGGCGTCATGCTCCACCAGGAAGGCACGGGCGGGGTCCGGGACCTCGCGAAGTCCGGCCTCGCCCATCTCGAGCACGCCGACTTCCTCGGTGGATCCGAAGCGGTTCTTCGTGGCCCGCACGAGGCGCAGGCCGCCCGACCGGTCGCCCTCCACGCTGAGCACCGCGTCCACGAGATGCTCGAGCGTCTTCGGGCCGGCCAGGCTGCCCTCCTTGGTCACGTGCCCGACCAGGAGGACGGCGACGCCATCGCCCTTCGCGAGCTCCATGTAACGGAGGGCCGACTCACGAACCTGCCCAACGCTCCCCGCCGGGCCCTCCAGCTCGTCCACGGTCGCCGTCTGGATCGAGTCCACGATGAGGGCGACCGGCCGCGTGGCGCGCGCCGTCTCGACGATCCGGGCGACCGAGCTCTCCGCGAAGACGGTCACGGCCGCCGCGACCGCGCCCCGGAGGAGCCCGAGGCGAACGGCCCGCAGGCGTACCTGGGCGCTCGACTCCTCGCCGGTCGCGTACAGGATCGACCCGGCCGCGGAGAGGCCGGCTGCGGCCTGCAGGAGCAGGGTCGACTTCCCGATCCCCGGCTCGCCCCCGACGAGCACGAGCGAGCCCGGCACCAGGCCGCCGCCCAGCACGCGATCGACCTCGCCGATTCCGACGGGGATCCGCGCAACGTCAGCTTCGGTGAGGTCCGCGAGCGACACCGGGCTGGTGCCCGCGGACGGCGCCGCGCGCCGACGCGCCGCAGGCGGCGCCTCGCGGACCAGCGTCTCGACGAGCGAGTTCCAGGCGCTGCACGAGCGACACTGCCCCTCCCACCGGAGGAAGGAGTCGCCGCAGGCCTGGCAGACGTAGCGGCTCTGGGTTCGCGTCACGGGCAGCTCGCCCGGCGCTAGCCCGCTTCGACGGCGGCGGGCGTCTTCTCGTCGGCTGCGTGGATGGAGAGGCCGGCTTCCTCGCCCTTGTCGACGACGATCGTCGTGCCCGGCTTGTACCGGCTCAGGAGAAGATGCTCCGCGAGCACGTCCTCGATCATGTTCTGGATGACGCGCCGCAGCGGACGCGCCCCGTAGGCCACGTCGTAGCCGATCTTGATGATGTGGTCCTTGGCCGCCTGCGTGACGTCGAGGGACAACTGCTGGGTCCGAAGCTGGTCACGGACGCGCGCCAGCATGAGGTCCACGATGACCCGGATCTCGTCCTGGGTGAGCGAGCGGAAGACGATCGTCGCGTCGATCCGGTTGAGGAACTCGGGACGGAACGCGGTCTTGAGCTCCGCCTGGACCTTGTCTCGCATGTTCTCGTAGGACGCTTCGGCCCGGGCGTCTTCTGTCTCCCCGAAGGAGCGGAACCCCAGCGACGAGTTCGTCTGGAGCTGCCGCGCGCCGAGGTTGGAGGTCATGATGATGATCGTGTTCCGGAAGTCGACCCGGCGGCCCTTGGCATCGGTCAGCTGGCCGTCCTCCAGGATCTGGAGGAGGATATTGAAGACCTCCGAGTGCGCTTTCTCGATCTCGTCGAGCAGGATGACGGCATAGCTCTTGCGGCGAACGGCCTCGGTGAGCTGGCCACCCTCGTCGAATCCGACGTAGCCTGGGGGCGCCCCGACCAGCCGGCTCACGTTGTGGCGCTCCATGAACTCGCTCATGTCGACCTTGATGAGCGCATCCTCAGAGCCGAAGATGAATTCGGCCACGGCCTTTGCCAGCTCGGTCTTCCCGACCCCTGTGGGACCCAGGAAGATGAACGACCCGATGGGCCGCTTGGGATCCTTCAGGCCCGCGCGGGCGCGGCGCACGGAGCGCGAGATCGTCTCGATCGCCTCCTGCTGGCCGATCACGCGCTTGTGGAGGTGCTCCTCCATCTGGAGGAGCCGCTCGGACTCCTCCTGCCCGATCCGCGTGACGGGGATGCCGGTCCACATCGCCACGACGTGGGCGATCTCTTCCTCGTCCACGGTCGGCTGCTCACCGGCAACCCTGGCCTGCCACTCGCCGCGGAGCGTGTCCACGCGCTCTCGCGCTGATGTCTCGGCCTCTCGCAGTCGGGCTGCCTCGTCGTACTCCTGCGTATTGATCGAGGAGTCCTTGTCACGGATGACCCGCTCCAGCTCCTTCTGGGCCTCGCGGAGGTCCGGCGGCGCCGACGCGTATCGAAGACGAACGCGGCTGGCCGCCTCGTCGATCAGGTCGATCGCCTTGTCCGGGAGGTGGCGATCCGCGATGTAGCGGATCGAGAGGTCGGCGGCCGCCCGCAGCGCGTCGTCGGTGATGACGACCTTGTGGTGCTGCTCGTAACGCTCCCGGATGCCCTTGAGGATCTCGATCGTCTGCTCGAGGGTCGGCTCCTCGACCATCACGGGCTGGAAGCGGCGCTCCAGGGCGGCGTCGCGCTCGATGTACTTGCGGTATTCGTCGAGCGTGGTCGCGCCGATGCACTGGAGCTCGCCGCGCGCGAGCGACGGCTTGAGGATGTTCGCGGCGTCGATTGCGCCTTCGGCCGCACCGGCGCCCACGAGGGTGTGAAGCTCGTCGATGAACAGGATCGCGTCGTTCGTGTTGCGGAGCTCTTCGATGATCTTCTTGAGCCGCTCTTCGAACTCGCCGCGGTACTTGGTGCCCGCGACGAGCGACCCGATATCCAGCGTGAGAAGTCGCTTGTTGAGGAGCGTCTCCGGGACATCGTTGTTGACGATCCGGTGGGCCAGGCCCTCCGCGATGGCCGTCTTCCCGACGCCCGGCTCGCCAATGAGCGCAGGGTTGTTCTTCGTCCGGCGAGAGAGGATCTGGATGACCCGCTCGATCTCCTTCTCCCGCCCGATGACGGGGTCCAGCTTCCCGGCGCGCGCGGCCTCGGTCAGGTTGATCCCCAGCTGATCGACGGTCGGCGTCTTGCTCGCGCGCTTCGGCTCCTGGGCCGGACCCGCGGCCGAGCTCTGGGAAAGGACGCGGATGACCTCGTGGCGAACCTTGTCCAGGTTGACGCCGAGCGACTCGAGGACGCCCGCCGCGATCCCCTCGCCCTCGCGAACGAGGCCCAGCAGCAGGTGCTCGGTGCCGATGTAGTTGTGGCCGAGGCGGCGAGCCTCGTCGATGGCGAGCTCGATGACGCGCTTCGCCCGGGGCGTCAGGCCGACCTCGCCCACGACCGGGCGATCGCCGCGGCCGATGATGAACTCAACGGCGGTCCGGACCTTGGCCAGCTCGACGTTCATGTTCTCGAGGACGCGCGCCGCGACCCCCTCGCCCTCGCGCACGAGGCCGAGCAGGAGGTGCTCGGTACCGATGTAGTTGTGATTGAACCGCTGGGCTTCGTCCTGCGCGAGCGTCAGGACTTTGCGTGCGCGGTCCGTGAACTTGTCGAAGCGGTCCATCGATTCGAACGTCCGTTCTGGCGGCGTCAACCGCCCTCGGGATCATGCTAGCACGACCCACCCTGCCTGCAATCTCGCCGACCACGGGCGATTCCCTGCCCCCGCCGTCGCCGGCCTCGCCCCTCCCTTTCACCCTGTCGTTCGCCGAAGCGCGCCAACTGGATGCGGGAAGCGACGGACGAAATAGCGAGGCGCCCCGCCGACGGTCGGCGGGGCGCCTCGCGTGGTTGTGATGACCCAGGCCTAGGCCTCGGGCGCTTCCCCGCGTGCCGCGTCGGGCTCGGGCTCGGCGACCGGCTCGGCCGCCGGCTCCGGCTCCGGCTCCGGCTCCGGCTCGGGCTCGGGCTCAGCCTCGG
>Ga0209048_10007510_pt1 | contig 10065 bp, 11 predicted proteins | sample FrelakmetCRP12CR_FD_187146 | JGI IMG/M metagenome (GOLD analysis project Ga0209048, IMG submission 187146) | Freshwater lake sediment microbial communities from the University of Notre Dame, USA, for methane emissions studies - CRP12 CR (SPAdes)... | ecosystem: Environmental > Aquatic >... | reverse complement strand
ACGAAAACCCCCGCCCCTACGTCTGGGTCAAAACCGCCGACGAGATCCTCACCAACCTCGCCAAATATTGCAACCGAATCTCTGAGACAGGACACTAGCGACTCAGGACACTAGTTGCGCTCGAGCACGGACGCGGCCGCGCGGCGCTCCCAGCCGCGTGCCGGCCTGCCGCCTGCCAGGTAGGCGGCGTAGTACTGGCCGATCACGATGTTGACGGCCGTCTCGACGTCGATTCCGTCCCGCAGCGGGGCACGACCGAGGATGGTGCGCAGGCGCGCGCGCCGGGGCAGCACGACGTCCTGGCGAAAGTGCTCGAGCAGCTCGGGCACGTGCGGCTCCTCCGCGAGCACGGTCCCGAGCATCGCCATCCCGTGTGGCCGCTCGATGCCCGCGCGGAAGCGGCGGAGCTCCTCCACCAGGTCGGCGCGCGCATCTCCAGAGACCTGCTGCGGGCGCTGCTCCCGGAGGTAGGCGAGCGCGGCGGTCGCGAGCTGCGCCTTGCCGGGGTAGCGCCGGTAGATGGCGGACTTCGTCACTCCCGCCTCTGCGGCGATCGCGTCCATCGAGGTCCGGGCGTAGCCGTCGCGCGCCATCAGGCGGAGGGTGGCGCCGAGGATCGCCTCGTCGTAGCCGGGCGAGAGCGGCCGCCCTCGCCGCGGAATATTTTCGCTACCAGTACGTTCGGTATTGTTGTCCACGAGCTCGAGTCTAGCGGGCCGGCCGCCGCGCCGTCCTCGCCGAAAGAGAGGAGCACGCCATGAAGATCGGAGTTCTCGGCGGTGGCCGCGTCGGCGGCGCGCTCGCCCACAGCTGGCGGCGGGCCGGCCACGACGTCGCCGTCTCGACACGCGCCACGGTTGCGGAGACGGCGGCCTCTGCCGACGTCGTCCTCCTCGCCGTCCCCGCCTCGGCGGCGCCCGACGTGCTCGCCGCGGCGGGGCCTCTCGACGGCAGGGTGCTGATCGACGCGACGAACAACCTCTCGGGCGGTCCCGACGGAGCCGCGATCGCAGCGCTCGCTCCCGGTGCCCGCACCGTCAAGGCCTTCAACACGGTCTTCGCGCAGTTCTTCGCGACGCCGCCCCCGACCCCGCCGACGCTCGTGTTTGCCGGAGACGACGACGGGGCGAAGGAGATCACCGCCGGCCTGATCCGCGAGGCAGGCTTCGAGCCGCTCGACGCAGGCGATCACGCGCAGTCGGCCGAGCTCGAGGCCTTCGCGCGGCTCGTGATCGGGATCGCCTACCGCGAAGGCAAGGGGCCGTTCACCTATCGCTTCGAGCTGCAGTGAGCGTTCCCGGGCCGCCCGGGGCGGCCGTGGCCCCGGGCGGGGAAGACGCCGCCGCGAGCGCCGCCGAGGGGGAGCGCCGCACGAGCTACCTGGAGCTCTTCTTCGACCTCGTCTTCGTCTTCGCGATCACGCAGGTCACGGGGCTCCTGCTCGGCAACCTGGGCCCGGCCGGCTTCCTCCGCGCCGCGCTCGTGCTCGCGCTCGTGTGGTGGGCTTGGTCGGCGTTCGCCTGGATGACGAACGCGATCGACATCGAGAGCGAGGTCACGAAGCTGCTCTTCGTCGTCGGCATGGCGGGCGCCTTCTTCGCCGCGCTCGCGGTGCCCCGTGCCTACGGCGACGAGGGCCTGTGGTTCGCCTGCGCCTATGCCTTCGTCCGCGTCCTCAACCTCGTGCTCTACGGATGGGGGCTCAAGGACCGTCCCGCGCAGCTCGCCGCCCTGCTGCGGCTGGCGCCCTTCTTCCTCGTCGCGCCGACGCTCGTGCTCGTGGGCGGGCTGGTGGACAGCCTCCCGCTCCGCAGTGCGCTCTGGGTCGCCTCGCTCGTCGTCGACCTCGTCGGCGTCCTCGCGACCGGGCGCGAGAACGACTGGCGCGTCTCCCCGGCCCACTTCGCCGAGCGGTATGCGCTGATCGTGATCATCGCGCTGGGCGAGAGCATCGTGGACATCGGCGTGGCCGCTGCCGACCTGCCGCGGGACTTCACGTTCGCACTCTCGGTGACGATCGCCTTCGCGGGCGTGGCGGCGCTCTGGTGGGCGTATTTCGGCTTCGTCTCCGGCGCCGTGGAGCGCGCGCTGCAGAGGGCCTCGGAGAGCAGGCGCGCCCCGCTGGCGCGGGACGTCTTCACGATCTTCCACTACCCCATCGTGCTCGGGATCGTCTACTTCGCGGTCGCGGCGAAGCAGGTGATCGCCCATCCGGAGGACCCGCTCTCGCGGTCGGGCCGGGCGGCACTCGGCTTCGGCGTGGCGCTCTTCCTCGCCGGCTTCCTGCTCGCCCGCTGGCGGATCGTGCGCACGGTCGGCTGGTGGCGCGCCGGGGCTGCGGTGGTCGTGCTCGTGGCGGTCGTGCTGCTCCGGTCGCTCCCCGCCGTCGCCCTCCTCGCCGCCGTCGACACGATCGTCGTGGCCGCCGTGGTCGTCGAGCGGCTCCGCTACCGACGGGCGCCCAGCCCGCTCCTGAGCTCCTGAGCGGGACTCCGCCGTCGACGAGGAACGTCGCGCCGGTGAGGCGTTCGACCGTCAGTCGAGCAGGCTGGCGCCGATCGCCCCGCCGAGGTCGCCGAGCTCCGCGCGCCGGTAGACCGGAGGCTGACGGAAGAAGGTGTGCTCGTTCGCCGCCGCCTCGATGCCGGCGAGCCAATCGGGCCCGAGCCGCTCCCCGAGGCCCCCGCCGATCACGACTGCCTCGACGTCGAGGAGCGTCACCGCCGAGCCGATCCCGACGCCGAGCGCCTGGACGGCGCGCTGGATCAGCTCCTCGGCCACCTTGTCGCCCGCCTGCAGGGCGCGGAGCCAGACCCCGCTCGTGAGCCGGTCGCGGCCGCGCTTCTCCATCAGCTCGAAGAGAACGGTCTTGCGCTCCTTCGCGAGCTCGCGGGCCCGCTCCTCGAGCGCGCCACGCCCCGCATACGCCTCGACGCACCCGTCGAGGCCGCAGTTGCAGCGCCGCCCGCCGGGCTTGGAGCAGACGTGCCCGATCTCCCCCGCCGAGCCGCGCCCGACGAGGTGGCGGCCGTCGATCACGATGCCGCCGCCGACGCCCGTTCCCCAGAACACCCCGAGGAAGGACTCGAATCCCCGGCCTGCGCCGAACCGGCGCTCGGCCTCGACGGCGACGTTGACGTCGTTGCCGATCCGCACGGGCCGTCCCAGCTCCTCCGCGAGCGCCGGCCCGAGTCGGTAGGGCGCGTCCCAGCCGTCGATGTTCGGGACCTGGAGCACGGTGCCCGTGGCGGCGTCGATCGAGCCGGGCGCGCCGACGCCGATGCCCGCGAGACCCATCGGTTCGACGCCGGCGTCCTCGAGGGCGGCCCGCATCGTCTCGGCGAGCACGAGCACGGTCGCCTCGGGCCCGCCCCGGCGCGGCGTCTCCTGACGAGCCTGGCCGAGAACGGCGGCGGCGCCGTCGGTGACGACGGCCTGCACCTTCGTGCCCCCGAGGTCGAGGCCCCCTTTCATCCTGGTGACCGAATCGCTCACGCGAGCCAGCGCACGACCTCGTCCGGTCGCTTCCGGTTCGCGCGCGCGCTCCACTCGGCGACGGTGTGCCGCCCCGGGTCGCGCGGGCGCTCCGGCAGCCCGAACGTGAGGACGATCACCGGCGTCTCGCCCTCCGTCGCGTCGAGCGCCTCGTGGGCGCGGGCCGTATCGGCGACGCCGTTGGGGCAGGAGGCGAGGCCCTCCGCCCACGCGGCCAGCAGCATGCTCTGCGCGGCGCGGCCGGCGTCGAAGAGGACCGGGCCCTTCCCCTGCACGAGAACCGCGACGACGAGGCCCGCCTGGAGGACGTTGTCCGGGACGTACACCGCCCGGGCGAGCTGCTCGGTCCGCGTCCGGCTCGTCGGCACCACGAACGTCCACGGCTGCGAGTTGCGCGACGACCCCGAGAGCCTGCCCGCATCGAGCAGCCGGAGCACGAGCTCGGGCGGCAGCGGCTCCGGCAGCGTGCGACGCTCGTCGCGTCGGCTGGCGATCGCGAGCAGCGTGTCCACCTCCCTAGCCTACTTCCCCCGGACAAATTCTTCCGGGGCAAGTAGCCTGGAGGATCGCCGGGCGCCGCCCCGACGGACGCGGACTAAGCTGCCCGCGATGGCACAGCCGGTCGATCAGGAGACGGTCAGCCTCCTCCGCTGGCTGAGGAGGCAGCTGCGCCAGCCGACGCCGGAGCGCGAGCGCCTCGAGGCCGCGGTCGCGAACGACGACCCGGTCGAGGCACGGCGGCTGATCGGGCTCTACCCGTTCGGCGAGGCGCAGCGGCGTCACATCGAAGGGCTGATCGACCGCTGGCAGGCGAGCCGTGGCGCGCGCTGAGAACGAGGCGCTCGTCCGGCGCGTCTTCGACGCCTTCGCGCAGAAGCGCGGGTTCGCCCTGCGCGACGTCTTCGCCGACGACGCGACCTGGGTCGTGCCCGGCAGCGGGTCGATGGCCGGGACCTTCACGGGGCGCGACGAGATCTTCGCGTTCCTCGGACGGCTGCCGAAGGAGACGGCCGGTACGTACTCGTCGACGCTGATCGACGTGCTGGCATCGGACGACCGGGCGGCGGCGCTCTACCGGGCGCGCGGCGAGCGCAACGAGCGCACGCTCGACCTCGACCAGGTGCTGCTGTTCCGGATCGAGGGAGGCCTCGTGCGCGAAGTGCTCGCCCTGCCGAGCGACCCGGCGGCGTTCGATACATTCTGGGCCTGATGAGCGACCGGCGCTTCGCGGACGGGCTCCGCTACCGCATCGAGATCCCCTCCGTCGAGGGCCCCCTCGTGATGCGGGCGGTGCTCGCCGAGGCCGAGGCGCGCGGGGTGCCCGTGCGCCGGGTCTCGCAGGGGTCGGGGGTGATGATGCTCACCGACGGCGAGCTGGACGAGATGGCCGGCCTCGGCAGCGAGCACGGCGTCGAGGTCTCGCTCTTCCTCGGCCCGAGGGGCGCGTGGGACACGGGCGGGCAGTCCTTCGTCACCGCCGCCGTCGGCGTCACCGCCCGCGGCGAGGCGGGCCTCGAGCAATGCGTCGCCGAGGTGCGGCGCGGGCTCGCCCACGGCATCCGCTCCTACCTCGTCGGCGACCTCGGTGCGCTCGCGACGCTCGGGCGGATGCGCACGTCCGGCGACCTGCCGCCGGACCTCGTCCTCAAGACCTCCGTGCTGCTCCCCTGCACGAACGGGGAGACGGCGCGCGTGTTGCAGGAGCTCGGCGCGACCACGATCAACGTCGCCACGGACCTCTCCCCGGAGACCCTGGCCGAGATCCGCGGCGCCTGCACGGCACCGCTCGACGTCTACGTGGAGGCCCCGGACGACCAGGGCGGCTTCGTGCGCCTCTACGAGGTACCCGAGCTGATCCGCGTCGCCGCGCCCATGTACGTGAAGCTCGGGCTCAGGAACGCCCCGAACATCTACCCGGCGGGACTACACCTGGAGGATCTCGCCGTGAGGCTCGGCCGCGAGCGGGTGCGGCGGGCGGAGCTCGTGCTCCGGCTGCTCGCCGAGCGCGCCCCCGAGCTCGTCGAGGGCCGCGGCGCGGACGCCCCTGCCGACCTCGCGATCCCGACACGGCGACCGCAGGCACTCGACCCCGGGCGCTTCGACGCGACCACCTTCGACGGCGACGGGACGCTGATCGACTGAGAGCAGGGCACCGGAAGCGCGCTCCAGCGGGTGCTCGCCCCGCGCGGCGTCGACGCTCCCGCGGACGAGCTCATGGAGCGGGACGCTCGCCCCGGCGCTGCCCGAGGCAGGCGCCTGCCTGACCTACCGCGACGTCCGCGCCCGCTCCCCCCAAAGGTCTCTGCGGCGAGCTCGGCTTCCCGCCCTCCGACGAGGAGGCCGCGGCGTTCGCCCCGCGCGAGCGGCGGCCGGCCGGCGTTCGCCCCGCGCGAGCGGCGGCCGGCCGGCCTTCGCCGACACCGAGCCGGCCCTGCGGCGGCTGCAGGCGCGGCGTCGCCCGGGCGCGATCACGAACGGCGACCGCGACCTCTTCGCCTTCTCGCAGCGCCGGCTCGGCGTGACCTTCGACCGGGTCGTCAGGGCCGAGGACGCCCGCGCCCACGAGCCGGGCCTCCGCCCCTTCGCGCCGGCGCTCGCGGCGATCTTCGGCGCTCCCGGCGATCGAGGTGTCGCGCGAGCGGATCCTCCATGCGGCCCAGAGCCTCTTCCACAACCACGTGCGGGCCGTGCAGCTCGACCTCGCGAGCGCCTGGGTCGACCGTGGGCACGGCCCGTTCGGCGCGACCACTCCGGCGTGCGCCGAGCCCGACCTCACCGTGCCCGACCTGAGCACGCTCGCCGAGCTCGTGGCGGCCGGTCAGCCGCCCCAGCCGGGGTCGCGGCCGCCGCTCCCGATCGACTCGATCACGACCTCGAGCAGCCGGCCCGACGAGAGCACGTGCTCACGGGCGAGCAGCCGCGCGCCCGAGGCACTGCCCGCCGCGATCGCCTCGCGGATCGCACGGTGCTGGAGGTCGTTCTTGGCGTACAGCTCGTCGAGCTCCACCCGCGCGCTCCAGACGCGGTCACCGATGAACGTGCGCCGCGCGCTCTTCGCGAGCCTCTCCACGAGCGGCATCGCGGCGACGGCGTAGATAACGTCGTGGAAGGCGTAGTTCGCCTGCATCCACTCGACGAAGAGCGGAGACTCGCTGGCGAGGCCGTGCCGCGCCTGCTCGCGCAGCTCGAGCGTCAGCGCGGAGAACCGCTGCTCGGCGGCGTCCAGGGCCTCCAGGTCGGCGGCCGTCATGCGCGGCGTCGCGACCTCCGTCGCGAGCGCCTCGAGCTCGGCGCGCACCAGGTAGGCCTCCCGGAGCTCCGAGGGAGACACCGAGCGCACGCGTACGCCCCGGTTCGGCTCGAACGATACGAGCCCGAGCGCCGCCAGCCGGCGCAGCGCCTCGCGGACCGGCGTCCGCGAGACCTCGAACCGGTCCGAGAGCTGCTCCTGCCGGAGCACGGTGCCGGGCGGGATGAGGCCGCCGACGATCTCGTCCTCGAGCGTTCGGGCGATGTCGTCCGCCTTCGTCGAGAGGAGGGTGCTCACGACGGTAGTGTACGTCTCGCATCCAGAAATCACCAGTCCTGGATCCGAAATAGCCCGATAATGCGACTGGCGCTCCACATATTGCTCAGGTAGGATCCAAGGAGTAGTCAACTTGGATCCCAGAGGAGAGCACATGAGCCCGAGCGAGACCATCGAGCGCCCCTACGGCAAGGCCGACGTCGAGCGCCTGCGCGGCTCCGTCCAGGTCGAGCACACGCTTGCCCGGCACGGCGCGCAGCGGCTGCGGCTACTGCTCGCTGAGGAGCCGTGGGTGCCGGCGCTCGGGGCGATGACAGGCGGCCAGGCCGTCCAGATGGTGAAGGCGGGGCTGAAGGCGATCTACCTGTCCGGCTGGCAGGTCGCCGCCGACGCGAACCTCTCCGGGAACACGTATCCGGACCAGAGCCTCTATCCGGCCAACAGCGCGCCGGCGCTCGTGAAGCGGATCAACAGCGCGCTCCTGCGGGCAGACCAGATCACGCACGCCGAGGGCGACGACTCGGTTGACTGGCTCGTGCCGATCGTGGCCGACGCCGAGGCCGGCTTCGGCGGCGCCCTCAACGCCTACGAGATCACGAAGTCCTTCATCGAGGCGGGAGCGGCCGCCGTCCACTTCGAGGACCAGCTCTCCTCCGAGAAGAAGTGCGGCCACCTCGGCGGCAAGGTGCTCGTGCCCACGAGCCAGCACGTCCGCACCCTCGTCGCGGCGCGGCTCGCCGCCGACGTCGCCGGCGCGCCGACCCTGATCGTGGCCCGCACCGACGCGCTCTCGGCGAACCTGCTGACGAGCGACATCGACGCGGCCGACGCGGAGTTCTGCACGGGAGAGCGGACGCCGGAGGGCTTCTTCCGGGTGCGCGACGGCATCGACGCAGCGATCTCCCGGGGCCTCGCCTACGCCCCCTACTCCGACCTCATCTGGTGCGAGACCTCGCACCCCGACCTGGAGGAGGCGGAGACGTTCGCGGCCGCCATCCACGAGCGGTTCCCCGGCAAGCTGCTCGCCTACAACTGCTCGCCCTCGTTCAACTGGCGCAAGCACCTGAGCGACGCCCAGATCGAGGCCTTCCAGCGCGAGCTCGCGGGCATGGGCTACCGGTTCCAGTTCATCACCCTGGCCGGGTTCCACACGGTCAACCTCTCGATGTTCGAGCTCGCCCGCGGCTACCGCGACGAGGCGATGACCGCCTACGTGCGCCTGCAGGAGCGCGAGTTCGAGCTCGAGGACGAGGGCTACACGGCGACGCGCCACCAGCGCGAGGTCGGCGCCGGCTACTTCGACGAGGTGCTGCAGGCGATCACGGGCGGCATGAGCTCGACGCTGGCGCTGAAGGGCTCGACCGAGGAGAAGCAGTTCGAGTCGGACGTCCCCGCGACGAGCGCCGCCTGAGGACGCCCCGGGGCCCGGCCCGCGCCGGTGCCCCCGGCCGAGCGGCCGGCCGCGGTGCGATGATCTCGCGATGATCGACTCGAGCGACATCCTCACCGAGGCGGCCGGGGAGTTCCTCACGGACCTCCAGCGCACGTTCGGCGGGCGCAGGACCGAGCTCCTCGCGCGGCGCGCCGAGCGCCTCGAGCGCCTCCACGCCGGCGAGCTCCCCGACTTCCTGCCCGAGACGAAGGCGATCCGCGACGGCGACTGGCGCGTCGCCCCGACGCCGGCCGAGATCGCCGACCGCCGCGTCGAGATCACCGGCCCCGTCGACCGGAAGATGGTGATCAACGCCCTCAACTCGGACGCCAAGGTGTTCATGGCGGACTTCGAGGACGCCAACTCGCCCACGTGGAGCAACTGCATCGAGGGGCAGCGCAACCTCACCGACGCGCTCGACCGCACGATCTCGCTCGACACGGGCGAGAAGCAGTACACCCTGGTCGAGACGCCGGCGGTGCTGTTCGTGCGGCCGCGCGGCTGGCACCTCGAGGAGCGCCACTACCGGGTGGACGGCGTGCCCATCTCGGGCTCGCTGTTCGACTTCGGCCTCTACTTCTTCCGCAACCACGGCCGCAACGGGCGCTACTTCTACCTGCCCAAGCTCGAGTCGCACCTCGAGGCGCGCCTCTGGAACGACGTCTTCGAGTGGTCGCAGGAGCGGCTCGGCGTGCCGCAGGGGACGATCAAGGCGACCGTCCTGATCGAGACGGTCCTGGCGGCGTTCGAGATGGACGAGATCCTCTACGAGCTGCGCGAGCACTCGGCCGGCCTCAACGCGGGCCGCTGGGACTACATCTTCAGCGTGATCAAGAAGCTCGGCCACCGGCCCGAGATGGTGCTGCCGGACCGGGGCGCGGTCACGATGGCCGTGCCGTTCATGCGCTCGTACTGCGAGCTGCTCGTGAAGACCTGCCACCGCCGCGGGGCGTTCGCGATGGGCGGCATGGCGGCCTTCATCCCCTCGCGCCGCGACGCCGAGGTCAACGCCGTCGCTCTCGCGAAGGTGCGCGAGGACAAGGAGCGTGAGGCCTCGCAGGGCTTCGACGGCACCTGGGTGGCGCACCCCGACCTCGTGCCCACCGCCCAGGAGGCGTTCGACGCCGTGCTCGGCGAGCGGCCCAACCAGATCGACCGGCTGCGCGAGGACGTCGAGGTCACGACCGCCGACCTCCTGAACGTCGCGGCCACGCCCGGCGAGGTGACCGAGGAGGGCCTGCGCAACAACGTCTCGGTCGGGATCCAGTACCTCGCCGCCTGGCTCCAGGGCTCCGGCGCGGTCGCGATCAACAACCTGATGGAGGACGCCGCCACGGCCGAGATCAGTCGCTCCCAGATCTGGCAGTGGCTCCACCACGGCCGGATCACGACGCAGGACGTGGACCGGATCACCGGCGACGAGATGGCCGCCCTCGGCCCCGGCTACGAGAACGCGCGCGCCATCTTCGAGAGCATCGCCACGAGGCCGGACTACGTGGAGTTCCTGACGCTGCCGGCGTACGACCGGCTGGTCGCCGCAGAGACGACCTAGCCCCAATACCGTATAGTTAACGTCCGATCGGCGGGGTAGTGTTGGGGTGTGCCGCGTGCT
>Ga0209048_10007509_pt1 | contig 10066 bp, 13 predicted proteins | sample FrelakmetCRP12CR_FD_187146 | JGI IMG/M metagenome (GOLD analysis project Ga0209048, IMG submission 187146) | Freshwater lake sediment microbial communities from the University of Notre Dame, USA, for methane emissions studies - CRP12 CR (SPAdes)... | ecosystem: Environmental > Aquatic >... | reverse complement strand
AAGCATTGCGCTTTTTTTCGGCGGCTGTTTTTCCGCTGTTAGCCAGACAACGGCGCCGGATAAGCCGGCGGCCAGCCATTCTTCGACGCGCCCGGTCAGTGAGAAGCCCAAGACATCCAGTGCTGCGCATGCCTATTTGTTTCGCGGGTTGATGAACATTTTCTCGCTCGGGATGGATGACCTTGCGGAAAAGCTCCAACATTCCGGCGTTTCCTCAAGTGTTCACGAATATGGCTCGTGGGAATCGGTATCTAATCAAATCGCGGCGCGATATCACGCAGGGGACCGCGGTGCGATCATCCTGATCGGCCATTCGCTCGGCGCGGATGTAGTTATGATGGCAGGTGAATATCTCGGAACCAAGGGCGTTCCGGTCACGCTTATCGTTCCTTTCGACGCGACCAAGACATTTCCGGCGAGCTCCAATGTCCAGCGCGTGATGAACATTACGCAGCGCGATTATGCCTACATGACGCGTGGTGCTGGGTTCCACGGTGAGCTGCAGAACATCGACGTAAGCCGCTATGAGGGCATTGGGCATATCAACATCGACAAAATGCCCCGTCTGCATGCCATGGTTGTGAACAAGGTGGTTGCGGTCTCGAGATCAGGTGCCGGTGAGATACGGACGGCCGCTCCAGCTGCTGCGGAAATCTCAACGGTCGCCAAATCAGTATCCGGCCGGCCGGATACAAGCGCGCACACGACTGAGCCGATTACAGGCACTGCGACAACAGAGACAGGGCTTTCGACCAGCGTGCAACCCGCGTCTCACATAAAACCCGCTGCTACTGGGTCCTCTGCTGCGAGCAGCACATCTTCGAGTAACAACCCGTCCCCTGTTACCTCCGCGAGCCCGCCAGCCGCCGCGAAGGAATCAGGACCGGCCGTTTCGACGGCAAATGTCCCGCACGGATCCCCCATAGCGGCGGCCCCTAGGTTGGCTCCGGCGGCAAATCGCAGCGCACTTGAGTATGAGCAACTCCGGTAGAGACTTTAGCCGAGTTAGTGTTCTCGTATAATTAAATGAATACAGATAGTTAGCGCTGTTGTTTAATCTCTTAAAATATCTCAAACTAAAATTGTGGCTTTGAAGCCACGCTTGGCCAGAATCTGATCAAAGAGCATTTTTCCGATAGTTAATCGTGGGGTCTTGAACTAGTTTCCTCGTGAGTTTGCGTAATCTTTTCTTTGAGCACGGAGGGGGCTTTCCCATGAAGAAGTTTCTGATTGCGACCACTGCAATTCTCGCTCTGCTGAGCGCTGCTGGCTGTGCCGGCAAAGCTCCCGTCGGCAAAGCGCCTGTCGTCGCCAAAGGCTGACACACCAGGCCACAGAAGGGCCGGCGAAGGCCGGCTTTTTTGTTTCTTTCAGGGTGGGCATCGTTCGCGCCTCGGCGAATCATTTCGACGGGGCGCGTTCTTGCGTTGTTTCACCTGATATGCTGTGGGATCATGGTTAAAGAGCTAACCGTGCGAAAGCTTGGGAAGAATTTTTACGTTGGTTTGCTAATGAGCGTGACCGTGTTGGCGTTTCGCCCCGGTCTCGAAATACCGGCTGCCTTGGCACAAAGTTCTTCATCGACTGATACGCCAAGTGTTGCTGCTCCGGCCAAGCCGACTTCCACGGCGGTCACCAATTCGAGTTCCGCTACGCCGTCCCCGGCAAAGCAGACGACCCCAACGGAAAAACAGACTTCGATCTCGTTATCGCCGAATAAAAATCAGACCGCGAGCACGTTGCCGACGACTCATGTAATCGCTGGAAGTAGCAGACCGATCAATCCTTACTCGGATTCGCCCGAGACCAAATATATCCAAATTCCCGTAACCTCGGCTGGGTGTAAGAGCGCGCGAGCGCCTGGAAGGCCGTATTTTGTCGAATTTCGCTCGCGCACAGCGCAGAGCTTCGGCCATACTTTTGTATTGTTCGGAAAATTAGGTGAAGGCAACAAGTTTGCGAGTTATAAAATTGCGGGCCTGCATCCAAAAGGTGACAGCGCCGCTTATACGATGGGGCTCTGGATCCCGGTTCCGGCCGAGACAGGACCGAGCGACGGCGACATCGACGAACAATTCATGACAGCGCGCTACTGCGTCACGCTCACCGAAGCCGAATACAATAAGGTCGTTGTCTATATCAAGCAATTGCAAGCTGAACACAAGACGTGGCATGGGACTACATACAACTGTAATTCGTTCGGCATGGATGTAGCGAAATTTGTCGGACTCGATACCCCCAATCCGAACGCAAGTCTGCCAAAGGATCTGATCGAGAAACTGGCTGAGTTGAACAAAAATCGGCAGCGTGGGTCAATCGCGGGGCTATCGGGCGACACTGTTTTGCAACGTTGATGCGTTGCGATGTTCTGCGCATAGCGCTTCGATGTTTTTAAGAAAAATGTCGTAACGGGCAGATCTCGTGGCCGATCGTGTGCCGTACGCATGGGGCGATCTGATGCCGCGCCCTTGAACGATAGTGACGCGCGTCGTCAAATTGTGCATCTTATGCGACCAGTCATGACACGCGCGTACAAGGCAATCTTCGCTGCCATAATTTTGGTATTGAGCTTTGTTGCACCAGTGGCCGCAGGCCCGTTCGAGACTGCACTTGCTGCGTATGATAAAGGCGACTACTCGACTGCGCTGCGGCTTTGTCATCCGCTTGCGATACAAGGCGTCGCTTCCGCCCAGTTCCTTCTCGGCGTCATGTATGGGGAAGGTCAAGGCGTGCCGCGCATCGGCGCTGAGGCGGCGAAGTGGTATCGCCTTGCTGCGGATCGAGGCGATATTTCCGCTCAATACAATCTCGGGATCTTATATGAGAAAGGTCAGGGCGTTCCACAGAGCTACAGTGAGGCTTTGAAGTGGTATCGCCTCGCTGCGGGCCAAGGTTACGCCGATGCTCAAATTAAACTCGGGATCATGTATGGGGAAGGTCAAGGTCTGGCGCAGAACCGTGCTGCAGAGTTGAAGTGGTATCGCCTTGCGGCGGGCCAAGGTTACGCGGTCGCACAGTCACTTCTCGGATTCATGTACGAAAGCGGCAAGGGTGTGCCGCTGAAGTATACTGAGGCGGTGAGGTGGTATCGCCTCGCCGCGGACCAAGGTTATGCCGCGGCCCAATACCGTCTTGGGGTTATGTACGAAAAAGGTCAGGGTGTGCGGCAGGACTATGTCCGTGCGCTTATGTGGTTCTACTTGTCAGCGGCGCAGGGCAATCAAGAGGCGGTAAAAAACCAAAACTTAGCCGAACGGCGCCTGACCCCGGCGCAGATAGCGGAGGCGCAGCAGCTCGTGCGCGAGTGGAAGCTGACGATTCAATCGTCTCGATAGTAGCAAAATATTACTCGCCGGGTGCGATTGCCGAATCACGAAGAAAGCGAAAAGCAAACATGCGTCTGGGGGCTTTTTGTTCGCTGGTCGTGTTTTGGATTTCCGGATTAGGTCAATTTCAGGAGCGGTTTTTTAGTTGCCGGAAATTCGCTCGATAGTCGCTCGCGCTTTCGCCTTAGCTTCTTCTAGCGACAGTTCAATGTTTAGGCCCATGAGTAGTTATTGGATTAGATAACGCCGAATGATATAAAATTCGGCTATAAAATTCCGCTAGCATCATTGCCGCGATAATAGGCGCTGCGACAATAGCTGCGACGATGTGCAATAATCGCTGTATCATTGCCTCCCCACAGTGCGAGGGGAAATGATACGACGCAGACGCTAATGAGATATTTCCGTTTCGATCATATCATTACATAATCCCAGAATGCTTAATTTTCATCTAAGAGAGCTGTTCCTGCGCCATTCGCTGCAAGTCTTCATAGGTCGAAAAATGGGAGCAATCCCGCCCGTTCGACATTTTAATAACACGAGGTGAGCCGCACTCCCACGTAAGCCAGCCGCGAGGGATTTCCAAGATCTGTCAGCATCCAAGTGCTTGCCGGATGTCTGCTTGGCCCTGATGAACAGACATTCGCGTGTGCGGTCGGCAGGTTTGTGCGATTCCAACTATACTTCGCCGTGTTACCTTGCGACCGGCATCTGGCTATTGCATGATGACATGGCAAATTCGAGCGAGATGTCGCGGAGCTCGTAATGATTTATCGATTGATCCTGGTCATTTGCGGCGCACTGCTGGCTGGGACCGCAAACGCTGCTCCACCCGGCGATAGAACCGATGTCGTGCGCGACCTTGCCGTCGTCCGCGTTGGACAGATTGTGGGCGCAGCGTCGGCGTGCCCGGACATCGCGCAGCCGCGCATCCAGGCAATTGTCGAAAAGTTCAAGACAGTGATCAAGGGTTCTGCCGTCAACGAGACCGAATTCACCGGCCTGTCACAGCTGCTCGATCGCAGCATCGTGGAAGGCCGCCGAGCTGTAACCGGTGGAAAGACCGATTGCCGCTCGAGCGAGCGCCAGCTCGCCGATCTTGAACGCTCCGCCCTCATGACGCCGTCGTCGGGCGCCACCATTGCAGCTTTTGCGGCCCCGGTTGTTGCAGCGGCGCCAGCGACTATCTCTGCACCTGTGACTACGGCCGCCACACCAGAAGTCGTCGGTGCCTCGGTCCGCGGTGTCACCGATCGCGAGATCCGATTTGGGATCTCGGCGCCATTCTCCGGATCGGCCAAGGAGCTTGGCCGCCAGATGAAGATTGGCATCGATGCCGTGTTCGGGCAGGTCAACGATGCCGGCGGCGTGCACGGCCGGCAGCTGCGGCTCATTGCGGCTGACGACGGCTACGAGCCGACACGGACCGCCGAGACCATGAAACAGCTCTATGAGAAGGACCAGGTATTTGGCGTCGTCGGCAATGTCGGAACTCCGACCGCGACCGTCGCGGTGCCGTATGCGCTCGAGCACCGCATGCTGTTCTTCGGCGGGTTCACCGGCGCAGGCCTGCTCCGACGCGATCCTCCCGACCGCTATGTCTTCAACTATCGTGCAAGCTACGCCGAGGAAACGGACGCCGTCGTACGCTATCTGGTGAAGGTGCGCCGCCTACGACCAGAGGAGATCGCGGTCTTTGCCCAGCAGGATACATATGGGGATTCCGGTTTTGCCGGCGTCGCGAAAGCGATGCGCGCGCTACGCGGCGACGGTGGCGTGATCCTGCGGCTCAACTACAAGCGCAATACATTGGATGTGGACGAAGCGGTCAGCCAGCTCCGCGCCCAAAAGGGTAAGATCAAAGCTGTAGTCATGGTGGCAACTTACCGGGCTGCCGCGAGGTTTATTGAGAAGGTACGTGACCTCTACCCGGCGATGATTTTTACCAACGTATCATTCGTCGGCAGCACCGCGCTTGCCGATGAGCTGATGCTGCTGGGGCCGCGCTACGCGACCGGCGTGATCGTAACACAGGTAGTGCCGGCGGTTAGTAGTTATTCTACGGTGATCCTCGAATATAAATCGGCGCTGGCGAAATATTTTCCCGGCGAAGCGCCGGATTACGTGTCGCTGGAAGGTTACGTCATGGCAAACGTGCTGGTCGAGGCATTGCGGCGTACTGGACCGCAGCTCGATACCGAGAAGCTGATCGATAGCCTCGAAAACATCCGTAATCTCGACCTTGGCCTTGGGACGCTGCTGAGCTTCGGTCGTACCGAGCACCAGGCCTCGCACAAGGTGTGGGGCACTGAGCTCGATGAAGCCGGGCGCTACCAGGCAATCGATCTGGATTGATGTTTGGGCTCTCTGATTTTGATTGTAGGTGGTGGCGCGGATCGGTAAAAAGTCAGAAAATTTCTACTGAAAAAGAGAAGAAAACTGCAACTGGCTCAGCCGGGAAAGCCGTTTCCTGGAGAGATTCTTTCTGTTTTTCGGTTTTATCGAAAGGTTGGTGCATTTCCTCAGTCTTGGTTTTGGTCGAAATATTCACACAAAATGTCCAATATCGACCTGAAGCTGCATTGCATACCCAGTTGCTAGGTATGGCTTGGGAGTGGTGGTGCTATCATTTTCAGCCGCTCTCTGAAATCCGAATGCGGTTCGACTATTTTGCGTAGCACTTCCGCGCACCGCCGGTTTTCCTCCGATGGTGATTCGCAAGTGGATCGCCATGGAACCGTCTACGCTAACGGCAAATATTTTTGTGCTGTTGCGTCAAACACTTCAACATGAATCACGGGGAATTTCTTCTTCAGATTTAAGCCTGCCGTCGTCGCTTCCGCCAAAGTCTCGTATTGCGCTTTCAATACCCCGTCGACCGATAAGACAAAACCCTCGCGTGGCACTTCATTCGCCCGGAGATTTTTAGGTCTCTTTTTATCGTCACTCATATGTCGTTCCTTTGTTGCTGTTTTAGCCTAGGCGGCGTTTTCTTATTTACCACAAATCTGCTGTGAGAGATTGTCTCGAAGAACACCTGGGTCGGATTCGATGACAATACTACCGCTCTTACTCCTCATAGTCCCCCTGAACCGGCGCTCATCCCGCAGGTTTTTCCTTCGCCATGATACGATTTGTTCGCTAAAACACTATGGGAAAAGACCGATGATAAAAATACTCGCTAGTAAAAAACCCCGGCATCTACCGGGGCTTTGGACTTCTCCGATCAAGATGAGATAAGTATTTCACATAGTTGAAGCGTTGCTACATTCTGGCTTTCCTCCAGAAGCTGCCAACATTACCTTGACGTTATCGAGCCTTCTGGAGTCTTCGCGCCACTGGCCGCGCGAGCTCAGGGCACTTGGCCAATGGCGTGCAACATCAGTTGTTCTGAACTCATCATCGGTTTTGCTATCGAACCAGTAGCTTCTATTTGAGTTTCACTTTTTGGCCAGTTCGCCAAAGTGTGATTTATCGCGAGGGCCGAAAGTGCCAACAAAACGAATCCATAAGCCCAGTATTTGATAGTGCGATAATCTGCTTCGTTGAATTTGTTGTTTGGGTTCCGCATTGGTGCCTCCTTTAAATAGAGCTGCACCGATTCATTTAGCTCGTGACGAGTTACACGAATGTGAAGCGCTTCACATTATTCGAAATAAAAAACAGTAGACTATTTATTATTATGCAAAGGCTTTAAAATTTTGACATTCGTATGTCACTTGCCGTCAATATCCTCCACTAAATCTAGTGTTCTTTAGTATTTTCTTGAATTGTGAAGCGCTTCACATTCACGTGTCGCATTGTGAGCTAGTTGCATGGGTAAGGCACTGCTCACAGGAGGTATCCATGCGTCGCGATTTCAGTAAATATCTCTCGACCGATGAAGATCGACTAACCTTTCGCAAATGGATACGTGGTCTTGTCATTTTATACGGGTTGACCGGACTCTTTCTCGTTGGCTTTGTAATGGTTCGAAACTACCAAACTGACGTGTCGTATAGTGCAGCATCTCCAGCTCCAACAACCATCGCTACCAACACCAATCGCACTCACTAATCGATAACAATAAACGACCAGAGATTAAGATGTCTGCATCTGACACAAAGCTGACGCGCTGCGTAATTTCTGCTATTGGAGAAAGAGCGGATATCGCAAATTTAGAGCGTGTTCGGCTAACATTGAAGCACACTATGCTGTGCTTAATAGGGTCGCTCCAGCCATGATTCAACAAGATTAGGCATGTTCCATCAACGGCGATATTAAGTGAAATCGCGAGACACGATATATTGATGGAATCATTGGCTATCCGCGCGCGTCACGAAGCCCGCACGGTGGATAAGCTGACTCGGGGATATTAGAGCGTAGTTGTTGCGGGTAACGGAGTATGAACATGGTGGCAAAAAGTTGGAAGGAAAAACTCGGAAGAATCTTTATACCTTTCATAGACGATGGGATCGTTAGTATGCGTTGGCGATTAATATCTGCATAAATATCGGTGGCCGTGCCATCAAGAATGAGTGGAGGATCAAGATGTCGAACAAGCCTTTTGCCGAAGGCCGCTGCTTATGCGGCGCGGTGAATTACACCATTAACGCGAAACCCATTCGAATGGCCCAATGTCATTGCAAGGACTGCCAGCGAGCATCAGGAACGGGTCATATGTCGCTTGCTTTTTTTAAGAAAGAGGATGTCACCATTCGGGGCGTGACTACCAGCTATGCCTCTACTGCTGACAGCGGTAACATCAATACCCGCCATTTTTGTCCGACATGCGGCAGTCGTGTGTATGGGGAAAATTCAGGGCGCCCTGGTGTGATAGGCATAGCGGTGGGATGTCTCGATAAGAACGATTGGTTTTCTGCCCAAGCTGTCGTCTACACGAAGGATCGGGCTGCGTGGGACAAGACACCTGAGGATGTTCCCAACTTCGAGCGGATGCCGCCGCCGCCAAAGTGATCTCAGCCTTATGTAGGTATGATAATTCGAGTGCGCCGCGGATGTCCGCTTCAGAAAAGCGATCATTGGTCTGTGGTTCTTGCGCGTCTGGTCTCCGCAACTGACAGATCCCCTCTCGTCAGCGCCCGCAGCCAGCGACACAATTCCGATATTCGGCGATGCAGGGTTTGACACACGACCTGTAAGCCGCCGTGCAGGGGCTACGGCACGTGTGATCCAGTATGCTGCAGGGCTTGGTACAGGCTGTGCGCGCTGTAACGCACGGCGTTTCGCATTTATTTTGCTGCTCGATGCAGGTTTTTAGGCAGCCAGGACTAGATACGGCCAGCGCGGGGCTGGTCAAGGCAACAGCAGCGAGCATGGCGGCCATCAACAATCTGATCATGGATCGCGTTTCCTCTCGATTCCCCCAAACCGGGTCGGCCGCAGTGTAGTGCGTAACGGAGCAAAGGTTGCACAGCAACTGTTGGGTTGTTTTGCAAAGTGCACAATCGCCACCTCCTAAAAGAGCAGGTAACGAACCGAGCAAATTTGCTGAAAATCACACGCGCGACAAGCCGTTGTTTTTGGAGGAGCCTTCGATCGAAAAATCTGGCCTTTAATGGCGGGCGAATTTCAAACAAACTGGACGCAGATCTTCTGTGGCTCCCTTCGACTAACTCGGCAATCATGAATTACTTTGTCAGCCGGAATAGAAAGCTCGAAGGTATCGGGAATTCCAATTAAACTGATTACCTCTAAACCCGCGCCCTTGTAAGCGAGATTGCGAACCGTACAATCGATAACCGACTTGCGGTCGATCAAGATTTTCGCTGCCTTCAATGTGCGTCTTCGAATATCCTTTCGGCGCTCTTCCATATCTCTCTCGCAAAAAAACAACCGCTGCTTCTTTTATTTGCCGCAAATCCGCTTGATAGCGTCAAGCTAGTTATTGGCGTCCGGACTTTGCAACATGGGCTCGTAATTTTGAGTCTATCTTATCAATATAATGCTTCGCTCGAATAAAAAAGAGCATCGCGCGAGTTAACCTCAATAAGTATCGCTAACTAGCGTGAACGGCTGATCCGATCTTCTTTCTCCTGGGCTTCAAAACGTGACTTCGTCCGAGGGTTTTTCTTTGACCGCGTCACGCCTGTCCGCTTTGGGATAGACGAGACTAACTGGCTAGGGAAGTTAGCTCGAACTACATCGCCCAGTTCAACATTTCTGGATGCTTTCAACTTCAAAAAAAGAAGCCGCCAACTGGGCGGCCTCCATTGTATTTCAGGCAGTGCGAATGATGATGTTCGATGGTTAATCATACCAGCCTAGACAATCTCCTGCGACCATAAAGGCCCCGGAGTTCGTTTTAAACGTGGCATTCCCATTCTGGGGGATGGATTCGGCCGCTTGGAATTTGATGGTGTCGTTGCCCATCATAGCAAATAGTGTTTTCCCCTTGGGAATCGGTGATGTTGTCACATTGGTAAATGTAACAAGAACAAATCCCCTGACCAAGTCTTTGCCGCCCGGCGAAATTTTGCAAATCAAAGACGTGCTTTTTCCGACCGTAGGTTTTTGTGCGAAAGCTTCAGATCCAGGCAAGAAAGACAAACTCGCTATCAATACTGTCAGCGCGAGCGCGGTGAATCGATTCATTGTGTTTCCTTCCTGATGTTGTTGAATCTCAATTACGGCGCCTAAAAAATTAGGCGATGAAGGCGTCATCTTTGCCGATGGTCAACGCTGCACATTTCCGGGGCGGTGACTTCGGCACACGCCGTCCTCAAAGCAGCTAAGTTGCA
>Ga0209048_10007508_pt1 | contig 10067 bp, 9 predicted proteins | sample FrelakmetCRP12CR_FD_187146 | JGI IMG/M metagenome (GOLD analysis project Ga0209048, IMG submission 187146) | Freshwater lake sediment microbial communities from the University of Notre Dame, USA, for methane emissions studies - CRP12 CR (SPAdes)... | ecosystem: Environmental > Aquatic >... | reverse complement strand
TCCTCGTCCTGATAGCACTCTGTCTCACCGTAGTCGGAGTACCGGTCCTTGCTGATGAAACGGCAGGTTACAATGCAGACTCCAATAATGGACCTTTTACCCTTAATCCCATGATCGCATCTGGCTCGCCGGTTCAGGTGACCATGTTTACGATGAAACCGGACGACGGTTCAGCACTTATTACTACGATGTCATTACTGAAAATTTCAGGATATACCGGGACTACCGCAACATTCAGGCCGGCTTATGTATCGGGTAGTAAAAAGGTCTCTCCCCTGTACGATACGCTGCTGGAAAATTTCAGGGCAAATCCCCGTGCGACACTTTCACCACCGGGCGGCAACGCCCCTATTTATTGCAGAGGGGGATAAGAGCCATAAAGGATCAATCGACATCCTTATAAACTAAATTTTTAATTCCGTTAACTACTGGGAGGATAAAGGGCCATGGAACAAGGGTATTTTAATCATGGATCCATCAGGTCCATTCTTGTTCTCCTACTGGATCATTGACCTGAAGGCCGCCTGATATACCAGGCCAGGCCTTGCTTTCACTTTTTGCCTGCCACACCTTTCAGGGCATGGTGACCCTCCACTCCCGGTCCGACACCCCCCATTTCCATTAACTTTTACCTGGTGCAAGATGGATATCTGAATACCAGGTTGCCCGGCAGTGTTCAATAGCTTTATTGTACATAGTCGCAACTGTTCAGTACCGCCCAGTACCAGGGCACCGGGAGTCCCCGCAGGTGAGTTCTGTCTATGCAGCCAATTACCCCGAAAAAAATATTATTGTTTGATATCTGCATCATCGTTAGCACAATTACGGCCATTCTTGTTACATGGTGGAGCCTCTCGATCGGCATTTACGATGTTTTCCCCTTCTTTTACATCATCCCGCTCGTACTCATTGCTTTTGCACACCCGAAACTTGGCATTTACGGGACCATTCTCCTGGGCTGGGTATACCTGGCCCTCGTCTTTCTTTTCGGATTACCTGATGCCCGGAGCTACGCAATTGCCACCATCTGGTTCTATATCTTTGTCTCCCTCGGTGTCCTCATCTCAACCTATTCAAAAGCGTATCAACGGGAGGGGGAGAAAAATTGCGGGTTATATTACAATTCCCAGGCCGGGGCATTCAGTTACGATAAAGTAAGCCTTAGAATAAACAAGGCAAACCAGAAATTTTGCACAATACTGGGGTACAATTGCGACGACCTGAAGAAAAAAACACTCGCCGACATAATTCCGGATACCGCGGCCCGTGAGAGTTTTTTAAACCAGGTCTACAACGAGCACCGGATCAGGGATATTGAAGTGGGCCTTGCAGCCTCTGACGGTTCCCTGCGATGGGCACTGGTTTCAGCAGTCGACTGCGAAACACCGGTGATCATCTGCACCGCAGTCGACATTACCGATCATAAACAGGCCATGGAAGCCCTGTCCCAGGCGAATAACAAGCTCAACCTTCTCAACAATATAACGAGGCATGACATCCTCAACCAGTTGACCGTGCTTATCGGCTTTCTCGAGCTCTCACGCCAGGAAACTACGGATCCCCTGCAGATCTCGTACATTACAAAGGAGGAACAAGCCGCAGAAGCGATCAGAAAACAGATCCTTTTCACCCGAGATTACCAGAATATCGGGGTCCATTCACCCGGGTGGTACAATATAGGAGAGACCGTGTCGCTCGCTATTGCAACGATTGACCTGGCCGGGATCAGGGTTACCATCAACCTTCCGAAGGTTGAGATCTATGCCGATCCCCTGCTTGAAAAAGTATTTTACAACCTTGTTGAGAATTCGATCCGGCACGGGGAAGGTGTAACAGAAATTGCCATCCGGTCTGTTGAAACCCCGGAGGGTCTCATTCTGGCCATCGAGGACAACGGCACAGGTGTCCCTGACAATGAAAAAGAGAGGATTTTCAGGAGGGAATATTACAAAAATACCGGTTTCGGCTTGTTCCTTGGCAGGGAGATCCTCGCTATCACCGGTCTTACTATCCGGGAGACAGGATTACCCGGAAAAAGTGCCAGGTTTGAGATTTTTGCGCCCAGGGGGACCTACCGTTTTGGGAGAGAGAACGGGAGGGCCGGGGTGCGGGATTAAACTGCACATTATCCTTTTCGTGATGTGGACTCACTAAAAAGATGTACGAGGGGTACCCCCCTACCTGGTATTCACCCCCTGGGGTACCCTCGTTCCATGAGTATTACCCGTATCTCATCGAGGACTGCCGGGTCCTCTATGGTCGGAGGGACCGAAAATACCACGCCGTCTGCAATCTTTTTAATGGTCCCCCTGAGTATCTTGCCCGAACGGGTCTTTGGCAGCCTTTTAACCACTGATACTTCCTTGAACGATGCAATCGGCCCGATCCTTTCCCTCACCATCAGGACAAGTTCCCGCTCAATCTCGCCCGGGACACGGGACCGGCCGGACTTGAGGACAATAAACCCTACCGGTACTTCGCCTTTTACCGGGTCATGTACCCCGGTTACGGCACATTCAGCCACATCGGGATGGTGGGACAGCACCTCCTCCATCGCCCCGGTTGAAAGGCGGTGACCGGCAATATTGATAATATCGTCAGTCCTCCCCATAATCCAGAGATATCCTTCAGCATCGATGTATCCCGCATCAGATGTGTAATAATAGCCCGGGTATGTTGAGAAGTATGTCCTGATAAAGTCCGCATCATTCTGCCACAGCGTCGTCAGGCAACCGGGGGGTAGGGGGGATTTTATCACGATATTGCCATTCTGCCCGGGTGCGACCGGTTTGCCTTCGGTATCAAAGACATGGACATCATAGCCTGGCACAGCCTTTGTGCAGGAGCCGGGGCGTACCGGGAGTAATTCAATCCCGGCACAGTTTGCACCGATTGACCAGCCAGTCTCAGTCTGCCACCAGTGATCAATAACCGGAACGCCAAGCTGTTCTTTTGCCCAGGTAAGGGTATCCGGGTCGCACCGTTCACCGGCGAGGAATAACACCCGGAGAGAGGACAGGTCGTATTTCAGAAGATAGCTGGCTTCGGGGTCTTCCCTGCGTATTGCCCGGAATGCGGTGGGAGCACAGAATAATACAGATACCCCGTGCTCTGAAATGACCCGCCAGAACGCACCCGGGTCAGGTGTCCCCACCGATTTGCCCTCGTAGATGACGGTGGTGCACCCATGGAACAAGGGCCCGTACACGATATAGGAATGCCCGACGACCCACCCGATATCGGAAGCAGCCCAGTATACTTCGCCGGGCGACACACCGTAAATATTATTCATACTCCATTTCAGGGCAACGAGATGGCCCCCGTTATCCCGAAGGACACCCTTAGGTTTCCCGGTAGTGCCAGATGTATAGAGGATATACAGCGGGTCAGTTGCAGCAACCGGCACACAGCCAGCCGGTGCGCCCTTCATGAAGGCGGACCACTCATGGTCCCGACCTTCAGTAAGCGAGACTGTCTCTTCCGGCCTCTGGACGATGACACACGCCTCGGGTTTATGCGTACAGAGTTCTATTGCTGAGTCCAGGAGCGGTTTGTAGGGTATTATCCGGTTTACCTCGATCCCGCAGGAAGAGCACATTACCACACGGGGGCGAGCGTCCTCGATCCTTGTCGCCAGTTCTTTTGGTGCAAACCCGCCAAAGACGACCGAATGGATTGCACCGATGCGTGCACATGCCAGCATCGAAATAACCGCCTCCGGGATCATTGGCATGTAAATGACAACGCGGTCACCCTTCGTGACACCCAGGCGGGTGAGGCCCCCGGCACATTGTGCTGCGCTGTCCCGCAGCTCCCGGTATGTAAATTTTTTCACCGTTTTTGTGACAGGACTGTCATAAATCAATGCGACCTGGTCAGCCCTGCCATTCTCCACGTGCCGGTCCAGTGCATTATAACAGCTGTTGAGGATGCCGCCACTAAACCAGCGGGTAAACGGCGGGTTGTGGTTATCGAGAACCTGTTCCCACTTACGGTACCAATGCACAGATTCAGCTGCCTGCCCCCAGAATTCTTCAGGGTGCTCAATTGATTGTCTGTACACTTCATCGTAGTTACCCAATCGTTTCAACCCCGGCCATGGTTATATCCTGCTCCACCTTTGATTTGGAAGTCCGTTGATTCACTATCTGGAACACGGGGTAATAATGTTACTGTCATCAGTTCTGGGGAGTGAAATGGTAGCGGCGCAGATAGTGTCACGGAACAAAGTTAAAAGGGCAAAATACGGCATTTTAAAAAATAATGAACGATAGCCAGCCGATTTGCGGTGGAGTGAAAATGATCCCGTGGCGTTGGAAAAAGGTTTTATACCGTCATCTCTTCATCGGCAGTATGACCACGTAACAGATTTTTAAGGTTAACCATAACCCCGCGATGCAATCCTTCGGTTGTATTTAGTTTTTTTCCACACATAATACAGTAAATTGCCTCATCGGAGGCATTAAACCCACAATGTTTACACAATGTCATGCGACCCACAACCTGGTAAGCTCCATCAATCCACTGTGAGGCAATAAAGGTATCCATCGTGCAGATTGGGCAGGCCTTATGTCGCCAATGTGAAGCGATTTTGTCGTACAACGCCATTTTCATTAACATTGAATTTTCAGACCGGTTCGTGGAAGAACGCCGAAGACGTAAGGGTAAATAAGGAAAGGGCCTGGGGATATATCTCCCTCAAACCATCGGATAATACACCTCGCTCATACCAGGGAGGGGGATCGTTGAGATCGTCGTATTGATATTGTCAAGGGAGTTTGCCTTGATCTGTTTTGAGGACATGGTGTAGAGGACGTCTCCAATGTAGAGGGACCGTTTCACATCCGCCCCCGAGCTGCCGTAGTAGTAGTACCCGTTGTCACCGGTACCGTGCTGCACAGTCCCTTTGAGCGTGAACCCGGTCTCGGGGGTGAGGCCGAATACATACGCCCCGTACCACGCCTGCGGCTGATTGTTGTAATAGTCCCCTTTGCTGACCTGGTTCATGGATACGGCCCTGACAGGGATCACGAGGAGGTTCTTGTTCCTGTCGAAGAGGAATGCATGGTGATCGGTAAGTGCCGCCGAATCAGAACCTGCGTCACCGATCTGCACCTTGGCGAGCTGTTTGGGGTTGGTAACGTCAGAGACATCGAAGAGGGCCAGTTTAACCCCGCTTGTTGAAACACCGCCCCATTCGTTAGACGCAGTCTCCTTGCCGATGCCGATGATATGCGTTGCGTCGTATGGGTGCAGGTAATCGGAATACCCGGGGATCTTCAGTTTTCCGAGGACCTTCGGGTTTGAGGGCGTGGAGAGATCGATCACGAAGAACGGGTCGATCCGCTTGAACGTCACCATGTAGAGCCGGTCACCGATAAAACGGGTGGAATAAATGCTTTCCTGTTCGGCAAGATGGGTCAGTGCTCCGATCCGCTCCATCTGGCCATTGAGGACGTAGACATTGTTATAGGTATACTGCCCGGACTGGGTATAGACACTGGATGTGGTCGCAACACGGAGGTTGTCGTTATATTCGTCCATCGCAAACTGGTTCTTCAGCGTCCCGGGTACTTCACCTTTTGCGACGTATTGGATCTTCCCGTCCTTTATCTCGATCTTGTGGATGACCGTCGAGGTCTGGTCTGCTTCCTGCCGCCGGATTGAGTCCTGCTCCCCGCTCCGAAGACCGCTGATGATCGCCTGTCTCTGGTCATCATTCATGGCATTAAAGTCCTGTGGGGCTGGTGCCGATGAAACGGCTCCCGAATCGACCGCTGCCCCAGGACCTGCAATCCAGCTCACGGGTGCAGGCAGAGGCTTTGCTATTTCCATTCCGCCTCTGACCGGGTAGACAACGGGGTGGTATTTCTGGTAACTGACATACATCGCGTCCGGTGAGACATAGATAATATTTCCATTACCTAACAGGTAGGTCTGTGCGTTTTTCTCAGTCCCGGTGGCTGCATCGATGGCAGTAATGGTGGTGAAGGTGTACTGCTGGTCGGGGTAATCGAAGTGCCATACATCCGGCTGGATAACCTTCTTTGTCCCTTCACGGAGCGTGGGCACTACAATCTGGTCATTGTAGTACGGGTATACCTGCTCGCGGGTGACCATGTAGACAAGGGTGCCGATCATCCGTGCATCGGTATAATCGCCTTCAATCGTGTAGTCCTTCATTACCTTCGGGCTGGACCGGTCAGTGATATCGTAGATGACCGCGTGGGTGACCGGTGAATTGCCATATACCGGCCGCCGTGGCATTACCTCCGCCTTCATCGATGCAGTTTTCTCTTCAGGGTAATCAGGTGACCCATATCCCTGTGTAAAGAGCACAAGACGGTCCCCGGTCACGAAGAGGTCTTTCGGGCTGTCAGAAATTTCAGTCTTCGAGACAACCGAGGCTTTTTCTGCGGGGTATGCATCGACGATGGTGAGGGTCTGGCCTGATATCGTGTAGATATACCGGGCGTCGTTCTTCACGATATCGGGCTCATCCACTCCCGCAACCTGGATGTTGGTCGTCGAATAATCGCCAGCCCCTGAGCTGATAGTGGAATAATCAACGGCCCCTGCTGCGGCGGGAACAGGGACGGCCATACTATTCTTTGCCGATTCCTGGCTCAGCTGCAATGGCCCACCCGAAGATCCCGCACCCGGGCCACCGGAGACCATGGCAGATATGGGATAGGTACGGTAGTGGTCCTGCTGGTCCGTTGCCATCGAACTCCTGATATATTGCTCAATCTCTGCCGTCGAGTTGAATTTCTTCAGGTCCATTGTAGCCGGTGACGTTACCGGGGTTAAGGCAGGGACATTTGTACAGCCCGATGCCAGTATTGCCACAAGGATGAGTGTGGCCAATAGTAATGGTATACATTTCTGGAGCGACATGGTTACTACGTGATATGGGAGGGTGACCTGATCAATATGGCGTTGACTGCGAAAAATTTCGGAGGTATAGGGAGAGCAGGGAATATATCCCCACCATTCAAACCTTCGCATTACCAGTTTTTCAGCTCTATCGGGCTTTCTGCTTTGTTGAAACTCTCTCAATCTATATTGTGCATTAGGTTAGTCAAAAATTCAGTCACGCTCCCGGGGCTCCGCCCACCGCTTTGGCGGCCCCGGTTGAGATAGGATATGATCTCAAAATCTCTGAATTTTTCTTAAAATCCCCCAATTGAACCCTGCCAAAGGATATCTTATTGGGGGTGGGCCAGGGAGGGGGTGAAACCCACTCCTGTCTGCGTATTTCCTCTCCTTTCAAAAAAAATATGCATGGTTTCAACAAAGCGGGGCTTTCAGTTACAACCGGGTTCTGGTCTCATTTGGAACAACTACTCGTCCAACGGTACACGGGGAATTTCATCGTTCCCGGGTATTCGTCCGGTTGAAGAAAAGTTTTTGAAACTAATGATTAAAAAAAGCGTATTTGCCATATTTCAGACCTGCATACCCATGAAGGATATGGATTTCCGGTTTTCACATCCCGCCGAGTTTGTCCCGGGAGATCTTGACCCCTGCGGGGGTGATTATGATATATTTCTGTTCGCCAAGGCCAATGATGTCCCCGTTCACGTCTTTCGCGACCTCTTTCATATCCTTGAGTACACGTTCGTACATAACTTTGTCAGCCCGTAGCTGTGCAATATCCATGACCACGATGTTACCGTTGTAGATTTCATCCTTGATCATGGGACAGTCTTTGATGTCTCCTACCGTGGCAATCTTGACATAGAGTGCCGTATTCGCTGCATCCATATCCTCGGGGACTTCAAGCGTCATATAATCCTCTACATTCCGCTCTTCCTCACCCTTTCCCATTATGGAATTCAAGAATTTTCCCATAAAAAAAAGGTAGGTTGAATCTTATTTAATTGTATCTATAATAATTTCTGATATGCCACATTTTTTGTGGATTTTTACGCAGATATAATCAGATAGCCGGGATCTTAATTGGGAAACCAGGGATCTCTCCATGGGGTCCGGGATGCAGGACCAGGGCTGACCGGGAGTTATCATGATTTCAACCGGTGGTTTTTTAAACTCGATAAAAGATTCTTGTTACAGGTGATTCCCATGAAGAACATGTCAATTCTGATACTTGCGATAATTCTCGCCCTTGCAATAACCGGGTGTGCATCAGCTGAAGTGACGGTTGCGGCCAAATCCACGTCAAGCACTCCCCAGGCCGGTAACTCGTATACCACAGGCAGCATTTATGTTGTCTCAACTCCTCCGGGGTCATCTGCGACTCTCGACGGTGGAGAAGACCAGTTATTCACCCCGGGAACGTTCTCATCTGTTCCACCCGGTGTACACAACGTTATGATTACAATGCCAGGGTACCAGCCCTCCACGTCAGTGGTAACCGTAAGTACAGGGACGACCCAGAATGTGAATGTTGACCTTGTAAGGGTCGTTTCACCCGGGAGTATATCACTTTCCACGACGCCTAAAGGGGCAGGGTTCTATGTTGACGATATCTACCAGGGGAAAACAGACCAGATTATCGGTAATCTTGCAGCAGGCCCGCACAAAGTAGGAATTTACGAGGCAGGTTACGAGACCTGGGAAAGCACGGTTACGGTTGTAAGCGGCCAGACCACACCGGTGGTAGTTACACTTGTCCCGGAAAAAAGCCCTGATACGGGAGACCTCCAGGTCTCTTCAGCACCATCAGGGGCTGCCGTTTACCTGAACGGGGACTTCCGGGGTGTGACTCCCCCGGATGACTCCCTTGATATGGTCAACCTCGCGCCAGGCAGTTATACGGTCACCGTGAAAAAATCCGGGTACCAGGACTATTCAGCCACGGCGTCGATACAGGCAGGGAAAAATGTACAAATGAATGCAGCACTTCAGCCGGCAAGCCAGGCCCCTGCATTTGCAAGTGTCCAGATTGTGTCATCCCCAAGCGGGGCTAATGTCTACGTAAACGGTGCATATATTGGTATAACCCCGCTCTCATCCCAGAAAGTAAACCCGGGGACCTACACGGTAGAGATCAGGATGGATGGATATACCCCCTATACAACAACCGGACAGGTGATAGCCGGGCAGAACATCCAGCTCAATGCAGCACTGGCCCCGGTCCCGGTAGCTACCCCGACGACTAAAGCAGGTGCAGACCCGTTTGTCCTTGTCGTGGCACTCGGGATACTCTGTATCGCAGGGTATCTCACCTCACGACGCTGATACCCGTGCATCCCTGCTGATATCATTTAACAGATAACCCTTTTTCCGCCAGGGAGACTCCTGTTCACGGGATTTTACTAAAACCGCATATGGATGACGTACATCCGGGATCACCTGTTTTTCTCCGGGAACCCGGGATCGGGACGTCACTTTCACCCCACCCACGGCAGCTTCGCATATACCATGGTATCGAAGCTATACGGTAAAATGGTTACAGCAACAGACTTACAACGCCTGGCAGAACGGTGGTCAAGGATTGTCCGCCATTTACAGGGTCATGATTTGAAATACGGGATTGAACTGGTGCAATTACTGGAGAGAATACAAGGCCCCGGACTTGCATATTTTGATGACCCGCTCGAGGCAGCGATTGTATTTACCACGATTGAGGTACTGAAAGCGAGGAAGAAGGAACGAGGCACATTTGATCCATGAAAAACAAACTGCTATATCATAGCCTGACCAGAAAGATATAGTCGGTATGAGTTTGCTGAATTATATCCTCACCGGGGTTTCAGTCATCGCCATCGTGTATAGTTACGCCGTTGGAAGTGCGACGGGAGTCATCATCTGGGCAATCGTGCTTGGTTTAAACGTTGCTCTGGTCCTGGTGGAAAGAACGAAAAAACGGAAAGAAATGTAATCCTGAAATTTCTTTTTCCCGGTACGATGGCTTTTAAAAAATTAGGTCCATTTGACATTATGTTTTTAAAAATAACTATAGGTGATTCATCATTTGGAACCACCCGAATACAGTTCGGTTAATTCAAGAAACAGAGGAATTCATTCAGTTACCAATAATACGGTCATTTCAGAAAATTTACCCGTCCAGGCACTATCCCATTGGGGGGTTGCCTTAGCGG
>Ga0209048_10007507_pt1 | contig 10068 bp, 11 predicted proteins | sample FrelakmetCRP12CR_FD_187146 | JGI IMG/M metagenome (GOLD analysis project Ga0209048, IMG submission 187146) | Freshwater lake sediment microbial communities from the University of Notre Dame, USA, for methane emissions studies - CRP12 CR (SPAdes)... | ecosystem: Environmental > Aquatic >... | reverse complement strand
CCCCGCGGTGGACTCGCGCCGGCGGCTGCTCGCGCGGATGGCGGGACGGCGCATCGTCGAGATGGTGCGCGAGGATCTCCGGATGTCCCGGATCCTCACGCGCGACGCGTTCGAGAACGCGATCATGGTCAACGGCGCGATCGGCGGGTCGACCAACGCCGTCGTGCACCTGCTCGCGATCGCCGGCCGGATGGGCGTCACGCTCGGCCTCGACGACTGGGACCGCCTTGGCCGCGACATGCCGTGCCTCGTCAACCTGATGCCGTCGGGAAAATACCTGATGGAGGATTTCTACTACGCGGGCGGCCTGCCGGTCGTCATCCGCGAGATCGGCCGGCGCCTGCACAGGAAGGCGTTGACGGTGAACGGCCGGACGCTCTGGCAGAACTGCAAGGATGCCGTCAATTACAACGAGGACGTCATCACGCCGCTGGCGCGGCCGTTCAAGGCGCAGGGCGGGATCGCGGTGTTGCGCGGCAATCTCGCGCCCGACGGCTGCGTGCTGAAGCCCTCGGCGGCGACGCCGAAGCTGCTGAAGCACAAGGGGCGCGCCGTCGTGTTCGAGGACATCGAGGATCTGCACAGGCGCATCGACGACCCGAAGCTCGTCGTCGACGCGTCGTCGGTGCTCGTGCTCAAGAACTGCGGCCCCAAGGGCTATCCGGGATTCCCCGAGGTCGGGAACTTCGCGCTGCCGGCGAAACTGCTGAAGAAGGGCGTGACCGACATGGTCCGCATCTCGGATGCGCGGATGTCAGGCACCGCCTATGGCACCGTCGTCCTGCACACTGCGCCGGAGGCCGCCGCCGGGGGGCCGCTCGCGCTCGTCCGGAACGGCGACGTGATCGGGCTCGACGTCGCGAAACGCAGGATTCACCTGCACGTCTCCGCCGCGGAGCTCGCGCGGCGACGCGCGCTGTGGAAGCCGCCCCCGCCGCACGCGGATCGGGGCTGGGTCAGGCTGTACTGCGACACGGTGCAGCAGGCGGACAAGGGTGTCGACCTCGATTTCCTCATCGGGAAGTCGGGGGCGAAGGTCGGGCGCGAGAGCCACTAGCCCTTGCGCTTTGGGAGCGTGCATCGCCGCGTGATCCGCGGTGCGCGGAAATCCGCTGCAGTCCATTGGAGGAGCCAACCATGAAGTTCGCCATTTCGGCCATCGTCCTGGCCATCGTGTCGCTGCTGCTCGGGTTCGTCGTGCACGCCATGCTGCTGACAGCGGATTACCGCGCGCTCGGGGGCATGTTCCGCACCGAGGCGGACGGGCAGGCGCACCTCGGCTACATGCTGTTCGCGCACCTTTTGATCGGCGTCGGCTTCACCTGGATCTACCTCAAGGGCCGCGAGGCCAGGCCGTTCCTCGCGCAGGGCGTCCGCTTCGGTCTCGCCGTCGCCGTGCTGACGACGATTCCGATGTACCTCATCTATTTCGCCGTGCAGCCCTTGCCGGCCGATCTCGTCTGCAAGCAGATCGTGCTGGACACGATCGCAATGGTGGTGATGGGGATCGTCTGCGCGTGGCTCAACCGCGTGCCCGAGGGAGCATCGGCGTAGGCGCATCCTCCCGAAGCCGCGATCGCCCGGATGTCGTCCGTCCGGGCGGTGCGCGCGGTCCGGTCGCGCGCGCTTCAGAGCAGCGGGACGTGGAAGATCGACCCGCGCGGCGAGTAGTAGCCGTCGAAGACCATCGTCCACGTCGCGCCACCGTCGACCGAGCTTTCCCACGTCTGGCGCACGCGCCCGTCGGGAAGCTTCTGCCACGTGATCCGCTGCCGGGCCGGAGCGCCGGAGGCGTCGTTCGCGGTACCCGACAGGACCATCTTTCCGTCGACGAGCCCGCCTTCGAGCAGCAGCAGGCCGCCGGTGCTGTCGACCCAGGTCTGATGCCAGCGCCGGCGCTCGGCGTCCCACGCGTTGAGGCTCGTGCCGGAGACGCCGCCCTTGCCTTCCCACTGCTCGGTGAGCGCACAGCCTTTTTGCACGGCGGCGATGCGGTTGCGCCCGACCGGCTTGCCGCCCGCGTCGGCGACATCCCAGTCGCCGATCCAGAAATCGAACTGATGGAACTCGGGCGCGCCGCACGCCGATTTCGCGGCGGACGGCTGCGGCATGGCAGCGCCGGCGCCGAGACCGAGCAGCAGTGCGATAGCGATACGCCCGGTGCGTTCCAGGAAAAGGCGGGTGCCGGGTCCGGGCATGCGCTCAGGCATCGGTCGCCGAGTGCAGCGCGATGCGATTGCCTTCGCTGTCGACGACGATGGCGCGAAAGCCATGCGGTCCGATGCCGTGCACCGGCTGCAGCACGCGCCCGCCCTTGCGCTCGACCAGCTCGACGGCATCTCGGATGCGGCCATCGACATTGAGATAGAGAAGAATGCCGCGGCTCGGGCTCGCGTCCGGCTCACCGTTGACGAGACAGCCGCCGTTGCCGTTGTGATGCTCGAGCACGCAGAATGCGCCGCCTTGCATCTGCTCCTTCTGCACCTTGATGCCGAGGACGGCGGCGTAGAACGCGGCGGCACGGTCGAGGTCCGTGGCCGGGATGTCGAACCAGACCGCGCGGTTGAATTGCGAGTTGTAGTCGCTCATGCCGGTCTCCTTTCCCTCGCCCGCGGCGGACGCCGCCTCGGCAGCGGTAGTCTACCCAAAACTCGACGGAGCGGGGTGGCCCGGGACACGGCGACGCGACGAATGTCTGCGAACCGGGGTTGTCTGTATGGATCGTCGGCGGGGATAGCGTCTCAAATGCAGCGATCGGGCCGTGCAGCAGGTCTTCAGACGGCTTTCATACGCCTCCGCGCCAGCGCGGCGCGCCCTTTCGCGCCAATGCCGAATCGGCGACGAACGGGTTGCTGCGGCGCTCCTCGCCGAACGTCGACATCGGCCCATGGCCGGGAACGAACTCTACGTCGTCGCCCAGCGGCCACAACTCGAGGGTGATCGAGCGGATCAGCGTGTCGAAGTCGCCCCGCGGAAAATCCGTGCGCCCGATCGAGCCGTGGAAGAGGACGTCGCCGACGAAGGCGAGCCGCGCCTCCCGGTTCGCGAAGACGACGTGGCCCGGCGTGTGGCCGGGGCAATGCCGCACCTCGAACGACACGTTGCCGACGCTGACGCGATCGCCGGCCCCGAGCCAGCGGTCGGGCGTGAAGGGGCGGGCGTCGGGAACGCCGAAGAGCGTCGCCTGCCTGCCGAGCTGGTCGATCCAGAAGGCGTCGTCGCGGTGCGGGCCCTCGATCGGGACGCCGGCGCGCTCCGCGACCTCCGCCGCGCCGCCGCAATGGTCGATGTGGCCGTGCGTGATCAGCACTTTCTCCAGCGCCGCGCCGCTTTCCGCGACGGCCTCGAGCAGCCGGTCGACCTCGCCGCCGGGGTCGACCAGCGCCGCCTTGCCCGTCTCCTCGCAGACCAGGAGCGAGCAGTTCTGCTGATAGGCGGTGACCGGAATGAGGGTGAGCTTCAACGATGGTTCCAAGCGCGGGGGCCGGCGTCCGCGTCCGGCCGTGAATGCGATTCTAGTGTAGTGAGTCAGTAGTTCCGAAGACAAGGAAGCGAGGCGATTTGGCCGTCCGGCGAGGCGCGAGACCGCAACCGTAGCCCGTGCTACGGCGAGGTCGAGCAACGCAGCATGGCGGGCACGCATTGGCCAATGAGCGGCCGCGAGCCATCGAGCGAATTTCTGACTCACCACACTAGAGGAGTTCGAGCTGCGGAGAGTCGCGCGGCGGCCGGAAGCGCGACGTGTCGAGCGGCAGGTCGCGCTCGGCGTTGAGCCCTTGCCGCCTGCACGCGATCCGGAACCGGTTGCGGACGAGCGCCGCGAACTCGCCCTGTCCGTGCATCCGCGCGCCGAAGCGGGGGTCGTTGTCGCGCCCGCCACGAATTTGGCGAACGATGCTCATCACGTGCGCGGCGCGCAGCGGGTAGTGGGCGTCCAGCCATTCCCGGAAGAGCGGCGCCACCTCGAGCGGCAGGCGCAGCAGCGTGTAGGCGGCGTAGCGCGCGCCGGCCGCGGCGGCGGCTTCCAGAACGGCCTCGAGTTCGTTGTCGGTGAGCTGCGGGATGACGGGTGCGACGTTGACGCCGACCGGGATGCCAGCGTCGCTCAACGCCCGGATCACCTGCAGCCGGCGCTGCGGCGCGGCGGCGCGCGGATCGAGCTTGCGCGCGAGCTCACGGTCGAGCATCGCGATCGAGACGAACACGCGGACGAGGTTCTTCGCCGCCATCGGCGCCAGGAGGTCGAGGTCGCGCTCGATCAGCGAGCCCTTGGTCGTGATCGTCAGCGGGTGCTCGCACGCCGCGAGAACCTCGATCACGCTGCGCGTGATCTTCCACTCGCGCTCGACCGGCTGGTAGGGATCGGTGTTGCTGCCGAGCGCGATCGGGTCGCAGACATAGCCGGGCTTGGCGAGCTCCTTCCCGAGCAGCGCCGCGGCGTCGGGCTTCGCGAAGAGCCTCGTCTCGAAGTCGATGCCGGGCGACAGGTCGAGATACGCGTGCGAGGGCCGCGCGTAGCAGTAGATGCAGCCGTGCTCGCATCCCTGGTAAGGATTGATCGACTGGCTGAACGGAATGTCGGGCGAATCGTTGCGGGCGATTATCGTGCGCGCATGCGTGATCCGCACGACGGTCTTCGCCGGCGGCAACGCGGCATCGTCGTCGCCCGTCCCGGGCGGCGCGGCCCAACCGTCGTCGACCGGCGCGCGCGTGTCGCGGCGAAACCGGTTTGCGGGATTGAACGTCGCGCCGCGGCCCTTGGGCGGCGGCGCGGGAGCGACGGCCATGTCAGCGATGCGTCAGGCCACCAGCGCGGCGTCGAGCGTCACCTTGATCGACGGCGCGAGCGCCCGCGAGACGACGCAGCCCGTCTTCGCGCCGGCCGCGATCTCGGCGAACGTCGCCGCGTCGATTCCGGGGACCCTGGCCCGCGTGACGAGATGGACCGCCGTGATCGTCGGCCTGCCGTCGACGTCGTCCATCGTCAGCGCGGCGTCGGTGTCGATCGTGTCGGCGGTGATGCCGGCGTTGTTGAGCGTGAACGACAGCGCCATCGTGTAGCAGCCGGCATGCGCCGCCGCGATGAGCTCCTCGGGGTTCGTGCCCTTGCCGTCGCCGAAGCGCGCCTTGAACGAATACGGCGTGTCGCGCAGCGTGCCGCTCTGCGCCGAAAGCGTGCCGCTGCCTTCCTTGGTGCTGCCCTGCCAATGGGCGGATGCCTTGCGTTGCATGGGGGTCTCCGGAACGCGCCGCGACGAGGTGCGGCGAAGCGGCCATTCTAGTGCACATCGGGACCGCAGGGATGCCGCGAGCGTTCGGTTTTCCCTTGTTGCGCTACCATACGCCGGATCCGCACTCCTCCCCCCGCGACCCGCCGATGGCCAAGCCGAAGACCACCCATTTCGACACGCTCGCGCTGCACGCGGGCGCAGTACCCGATCCGGCGACCGGCGCGCGCGCGACGCCGATCTACCAGTCGGCGTCGTTCGTCTTCCCCGACAGCGATCACGCAGCGGCGCTGTTCAACATGGAGCGCGCGGGGCACGTGTATTCGCGCATCTCCAATCCGACCTGCGCGGTGCTGGAGGAGCGCATCGCCGCGCTGGAAGGCGGCGTCGGCGCGATCGCCACCGCGTCGGGCCAGGCGGCGCTGCACCTCGCCATCGTCACGCTGCTGTCGGCCGGATCGCACATCGTCGCCTCGCGCGCGCTCTACGGCGGCTCGCACAACCTGCTCGACTACACGCTGCCGCGTTTCGGCATCGCGACGACGTTCGTCGACCCGCGTGATCAGGACGCGTGGAAGGCGGCGATCCGGCCCGAGACGCGACTCCTGTTCGGCGAGACGCTCGGCAATCCCGGGCTCGACGTGCTGGACGTCCCGCGCGTGGCGGCGCTCGCGCACGACCACGGCCTGCCGCTCCTCGTCGACTCGACGTTCACGACGCCGTACCTGATGCAGCCGTTCGCGCACGGGGCCGACCTCGTGTTCCATTCGGCGACCAAGTTTCTCTCCGGACACGGCGTCGTGATCGGCGGGCTCCTCGTCGATTCCGGAGCGTTCGCCTGGGATGCGCCCGCGTCGCGCGCCAAATTCCCTACGCTGACCGAGCCCTATTCCGGGTTCCACGACATGGTCTTCGCCGAGGAGTCGACCACGGCCGCGTTCCTGCTGCGCGCGCGTCGCGAAGGCATCCGCGACTTCGGCGCCTGCATGGCGCCGTTCACGGCGTTCCAGATCCTGCAGGGCGTCGAGACGCTGCCGCTGCGCATGGCGCGCCACGTCGAGAACGCGCGCACGGTCGTCGCGTTCCTCGCCGCGCATCCCCTGGTGCGCTCGGTCGCCTATCCCGAGCTGCCCGGCCATCCCGATCACGCGCTCGCGAAGCGGCTCCTGCCGCGCGGCTGTGGCGCCGTGTTCGGCTTCAACCTCGCCGGCAACCGCGCGCAGGGCAGGAAATTCATCGAAAGCCTCAGGATCTTCTCGCACCTGGCGAACGTCGGCGATGCCAAGTCGCTCGTCATCCACCCGGCGAGCACCACGCATTTCCGGATGTCGGCGGCGGAGCTCGAGAAGGCGGGGATCACCGAGGGCACGATCCGCCTGTCGATCGGGCTCGAGAGCACCGACGACCTGATCGAGGACCTGAGCCGCGCGCTCCACGCCGCCGGCAAGGCGGCCTGACGCAATGAAGCTGTCGGTGCAGGGTCGCGAGGTCTACGCGTACACGGGCACCCGCCCGCAGGTCGGGACGCAGCCGACGATCGTGTTCGCGCACGGCGCCGCGAACGACCACGGCGTTTGGCTGCTGCAGTCGCGCTATTTCGCCCACCACGGATTCAACGTGCTTGCCGTCGACCTTCCGGGGCACGGGCGCTCCGGCGGCGAGCCGCTGCCGTCGATCGAGGCGATCGCCGACTGGCTCGTGGCGCTGCTCGATGCCGCCGGAATCGGCCGCGCGGCGCTGGTCGGACATTCGATGGGCGCGCTCGCCACGCTCGAATGCGCGGCGCGGCATCCCGCGCGGATCGAGCGCATCGCGCTTCTCGGCATCGCAGTGCCGATGGAAGTGAGCGACGACCTCATCGACGCCGCGCGGCGCGACGACCACGCCGCCTACGAGATGATCAACGGCTGGTCGTACAGCGCGCGCAGGAGTCTCGGCGGCAGCGCGGTGCCCGGCCTCTGGATGATCGGCAATTCGATGCGCCTCCTGGAGCGCAACCGCCCGGGCACGCTCGCGGTCGATCTCGGGGCCTGCCGCGCCTACGCGAAGGGGCTCGCCGCGGCCGCCGCGGTGCGCTGCCCGGCCCTCGTCGTCACCGGCTTGCGCGACATCATGGCGCCGCCGAGGAGCGCCCGCGCGGCGCAGGCCGCGCTGCCGGGTGCGCGCGCCGTGGATCTCCCCGACGCCGGGCACGCGCTGATGGCCGAGGAGCCCGATGCCGTGCTCGACGCGCTGCGCGCGTTCCTTTGACGCGGGGCGTCGATGTCCGCCGAGCCTGAGTCGCCGACTGCCGTGCTGCCGGCGGTACGCCGCGTGGCCGCGACGGCGCCGTTCGGATGGCTGCGCCGGGGCGGCGCGGACCTGCTCGCGCACCCGCTGCCGAGCGTCTTCTACGGCGCGTGCTTCGCCGCGATGGGCTGGCTCATCGCATTCACGTTCCGGCACGCCTACGAATACGTTTCGGCGCTGGTCACCGGATTCTTCCTCGTCGGGCCGTTCCTCGCGGTCGGCCTGTACGCACTGTCGCGCCGCCGCGAGCGCGGCGAGGCGCCGCGGCTCGCGCCGACGCTTGCGGCGTGGGCGCCAGGGGCAGGCGCGATCGGCGTGTTCGCGCTGGTGCTGGTCGTGCTCCTGCTCGTCTGGGCGCGCGCGTCGCTCGTCGTCTTCGCGCTGTTCTACACCGGCGAGATGCCGAGCGTCGCGGGGTTTCTCGAGCAGGTGGTCTCGCTCGACAACCTCGAGTTCCTCCTCGCGTATTTCTGCGTCGGCGGGTGCTTCGCCGTTCTGGTGTTCGCGATCAGCGTGGTGTCGGTGCCGATGATGCTCGACCGGGACACCGACGGCGTCACCGCGGTGCTGACGAGCCTGCGTGCCTTCGGCGCGAACGTGCCGGCGATGCTGGTGTGGGGGCTCGCCATCGTCGTGATCATCGGCGCGGGCTTCGCGCTCTACTTCGCGGGCCTCGTCATCGCCGGGCCGCTGATCGGACACGCGACCTGGCACGCGTACCGCGCGCTCGTCGAATAGGCGGCGGCACCCGGCTCGTCCTGGCGCGCGCCGTCAATCCTTTCGCCACTTGATCGAGCAGCCGATCGACGCGTGCTGGACCTGCGGCGCCTTCGCGCCACGGGCGACCGCCGTCATCGCCGAGAAGAGCTCGCGCGGCGCGTCCGGGTCGGACGAGCGCCCGGACGAGTCGAGGCGTCCGCGGTAGACGAGGTCGAGGTTCCTGTCGTAGCCGAAGAAATCGGGAGTGCACACCGCGCCGTAGGCGCGCGCGATCTCCTGTGTCTCGTCGATGACGTACGGGAACGTGAAGCCGTTGCCCTTCGCGAACAGCTTCATGTTCGCGAACGAATCCTCCGGATAGTCGGCCGTGTCGTTGCTCATGATCGCGACGCTGCCGACGCCATGGCCCGCGAGCTCGTCCATGTCGCGCGCGATCTTCTCGGCGACGGCCCGCACGTAGGGGCAGTGGTTGCAGATGAACATCACGACGGTGCCGTGGGGACCGCGGACCGAGTCGAGCGTGTGCCTCCGACCGTCGGTGCCGGGGAGGTCGAACGGGACCGCCTTCGATCCCGGTGCTCCCGTTGGCGTGGTGGTGGTGACCATGATCTCCTCCGCGGCGAGCGGCACGATACTGTGTCAGAATCGTAGCACGCTCCCTGCATCCGATTCCATGCTGCGCGTCGTCCGCCATACGGATCCCGATGAATTTCTCGCCGCCGCCGCGCCGATGCGCGCGCGCGGCGAAGCATCGGCGAGCATCTTCACATCGTGGGCGCACGGGGCCAAGCGGACGCCGCCGCGCCCGGACGAGCGGTTCTACCTCGCCACCTGCACGGGCGAGGGCGCCTTGGGCGTCGCGATACAGCGCGACGACGGCCCGGTGATACTCGGCGCGAGCGACGCCCTGGCTGCAGCCGCCTTCGCCGACGATCTCGCCGCCGAGGTCCCGGAGCTGCAGGGCGTCATGGGCGCGCTGGATCCCGCGCAGGCGTTCGCGCGCCGCTGGCGCGAGCTCACGGGACGCGCACACGCGTTGCGCGTGCAGCTGCGCCAGCATCTGTTGACCGAGGTCGCCGATGTTCCCGCGGCGCCCGGCGCTTCGCGCGTCGCCGCGGAGTCCGATGTTCCCTGGCTGATCGACGCGCAGATCGCCTTCATCGAGGAAGTCGGAATGCCTGACGCGAAGGAGCGCGTGCTGACGTGGCTGCCGAAACGCGTCGCCCGTGAGGAAATCTGGGTCTGGGAGGATGGCGGCGTCGTGGCCTTCGCCGGCTTCATGGGCGCCGCGCCGGAGCTGGCGCGCATCGCTCCGGTCTACACATTTCCCGAACATCGGCATCGCGGCTACGCGACGACGCTGACCGCCGCGCTGTCGCGCGAGCTCCTGCGCCGTGGCAAGCGAACGGTCTTCCTCACGACGGACGTCGCGAACCCGACGTCGAACGCAATCTACGCGCGCATCGGCTTTCGCCCCGAGAGCGACGATTACCATTTCGATTTCGTCCCCTGACGATGGCCGTCCCGCGCTTCTTCGCCCCGCTTGAAATCGCGCCGGACGCCGTGGGCGGCCTGATCGAGCTGCCCGAAGCCGCGGCGCATCACGCGATGCGTGTCCTGCGGCTCGCCGTCGGCGATCCGCTCACGCTGTTCACGGGAGCGGGCGGTGAGTATTCAGCGACGCTCGCCACGGCGGACCGGCGCGGAGCGACCGCGCGCATCGACGCGTTCGATCCGGTCGAGCGCGAGTCGCCGCTCGCGGTGACGCTGGCGCAAGGCGTTGCCGCCAACGACGCGATGGACTACGCGATCCGCAAGGCGGTCGAGCTCG
>Ga0209048_10007506_pt1 | contig 10072 bp, 8 predicted proteins | sample FrelakmetCRP12CR_FD_187146 | JGI IMG/M metagenome (GOLD analysis project Ga0209048, IMG submission 187146) | Freshwater lake sediment microbial communities from the University of Notre Dame, USA, for methane emissions studies - CRP12 CR (SPAdes)... | ecosystem: Environmental > Aquatic >... | reverse complement strand
GCGTCGACGTAGCCCGTGATCGCGGCGAGGGCGACCGCGAGCGAGAGGTCGACGGTGTCGCGGCGGTCCCGGATCAGCACTCGACGCTGGTGAGGTCGTCGCCGAGCACGATCTCACCGTCGAAGTGGGCGGCGGCCAGCGCGCGCCACTCGTCCTCCTGCCCGGGGGCGAGCCCGGGCACGTAGTGGGTGAGCACGAGTGTGCGCACACCCGCACGGGTCGCGGTCTGCGCGGCCTGCTCGACCGTCGAGTGGTAGTCGAGGATGTCCTGGAGACGCGGGCTCGGGATCATGCGGACGATGTCGTCGCGCACCACCGTCTGCACGTAGGCGGCCGCACCGCGGCACAGGTCGTCGAGTCCCGCACAGGGCACGCCGTCGCCCCCGAGCACGACGGACGTCGCGTCGTCGTCGATGCGGAACGCAACAGTGGGCTCGACCGGTCGGTGGTCGGTGGCGCCGACGCGCACGGTTGCCGACCCGATCGTGAACTCGTCGCCCGGTGCGACCTCGGTGACCTCGACGACCGGTCCCTCGACGAGATCGTCGTGGTGCGCGATGCGGTAGGAGACGTCGGGCGCCAGGGCGGCCAACGTGCCGTCGACCACCTCCTGCAGGCGCGGCGGTCCGTAGACCCGCAGCGGCCGGGCGACGGGGCTCATCACCCAGTTCGTGGTGATGACGTCGTTGAGGTCGGTGAGGTGGTCGCTGTGCAGGTGCGTCACCAACACCGCGTCGAGCATGAACGGGAGCACGCCCGCGCCGGCCAGTCGCATCACTGCGCCGCGTCCGCAATCGGCGAGGACCGTGGCGCCGGCGGTGCGCACGAGCGTGGCCGGCCCGGCACGGTTCGGATCGGGAATCGGGTTGCCCGTGCCGAGGAGCGTGACCTGCATCGTGGTTCAGCCCCCGGCCGGCTCGAACACGACGATGTCGGCGGGATCGATCTTGCGGTCGGCGATGCCCGCGAAGCCGTCGCCTCCTGAGTACGAGTCCTCGCCGATGAACAGCCCGTCGGGACCGATCGGCCAGATGATCGCCATGTGCGCCTCGAAGAGGTAGTAGGCGTCGGGGTCGTCGACCTCGATGCCCCGGAACGCGAGCGTGCGACCGGGGTAGGCCATGCGCATCAAGCCCTCGGTGAGGATGCAGTGCCGGTCGACGACGAGCCGGTCGAGATCGAGGTGCAACTTGTGGGCGCCCGAGGCGGCGAAGTCCTCGTAGAACTTCTGCACCGCCGCCTTGCCGATGAGCGTGGCGGTCGCGTCGCCGAAGTTCTCGTAGCGGGCGTCTTCGGACACGGTGGCCATGAGCGCCTCCATGTCGAGGCTGGCCTCGGCCTTCATGTGTTGCAGGAGCAGTTCCAGGTTGCGCCGGAGGACCGGGTCGGTCTCCGTGGCGAGGCGCTCCTCGACCTTGCGCCAGGTGCGGTGCTGGTCGATCACGGGCATGTGGTCCCCCTTGGGTCGCGGTGGGTCGCGGTGTGTCGACGTTATCGGAGTGCCTAGTATCCCGTTCCTGATGAGGAGGCTGCGCCACGGCGTCCGCTTGGGGGGATCATTCGTGTCCTACAGCGTGACCAATCGCGCCTGGTGGGTGATCCCGATGGTGGTGCTCCTGGCCGTGATCGCCCTGGCGATCGTGGTGGGACAGGCCGCTGCTCCCTACACCCTCTACACACTCTTCTGAGCGGAGCGCCGCGAGCGCACGTCGTCCGGGGGGGACGGTGAACGACACGACCTGGGCGGAGATGCCGGCACCGCGACGCGAAGCGCCGCGTGGTGCCGCGTCGCGGGCGGCGCGGGTGATCGTGCCGTTCGTGATCGGCGCCGGGCTCATCCTCCTCGGTCTGACCATCGCCGGGATCTTGGTGTTCTTGGCCGCGTGCGTCCTGCTCGCGCTCACGTTCCTCGCGCCCGCCGTTGCGGCGAAGGTCGAGCACTGGTTCGGCCGGTTCGGCCACTGGGTCGGCCATGCGATCGGTGTCGTGCTGCTCGGTGTCGTGGACCTGTTCGTGTTCACACCGATCGCGTTCGTGCTCTGGCTCGTGCGGTACGACCCGCTCGCGCCCGGCATGCGTCGCGACGCCCGCTCCTTCTGGCACGCGCACACCGGCCGGGCGCTCCCCGAGCGTCCGTACGCCGACGAGCGCTCCCTCTTTGCTCCCGTCACCGGCGTTGCCTACCGGCAGCCGCGCCCGGTGCTGCGGATCGCCACCGTGGTGGGCGTGCTGGCGTTGCTCCTGCTCGCCGACCTCGGCGCGGGCTGGGTCTACGACCTGGTGAGCAGCGCGACCCACGGGACGCCCGCGGTCGCCGACGACACCTTCGACCCGGCGGCGCAGCCGGCGTTCAGTGGCTCTCCCTGGGCAGCCGAGTTGCTCTCCGAACAGGCGACCCTCCCCGGTGTGCGCGACACGTACCTTGGCTACCGGCTCGACTCGTTGTCGCGGAAGTACACGAACGTGGTCGACGGCGCCCGCGTCAGCTACCAGCAACCCGGCGACGGCAAGAAGCTCCTCGTGTGGTTCTTCGGCGGTTCGGCGCTCTTCGGCGACGGCCAGCGCGACGACCACACCATTCCCTCGGAGTTCGCTCGCGCTGCCGAGTCCGCCGGTGTCCCGGTGGAGGTGCGCAACTACGGGCGCCCGGGCATCGCGATGTGGCAGGAGCTCGAGCTGTTCGAGCAACTCGTCGGAACCGGCCAGAAGCCCGACTTCGTCGTGTTCTACGACGGCTTCAACGACCTCGCGTGGCAGCTCAACGTGTTGCTCACGACCGTGCCGGTGAACGTGTACGACGCGAGCGCCGCCGACTCCGCGTCGGTTGCAGCCCGTCAACAGATCTCGGCCGACATCGCGGCCACCAAGGCACGGCCGCGCGCCACGACCTCGTCGTCGTCGGGCCCCAGCGGGTTCGACGCGGTGGTCGACGCGTACTGGGACCAGGCGGGAAGTCGTCGCGTGTACGACGCGGTCGACGAACTGGTCAACGGCTCCAACTCGCCGAAGACCCAGTTCGCCAAGGGGGTGCAGCAGCACGCCACCAGCAGCGCGCCGGCTGATCCGCAGAACATCCAGGCCGCCAAGAACGCGGTGACGATCCAGAAGCGCGCCGCGCGCATCGCCGCCGCGGTGGCCGCCGGCCAGAACGCCGACTCGGCGTTCTTCTGGCAGCCCAATGCCTTCACGAAGCAGCTCCTGCCCGACGAACAGGCGTACACGCACCTCGACCTCTACGAGGCGGAGCGTTGGGTGCCGGCGGTGACCGAGGCGCGCCGCCTGCTGCACGGCTCGCGTTTCGTCGATCTCGGCGCCGCGCTCGACAGCGCCACCGCGCCGGTGTTCTGGGACTTCGTGCACACGAACGAGGAGGGCGCCCACCTCGCGGCCGCGGCGATGTTCGAGAACCTGCGCCCGAAGCTCGAAGCCCGCCTCGGCGCCAGTTCGGGTGGGGACTCGTCGTGAATGTCCTCGGGATCAGCGCCTTCTACCACGACTCCGCCGCCGCACTGGTCCAGGACGGCGTGCTCGTCGCGGCCGCGCAGGAGGAGCGGTTCACCCGCAAGAAGCACGACGCCGCGTTCCCCGCGAACGCGATCGCGTACTGCCTGCAGCGCGGCGGGGTGGCCCCGAACGGTCTCGATGCCGTCGTGTATTACGACAAGCCGATCACGACGTTCGTGCGCCTGCTGAAGACGTACCTGCGCGTCGGGCCGAAGGGCATGCGCTCGTTCCTGCAGGCGATGCCCACGTGGACCCGCGAGAAGCTCTGGATCCCGTACGAGATCGAGCGCGGCCTCGACCAGCTCGGCTATCGGTCACCGAAGAAGCTGTGGTTCACCGAGCACCACGAGAGCCACGCGGCGAGCGCGTTCTTCCCCTCGCCGTTCGAGTCGGCGGCGATCCTCACCTTCGACGGCGTGGGGGAGTGGGCGACGAGCTCGATCGGCGTGGGCCGGGGCAACACCATCTCCATCGAACGGCAGCTCACGTTCCCGAACTCGCTCGGTCTCCTCTACTCGGCGTTCACCTACTTCTGCGGCTTCCGCGTGAATTCGGGCGAGTACAAGTTGATGGGTCTCGCGCCCTACGGCCGCCCGATCTACACCGACCGCATCTACGAGCACCTGATCGACCTGCGCAACGACGGCTCCTTCCGCATGGACATGCGGTACTTCAACTACCTGTCGGGCCTCACGATGACGAACCGACGGTTCGCCGCACTGTTCGACGGTCCGCCGCGCTCGCCGGAGTCCGACATCACGCAGCGCGAACTCGACCTCGCGGCGTCGATCCAGGTGGTCACCGAGGACATCGTGATGCGCATGGCGCGCTACGCGGCGCGGGTCACCGGTGAGTGCAATGCAGTGCTCGCGGGCGGCGTCGCGCTCAACTGCGTGGCCAACGGGAAGCTCCTGCGCGAAGGCCCGTTCGACCGGATCTGGATCCAGCCGGCGGCGGGTGACGCCGGTGGCGCGGTCGGCGCCGCGCTCTACGGGTGGCACCAGGTGCTCGGCAAGCCGCGACATGCCGACGGCGAGCACGACTCGATGCGAGGCGCGTACCTGGGTCCGCGGTTCTCCAGCGACGAGATCGCCGCATGGCTCGACGAACACGGCTACCCGTACGAGCGCCGTACCGGCGTCGACCGCGCCCGCAACGTTGCGGCGCGTATCGCGCGTGGCGACGTGGTGGGCGTGATGCAAGGACGCATGGAGTTCGGGCCCCGCGCCCTGGGGCACCGTTCGATCATCGGCGACGCGCGTTCAGCCTCGATGCAGTCGACGATGAACCTGAAGATCAAGTACCGCGAGTCGTTCCGGCCGTTCGCGCCCGCGGTGCTCGAGGATCACGCGAGCAAGGTGTTCGAGATCGAGCCCGGCGTTGTGTCGCCCTACATGCTGCTCGTGGCCGGGGTGCGCGACGAGTTGCGGATCGTGCCCGACGAGGAACCGGTGCGCGACACCGACCTGCGCAAGTGGGTGAACGAGGTGCGCTCCACGCTCCCCGCGATCACGCACGTCGACTACTCGGCGCGGCTGCAGACCGTCACCGCGGACACCAGCCCCGAGTTCCATTCGATCATCGAGGCGTTCGACGAGCTCACCGGCTGCCCGGTGGTGATCAACACGTCGTTCAACGTGCGCGGCGAGCCGATCGTCTGCACGCCCGACGACGCGTACCGCTGCTTCATGCGCACCGAGATGGACACCCTGGTGCTCGAGGACTGCATCCTCACGAAGTCGGAGCAACCCGCCTACGACGACGCCGGCAACTGGCAGCACGAGTTCGCCCTCGACTGATCATTCCGTTTTGGCGTCACCACGCGCCGCCCTGGCAGCCTCTGGTGACGCCAAAACGATGTCAGGGCGCCTGGACGAACAGGTGTACGCGTCCGCGGCGCGCGATCTCGGTGAAGCCGTCGGGGACGCCGTCGCGTTCGATGTCGGCGGTCTCCAGCGGCAGCACCACCAGCTTGACTCGCTCGCCGTTGAGCACGCGGTCGGGCCCGTACGCGAACTCGAGCGACGGCGCGACGCGGGTGTCGATGCCGTGCTTCTCGAGTTCGTCGGCGATCCCGCCGCCGACCCAGGTGGAGCCGTCACCGCCGCTGCTGCGGATCTCGACGACGCCGGGACCGTCGGGGATGTGGGTGAGCAGGGACGGGAGGAGCTTCGCGTCGACCGCCGACGCGTACGGGTCAGGGTTACCGGCGTCCGCCGCGTCGACGGTGTTCACGACGGTGATCGCCGCGAAGCCCGCGACGACGAGCGCGAGCGCCACCGTACCCACCATCCGGCCGGTGACTTGCCGGCGCGCGTGCTGGTCATTCGCCGCCCACGCCCGGAACGTGACGACGACGGTCCACGCGACCGCGAGCCACGCGAGCATGCCGAGCGTCCACGACCAGCGCACGAGGTAGGGGAAGATCTCGCCGACGATGCGCGTCACCGCGACGAACCCCGCCGCGAACGCCGCGAGCACGAGCGCGTTCAGGCGCCAGGCCACTTTGTCGCGCCACCACGCGACCACGGTCGCGGCAACGAGCGCGAGCAGCGCGAGGGGGATGGGTGCCGACCCCGAGAGGTCGACCGCGCCCGAGTAGAGGTTCACCTTCGCCGAGCCGCGCAGCCACTCCGGCGCGACGGACAGTTGTTGCCCCATCACGTGGAACGCGTTGCCGTAGCTCTGCTCGCGGCCGTGATCACGGAAGAAGTGGTAGAGCTGCCCGACGTTGCCCGGGTCGCGGAACAGCTGTTGCACGAGGACCGGCAACCACAAGAGCGCGAGCACTCCCGCGGTGATCACCGCGCCCCAGAGGTACGAACGTCGCCGGGCCGCGCTGGCCGGGCCGCGCCGTCGTTCCGTCACGACGAGGCCGATGATCGTGCCCAACGCGATGGTGCCGACGACGAGCCCGTAGCTCACGTGCGTCTGCACGAGGAACGTCGCCACGCCCGCCGCGATCGGCACCGCCCACACGTCTCCCGCGCTCGCGGTCCACGCGAGGAACACGAGCAGCGCGAGCGGGAGCACGGTGATCGACGGGTTCCACACGTCGCGCAGGAACTGCGCGCCGAGTGAGCGCTCGAGGAGACCGAGGAGCAGCAGTGTGATGAGGAGCAGGGTGAGTCCGCCCCGCCGTTTCGCGATCAGGGCGATGCCGGCCACGGCCGCGGCGTTCACCACCAGTGCCCCGACGACGAGGCTCACCGAGGTGCTGCCGGTGAGTCGGTAGGGCAGCCAGAGCACGTAGTAGAGGAGTGGGCCGGGGTGGAACCAGCCGAAGCGCGAGTACGGGCCGAGCAGCACGGGGAAGTGCCCGATGTCGCGTATCTGCAGCTCGATCCAGGCCTGGTCGGCCTGCGGGCGGTACTCCGTGCCGACCCGTACCGCCATCGAGATCGCCGACACCACCAGCGGCAGCAGCGCCGCGACGATGGCCAGCGGCGCGGGCCACCGGGAGTCACGCCAGGTGGCCGGTCGCGTGGTCGTGCCTGCGGTGTGTGCGGTCGCGTCGGTCGCGTCGGTCGCCGTCATCGGGGTCCGTGGGCCAGGTGCTGCACCGTTCGCCTCGTGCGACGGGTCCGGCGACGATAGCCGTCTCGTCCGTCCGCCCGAGCCCGGACACAGGGTCGCGTATCCTGACGGGATGCCTCGCCTCCGTGTCGCCGCGGCACAGTTGAACCTCGTCGTCGGCGACCTCGACGGCAACACCAAGCGCATCCTCGACGCCTACGCGCGCGCAGAGCACGAGGGCTGCGACCTCGTCGCCTTCCCCGAGCTCGCGGTCACCGGGTATCCGCCCGAGGACCTCCTGCTGCGCCCGGCATTCGTCGCCCAGTCGATGGAGGCGCTCGAGAAGATCGCCACCGCCACCGGTCGGTGCGCGGCGATCATCGGGTACCCCGAGATCGGGCGCGACCTCTCCAACTCGGCGGCGGTGTGCGCCGACGGCCGGATCCTCGGTACCTACCGCAAGCACCTGCTCCCGAACTATTCCGTGTTCGACGAGCAGCGTTACTTCGTGCCGTCCAACGTCGACGGTCCGCTGTTCGTGGTGGGCGGGGTGCGCGTCGCGGTGTCGATCTGCGAAGACGCATGGAGCCCGAACGGGCCGATCGCCACGCAGGCCGCAGGTGGTGCGGAGTTCGTGGTCAACGTGAACGCGTCGCCGTTCTACGCCGGTCGCCTGCACGAACGGGAAGCCATGCTTGCGACGCGCGCGGCCGACGCGTCGGTGCCGGTGCTCTACGTGAACCTCGTCGGCGGCCAGGACGAGCTGGTCTTCGACGGCGCGTCGATGCTCTTCGACGAGACCGGGCACATGGTCGCCCGCGCGAAGCAGTTCGAAGAAGACTTCCTCGTCGTCGATCTCGACGTGCGCCCCGGATTCCGACGGCGACTGCTCGACCCGCGTGGGCGGACGCGCGCCGCCGCGTTGCCCGAGGTGGCGGTGAGCGACGCGCATCTCGGCGAGCACGACACCGAGCCGCGCGTGGAGGAGCTCCTCCCGCCGGTGCGCGAGGTCTACGAGGCACTGGTGCTCGGTACCCGCGACTACGTGCGCAAGAACGGGTTCACCGACGTCGTGATCGGCCTCTCGGGCGGCATCGACTCGTCGTTGGTCGCCGCGATCGCGGTCGACGCGCTCGGCGCCGAGCACGTCACCGGTGTGCTCATGCCGTCGCGCTTCTCGAGTGACCACAGCATCAGCGACGCGCTGCTCCTCGCCGAGAACCTCGGCATCGCCACGCACACCATCCCGATCGAAGATGCGCACTCCGCGTTCCTCGACATGCTCGCCGAGCCCTTCGCCGACCATGCGCCCGGTCTCGCCGAGGAGAACCTGCAGGCCCGCGTGCGCGGCACGATCCTCATGACCATGTCGAACAAGTTCGGCTGGCTCGTGCTCACCACCGGCAACAAGAGCGAGATCGCCACCGGCTACTCCACCCTCTACGGCGACATGGCGGGCGGGTTCTCGGTGATCAAGGACGTGCCGAAGATGCTCGTATACGCGCTCTGCCGCGACCGCAACGAGCAGGCCGGGCACGCGATCGTGCCGGAGTCGGTGTTGGAGAAGCCCCCGAGCGCGGAGCTGCGCCCCGACCAGAAGGACTCCGACTCCCTGCCCGAGTACGACGTGCTCGACCCGATCATCGAGGGCTACGTGGAGGACGACCTCTCCGTCGCCGAGCTCGAGGCTGCGGGCCACGACCCCGACACCGTGCGCCGCGTCGCCGCGCTGGTCGACCGCAACGAGTACAAGCGGCGCCAGTCGCCCCCCGGCGTGCGGGTGTCGCCGAAGGCGTTCGGCAAGGACCGCCGCCTGCCGATCACCAACCGCTGGCCCGGCTGACGCCGAGCGCACGCGTGCGCAACCGGAGGTTCGCTGCAGAGGTCGCGCTGCTCGGCGCCGCACTGATGTACGGCCTCACGTTCCCGATCGTCCACGATGCGCTCGAGGACATCACGCCCTTCGCGTATCTCGTCGGCCGCTTCGGCCTGGCGACCATCGTGTTGGTGCCGATCACGTTCGGTGCGTTGCGCACCCGCGGTCCCGACCGCCGCATGCTCGTGCGCGCCGGGGTGATCGCGGGGATTCTCATGTTCGGCGGCTACGTGACCCAGACGGTGGGGTTGCAGTACACGTCACCGTCGTCGTCGGCGTTCATCACCGGGCTCTACGTGGTGATCACGCCGGTGATCGAGTCGGTGCTCATCCGACGCCTGCCCCGTCCGCCGGTCATCGCCGGCATCGTGATCGCGACGGTCGGCCTGTACCTGCTCACCGGCGCGGATGTGTCGCTCGGGAAGGGCGAGCTGTTCACGCTCGCGTGCGCGGTGCTGTTCGCGTTCCACATCGTGTACCTCGGCGCGTACGTCAACGTGTTGCCGACGTTGCCGTTCACCGCGATGCAGATCGCCACCGTCACGTTGCTCGCCCTGCCGCCGGCGGGGGTGCAGGGCGTCGGTACGGTCACCGTGACCGCGGTCGTCGCGGTGGTGTTCACCGGCGTGATGTGCTCGGTGGTCGCGCTCCCGTTGCAGCTGTTCGGCCAGCGGCAGATCAACGCGAGCCGCGCCGCGCTGATCCTGCTCGCCGAGCCCGTGTTCGCGGGGATCGCGGGCTACGTCGACGGCGAACGACTCGGCGTGCTGCGCGCCATCGGCGCGGTCGTGATCCTCGCCGGGATCGCGGTGTCGGAGCTGTGGCCCCGGCATGACAGACTCGGGTCCGTGGACGACTTCGTGGACGACTCCGTGGACGGCCTGATCGAGGAGCAGCGGTGAGTGGCGCACAGACCAAGATCGGGATCGTCGAGTGGTCCGGACGCATCCGCAGTGCGCGCTCGATCGAGATGCGCCTCGCGGCCACGTTCGGCACCTGGGTGCCGCGTGTCGAGGAGCCGGCGGCCAAGCTGCTGCTCGCCCGTCACGCCCGGCACTTCGCCTGGCACGCCGACCTGTGGGACGGCCTGGTGCCGGTGCTGCACGACGCCCCCGTGCCCGACGGTGTGAGCGATCCCCGGCTCCAGCAGGCGGTCGAAGCGCTCGGGGCGGTCAC
>Ga0209048_10007505_pt1 | contig 10073 bp, 11 predicted proteins | sample FrelakmetCRP12CR_FD_187146 | JGI IMG/M metagenome (GOLD analysis project Ga0209048, IMG submission 187146) | Freshwater lake sediment microbial communities from the University of Notre Dame, USA, for methane emissions studies - CRP12 CR (SPAdes)... | ecosystem: Environmental > Aquatic >... | reverse complement strand
GCCGCCTTGAGCGCGGTCGCCGGCGCCGGGGCGGCCGGCTGGCCCACCTCCATGTGCACGACGCGAGTGCCCGCCGCCTCGATTTGCGCCGCCGCCGCCATCACGTCCATCACGATAAACGGCGGCACATTGCTGCGTTTCGAGGGCATAATCAGCAGGTTTTTCTTGTCCATTGTTTTCCAAAAATGTCTAATAACACCTTGATTTCCTTTGTCTCTTGTCTAGATTTGCAAAAGAGCGTCTAGGCTAGTTTTCCCCCATCGCCGGGACACCGCCGGGACACTCCGCGACACTGGACAAGGATTTGCCACATGGCACGCAACGCAAGGGCCTCGCGTCTGGAAACCCGCACATCGCGCCTGAAACTACCCATTGCGAAAAAACCGGTGTTCGTTCGGATTGGACCCGGCACCAGCCTAGGCTATCGGCGCACCCGGACCAACGGCACCTGGGTTGCCCGCATCGCCAATGGCCGGGGCGGCAATTGGACGAAGGGGATCGGGGTCGCCGATGATTTTGACGAAGCAAACGGCGTCAGCACCCTCAATTTTTGGCAAGCACAAGAACGCACCCGCACGCTTTCCCATCACCGTGACGACCTCGGCAAGTTGCTAACGGTCAGACAGGCGCTCGACCTGTATGAAGCAAATCTCCGCGAGCGCGGCGCTGATGCCATGAATGTCATCCGGATTCGCGCACATTTGACCGAACCGTTGGCCAAAAAGACCGTCGCACTGCTCACGGTGCGGGAACTCGCCGAGTGGCGCACCGCGCTGTCCGCCAGCAAGCTCACCGCCTCCTCGATCAACCGGACCGCAAGCGTTTTCAGAGCGGCCTTAAACCTCGCCGCCGATCGTGATGAACGCATCATCAATCATCAAGCCTGGAGAAAGGGCTTAGCCACAATTCCGGACGCGACGGAACCGCGTAACGTAATTTTGAAAGAGCCGGTCGTTCTTCGCATCATCGCCAGCGCCTATGAAACGGTCGGCGAAGAATTTGGTCGGCTGGTCGAGACTCTGGCCGTGACCGGCACAAGGATTTCGCAAGCAGCACGGCTCGACATGCAGGATCTGCAAGCCGACCGAAACGATCCACGGTTGATGATGCCTAGCTCGCGCAAGGGCCGCTGGACTAAGAAGATTACGCGAAAGCCGGTGCCGATACCCGCGAGCCTTGTCACCAGATTGAGGCGTGCCATCGGTAAAAAAACCGCGCCATTGTTGCCCAAACATGACGGCAGTCGCTGGAAACGATCCGATCATTTGCGGTTGTTTCAGAACGTCGTGAAGAATATCGGGCTCGATCCAAGCGAGGTGACGATCTATGCGTTGAGGCATTCCTCCATCGTCCGGCAACTGCTGGCCGGTGTGCCAATTCGTGTCGTGGCGGCGGCTCACGACACGAGCGTGGCGATGATCGAGAAAACCTATAGCCGCCACATCACCGATCACTCGGACGCGCTGTCACGCGGTGCCATGCTTGATGTCGATGCGCTAAGCACCGCCGACGTGGTAGTGCCGTTCAGCGGCAAGCCATAGCGCCGTCATGGCAAACGATTTTACTTTTTCGGATGTCGATTGGGCCGCGATTGAAGCCACCCTGCCGGAGGGCTGTCATCCAGCGTTACTGCGCAACAAGCTCGAAGAGGAGGTGCGCGGGTTTAAGAACCTGGAAAATATACACGCACGATGGGGGTCAAAATCTAGTCTAACAAACTGGAAGGCGATTGTTGATCGGCTATCCGAACTAGAAGTCCTGACGAAACAGGTCGGCTATACCGATCCGAATTGGCGTGCAGCCTTGGCAGAGTTTCAAAACACGGCAAAGGATTATTACGAGGCATATGAAATGCATCGGCGGGCCTATCGCGGCAGACAAAATCCAGCTCGCATGTTCTTTTATTGGCGCGTTCTCGACTTTTGGAGAAACGACCTGGAGCAGCCATTGGGAGCGTCGACCTCTGAAAGTGGCGTCGTTGGCGGGCCACTGGTTCTATTTTTCAATGCAGTGATGCGGCCGGTATTAAGCGAGCATTGTCCACGGCCCCATACTGTTCGTGAAATTATTAGACGTGAACAGGCTATGCGGCGCACCGGGCGTGGCCGCTCACGACGACAGGTGAAAAAGGTGGCCCGGCATTGATCCGGCCACCAGGGCATACGAGCCCCCTGCCCGTTTCGCATGGGGCATTAACGTCTAAAAATAATTTTAATGCCCCATTTTGTATAAGCGGCTTTGCACGCGCAGGTTCGTCCAGTCGAGACACTCTGGAGGGACTGCAAATGTCGAAGTTGCGCGAAACTGACGTCGAGCGCGATTGCTACACGGTGGACGACTTCTGCACGCGCCATAACATTTCTAGAGCGTCGTTTTATAATCTGCGCAAGGCGGGCATCGGTCCTCGCGAGATGCGCGTCTTAGGCCGCATCATGATCACGCCGGAAGCCGCGCGCGATTGGCGCGCCGAGCGCGAAGCCGCCGCCAACACAGTAGCAGCATAAACAAAACGACCAGCCGATGAGGCTGGTCGCTCCGTTTCATTCAGCAGCCATCCCGCTCGATTTTGGCAGATCTCGGGACGGCCCAATGCAAGAGGTCCTTGGGTGCCCGTATCTACTACATCAAATTCGGTACGCTCGCAACAAGGGAGCAGCCAGGCCGGAACTGCAGATGCGGGCAGTGCCATGACGGCGGACGTCCACAACACCGAAGTCCGGTCGATCTACATCACGTTCTTTAAAGACGAATTTGCGCGAACGCTTGAGGCGGCGGAAATGACACTGTGGGATCTACGCGATCTGGTCCTCTCCACCAACGCCGACAAGAAGTCCGACCTGCGGCTACTCAAGCTAGCCAAGTTCGGCCCCACGCCATCCGAGAACGACTGCTTGCGCTACAACGACAACGTGATCTCTATCAGCGGTGTCGTGGTCGAGCACGACGCCGGAACAATGTCGGTCGACGAAGCGGCGAATCGTCTCAGGAAGGCGCGGCTAACGGCGCTGACTTACACCTCACCGTCGCACACAGTGAAAGGGCCGCGTTGGCGCGTCGTATGCCCGACCTCCTGCGACCTCCCACCGGAACAGCACGCAAAGCTAGTAGCCCGCATCAATGGTGTACTCGGCGGCAAACTATCGCCCGAAAGCTTCACGTTGAGCCAGCCTTACTACTTTGGCTCGGTTCGCAAAAACCCTGCGCATCGCGCCGAGTACACCAGCGGCGACTTCATCGACCTGCGCGACGACCTCGATGAAGAGGCGTGTGACAAGAATGGCGCTCCTTATACCGGCATCAACGACAAGCAGCACGAACCGAATATCGATCTGCTAGCCGACGATCCGGGGATGGTTGCAGCCGCATTGGAGGCGATCCCCATCGAGACCGACTGGATCGAGCGGAACTACATCGGCATGGCGACGTGGGGCGCGACTAACGGCAGCGAGGAAGGCTTCAAGGCGTGGGACGCATGGTTGCAAAGGTCGGGCAAGTACGACGCCTCAGCCACGCGCAAACGGTGGCGCGCCTTATCAAAGTCGAGACCCACACATATTGGCATGGGCACGCTTGATCACTTGGCCAAACAGGCGGTGCCGAGTTGGCGCGATGTCTATGAAGCAAGACGGATGGGCGAGATGATGCGCGATGGCGCGGCGGCATGGGAAGCGCACAAGTCAGTAAATACGTTCGCCGCCAGTCTTGGGGACAGGAAGGTGCACACCTCGGAGGCGCAGGCCAGTGCCCCGTCGAAAGAGGCAGCTGGGGAGCCAGAGGCCGACAGCGGCGAGAACGATCGTGAAGCCGAGGAGCCGGGCACGCAGGAGGCAGACACTGAGGGGGAGGCCGGAAAAGAGAAATCTGAGGCCGAGAGCGAGGCTGAAACCGAAACCGAAACCGAAGCCAATAGCAGCGAACCGGATGAAAAGACGACCGAGGCTCCCAAGCAGGAGGGCGCAAAGCCGAACGGCGGCGCGCCACCACAAGGCGACGGACCTATCCCGCTGTTTCCGCCACTACCACCGGCAATACGATTTCCGGTCGAGGCGCTCGGTACAATCCTCTCGAAGGCCGCGCTCGCCATAGCGCGCAAGGTGCAAGCCCCTGCGGTGATCGCAGCTCAGTCGGTGCTGGCTGTTGCAGCCCTCGCTGCACAAGCACTGGCAAGCGTTCAATTGCCGTTCGGACAGTCGAGGCCGCTGTCGCTGTTCTTCATCACCGTGGCAGCTTCCGGCGACCGGAAGACGACCATAGACAGGGAGGCACTCTGGCCGATCCGAAAGCGCGAGGAGAAACTCCGAGAGATATACGACGCTGAATTCAAGAAGTGGGATGTTGCGTATGCGGCGTGGTCGGCGCAGCGCAAGAAAATCGAGCGCGACAACAAGCTCGACATCGGTCAGCGCGTAACCGCCTTGAATGAGCTTGGCCCAAAGCCGCTGCAGCCGTTAAGCGCCTTTCTTACTACGCCAGAGCCTACTGTCGAGGGTCTGATCAAGGCATGGGTGCTGGCACCCGCCACGCTCGGCATATTCTCGGCGGAGGGCGGGCAGTTCATCGGCGGCTATGGGATGAGCCAGGACCATCGCCTGAAAACCGCAGCAGCGCTTTCTGGCATGTGGGACGGCGCGCAGATTAATCGTCTACGTGCCGTCGACGACGTGCACATCATCCTAAATGGCCGTGTGCTGTCGCTGCATCTCATGGTGCAGCCGCATGCCGCCGCGACGTTCGTCAGCGATCCCATCTTGCGCGATCAGGGTCTGCTGTCGCGCATACTGGTGGCCGAGCCTGAAAGCATTGCGGGCACGCGTCTGTACCGCAACACAAAACCCGCCGACGAAAAGACCATCCAAGCCTACAGCAAGCGAATCCTCTCCCTGCTGGAAGCACCGTGGCCGATTGTTGAGGGCACGCGCAATGAACTAGACCCGCCGCCACTTGTGCTGGACGCGGAGGCCTTCGCGGCCTGGAAGGATTTCTACGACCGCATCGAGCGGCGCTCCGGAGCCAACAGCGAGCTTGCAGCAATCGGCGACTTCGCGGCCAAGTCTGCCGAACATGCGGCGCGCATTGCTGGCGTTCTCACCGTCGTCGACGACCGCCTCGCCACCGAGATCAAGGGCGCGACCATGCGGGACGCAATTACGATTGCTGATTGGTACGTCAACGAGGCGGTGCGGTTGCAAGTGGGTGGGCGCACCGATCCGAAGCTGGTCCGCGCGCAGCGGCTGCTCGATTGGCTGCAGCAACGCGGAACCGAGACCGACCTGCGCGACATAATACGGTTCGGGCCAGCCGCCGAGCGCAGCAAGGCAGCGGCCATCGAGACGCTGCTGATTTTGCTCGCACACGGATGGGTGCGAGTGATCTCGAAACGCCCGTACCGCGTTGCTGTCGTTCAAGCACAAACGGAGCAAAAACGTGCAGCCACGTGATCGCAAAGTGTCGCAAACTGTCGCATTGGGTTTGCGACACTTTGGACTGAAAGAAGCCCTTATGAATTGGGCACTTCCGCGCAAGAAACCCCAAGTGTCGCAAGTGTCGCAAGTGTCGCAGCCCTCTACGCTGCTCAATGTCGTTCTAACTATCCCTAGGGATCAATTTCTTCTTCTACGCACAGCAGCAGCCACCCCTGCGACAGTTGCGACAGTTGCGACAATTCGAGCGGAAGCTGCTGCGGCACAACGACTTCTAGCGCGAAAAAGTGTCGCAAATCCAATGCGACAGTTTGCGACACTTCGGTGCCCCCACAGTGATGAGGTCGCATCGATACTGGTGATGATGCTGTTGATGATGACGATGATGCTCAGTGAAGGATGAGCAAGTGCAGAGCGCGCAGAGAGAGGGATGCTCAAAGGTAAAGGCGCGCGGGTCCTAGCTCAATGGGGAGGGCCGAACGCTGGTCGCCCGAGCGCCGGGGGTGGCTAGGGCTGAAACTTTTCTAGGGTGCTCCGCCACCACAGACGACTAAAACAAAGGAAACTCCAATGCAGACACACTTCTCCGTAAATGCCGCCAGTGAACTACTCGAAAGGAATCGGCGGACAGTCAAACGCGCGCTGCGCGACACGCCGCCCGACAGCTTCGAGCGAAAACAACCGCGCTGGAAACTGAGTAAAATCGTCGCTGCTCTCGACCGCAACGCCGACCGGCCAGCTAATCACAACGGCGGAAACGGAAACGACCTCGACGACCAGTGCAAAGCCGCGTTCGCGAAATTCGACGCAGCATACGAAAAGATGAAAGCGCTGCCGTCCCTGGCGAAGCGCCGTGAGATGTCGATCGAGTTTGCCCCCAACATGATCGCAGAGGCCGTCCATGCGATGAAGGCGCGCGATACGGCAGATGGGCTTCACGAAGAGCACGTGGACCTCCGGGGCGAGCGGATTTATTTTTTGATGATGATCGGCTTCGAAACGCCTTGCTCGTGGACGCGCGATCAAGTGTGGGACCACCTTTGCGTCGGCGACGACGCTTGAACCATGCCACGACGCGCGCCACAACATAGCGGGTTAGCTGCGCAGATGGGCGCGTTGCTGGAGCTTGTTCAGGCGCTGAGGCTCGACAACGAAAGACGGGACGCCAAGATCGCCCAACTTGAGCAACGCGATGCGCCGCCGCCGCGACCAGAATGGATCGCATTGAAAGCGGTTGATCGCGGCCCGTTCACCTACGAGTGCATTCGCTTTTGGTGCAAGAACGGCCTGATCGAGGCCAAAAAGGAGCGCGGGCGCTGGTTTGTGAACGTGGCCAGCCTGAACGCACGTCTGGCGCGGCTGGCGGCGGCTTAGGGGGCCTCAGAAACTCTCGCTGGCATCACCTGGGAGCTTCGGGGGCGCGGCATCGAGCGGGCACGCCTTGACCAGTGGTGCGAGCGCCCTCGAAACATTGGCGAGACTGAAGACTAGGGTTCGAAAGGATACCTTTCCGTGTATACGCACGGCCAGTTCGCGCCCGTCTCGGATTTGTTTGATGATCTCGGGCATCTCTTCGTTCACTTCAATAAATGTAGCGCCAATTGCTGTCCCATACCTTTCGGCTACCGGCTGACGGTCAACCCGCAAATTGATGCTGAAAACATCTCCCTCTTCATATTTTGTGCGAGCCTCACTGACTAAAATCGACAGATTTCCTTGTAGGCAACGGATCGCAAGGCCACCACCGTTGTTTAAGGTCAAAGCCACAACATTTGTTTGATCGGTAAATCGATCGCTCTCAATTTGAAGTCGCCAGTTTCCAACTACCCTGGATTCGGCGTGTGCACCTCCGCCAAAAACGCATGCAACTAACACCGCGTACAAGGTTCGCATCTCGCGCACCCTATTGAATTGTTGTTTTAAACTAGCCCACGAGATCGGTGAACGGTTGATACAGATCAAGAATTGTTATTGCGCTGGTTATCCTAGCCCAACCGCTGGATGTCCGGTGTTGGGGCAAAGCGGCCATCTGTTTTTCGCTGTTTTTGCCTGTAATTGAGCGCGGGTCTTAACTAGTCCGCTGGCCAATAATCTCCAGATCAACTGGAGCAGAACCCCGTGAACCCATTCAAATCCGGCCCCGAAAAGACGCTACAGCGCGACCTCGACACCGCACGTGCGAGCCGCGACAAGTTGGCCGAGCGCCTGAAGGCTGCTGAGTTGGCAATCTCCGAGCAACGAGCGGAAGCACAACGGCTGGCACGTAGCGGTGCCGACGATGGCGCTCTTGATGTTGCCGAGGCCGGACTTCGCGGCGCGCAAGATCGCCAGACCACCCTAACCGCCGCGCTTGCCGAGACTAAGGCGCAGGTGGCGGCCCTTGAGCGTGCGCGTGACGATCTTGCTGATAAAAAACTCCGCTCTGAGACTGCCGTTACAATCGAGAAGCTGGCGCTGGAAGTTGCAGAAACTGCGGCGGCCTTCGATGCTGGTGCTGCGAAATTGGCCGAGTGCACTGGACGCGCAGCCGCAATTATAATTGATGCAAAGGGGCTAGAGATTTTCGCAAAAAATGCCCGCGTCGAGGTCAGTGCTGCGGTAGCGATGATTTCCGCCTTGCTGCGCTCTAACGCCAGCGGCGTACTTGGCGGCTCCACACCGGCAGGATTGCCTAAGCCTGAGGTTCCTCTATTACCGAAGTCACGGCCCGCGCGAGCGCCGACGCAATCGATTTACGCGCTCGAAAATCTCAAATGCCTGGGCGTGGATGGCAACATGCAAACTGTTGCGAAGTACACACTCGCCTCGTTGCCAATCCCGCTGGCCGAAAAGGCTATTGCGCTAGGCAAGGCCGACGCCTCCGGCACCGATCGCGCTCGGCGGTTGCTTGCGACCTACGGCAACAGCTGGTCGCCGGTTGACGCCGCCGATTGCTACGATCTGACCACCGACACGCCACCTAAAAAGCGGCCGGTGGCTACCGGCAGATATCACGGCCCGGTCGACCATCCCGGCCCGTTGACCTTGCCGCCATTCGTCACGAAGACCGGCCCGGCAGTCGTTGGAGTAGCGGCGCGCAGCATCGGTGACAAGGGGAGCGGCAAATGACTTACGGCCCACAAGCTTCATGGACGGCCTACCGCCCAAAGCGGAGTTATTATCGTGGCCCATCGTCGGTGGTTGTGTTCCCGCAGCCACAGCCGGTCGAAGATCACTACACCACTCGCGCCGTCGCGCAATACATCGAAACCGCCCATCATGAAGCCGGGCATGCCGTTGTTTCGATTGCAACCGGCTGGCCGGTTTGGAAGGTTTTGGTTCGGCAAGACGGCAGCGGCATTTGCCACAACCGCCCACCGTCCGAAAAATCCTTGCAAAATAATTTGATGGCTTTTTCGGATGCCATCGCCGGTTGGAAGAGGTCCGGCGTCGCTGACGCCGATAGGAAATTTCTTGCCGTCAAGGCGGTAATTCTGGCCAGCGGGCGTGCCGCGCAGCTTCAATACAATCCGAAGGCGGATCCGTCATCGTGGGGTCCCGATTATGAAAAGCTTAGAGGTCTTGCCGATTTGCTGCATGCCGACGCGTACCACGCCACCGCGTGGCTCGACGAGCATGTCGAACGAGCCGAGAAGCTCGTTGCGGTTTACCGCGCCGACATCGGCGCGGTTGCTTTTGCGTTGGCCGCAAAGGGTGAACTCGGCGGCGACGAAGTTCGCGCCATCGTCGACGGCTCCAGCCAAACCCGTAGCGTCGATACGGGCGGGGTTGTTCGTCACCGCGATTGCATGATGCAGCTTGCTAGGTGAGTTTGCACGCGCGCAGCGCCGCCCCCCACCGTTGCACGTGCAAGGTAGCTTCGGCGGTTGGGGGCACTTATCCAAATAATTAGGGCCCCGGCTCACTTACTTAGTGTCAGCGGTGAAGCTCCACACTAGGGCAATGACCCACCCGATGAACGTCCAGCCGAGGAAGATGTTGAGGACGGCGATGGCGTTTTGGTTTCGGTGATAGCGGGCTGACGCGATCAGCGCGGGCAGCATGTAGATCGCAAAGATCGCCGCCAAGTAGAACGTGCCGCTGCCAAGAGCGCCGATCAGGAGCAGAAACACGATAACCACGAGGATCGCAGGCCCAAAATAAGAGTGTTTAAAATAAGCGCGTAGCTTCGGTGTAGTACTTTTCTCGCCTATCGCTTGCTCGGCTCCTTTCGGACGGGGCACGAGTGGAATGTATGCTTCCTTAGACATTTGTTTTTCTTCTCGAGCGAATGTCCCTCCTAAAAGTTCACGCTTCCGAGCGCAACCACGCATTGATCGCGATCAAAGGACAGCGATGCTGACCCTTTTAACGCGCAATTCTTATGGCTCGACACGCGCAGCAGGCTGCCGGACACTTATCCAAGACTCACTTCCCTGGTGTTACCGGTGAAGCTCCACACGAGGGCAATGACCCATCCGAGGAATGTCCATCCGAGAAAGAGGTTGAGGACCGCGATGGCGGCCGCATTCCGATGGTGACGGCCGCTCGCGACGATCGCCGGTAGCATGTAGATCGCAATGAGAATTCCAACGACGAGCAATCCCGACGACGCGCTGCCGCCGCTCTCAGACGGATTGCTGGTCGTCGCCTTGTTAGTCTCGCTGGCGGGCC
>Ga0209048_10007503_pt1 | contig 10073 bp, 7 predicted proteins | sample FrelakmetCRP12CR_FD_187146 | JGI IMG/M metagenome (GOLD analysis project Ga0209048, IMG submission 187146) | Freshwater lake sediment microbial communities from the University of Notre Dame, USA, for methane emissions studies - CRP12 CR (SPAdes)... | ecosystem: Environmental > Aquatic >... | reverse complement strand
TTGAGCGCCAGAGACGGCGACCCCCGGCGCAGCGACGGCACCCCGGTGCCGGACCCGATGACTATGAGTTCCATGATGGGTCGGTCCTACGAATGCGCTTGCCTCGTTTTTCGTGCTTCGTTTTTGGTTTTTCGTTTTGGCCTGTCATTCCCCTTGGTTTTTAACCAAAAACCGAAAACGGTCTTTTTATCAAGCCCCATCCACGTTGCTCATTTGGGTAACGTAGAACCAGTCTTCCGGCAGGGTCAGGTAGTTGTGCATGTCCATCAGGGTCAGGTAGTGGCCCCGCTCTTCGTGGGCCACGCTCATAAAAAAGCGCCGGGCCAGGGGGTTGGTGGTTTCCTTGGCCAGCTTGGTGTAGTAGTCGATGGAACACTCCTCCATCTTGATGCCGGTCTTCAGCGCCTGGAGGTCATCGTCACCACCCGTGCCCTGCTCATCCTTGGTCATAGCCATGACGCAGACATAGGGTTCGTGCTGGGGCGGTTTGAAGGCCGCGATGGTCTCGGTCCAGCTTGGGTCCTTTTCCAGGCTGCTGTAGACTTCGTTAAATTTTTCGATATGGTATTTTTCCGATTCCGCCAGGTACTCCATGATCTCCCGGACCCCGGCGCTTTTCGCCTTTTTGGCCGCCTCCAGGTAGAACTGGCGGCCTTCGACCTCCATCTGCACCGCGTCCTTCAATGCCTTGAGCATATATTCCTGCACTTTCATGTTCGTTGTCTCCCTTTCAGCCGCTCCCGCAAGGTGAGGTTCCGGTTACTGGCGGAGTCACCACCACCCGGGCTGCTTTTCTCCTTCAACATAAGGTTCATCCTTCATCTTGTCAATTGCCCGGAAGGCAGGACTCGGCCTCAATAGCCTTAGCCGCCGGGATTGAGGGGTTCCCCGCGGTTGGCCGATGCTTGCGCCGGGCGGAAACCCGAAGGGTTTCCGCCCCCAGGGAATGACGGAACTCCGTCTGGCCCCGGTTTCGGACCGCAAGGTGAGAATAGCATGTTTGGCCATTTTTTTTAAGGATTATAGCCAGGTCCACCCCAAGGACGCGGCGCCTCAGAAAAAAACCGGGCCGCTGACGATCGGCCCGGCGCGGGAATTGTCCATAGGGAACGTAACTGGCCGCTCAGTTTTAGGGCGCCGCCGGCGTAGACCGGCCATTCGGTATGTGCTATTGATAGAAATAGCCCCGGGAATTGACAGAGGAATATCCTCTTGATATATTACATTGTTGTCGGGACGTGGCGCAGACTGGTAGCGCACCTGAATGGGGTTCAGGGGGTCGGAGGTTCAAATCCTCTCGTCCCGACCAGAGATTTCAAGGGGTTAGCGATCAGGCGTTAACCTCTTTTTTATTGCCTGTGCGTGTCCTGTGCGTGGCTTCCTTTTCAAGGCCAAAAAATCAGTTTTGAAGAGTATCCCCAGCTAACGTTGCTAAACCTTTGAACTTCCCCTCCCAGCCTCTGCCGCTTCGTCCCTGAACCCGCTTCCTAATCATACGGCTCGGAAGGTTGGGATAGGGTTAAGGCAAAAGTAGCCATCTTCCTACCCCAGGCATCAGACCCGGGATCCTGGGTCGCAACCGGCAGCCCAACAACAGAAGGAAGTCAACCAGGTGCGGGAAACCGTGCGTCTGCGGCTAACCCTGCGTGAACTCTTGGGCCTGTGGGCAATGTCGGGGACGATGGGACTCCCCCCCCTTACACCATTACTATACTGCCCACGGACCCCAAATCGCCCTTTCCCACTTGGCGTTTCTGCCACTTCTTCTCAACCCCTGATTCTTTCAGACCCCATCCCTTTTGGAGCCACTACCCCCTTCCCTACCCCCTGGACACCCCGTAAAAAGCGTACGATGCTTTTGTAGAGGGTATTTAGCGCTATGGTTGTGGTGAAAAAAACGGATGTGGGGAGAGGGGTGTGATAAAGATACCCCCCCCTATACCCCCTCCCCCAAAAAAATTTCAAACCCAAAATCCAGGCGGAGCCTAACCTTCCTGGGGCGATTTAAGCATTTCATGGGCCCCCCTATACTTCCTATACTTTCCTTCCTTGGGATGACCGTTTGCGGGCCGTGGCGGCGCCGTGAGTGGCCCTCAGCGCCGTAGATTTATCTTTCCAGGGGGAGGTCTGGGGGCTCATTTCAGGCTGCCGGTGCTCCAGGCAGGCAAGTTCGGCCAGGAGCGGGGCGACAGCCCCCGGGCTGATTCCTTAATGCCTGCTGCTTCCGATGCCAGCACCACCCGGTCCCGCACCTCTGGCCTTGGTCTACGTTGGAAACCGGACACCTCGGGAGGGACTCCATCCTCCCGGGTCATTATGATCGCCCCGGAAAAATTTCCATTTTCGGGAGGATTCCCAATCCAAACTCCATTTGAAACGGTTCCAATATACGAACAAAGTTATCTCCGTCCAGTGGCTTTAACTTGGTACGCAATAATCTTACGGTTGGACGGAGAAGAGGTAATGGAGGACGGAACCTAAACCGCGATATGGAGGCTGTATAGCGGGGCAGGGCTTCTGCTTCTTCTATTTAGCAATCTTCCCTATGGTGGCCTCAGAAGCGATAAATCCAGAGAATAGTATTGGTAGCCCTCCCATCAGACCCACAGAAACTCTGGATGCCACTTTTTAAGACCCCGCCCATAATTTATTGTTCTTTCCCCAAGACTCCCCAAGCTTAAGTCAAAAGAGAGGGAAACTTTGCGCTCTGCCCCGGGCCCCCTCCCTATACCTTTTAAACCTTGGACCGTAGGAATTTACAACAAATCAAATTAATCTAAAATATCAATAAGATAACTCAATTAAAGGAATTGCTTGTGGATTTATCCAACAAGTTGCAATGGAGCGAATAAAAGTCCCTGATATTAATTTAATTGAAATATTAAATAGTTATATTAGGTGATCCGGTTGGCACGGTCATTGCTTTGATAGAAGTCAAACCTCAAAGGAGGAAGGCACCATGAATAACTCTACGAACATGGTTAAAGTTTTCGGTTTTGAAGTACCGACCGAAAGCTATTATCTGCACCGAAGCCACGCCTGGGCGCTGCTTGAAAACGACGGCCAGGTGCGGGTGGGATTGGATGACTTTTCCCAGAAAATCCTGGGTCCGGCGGACGATCTCAAGTTGCCCGAGGTCGGCAAGGTATATTACCAGGATCACCTCTGTCTGGCCCTTTTCAGGGAGGGACGCAAGGCTTCCTTTGAAGCGCCGGTGGATGGCGAAATCGAGACGATTAACCCCAAGGTTCGCCAGAAGCCCAGTCTGATCCACGACGATCCTTACGGGGAAGGCTGGCTGTTCCTGGTTAAACCCGTCAACCTCCAGCGCAACCTGGACAATCTGTTCTCTGGAGAAGCCAATAGCACCTGGATCAACGAAGAATCCCACCGGTTATTAGACCTTATGGACAGCACGGTGGGCGTTACCTTGCCGGATGGCGGGGAGATCATCGATGACGTTTATGGCCATTACCCCGGGATTGGGTGGCGGCCCCTGGTCCAGGAATTTTTTTTACAAAACCTGACCCAAAGGGGTTTCATCCGCCCGGCGAAACGGAATCAAAGACAATGATAACCACTGATTGGAGGAATGGGCAGGTTTCAGCCAAGGCTGCTTCCCTCAGACCTCGGCGGTCAAAAACCCAAGTTAGGTTTCATTGATCTACAAATCATCAAGGAGGGACAGGTCATGTTAACGGAAAGTAACGTGGAGCAGGGTAACCGGGAGTTCCCGGCAACTCCCTCACGGCCTCAAATGGCCGAGATCTTTGGCTTCCAAGTGCCCACCAGTGAATATTATCTCCACCGTGGCCACGCCTGGGTGAAGGTAGAAAGCGACGGTCAGGTGCGGGTGGGATTGGATGATTTTTCACAGAAAATCTTGGGTCCGGCCGACAATCTCAATTTACCTACGGTGGGCAAGACTTATTATCAGGACCACATTTGCATGTCCCTGGTGCGAGGAGGACACAAGGCTTCCGTCCTGGCGCCGGTGGATGGGATTATCGAAGCAATCAACCCCAGGATTTGCGAGGAACCCCATTTAATCCATGACGATCCTTATGGGGAAGGCTGGCTGTTTCTGGCCAAGCCCACCAATCTCCAGCCCAATCTGGACAAATTGTGTTCCGGGGAGAGCAATGCCGCCTGGATCAATCAGGAGTCGCACCGTTTAATCAGCCTTATGGGCCCGGCGGTCACCCTGCCGGACGGCGGCGCCATCGTCGACGATGTCTACGGCCATTATCCCCAGATAGGCTGGAAACCATTGGTCCGGGAGTTTTACCTCCCCCTCATCACTAAGGGCTGGAAGAAAAGATAATGGAAACCATGGGAAAGAAGGACGGAACCATCTTCATGCAAGCTCCGTCCTTCTGGAGCAGATAGGGAAGGTAAGGCCATGACAAACAAAGTCGCCGAGGCGAAAAAGCCCTGCATATGGATGGAAGCTGGTGTGATCGATTTCAAGATCTGCAATCATGATTTTGATTGTTTATCCTGCGACTTCGATCGGGCTCTGACGAAAACCGCCAACCGAAACCTGGCCCGGCGGAAAACCAACCGGGAACCGGTGGGGGAGAAAGCTCAGGTTGCCCCCTGGGAAGCAAAGATGCGGGAACGCTTCGGGGAGCAGCAGAAGTGCCAACTTATGAGGACCAGCCTCTGCCACCAGTGTTCTTTTGACGAACTCCTGGAAGAACAATTTGATTTCTTTCTTTCCCCGGAAAGACCCAAGGTTCAGGAAGTCTACGGCATCAAGGTGCCGACCTCCAGCTTTCTGCATCGGGGGCATACCTGGGTGGCTCTGGAAAATGCCGGTAGGGTCCGCATCGGTTTGGACGATTTTACGCAGAAGGTCCTGGGCCCCGCAGACAAAATCAGACTGCCAGAAATCGGAAAGGAAATTCACGCGGATGAGGTGGCTCTGGCCCTATCCCGCCAGGGGAAAAGGGCCACGGTCCTGGCGCCTCTGAGTGGCATCATTGAGGCGGTAAATCCCAAGGTCAAACAAAGCCCCAGGCTGACGCATGATGACCCTTACGGCGAAGGCTGGCTGTTCGTGGTGACTCCCACCAATCTTAAGCCAGATCTGGAAAAAATGCTTTTTGGCCAGTGCAATGTCGGCTGGATAGAAAATGAATCCCACCGGCTTATCGGGATGTTGGAATCCACAACGGGGGTCACTCTCCCCTCGGGCGGGAACATTATCGACGACGTCTTCGGCCACTATCCGCGGCTGGGCTGGAAGCGCCTGGTGCAAGAGTTTCTCCGGACAGCATGAGTTAACGTTACACCTTGGTGTCCCGCAAGTAATCGGTCATCAAAACGTGGCAATAGTTGCATAATGTTAGGTTCTTCTGGTCCAATTTTTCCAGGTTGGTGGCAAAGCCCATGAGGCAACCCTTTTCCTGGCAATGCCCCAGGCCGAAGGTATGGCTCAACTCATGCAGGCCCAGCTTGGTGAGTCGGTCAAAAAAGAGGGTGCGTGATGGCCGCACGCCGTCGGCGCCTCCCCCGGGCCGAAATACCGAGATGATCGCGGCTCGCCCATCCAACTGGGCTTCCCCAAAGACAAAGGTGAATATGGGGATGTAGAGATCTACCGCGGTGACCCCTAAGACCCGAAAAGGCTCGGCATATTCATCTTTCAAGAGGTATTCCAGGAGCTGGGTGGAATGATACTGATCGCGCCACACGTGGTAGGTATGGGGGGGCAGAGGTTTGGGGTCCAGTATCAGTGCGGATAGAGAAAAATGCTTGGCGATGGACTTGCGCAAACGGCGTAAAAGCTTTGGATCAACCGGACCCAAGGCCACCAAGAATAAAAATGGTGGTTGTTCCATGTATTCCTGGGCGATGGCCTAGGGCCATTTGGTCTTATTAAGTGGCGAGCCTGTATTTCCTGATTTTCTCGTAAAGCGTAGAGCGGTTGATGCGGAGAATCTTGGCGACATTGGAGAGGTTGCCGCCCTTGGTGGCCAGGAGGTGGGCGATGTGTTGACGCTCCAGTTCCTCCAAGGATAATTCCCCCAATTCAGTCACCCCACCTGCAGCAACAAAAGGCAGGTCGCTACGTTTGATCTGCCGGCCTTTCCCCACCACCACCGCCCGTTCGATGGCGTTTTCTAACTCCCGGACGTTTCCCGGCCAGGAATACTGCTGCATCGCTTCCAGGGCCTTTGGATGGATGGAGTCAACCTTCTTTTTGGTCTCGGTGGCATAGCGGCGCAGGAAATGTTGGGCCAGTAGGGGAATATCTTCCAGCCGCTCCCGCAAAGGGGGGACCTGGAGGTGGATGACGTTCAGTCGGTAGAATAGGTCCTGTCGAAAGGTTTTACGCCGGATAGCTTCCTGGAGGTCCTGGTTGGTGGCGGCGATAATGCGGAAATCACTGTGCAACGGCTTGGTTCCGCCCACCCGGGTGAATTCCCGGGTCTCCAGGACCCTGAGCAGGTCGATCTGCATCTTCATGGAGATATCGCCCACCTCATCCAGGAAGAGGGTCCCGCCATGCGCCATTTCCAGCCGGCCTTTCTTGGTAAATTTGGCGTCGGTAAAGGCGCCTTTTTCATGTCCAAAGAGCTCGCTTTCCAGAAGATGTTCCGTAAAAGCTCCGCAGTTGAGGGCAATAAAGGGAGCGTAACACCGCGGGCTTTGCATATGGATGGCTCGGGCCACCAGTTCTTTGCCCGTACCGGTTTCCCCGGTGATCAAGACGGTGGTATCCGATTGCGCCACATCGACAATGGTGTCAAACAGCTTGAGCATGGGAGGAGACTGACCAACCAGATTTTCGAAGCGGGTAATAGTCGCCAGCCGATCTTTTAAAATCAGGTTCTCCATGGCCAGGTTTTGCATCTGCACCAATTTTTCGATCGTGAAATTCAGTTCCTCCAACTCAAAGGGCTTGAGCAGATAATCATAGGCCCCCAACTTTATCGCTTCCACCGCGTCATGAATATCGCCATGCGCCGTCATCATCAGCATGGCCGTATCGGCCTCGCTTTCCTTAAGTTTCTTGAGCAGGGTGAGGCCGTCCATCTCAGGCATTTTGACATCGATGAGCAAGATGTCATAATGATTTTCCTGGATTTTGGCCAGGGCGCTGAGACCGTCAGCCGCGGTTTCCACCTGATAGCCGCCCCGTTGCAGCCAGCCGCTTAGAGACTCGCGGATGCTCAGTTCGTCATCCACCACCAGGATGCTGATCTTTTTATGCGGCGACACTTGCTTCTCCCGGTTGACAGGCAGGCAAACGGATCGTAAAGGAGGTCCCTTGCCCCAGGACGCTGTCAACTTTGACGGTACCCTTGTGGTCGCGGACGATGCCGTACACCACGGAGAGCCCCAGCCCGGCGCCGGCGCAAGTCTTTTTCGTCGTAAAAAACGGCTCAAAGATCTGGGAAAGGTTTTCCTTGGGGATCCCCTTCCCGGTGTCGGAAACCTTAACCACAACCATATGGCGCCGGGAATTCTTGGTTTCCAGGGTGAGAGTGCCCCCCTGCGGCATGGCATCTTGGGCGTTCAGAAAGAGGTTCAAAAGAGTCTGCTTCATCTGTGCCTGATCCGCCAAGACCGGGAGCAGGTCCGGAGCCAATCGGCGTTCAACGGAGATGCCCTGGAGCCGCATTTGGTACCCCGTAAGAGACAAAGTATCCGCTACTACCGCGTTGAGGTCCACCGGTTTGAATTCCGGCCCGGTCTTGCGGGAAAAAGCCAGGAGATGGGCAATCGTCCGGCTGACCCGGGAAGTCTCACTATGGACCATGGACAGATAATGTCGGATATCGCCCAAATCTTTCTCGCTGGGGGCCCCCTCGCCCAATATGCTTTCCATTAAGCTGACGAAGTTGAGTATGCCGGTCAGCGGGTTGTTGATTTCGTGCACCACACCGGCAGACAATTTGCCTAAAGAGGTCATCTTATCGTCGTGAAGCAGCCGCGTCCGGGCGTTGATCTCCTGAGTGATATCCCGTGACAGGTCAACCACCTGATGAATCCGCCCTTCCTCATCAAACAGTGGATGGCAAACCACATGATAATAGTGCTCCTGGCCATCCTTATCGAAGTGCACGTGCGTAGCTGAGGCGGCCTTGCCTGAAGCCACCGCCTCTTTCAAAGGACAGGGGTGGTCAGGAATAGTGCACGGGGCTTTCAGGTGGTGTGACACTTCATAACAGCGTTTGCCCACCACTTCATCCCGTTTTAGACCAACCATCTCGAGCAAGGCCCGGTTAACTTCTATGATAGTATAGTCCAGGTCGATCACCATCATGTGATCCGCAATGCCGTTGACAATGGTCTCAAGAAAGGCCTTACCCTCTGCTGACCTGTTTTTCGAATCTTTCAGTTCCTCTTCCAGTCGTATGCGGGGAGTAATATCTTTGATAACTTCGATGACCCTCTTTCTGGTCGCTTCCGGCGCACACAAAGGGGACATGGTGATTTCATCATACCGCAGCGTGCCGTCGGGATTGGGAAAAGGATGTAAATCTTGGACGGTTTGAGAATTCTTGAGAACGCTCGCCAAGGGACACCTCATACCTTTGCGGTCGCAGGGCTCATCAAACTGATGAAATACTTCATAACAGGGTTTGCCGATGACCTCCACCGCCTTTTTTTGAAAGCGGTTCAAAAAAGTCAGGTTGACTTCATCCACCATGTAGTTAGATAGCAATACGAGCACCGAGTCCGGGAGGTGGTCGAAAATTCTCTGAAAACGGGTGCGCTGGCCGGCTAATTTGATTTCGCTCTCTACCCTGCTGCGCAGCCGGTCATCCTCGCGGTGCAAGACATCCCAGAACAGGCGCGCCTTGATGTGGTCGATAATCTGGGTGTGGGGGCCCTTCTGTTGGATGATCCTTTCCCGCACCTTCGGATCTCCGGTGAGTTCCAAAACCAGGTCCGGATTCGCCTCCAGGAGGGCGGCGCATTCGTGATAGGTCGGGATGCCCAAATCTTTTGCCAGGAGGATGCCTGGGGCCCGGGGATTGGGATCAGCCACCCCGAGGATGACGATTCTTTGCTTGTGGCGCCGATCCCCGGAAATAAGCCGGAGAACCTCGTGGCCGCCTCGGCCGCCCCCCACGATGGCGAGTTTCAAAGGCGCAACTTCCTGAGCTGAAGAAAGTCCCAGGGAAATGAGTTCACCAAAGTCCTCCCAGGAAATGGGGCGGTCGACATTGAGGACCACCAATCCCTCGGGGCGCTGTTCGTCTATCTGGAAAGAGACTTCCGGGTGGCCGGTGGCGTTTACGATGATGTCCAATTCGGGGAGTTGCAGTAAGTCGGCGAAATCCACCGTGACCAAGAGGTTGTGCCGGTAAGCATAGAGGACGCCGGGAGCTTCGGGATTCAGATCTGCCACTCCCACCACTCGCAAGGGCTGGTGATCATTTCGGGGAGGCACCAGGGCCTCCAGAATGGCCATCCCTTGCCGGCCCGCTCCCACCAAGGCCAGGTTATATGACTGCTTGCCGGGACTCATGATGAACTCCGGGAAGAGATTGCCTTTGCTTGATTTTCTCTCAAGCACCTCCGAGGGTCGATGGGTTTTTTACATGATAACATGAGCAGGGCTCTTTTTCCATGGGCAGGCTGCCAGCTCTCGCGCGAGGACCGGCCTGACGCCACCAAGGACCTCGCGCCTCGAAAGCAGGCTACCATCATTCCATCACCTTTTCCACCTGGGCCTTGCTTACCTTGAACTCCGGAATTTTTGCCAGGGGGTCCACGGCCTCGGCATTGGTCAGGACGTTCGTTGGGTTCTCCCCGAAATGAATGGGGAGGAAAAGGTTGCCGGGGAGCACGGTCGAGGTGATTTTGGCCGGGGCCTCGATGCGGCCCCGCAAAGAGGAAATCACCAGCATATCCCCTTCCTTGACCGCCAGTTTACCGGCGTCTTCCGGGTTGATCTCCACATAGCCGGTGGGTTGCTCCCGGTCCAGGGCCGGCGACACCCGGGTCATGGTCCCGGTGTGGTAATGGGCGAACATCCGGCCGGTGGTCAAAAAATAGGGGTAGAGGGCGTCGGGCAGCTCGGCCGGGTCCTGATATTCCACCACGTGAAG
>Ga0209048_10007502_pt1 | contig 10076 bp, 8 predicted proteins | sample FrelakmetCRP12CR_FD_187146 | JGI IMG/M metagenome (GOLD analysis project Ga0209048, IMG submission 187146) | Freshwater lake sediment microbial communities from the University of Notre Dame, USA, for methane emissions studies - CRP12 CR (SPAdes)... | ecosystem: Environmental > Aquatic >... | reverse complement strand
GACCGTAATGGCCAAGGAAGCAACGGCAGCCGCGCGCGGCAAAGTCAAAAAGCGCGAGAAGAAGAACATCTCGTCGGGCGTCGCCCACGTCAACGCGTCGTTCAACAACACGATGATCACCATCACCGATGCTCAGGGCAACACCATCGCTTGGTCGTCGTCCGGCACGAAGGGCTTCAAGGGATCGAGAAAGTCGACGCCTTACGCCGCTCAGATCGCAGCCGAAGATGCCGGCAAGAAGGCGATGGAGCACGGCATGAAAGTGCTCGAGGTCGAGGTTTGCGGACCGGGCTCGGGTCGCGAGTCGGCGCTCCGCGCCCTGCAGTCCGTCGGCTTTCAGATCACGTCGATCCGCGACGTTACGCCGATCCCGCACAACGGTTGCCGGCCGCGCAAGCGCCGCCGCGTCTAAAGAATTATTGCGCGCCGCGGCAATGCCCGGCGTCTCAAGGCGTAAAGTTTAAGTCCCCCTGACGAGCGCGGGCTGCTCCCCACCCGCGCCAGAACCGAAACGAGGTCCTTCGTGAATGTTCTCCAGAAGAACTGGCAAGACCTGATCAAGCCGTCGAAACTTGAAATCCAGACCGGCCGCGATCGTTCGCGTGTCGCGACCGTCGTCGCTGAACCGCTGGAACGCGGCTTCGGCATGACGCTCGGCAACGCGCTGCGCCGCGTGCTGCTTTCATCCCTTCAGGGCGCCGCAATCAAGACCGTGCAGATCGACGGCGTGCTGCACGAGTTCTCGTCCGTGCCTGGCGTCCGCGAGGACGTGACGAACATCATTCTGAACATCAAGGAAATCGCGCTGCGCATCCATTCCGATGGCGTCAAGCGCATGGTGCTCAAGAAGGAAGGTGCCGGCCCCGTCAAGGCTGGCGACATCGAGGCCTCCTCCGAAGTCGAGGTGCTCAATCCCGAGCACGTCATCTGCCATCTCGACCAGGGTGCGGCCATCCGCATGGAATTCACCTCAGACATCGGCAAGGGCTATGTCGCGTCCGACCGCAACCGGCCCGAGGACGCGCCGATCGGCCTGATCCCGGTCGACAGCCTCTACTCACCGGTCAAGAAGGTCTCCTACAAGGTCGAGAATACGCGCGAAGGCCAGATCCTTGATTACGACAAGCTAACGATGGTCGTCGAAACCGACGGCTCGATCCGGCCCGAGGATGCCGTCGCGCTCGCCGCCCGCATCCTGCAGGACCAGCTCGCCGTCTTCATCAACTTCGAAGAGCCGAAGAAGGCGCAGGAAGAGCAGCGTCATCCGGAGCTCGCGTTTAATGCCGCGTTACTCAAGAAGGTCGACGAGCTCGAGCTTTCGGTGCGCTCGGCGAACTGCCTGAAGAACGACAACATCGTCTACATTGGCGACCTGATCCAGAAGACGGAAGCGGAGATGCTTCGCACGCCGAACTTCGGGCGCAAGTCCTTGAACGAGATCAAGGAGGTCTTGGCGACCATGGGTCTCCATCTCGGCATGGAAGTGCCCAACTGGCCGCCGGACAATATCGACGAGCTGGCAAAGCGCTTCGAAGACCAATACTAAGCGAATTGTGAGTGGCGAATAGCGAATGGTTTTCTATTCGCAACTCGCCATTCGTAACTCGCTCGCTTCAGGCGAAGGTGAGGCCATAGAACCTCCCGCGCCGAACCGTAGAGGCGAAAGCCAGCGGTCAACGCAAGCTTGCAGCATCAGCTGCGGGCCAACAATGTAAGGATGAAGACACGATGCGACACAAGAAACTCGGCCGCCGTTTCGGCCGTCAGTCCGGCCATCGCCAGGCGATGTTCTCGAACATGGCCGCAGCCCTCATCAAGCACGAGCAGATCATCACGACGCTGCCCAAGGCCAAAGACCTGAAGCGCGTTGTCGACAAGTACATCACGCTCGCCAAGCGCGGTGACTTGAACTCGCGCCGCCTCGCCGCCGCGCGCCTGCGCGACGAGGACATGGTCAAGAAGCTCTTCGACGTGCTGGGCCCCCGCTACAAGTCGCGCAATGGCGGCTACACGCGCGTGCTCAAAGCCGGCTTCCGCTACGGAGACGCCGCGCCGCGCGCCGTCATCGAGCTCGTCGATCGTGACCCGACCGTGAAAGGCGCCGACGACAAGGCCCGCCACGAGGCGATGCTTGCCGAACAGGCAAGCGCCGGCTGACGTTGTCATCCTCGGCTTCATGCCGAGGATCCATCGCTCAACGAACTCCGTCCTTTGCTGGTGAATGGATCCTCGGGACGAGCCCGAGGACGATAACTTTGATACGTCCCACATCCTGTCATGCCCGAGTAGGCGGGTATCCGTCCGAGCGAAGAATGTGGAAGCAATTCTGCGGCTCATTCAACAAAACTGCGTTTTTCCTGGTGGAAGCGGGCCTCTCGCGCTCGGGTCGAAAGCGGTCTCTGAACAGGCCACGGCGTCGCCCTTGAGCCGCGTGACGAGCTAGTTCAATTACGTTGCCAGATGGTCGGGTTTTACACGATTATCCGGCCCGAGCGCGCCGCCGGGGGGCGCAAGCCCACGCGAGGTCTTGAGCGCCATGTCTCTTAAGCCACCTGTCGTCGTGACGGGCGCCAGCGGTCTCATCGCCAAGCACACGATCGGCGAGCTCGTGCGGCGCGGGTACTCCGTTCGCGGCACGCTGCGCCGGATGGACAAGGCTGACGATGTGCGTCGCGCCGTTGCGAGCCTCGGCGCAGATCCTGAAAAGGTATCGTTCGTTGTCGCCGATCTCGTCTCCGATGCGGGATGGGATGAGGCGGTCGCAGGCACCTCTGTCGTGCTGCACATCGCGTCTCCGTTTCCCATCAAGCAGCCCGACGACCCTGACGACGTCATTCGACCAGCACGCGACGGTACGCTGCGCGTTCTCAAGGCTGCGACGCGGGCTGGCGTGAGGCGCGTCGTGCTCACCTCATCGACCGTCGCGATCTTTTATGGCCGCGGCCTGCCCGTCGGGCACATCTATTCGGAAGCGGATTTCACCGACGAGACGCGCCCCGACATCACGCCCTACATCAAGTCGAAGACGATCGCCGAGAAGGCGGCCTGGCAATTCGTCAAGTCGACGCCCGGCGCGCCGGAGCTCGCTGTCCTCAACCCCGGCTTCGTGCAAGGGCCGGCTCTCGACGCCGATCTTTCGACCTCGCATGAGCTTTATCGCGTGATGGCGCAGGGCGTCTATCCGGCGGCACCGCGCATCTCCTTCCCAATTGCCGACGTTCGCGATGTAGCCGTAGCGCACGTCGAAGCCGCCTTCCGGCCGGAAGCTGCCGGCAACCGTTATCTGATCGGGGAAGGGGAGCTAGGCCTCTACGAGCTTGGCCAGATCATGGCGCGCGAGCTGCCCGACCTCAAATCGAAAGTGCCGAAATTCGAGCTTCCGGACGCCGCTGTCCGGGCGCTCTCTATCGTCGACAAGCGGATGCGAACCATTCTTCCCGAGCTTGGACAGAGGAAAGATTACACAAATGCGAAGGCGCTGGCTGGACTGGGGCTCACCCTCAGGAGCGGGGACGAGGCAGCCGCCGCCGCGGTGCGATCATTACGAGACCTTAGGTTGATCTAGCGCCCGCTCGGATCATATTTCTGTCTCCCGTCGGCCTCGATCAATAGAGACCTTCCAGAGCTTGAACGGCGCATCCGCGCGGCCCCAATCGACGAGCATCTTCATGACGATGAAAAATTTCATTCTGGCACTCGCAGCCGCCGCCTGCACCGCGGCCTTCGCACTGGGGCTTCTGCGGCCGACGACCGTGACGTTTGCCGATGAGAAGCTGCCGCCGCCGTCGCGCGAAGCGGCGCAGTACTCCTTCGCGCCGATCGTGCGCAAGGCAGCGCCCGCCGTCGTCAACGTCTACGTCCGCACGCGAGTCCAGACGTTCAATTCGCCCTTCGCAAATGATCCCTTCTTCAGGCGTTTCTTCGGCGAGAGCTTCGGCCAACCCTCGGAACGCATCATGAGCTCGCTCGGTTCGGGCGTCATCATCAATCCCGAAGGCCTCGTCGTGACGAACACTCACGTCATCAAGGGACGCGGCGAAACCGAGGTGCGGGTCGCGCTATCGGATAAGCGCGAGTTCGACGCCAAGGTGATCGCGCAGGACGACAAGGCGGACATCGCGGTATTGAAAATCGATGACGGCGACGGGCGGTTTCCCTACCTTCAATTCGAAGATTCCGACAGTCTCGAGGTCGGCGATCTCGTGCTTGCCATCGGCAATCCCTTCGGCGTCGGGCAGACGGTCACGAGCGGCATCGTCTCGGCACTGCAACGCTCGGAGGTCGCACAGTCCGACCAACAGGTTTTCATCCAAACGGACGCCGCCATCAATCCCGGCAACTCGGGCGGCGCGCTCGTCGACATGGCGGGGCGGCTGGTTGGCATCAACACCATGATCTATTCGCAATCGGGAGGCTCTGTCGGCATCGGCTTTGCGATCCCCTCGAACCTCGTTCGCATCTACGCCGAAAGTGCTGCCAACGGGCGCAAAGTCGAGCGGCCCTGGATCGGCGCCAAGCTCGAGGCAATGTCGCGGGAGATCGCGCAAGGGCTTGGCCTCAATCGCATCGCCGGCGCCGTCGTGACCCGGCTCTACGACAAGGGCCCTGCTGCGGGCGCCGGCCTCGAAGCGGGCGACGTGATCACGCACGTCGACGGCGTCGAGGTCACAGATGCGCGCGCCGTCTACTATCGGCTGATGACAAAGGGCATCGGCCAATCCGCTCGCCTCACTGTGATCCACAAGGGCGAACCGCACGACATTTCCCTGCCGCTCCTCGCCGCTCCCAAACCCAGCAAGGACGACGCCAAGAATCTTTCCGGCAATCATCCGCTGGATGGCGCCAGGATCTCGAACATTCTCCCCTCCGTTGCCGACGAATTGGGGATCGACCAGACCGACGGCGTGGTTGTGACGTCGGTGCGCAATGGCTCGGCCGCCCAGACTTTGGGATTCCAGCCGGGCGACATCGTCGTCGCCATTGGCGACAAACAGATCGCGACGGTGCAGGATGCCGAGCAGGCTCTCGCCGAAAGACAGAGGATCTGGCAGCTTTCGGTGAAGCGCGGCGACCGAATCGTGCAGCTGCGCGTTCCGGGCTAGGCAAATGGCGGGGCTTTGGCTGCGCCGGCCGGATGCAACTTTCGCAAAGCCGGCATAAGGTTAACCGCGATTGCGGACGACGATCGCTCTGGCGGTCGACAAGCTGACAAAATCATGGCGGAGGCTGGCCGCAGTCGAAGCGTATCACGGGAGTTGGCCGATGTCTGATACTCGAGGCGTGCTGATCATCGGCGAAGGTGCCGTGCTCAAAGGCGAGGTCAAGAGCGGACGCAAGGTCGAAATCTGGGGCTACGTCGAAGGCGGCGTTACCGCTTCCGAGGTCGTCGTCCAGGAGGGTGGAAAGCTCTTCGGCCAGGTTAAATCCGAGACCGCCGAAATTCGCGGCACGCTGCAGGGCGACGTCAGGGTTCAGCAGCTGATTTCGATCAAGAGCACAGGGGTCGCATCGGGCCACATCAAGTACGGCCGGCTTTCCATGGAGGAAGGTGGCGAGCTCACGGCGCATGTGCGCAACATTCCGCCTTCGATCGGCGGCGATCTCGATCTCACCGTCTCGAAGGGCCGCTCGGTGCGCATCACGCTCGCCGATCTCAACGCGCTTGATCCCGACGACAAGCCGGAAGATCTGACCTTCGAGATCTCAAACGCCGCTAACGGCTACGTGACGCTCGCGACATCTCCGAAGCTGCCGGTCAGCACCTTCTCGCAGGCCGACCTCGCGAGCGGCCGCGTCTATTTCGCGCATGACGGCTCGAATACTCCGACGGCGCAGTTCGACGTCAAGGTCACGGACCTTTCCGGTGCCAACTCCGGCGCGTTGAAGACAGTCAACGTCGCCGTGCGCAACTAACACCATCTAAGAGTTCTAAATTCGTCATCCCGGCGCAGGCCGGGATCCGTCCAAGCTTAGCTCCAAGCACAAACTGGCTCTTGGACAGATGCCCGCCTGCGCGGGCATGAGGGAATCGGCCAAGCCTTGCGTCGCCGTGGCTTGATGCCATTTGGAACGCCGGCGAGGGCCTTCTATAGTGCCCACCTATGGCCAATCTCTTCGAAGCTGCAGGATTAGAGAAAAGCGCGCCTCGTCCGCTTGCCGACCGGCTGCGCCCGAAGTCGCTCGCGGAAGTCGCGGGGCAGGACCATGTCGTCGGTCCGGACGGCACGCTGACGCGGATGCTGAAAAGCGGCCGCGTGCCGAGCCTCATCTTCTGGGGGCCGCCGGGCTCCGGCAAGACGACGATCGCGCGGCTCTTAGCGGGCGAGACGAACCTCGCGTTCGAGCAGCTTTCGGCAATCTTCTCAGGCGTAGCGGAACTCAGGAAAGCCTTCGACCGCGCCAAAGTGCTGCGCGAGCAGGGCAATGGCACGCTGCTCTTCATCGACGAGATTCACCGCTTCAACCGCTCGCAGCAGGATTCTTTTCTGCCGAACATGGAGGACGGCACAATCACGCTCGTCGGCGCGACGACGGAGAACCCGTCCTTCGAGTTGAACGCCGCTTTGCTCTCACGCGCGACCGTGCTCACCCTCAACCGTCTCGATGACGCGACGCTCGAAGTCCTTCTGAAGCGCGCCGAAACCGAGACCAGACGACCCCTGCCGCTCGACCCCGACGCACGCGAAGCGCTCAAAGGCATGGCCGACGGCGACGGCCGCGCCATCCTCAATCTCGCCGAAGACGTGCTTGCCGCAGTCCCGCCCAAGGGCGAGGCGCTGAACCGCGAGGCTCTCGTCCGCCTCGTGCAGCGGCGCGCGCCGCTCTACGACAAATCCCGCGAAGGCCACTACAACCTGATCTCGGCGCTGCACAAGTCCGTGCGCGGCTCCGATCCCGATGCGGCGCTTTATTATCTTTGCCGCATGCTCGATGGCGGCGAGGATCGTCTTTTCATCGCCCGCCGCCTCGTGCGCATGGCGGTCGAGGACATCGGGCTTGCCGATCCGCAGGCGCTTGTCATCGCCAATGCTGCGAAAGACGCCTTCGATTTCCTTGGATCGCCCGAAGGCGAACTCGCACTCGCGGAGGCCGCCATCTACATGGCGACGGCGCCCAAGTCGAACGCCAACTACGTCGCCTTCAAAGCCGCGATGCGCGCCGCCAAGGAGCATGGCTCGCTCGCTCCCCCGAAATCGATCCTCAACGCGCCCACGAAATTGATGGAGGACGAAGGCTACGGGTCGGACTACCTCTACGACCACGATCAGCCCGACGCCTTCTCGGGCCAGAACTACTTTCCTGACGAATTCAAAAAGCGCCCGCGGTTTTATGATCCGCCCGAGCGCGGCTTCGAGCGCGAGATCAAGAAGCGTCTCGACTACTGGGCCAAACTGCGCGCCGAACGAAAGCAGCGCTGAGAACGAGTGAGGATGGCAAGATGAACCAATCGCACGCGCAGTCTCCGTCGCCGTTGTTGCATCCCGTGGCAGTTGCGGATTTGCGCCCGACGCAAATGACCGTCGGCATGCACGAGGTCAGGTTCAAGAGGCAGCAGTGGCGATCCTTGGACTCGACAAAAAGCAGCGAATTCCTCGGCCGCCATTTGATCCCGGTCGTCAGGGGCCCGAAGGACCGTCCCTACGTGATCGATCATCACCATCTTGCACGCGCCCTCCATGATGAAGGCGTGAAAGAGGTTCTGGTCACGGCCGTCGCCGATCTGAGATCGCTCGACAAGGACGCGTTCTGGACATACCTCGACAACCGTGGCTGGTTGCATCCCTTCGACGGCGAGGGAAGGCGGCAGCCGCGTACGTCCATTCCCAAAAGCGTTGCCGACCTCGAGGACGATCCCTATCGCAGCCTCGCGGGCGAGCTGCGCTTCAGCGGCGGATATGCCAAAGACTTGACCCCTTACAACGAATTTCTCTGGGCGGATGCGCTGCGCCGCCGCATCGGTCGCAAGACTGCACACGACGATTTCAACGAAGCCTTGCGGCAGGCGCTCGAATTCGCCAAAAGCAGCGAAGCATCGTTCTTGCCGGGCTGGTGCGGGCCGCATGAGCGACATTGACCGCTGGGATCGCAGCTTCGCTACCTTGTCATCATCGGCTTTATGCCGAGGATCCATCGTTCCACAAACTCCAGCGGCTGCTGACTAATGGATCCTCGGGACAAGGCCAAGGATGACAGCTGAACGCGCGGGCCAGATGCTGTTCTCAGCCGATGGTTCTCTCGGCGGTCACTCTTTCAACTTCGTCATGCCAGCGGAGGCGCGCATCCGTATCAATTCATGCCCTGTTATTGGCTTGGATGGATCCCGGCCTGCGCCGGGACGACGGAAACGGCGGTCCATCCTGCTTCCTTAGCCTTTGATCAGCCGTTATAGCTTCAGCTCATTCAACGCCAGAGAACCCTCGCTCACATGACGATCTCCGCAAAAGTCGAGGCGCTCCGGGTCGCCAACAGCGAGGCCGATATGCGTCTCGACCGCTGGTTCCGCGTGCATTTCCCCGAGGTCGGCTACACCTATCTGCAGAAGCTTCTGCGCTCCGGACAGATCCGCATCGATTCAAAGCGCGCCCAGGCGAACGACCGTTTGGCGGCGGGAGCGGAAATTCGCGTGCCCGCTATCGTGCGTCAGCCGAAAAAATCGGGACCAGGGCTGCAGGCCCCGCCCGGCGTCTCGAAAGGCGACCGCGATGCGATCGAGCGGATGATCCTCTATGAGGACGACCAGGTGCTGGTTCTGAACAAGCCCTTCGGTCTCGCGGTCCAGGGCGGCACAGGCACGAAGAAGCACATCGACGGCATGCTCGAAGGCATGGCCGACCGCTTCGGCGGCGAACGCCCGCGCCTCGTCCATCGTCTCGACCGAGATACCTCGGGCGTGCTGCTGGTCGCCAAGACGCGCGAGGCCGCCGCCAGGCTTGGCCGGACGTTTCAGACGCGCTCGGCCGCCAAGACCTATTGGGCTCTCGTCAAAGGCGTGCCGAAGCCTCCGCAGGGAAAGATCGAGGCGGCCCTCGTCAAGGCATCAGGTCCCGACGGCGATAAAGTTCGTAAAGCCCGGCCCGGCGAGCAGGACGTCGCCATGCACGCGACGACGCATTATTCCATAATCGACCGCGCGGCGCGCAAAGCGTCCTGGGTTTCTCTGAAGCCGGTGACAGGCCGTCAGCACCAGCTCCGCGCCCACATGCATCTCATCGGCCACCCGATCGTCGGCGACAACAAGTACGAAGGCGATGTCGATATGCCGGCTGAGAACATGGAAAAGAAGCTGCATCTCCACGCCCGGCGTCTCATCATCCCGCATCCCAAAACCGGCCGGGAGATCGACGTGACCGCGCCATTGCCGCCGCACATGCAGGCGACGTGGGCGCTGCTCGGGTTTGATATCGGAAAGTTCGATCAGGACTAGCCCAGGCACTCGCTGGGTCCCCGTGATCGGCACAGCGGAATGGTCGCGTCGCCAGCCCCGCCCCTTAATCTTGCGCGGCGCCCCCCGCATGCTAGAAACTCCTTATGAAATTGGTCGTTTTTGATTGCGATGGCACGATCGTCGACAGCCAGGCCGGCATCGTTCTGTCGATGGAGCATGCCTTCAAGTCTCTGCGCATGATCCCGCCGGCGCGCGAGCAGACGCTGGCCGTCGTCGGCCTGTCGCTTCCCGAGGCTTTTTCGGCGCTCGCACCCGAAGCCGAGTACGCGACGCGCGCCGAGCTTGCCGAGCGCTACAAATTGGCTTTCCGCGAGTTGAACCGCGATCCGTCGGAGATGGACATCCTATTCCCCAACGCGAAAGAGACGATCGCCCATCTCGCAGCTCGCGACGGTCATCTGCTCGGGATCGCGACCGGCAAATCGCGCCGCGGCGTCGATCGGCTGTTTGATCGCGAAGGCTGGCACGCGAATTTTGCAACCATTCAAACGGCCGACGACCATCCCTCCAAGCCCCACCCGTCGATGCTGCTCCAAGCGATGCTCGAAACCGGCGCTCAGCCGGGCGCGACCGTCATGGTCGGCGATACGACCTACGACGTCGCCATGGCACGGGCAGCCGGTGTCGCATC
>Ga0209048_10007501_pt1 | contig 10076 bp, 10 predicted proteins | sample FrelakmetCRP12CR_FD_187146 | JGI IMG/M metagenome (GOLD analysis project Ga0209048, IMG submission 187146) | Freshwater lake sediment microbial communities from the University of Notre Dame, USA, for methane emissions studies - CRP12 CR (SPAdes)... | ecosystem: Environmental > Aquatic >... | reverse complement strand
CCGTCGCCGCCTGCGACTGAAGGTCGACGTCGTTGGCCTGCGCCATCGTCGCGCTGAGCGATGGCGGCGTGACCAGCTGCCGCTGGCGGCCGGTGAACTTCCGCAGGATGCCAAGCAGCCGCGCCAGGTAGAGATCGAGCCGGCGCTTGACCTCGGGTAGCCCCACCTGCGCGATCCCCGCATACGTGATGTGCACGTACCCGAGGCCGGCGATCGCGGCACGCTTGTCTCGACAGAGCTGCTCGGTCTGGGACGCCCACGCCGTGGTCGCATGCTCGACGCAGGGCTCGTCGTGGAAGCAGCGCTCGTCGTCGTCGAAGTGCTGCTGCCGCACCCGAGCAGACCGAGCGCCAGCGCATCTGATCGCGCATCGCGGGGTCGTTGCGGCGAGCGCGTCCGCGTCGGCCTGATTAGCCTCGCGGCCGGTTGGGAACCTCGTCCCAATCCACGAGCCAACCACTCGGGTCGGCCCGGTCGACCGTAACTGGAAGGGCCGTTCCCGGCCAAGGCCAGCGACCGGTCGGGGCATCGCCGGCGAAATGTGCGCCCGGGCCGGGACGCCGTCGCCTTGGACGACGCAGGTCATCGTGCATTTCCGCGGTGTCCATCGAACAGCGCCACGATCCACCTCCAGTAGATTGCGCGCGAGCATGGTGCGCGGACGGGGCCCTGGCGAGCCGCACATCCTCGTGCACCTGATGTCGCGTGTCTGAACCTGCCCTCCCACCCGGCTGGCTTCCCGAGGTCGAGTACAACGCGATCTTCAGTCGGGTGCCGCGCCTCTGCGTCGAGGTGGTGATCGTGGACCCGGAGCGCGGCGTGCTGCTGACGCTGCGCGACATCCCGCCCAACGTGGGGGCCTGGCACATCCCGGGGGGCACGGTGCTGTTCGCCGAGCCGGTCGTCGAAGCCGTCCAGCGCGTGGCGCGCTTCGAGCTCGGCCTCGACGTCGAAGTCGGCGAGCTGATCGGCTACATCGAGTACCCCAGCCACTACACCGCCGGCCTCGATTCGCCCGTCGGCCTGGCCTTCCGGGCGGAGCCGGTCGGCGGCCCGCCGAGCGCGCCGCAGCTGCCGGACGGCTGTGTCTGGTTCCACCGTCTGCCCGCCGGCCTCTACGCGGAGCAGCGGGAGTTTCTCGCTCGCCGGCTCGGTCTCCCCCTCGAGCCGGCCTGAACGCCGACGCGACGCCGCCTCTCGAAGAACAGACCGAGCGGCATCCTTTCGGACCAGTGACGGTCAAGCTCGTGGGCTACACCGAGGTCGTGCGGACGCTGGCGGTGGAGATCGCCCCGCACCGCGTCAACGCCCACGGCCTGGTCGTGTACGCCGGCGTGCTTGTGCTTGTCACCTGAGCCGCGGTTGACATGCAGCCATTCGGCTGCCTATACTCCATATGCAGCCCTTTGGCTGCATATGGCACCACCGCGAGGGAACACATGGACGAGGTCTTCAGAGCCCTGAGCGATCCGAGCCGCCGCCGGCTGCTCGACCGGCTCAACGAGCGCAACGGACAGAGCCTGACGGAGCTGTGTGCGGACCTCGACATGGCCCGCCAGTCGGTGACCAAGCACCTGGCGGTGCTCGAGGCGGCGTCGCTCGTGACGACGGTGCGGCGCGGTCGGGAGAAGCTGCACTACCTGAACCCCGCGCCGATCAACGACATCGCCGAACGCTGGATCAACCAATACCACCGCGATCGGGTCCACGTACTGTCGGACCTGAAGCGAGTCCTGGAGGACAGACCGATGACCAAGCCCGAGTTCGTCTACGTCACCTACATCCGGACCACGCCCGAGGCCCTGTGGCGCGCCCTGACCGAGCCGACGTTCACGCGGCGCTACTGGGGCGTCACGCACGAGACCGACTGGCAGCCCGGGTCGGCGATGGTGTGGGAGAAGGAGGACGGCACGCGGCAGAGCGACCCCGAGCAGGTCGTCCTCGAGGCCGAGCCCTACCGCCGCCTCGCCTACGCCTGGCACGCCTACACACCGCAGTGGAACAACACCGTTGGTCTGAGCGACGAGGTGCAAGCGCAGATCGCCGCCGAGCCGCGCTCGCACGTGAGCTTCGAGCTCGAGCCGCACGGCGAACTTGTCAAGCTGACCGTCGTGCACGACAACTTCGAGCCGGGGAGCAAGATGGCGGAGATCGTCAGCGGCGGTTGGCCGATGGTTCTCTCGAGCCTCAAGACTCTGCTCGAGACCGGCGACGCGAAGCCGGTGCTCGCCGCGTGAGCCAGGACGGGATCGTCGTCGGAGAGGACGGCGTCGCGCGCTGCTGGTGGGCGGACTCGGCCCCCGAGTACCGCGCCTACCACGACCACGAATGGGGCTTGCCCGTCTCCGACGACGTACGGCTGTTCGAGAAGCTCAGCCTGGAGGGATTCCAGGCTGGGCTCTCGTGGCTCACGATCCTGCGCAAGCGAGAGGCGTTCAGGAGCGCGTTCGCCGGCTTCGAGTTCGAGCGGATCGCGCGCTTCGCCGAGCGCGACGTCGCCCGCCTGCTCGGCGACGCGGGGATCGTGCGCCATCGCGGGAAGATCGAGGCGGTGATCACGAACGCACGTCGCGCGCTGGAGCTCGTCGACGCCGAGGGATCCCTCGCCGCCTACGCCTGGCGCTTCGAGCCCGAGGCGCGCACCGGGCGGCTCGATCGCCCGCAGCTGGCCGAGCTCGCCACCACCGCCGAGTCACAGGCGCTGGCCAGGGACCTCAAGCGGCGCGGCTGGCGGTTCGTCGGCCCGACGACCGTGTACGCGTTCATGCAGGCCATGGGCCTGGTCAACGATCACCTCGGCGGCTGCGACGCGTGGGCGAGCGTGGATGGCGCCCGGGCGCGGTTCGAGCGCCCCGGAGCCCCGCCTGGGCGGGGCTCCGTCAGCTGAGCGGCGGTCCCGTCTAGACGAGCGCGTTATCGACCGCGGGCTGCTCGTCGATCGGGCCTGCGTGCTCACGCCGGAAATCCAGCATCTGCTCCGGCGGCGGGAAGCCGTTTGCGAGATCGATCCCGTGGACCTCGAGCACGTGCTCGCGGAACCAGCTGTCGAACGGGTCGGGGGAGCCGCTCAAGCCCGCGAGCGCCGCCTGCATGTCATCCGCCTCAAGGTAGACGACGGCGAAATCGCCGCCGGGAGTCTGCTGCAGCCAGACGGCCTCCCGGGTGATCCCGCGCCGCTCGCGCGAGACTCGGTGCGCTTCCTTGCGCTCGCCGTGGGCGCACGATTGCAGGGCGGCGCGATCGATCTCGGTCTTGCCGGTGTGGCGCCGCCGTCCAGACAATGGCCGAGGAGCTGGCCCAACTCGGCGCTGCGTGGCGACGGCCGCACGCTCGCCACGAGCAGGAGCGGCACCTGCGTCAGCGGGCGCGTCATCCAGCGAAACGCCAACAGCGTCGAGGCGTCAGCCCAGTGCAGGTCGTCCAACGCCACCCGCACGGGTCCCTGGTCAGACGCCTCCTCGATCAGGTCGATGATCTCCTCGATCAGCCGGAACTGCATCTGTCCGGCGGCCAGCTCCCCGCCCGCCACCCGGTCCCCGCCTTTCAATATCCGCCCGAGAGCGGCCCGACGGGGATCCGCCGAGGCAATGCGGAGATCAAGCGCGTCGAACAGGACGCCGAAGGGACGAATCCGCTCGAGCGGATGAGCCTCGCCGTGGAACACGGTGAGGCCCTGCCCCGGGCCACGTCGATCAGGCCGGCCAGCAGTCGTGTCTTCCCGATCCCCGCTTCGCCCTCGAGCAGTACGGTGGCGGCCGAACCGCGCGTGACCCTCCCGACCAAGCCACGGAGAAGCTCGAGCTCTCGCGCGCGTCCGACGAGAAGGTCAGTCGATGCCAGCGTCACGAGCGAAGCCTGATCCGAAAGCCCGCCGCATGCAAGCACGACGCTGTTCGTCCGAGTCGGTCATTTCTGGTCGAGGGTATGGCCGAGCGGGTTCCTCTGTGCGCGCTGCTCTCTCGCACGCTGGTCGCATTCACGATCGAGCTCGACAACGAGCTCGACTGCCGCACACAACGACGGATTTCGGCGGTACGCCCGGGGCGCCGTGGGCCGTGTCGCTGAGGATGTGGTCCAACTTCATGCGGGTCATCGATGACCTGCCCGACTCGGGCCCGACCCGGCCGCGGCGCGGGGCAAGCTGGCTCGACTCGCCGACAAGGGCGTCCGCGCCCACACGACGTACCGGCGCCTGACGGCGGAGATCGAGCAGCGCTGGCGAGCGCGATTCGGCGTCGAGGCGATCGACGAGCTATGGCGGCGGCTGGAGACGATCGCGGACGCTTCCGACGACGGGCGATCCCGGCTGTTCGAGGCGCTCGAGCCACCACCGGACAGCTGGCGCTCGAAGGTCCGCCCTCCCGATGTGCTGCCGGATTTTCCGATGCCGCGCCAGGGCGGCCACCCGGACGGGGTCCGATGTTCATGCACGTACCGAGGACAAAGGGCTACGCTTGCCCTGCCTGCCGGGGACGACAGGAAGTCAGCGATGGCGACGACGGTATCCAGATCACCAGGTGAGAGCGCCGAACCGGCGTCGGAGCCGCGGCGGTTCGCATCGCGATCATCGGCAGCGGCTCTGGCGGCCTCGGAATGGGCATCAGGCTGCGGCAGGCTGGCGTCGAGGACTTCGAGATCCTCGAGCGCTCGCAGGACATCGGTGGCACCTGGCGCGACAACAGCTACCCGGGCTGCGCCGTCGACGTGCAATCGCACCTGTACTCGTACTCGTTTGCGCCCAACCCCAACTGGAGCAGCGTGTACGCGCCCCAGCAGGAGATCTGGGCCTACATCCGGCGCTGCGCGGAAGCGTTCGGAGTCACCGAGCACGTCCGTCTCGGGCACGAGGTGCTCAGGGCGGACTGGGACGACGCGCGACAGCGTTGGCTGATCGAGACCTCGGCCGGCTCGGTCGAGGCGCAGTTCCTGATCTCGGCGATGGGACCACTCAGCGACCGGTCGCTGCCCGACATCGCCGGGCTCGAGAGCTTCGAGGGCGCCTGCTTTCACTCGGCGGCCTGGGACCACGGCTACGACCTGGCCGGCAAGCGGGTGGCGGTGATCGGCACCGGCGCGTCGGCGGCCCAGTTCGTCCCCGAGATCCAGCCGACGGTCAGCCGCCTGCTCGTGTTCCAGCGCACGCCGCCCTGGACCTTCCCCCGAAACAACCGCCGCATCACCCGGGTCGAGCGCGCGCTCTACCGGCGCTATCCCGCGCTCCAGCGGATGGTGCGAACGCGCCAGTACTGGTACCGCGAGGGCATCGCAATGTTCCTGCAGCGGCCGGGACGGACCGCCCCCATCGAATGGATCGCCCGGGCACGACTGCGGCGGCAGGTCCGCGACGAGGCGCTGCGCGAAAAGCTCACGCCGACCTACCGCATCGGCTGTAAGCGGATCATCGTCTCCGACGACTACCACCCCGCGCTGACCCGCGAGAACGTCGAGCTGATCACGGACCCGATCCAGCGCGTTGAGGCGTCCTCGATCGTGACCGCGGACGGGAACGAGCATCCCGTCGACGCGATCATCCTCGGAACGGGCTTCCATCCGATCGCCGTCGCCGACCCGCTCCGCGGCCGCGACGCCGTCACGCTCGCCGCGCGCTGGGCGCCTCGCCGCGAGGCCTATCTCGGCACGACGGTCGCCGGCTACCCGAACTACTTCATGCTGATCGGGCCCAACACGGCCACCGGCCACACCTCGGCCGTGCTCTACGCCGAGGCACAGATCGAGTACATCATCGACTGCCTCGCGTATCTCGAGCAGCGGGGCCTGAGCTCGCTCGACGTGCGCGCCGACGCGCAGGCTGCCTACAACGACGACCTGCGGCGACGGCTCGAGGACACGGTGTGGACATCGGGTGGCTGTGGGAGCTGGTACCTCGACGCCGACGGCGGCACCTCGGTGATCTGGCCGGGGTACACGTGGCAGTTCACGAAGGCCCTGCGCAGATTCGATCCGAACGCGTACGAGCTGCGCGCCCGCGACCACGCCGCGGTCCGCTGAGGCCGCGAGGAGAGCTGCATGTCACCACTGTTCGGCGGCAAGGACGACGGCCACGACGACGTCGCCGCGATGGACTGGGAGCTCGAGCGCTTGGGCGCGCTTGCGCTGCCACAGCTGGCGGCCGAGGTGATGATCAAGGGGTTCGGGCCCCATGGCCCCGGTGGACCGGGCAAGCCGGGCACGCTCGAGGCGCCGACGCCGTCGGCGGAGCGGGTCTCGTTGAACGCGATCGCCCGCGCCGTGACGCCGGCCTTCGTCGGTCGCGGTGTTGGCCCCGAGCAGCAGCTGCGCCTGGGAGCGCTGCTCGCCGAGGGACTGCAGGTGCTCGAGAACGCGGCCCTGGTCCGCGTCACCTGGCGTGGCGGTAGTGAGGACTACTTCGCCACCCGCCTCGGTCGAGCGGCGGTGGAGCGCGACGCCGTCGAGCGCGTCCTCGGCGGCGGCAGTCTGTAGCGCGCCGTCAGCCGACACCGCGCCCGCACGGAGCAGGCGCGGCGCGGCGCACGGCAATCCTCAGGCGGCCTTCAGCTCGCGCTCGGCGCGCAGCCAGTTCCCGAAGTCGTCCGACTCGCCCGACTCGAGGTGGATGAAGTAGGCGCGCTCGGCGATCTGGCTGTGATCAGGCGTGCGCCGCTTCGTCCTGGGCTTGGTCGTGCGGGCGCGCTTGGCGGCTGGCTTGGCGGTCTTCTCGGTCATGCTCGTCCTCCTGGTCTTGGTCATCTTGTCCACGGGCGGCTGCTAATTGGCATGCGCGCTTCGTGTTCGACGCGGACGCGGTGACACCTTCGTGATCGCGGCGTTTCGCGGGGTGGTCAGAATGGAGTCGATGCCGTTTCATGTCCGCCTGCACCGGGGCCTCCGCACCGAGGACACGTTCAACCTCAGCGAGCAGGAGGTGAGAGATCGGTTCGCCAGCGCCTGGCGGCGCGGCGAGCCGACTCCCGCCCGCGGGCGGATCTGGACGGCGCGCGAGACGCGGATCCAGATCATCGAGGGGCCCGAGCTCACCGCCGATCAGCGCGCGAAGCGTCGTGGGTGGCTGAACGCGTCCGAGCTCGGCGCGGACGTGACGGAGCGGTTCGTCAGCGCGGATCTCGCCGCGGGGGGCGCCGGCGCGGCGAGCGCACCTTACGCCTCCGATCACGCCCATGGCCCGCGCCTGGGCCTGACCGCGGCGGTGATCGCGGGAGTGCTCACGGTGGCAGTCGCGGTCCTGATCGTCGCCCGCGTGCCCGGCGGCGGCGCCCGGACCGCGAGCGCCTCCGGGCGGGCAGCGGGCGCGCCCAGCGACATCGCCTCGGTGACCGATCTTCGGCGCTACGTGCTCAGTCGATCGCTGTGGCACAGGACACCGAGGACGTTCCCGGCTTCACTCCAGATCGCTTTCGGTCAGCAGTTCGTCACCGGCAGCCCGACGCTCGCCGCCGTCGACGGCGGCGCCGCGAGCGCCTACTCCGTCTCGGAGCTGATCGGCGACGGCGCCAGCTTGGCCGGCGAGCCGATCTACGTCGTCGGGCGGGTGGTGTCGAGGACCTCGTCGCTGGTCGGTACCGATGGCTGGACCCGAGAGGGCGCGCTCGACGTCGTGCTCGCCGGCCCGAGCGGACCCGACCGGGTCCACGGTCTGATCAGCTACGGGTACGCGGCACCGGCCGTGGGCACCGTGGTCTTCTTCCGGGCAGTGGTCGCGGCGGTCGGGACGACGGCGGGAGGACGTTCGACGACGTACGTGATCAGCCTCGAGGATCCCGCGCCGACGACCGCGTTCGGCCCGACTCACACCGACACGGTGGCGAGCCTCGCCCGGCAGTTCGGACGCAGCGCGCTCCCCTAGCGTCGCTCGCCGGGACGCGGCCCGGACGGGGTCATCCCCCGCTGAGCTGGACGGCCTTCACGATCAACAGGACCACCGACACCACGAGGTACCCGCGCAGCGTGAGCATCGCGATCTTGCGGCCGGTCGACCATTGCGGTCGGCCGAGGAGCGCCAGCGGCGGCATCGTCCATTGCTCTTTGGGGATGGTCGGTCCGGTCTCGATCACCGTGACCGCCGCGGCGCCGCGTCGCGAGCGCAGCGTGAGGAGTCCGAACACGAGCAGCCCGAGCGCCAGGATTGCCCCGCCGATCAGCGCGACCCTGGTCACGTCGATACTCGGGAACACGGTCGTGGCCATCAGGATCAGCGAGAGCAGCACCAGGATCGCGACGATCACACTCGCGAGAACGTTCAGCCACGGCGCGTTGCGCCACGGACCGAGCACCTCGCGGTCGTTGCACAGCAGCAGCAGGAACACGCTCGCGCTCGGCAGCAGCACGCCGGCCAGCGCCTGCACCGATTCCGTGATCACGCCCAACGGGGCGCCGGGAATCAACACGATCGCCCCGGCGGCGACGATCATCGCCGCGAACAGCGAGTAGAACAGCTTCGCGTCGCCGAACGTGCGGTGCAGCGAGCTGTGGGTGCCGAACACGTCCCCGAACGCGTAGCTCGTCGACAGCGTCAGCGCCCCCGCACCGATCAGCGATGCGTTCAACAACACGATCGCGAACAGGCCACCCGCCGGAGACCCCAAATAGTGCTCGAGGCCGGTCGCCGTCCCCCCCGCATCCGTGAACTGCCCCGCCGCCGGAGTACCGCCGAACGCGAACGCCGAGACGCACATCAGCGCCGCCGCCCCGATCACCACGACAATCGCACCAATCCACGTATCGAGCCGCTCGTAGTTGATCCAGCGCGGGGTGATCCGCTTGTCGATGATGTTCGACTGCTGAAAGAACAACTGCCACGGCGCCACCGTCGTCCCCACGATCGCGATGATCAACAGCACCGACGCCGAATTCGCGCCGCCCTGGATCCCCGGGATGAAGAAGTTGTGGACGATCGGGGAGGCCTTCGGATGCGCCATGAAGAACAGCGGGATGACCAAGAAATTCGCGAACACGAACACGAACATCGACCGCTCCCACGAGCGAAAGCTGCCCGTCACCGTGATCGCGATCAGCGCCACCGCCGCGATCGGGACCGAGATGTACTGCGAGACCCCGAAATAGCCAAGCGCGAGGCTCACCCCGATGAACTCGGTGACGATCGTGAGGAAATTCAACAGAAACAGATCGCCAACCGAGAACCAGCCCCAGAACCGCCCAAACCGCTCGTTGATCAACCGGGCATGACCGACACCCGTCACCGCCCCCAACCGCACCACCATCTCCTGGTTGACCACCAGCACCGGAATCAACAACAACAACACCCACAACAAGCTCGTCCCATAGTTCTGACCCGCCTGCGAATACGTCGCCACCCCCCCGGCATCGTTATCGCCGACCATCACGATCAAACCCGGACCCATGATCGCCAGCAGCGCCAACGCCCGGGCACGCAATCCGCGGCGACCGCCCTCGTGCTGGCCGATCGTCCCGAACGCGCCCTGAATGTCGCCGACGTGCGCGGAGTCGAGCACGAAGCGCTCGCGCGCCGGGGTGGCGCCGGGGGAGTCAGAAGTGACGGGCGCGTCGGGGGTGGTGCCCGAGTCTGTCGTCATCGTGCTCCAACCTCACCCGCCGCTCGACCGAGTCATCCGCGCGCCTCGCCGGCCCGTCGCCGCCACTCTTCGGGCAGCAGAAGCTCGAGCACGTCATCGAACGCGACCACTCCGATCGGCTTCTGGTCGCTGTCGATGACCGGAATCGCGAGCAGGTTGAAGTCGCTCATCAACCTCGCGACCTCGGGCAGCTCGGTCTCCGGCGACACCGTCGGCACCGCGGTCTCGATCAGGCTGGTGACTGGTGCCCGCTCCTGTCCGATCAACAGCTCCGAGGAGAAGACCCCGCCGATCAGGCTCCCCTGCTCGTCGATGACCCACAGCACGAGCAGCTGCGAGGGCGCCAGCTCGCTTCGGCGCACATACTCCTGGCCGTCAGCGACCGTTGCGGCGGCCGGGAGCGAGGGGAAGTCGGGGTTCATCAGACCGCCGGCGGTCGACGGGTTGTAGCCCAGCAAACGCTTGATCTTCAGCTGCTTGGCCGCCGGCAGCAGGTTCAAGACCGGGATCCGCCGATCCTGCTCG
>Ga0209048_10007500_pt1 | contig 10076 bp, 10 predicted proteins | sample FrelakmetCRP12CR_FD_187146 | JGI IMG/M metagenome (GOLD analysis project Ga0209048, IMG submission 187146) | Freshwater lake sediment microbial communities from the University of Notre Dame, USA, for methane emissions studies - CRP12 CR (SPAdes)... | ecosystem: Environmental > Aquatic >... | reverse complement strand
CAAGAGCAAAACAGTCGACTACAAATCCGCCACGCAACAGACAACGCCGCCTCTGGAAGTCCCTCCCGACCTGCCCACGCCGACCACCAGCGATCGGTACAGTGTGCCGGATGCGCCTGCCAAAGGGACTGCCATCTACTCCGAGTACAGTCAGGAAAAGCCGGCTCGCACCCAGCAGCAAGGTGTGCTGCCGGCAGCCGAAGGAGCCCAGCTGGATCGAGCGGGCACTCAACGCTGGTTAGTGGTGGATCAGCCACCCGATGCAGTGTGGCCGGTTCTCAAGGAGTTCTGGCAGCAACAGGGATTCATCATCGCCACGGATAATCCCGAGGCGGGTTTCATGCAGACCGACTGGGCCGAGAACCGGGCCAAGATCCCGCAAGGATGGGTCCGGAACCTCCTCGGCAAAGTGTCCGACCAGGTTTATGCCACGCCGGAACGCGACCGATACCGTACGCGCATCGAGCGCGGGACGAAGCCGGGTACGACTGAAATCTACATAACCCATCGCGGCGCGTACGAGGTGTATGTGGCCGATGCGAATCTGCGCCAGACCGGGAAGACCATGTGGCAACCGATGCCGCCCGATCCCGATCTGGAGGCGGAAATGCTCACGCGATTGATGGTCAAGTTTGGCGTCAAGCAGGAGATCGCAGCAGCCAAGGTCAAGGATACGAAGTTCGAGCCGCGCGCTGTGCTCAGTAAAGGAGAGGGTGGTGTACCGGTACTGACGCTGACGGACGATTTCGATCGTGGTTGGCGCCGGGTAGGTTTGTCGCTCGATCGACTTGGCTTCACTGTTCAGGATCGTGATCGCAAGGCCGGGACGTATTTCGTTCGGTACGTCAACCCCGGATCAGCTCCGAAAGACTCGAGCTTCCTCTCCAAGCTGGCGTTCTGGGATACGGATGTACCTCCCGGGAAAGCGGCCGACTATCGAATTTCGGTTGTCGGTGCTGGCACCACTACGCGAGTTACCGTGGTGGGGACCGATGGAAAGCCGGTGTCCTCTGAGGCGGCTGGGCGGATCCTGACTGTCCTCCAAGAGGACCTCAAATAGCGCCTGCCATAGTGGAAACGCATCGCTTCTCCGCACGTTCGGCAGGGAGGCAGTAGCGTGCGCTTCGCAATACTCGGCAGTGGCAGTCAAGGCAACGCCTTGGTGGTGGAAGTCGGTGAAACGCGCCTGCTGCTGGACTGCGGCTTCGGCTTGACTGAAACGGTGCGGCGTCTCGCTCTTCTCGGCCTGACACCGGATCAACTGACGGGCATTCTCATCACTCACGAGCACGACGATCATATCGGCGGCGTTGCACGTCTGGCGCGTAAATTCGGGTTACCGATCTGGCTCACGCCGGGAACCATACGCGGTCTGGAGGCGTTGTTCGCCGGAGTGGCAGGAGTGCATTACCTGGAAGGGTATGCGCCACTGTGCATCGGGGACATCGAAGTCTGTCCTTTCCCCGTGCCTCACGACGCGCGCGAGCCCGCCCAGTACAGATTCAGTGACGGTGCCCGCAGCCTGGCCGTGTTGACGGACACAGGGTGTGCGACCCCGTTGATCCGACGCATGCTGGATGCCTGCAGCGCCTTGGTTCTCGAGTGCAACCACGACCCTGACCTGCTTGCTGCGAGCGATTATCCCGAGCCGCTCAAGCGACGGATTTCCAGCCGGCATGGGCATCTGGATAATGCGGCGGCGGCAGGCTTGCTTGCGAGCTTGAATTCGAGGCCTCTACAGCACCTCGTCGCGGCCCATCTGAGCCAAAGCAACAATCGTCCGGACTTGGCACGCAGCGCACTTGCAGGTGCGCTGGGATGCTCTGCCAATTGGATTGGCGTCGCCGATCAAATGACTGGATTAGGTTGGCGGGAGATCGCCTGAAAATCGTAGGACATGAAACGACGAAAGCCGGCCACCAAGCCGGCTTTCGTTTTCGGGCTGACCGAGCTTACTTCTTCTCGTCTTTCGCGGGCGCGGCTGCAGGGGCCGGGGCGGTCGCAGATGCTGCCTCGGGAGCGGGCGCCGGCGCGGGTGCGGCAGCGGGAGGAGGTGGCGGAGGAGCAGCTTCCTCTTTCTTACCGCATGCGCTGAGGGTTATGGCCAATATGGCACCAACAAGAAGGGCGTGTCTCATCTATTTTCCTTGACGGGATCTGTTGGGGGAAGGGTCCAAGCTTTTGTAAGAAAAAATAAGGGCGATGCTAACTAGATTTTCAGCTCGGACTTGCACCCGCTGGATCGCTCTCTCTCGCGGCACACACCGACTGAATCAATTAGTCTAGCACAATTCTTTAACGAATCCATAGTCGCCACGAATTTCATGGCTGCCAAACGGCTTCCTACCCACCCAGCATAGTAGTGTCGCCGAGGGGCATCACAGGCCCATCGGTATCACAGACCCAGCGTCGTGGCGGACGCGGCGGAATACGAGGCCTCCCAAATCTCCTGAAAACGCTCGCTCAAGCCGAGCGCGCCCTGCGGATCATCCAGTGCCAATAGCCCGCGCGAGTCATCATAGTGAAAGCGGTGCACGTAGTCGCGCTCGTCGGCCAGCGCGAACGGATCGTACACGCCCTTCGCTTGCGGCTCGGTCTCGTTGATCGCGATGGCATCGGGGAACTGGCGCAGCAGGTTGATCACTCGCGGGCAATCGCGGACCAACCCGGAGGCGTCGTGGACGACGATGTAAAGACGGTTGGTGCGGCTGCGCAGTAGAAAGCTGCGAAGCAGATCGTGACGCTTAACGCGGTTATAACCTGTGCCGAGCTGGCGGTCGAAGATGCGCAACGTGCGTTGCGGGCGTTCGAGCAAGGTGTCGATCGCCGATTCGTACTCCGCGTTGCCCGACAGCTTCTGGTGCTGTGGTTGCGGCGCTTCCATTTCGCTCTTCCGTCTTTTGAAGTGAATTCTTACGATATGCGGCGTACCGGGACTGACTGCCTGGGATCGACTTATCAGGTGTCGCCGCTGCCTGGTGCAAGATAACCCGCAAGGTACCATCCATGCAGAAGTCGGGCCAGGCCGTCGGGCTCATCAGGGGTCAGGCGCAAGGCGCGCTGGTCTGCGAGCCTTTGCAAGCGTCGCAGCAATGGCCCTTGAGCCGAGACCTGTTCGCCGTTTATGAAAACAGCGGCTGCCGCGTATAGCATCTGCGTTTTCAGGTCGAGGACTACTCCGCTGCGCGCGGCCCGGCGTGCAAACCTGGCAAACGTGAGGGCAGGTTGCGGGCGGACGAAGAATACTTGCGGCTTGGGTTCGGTCAGGTAGCGACCCAGAAACTGGAGAACGTCACCGGGCGACCAGCGGATCCTTCCAAGATGCAACTTTGCCTGCGATAGCATTTTCCTGCCGATGCGCGCGGGTTGCGCAGTGGGACGCAGTCCCGGATCGCGATATAGCCCCGGCAGCTGGATCTCGTCTTGCAAGTGGGCAAGAAACTGTCCCCCCAGCTCCTGCCAAGAAGGCGCACGGAAGCCGATCGAGTACGTCATGCATTCGTCCATGGCCACTCCGTCGTGTGCATAACTCGGCGGGAGATATAACATGTCCCCTGGCCCCAATTGCCACTCCTGCTGCGCCTGGAAACGCGCGAGAAGTTTGAGCGGCGCGCCTGCTACCAAGCTCAAGTCGTGCTGGGCACTGATGCGCCAGCGGCGATGGCCGTGCCCTTGCAGTAGAAATACGTCATAGGAATCGCAATGCGGGCCGACGCCGCCGCCGGGCGGTGCGTAGCTCACCATCAAATCGTCCAAACGCGCATAAGGCACGAAGCGGAACCGTTCCAGCAGTGCCCGTCCTTCAGGCAGCAGATGATTCACATCCTGCACCAGCAGCGTCCAACCTCGAGGCCCCAAGTCGCGGAAGAAACGTGGTTTGAACGGACCATGATGTACTTCCCATTTCCGCGCGTGTCGCACAACTACGCGTGCCTGCGTATCGTCGCGGCAGGCCAGCTGCATGAGGTCCCGTGGCGTGAGTAAACCCTCGAAGCCTTCGATCGCGCCGCGAATCAGCAGCGGTCGCCGTTGCCAATAGCGTGCGAGAAAGCGGCTTGGCGCGAGTCCTCCCAGCAGGGCGGTGACGCGAGGTCGATCCGGCATGCATGGATTATAGCTGTCCACGCCAGTGCCGCCCTCGAGGTAGCAGCGGCGCATCCGCGAAGTAACAGCGCTTCCGCAAACTTCCACACCTCGCAAAATCGGTTAGAATCGATTGGACGCTTCGACGGACAGAAGTATTTATGCTGAAGGTTGGCGAGCCAGCACCACCATTCGATCTGCCGGACTCGGAGATGGAAATGGTGAGCCTCGCCAGTTTTCTGGGTGCGAAGAATGTGGTGCTGTATTTCTACCCGAAGGACGACACGCCCGGGTGCACCATCGAGGCGATCGACTTCAGTGAGTTGGAGGACGCTTTCGTCGCATTGAGCACGGCGGTCGTTGGCGTCAGTATGGACGATTGCATGAGCCACGGGTCGTTCCGGGACAAGCATGGTCTGACCGTGCAGCTCCTGGCGGATACCGATGGGGATGTGTGCAGGGGCTATGGAGTGATGCAGGAAAAGGAGTTCGAAGGACGCAAGAAGGTCGGCGTTTTGCGCTCCACTTTCATCATCGACCGCACTGGTGTAGTGCGCCACGCGCTGTACGGCGTCAACCCCCGAGGTCATGCAGCCGAGGTACTCAACCTGGTAAAAGGACTGAACTGAATTGCTTATCGCCAAAGATACCGTGGTCTCGCTGACCTATCAGCTCACCGGAACCGACGGCAAAGTGATCGAACGCACCGAGGAGCCTATCAGCTACCTGCATGGTGGTTATGAAGGCATCTTTCCGCTCGTGGAGCAGACTCTGGAAGGTAAAGAGCAGGGCTTCACGTGCGAAGTGCGGCTGGAGCCCGACGATGCTTTCGGAGACTACGATGCAGAGTTGGTCCGGGTAGAGGCCCGCAAGCTTTTTCCGCCGAAGCTGCAAGTCGGTATGCAGTTCGAGGGCAGTACGGACGAGGACGGAGACACACGCATTTTCACGGTTACCGACATCGCAGACGACAAAGTCGTGGTAGACGGCAACCATCCCCTGGCCGGCCAAACCGTCACCTTCTCATGCGTAGTGCTGGATGTCCGCAAGGCGAGTCGCGAAGAACTCACGCACGGTCACGTCCACGGCGCCGGCGGCCACCATCATTGAGTAACGCCTAGTAGGTAGCCGTCCCGCCGCTGGACGGCTATGTCGTTTCCGGCTGAGCCTTCTGGCTCAGCTTCCGGGAATTCTTGTCATCTCTGAATACGATCGGCTGGGCGGTCATATTTTTCGCCGTGGCCGCCTTGGTCTGCGCGTGCTGTGCCTTTGCGACGGCCGCGGTGACCACATCATGGTGCGGCGAGAGATCGCACACGGGATCGGCGTTGGCTGCATCGCCGGTCAGCATGTATGCCTGGCAGCGGCAGCCGCCGAAGTCTTTGCTTTTCTCCGGGCAGGTGCGGCAAGGCTCCTTCATCCACTCGTCGCCGCGGAAATGATTGAACCCGGGTGAGTCGTACCAGATCCAGCGTAGATCGTGCTCCCGCACACTGGGGAAAGTCATCCCCGGCAGCATGCGCGCCTCGTGGCAGGGCAGGACCGTGCCGTCGGATTGGATGGTGACGAACACCGAGCCCCAGCCGTTCATGCAGGCCTTGGGCCGTGTCGCGTAGTAGTCGGGCACAACGAAGTAGATCTTCATCCGATCGCCGATGCGAGCGCGGAACTCGTTGGTGATCCGCTCGGCGCGCTCGAGCTGCTCACGGCTCGGAAGCAATTGATCGCGATTTACCAGCGCCCACGCGTAATACTGCGTATTGGCCAACTCCAGGTACTCCGCACCCATGGCCTCTGCCATTTCCAGGATCTGCTGGATGTGATCGATGTTCATCCGATGCAGCACCACGTTGAGAACCATCGGATAGTCGTGTTGCTTGATCAGCTTGGCGACCTTCGATTTGAGTTCGAACGTCTTGGTGCTGCTGATGAAATCATTGATCTCGCGAGTGGAGTCCTGAAACGAGAGCTGGATGTGGTCGAGCCCGCCTTGTTTGAAAGCGGCGATGCGCTTCTCCGTCAACCCCACGCCTGACGTGATGAGATTGGAGTAGTAGCCCAGTTTGCGCGCTTCCGCGACCATGATCTCCAGATCGTCGCGCATGAGCGGCTCGCCACCCGAGAAGCCGAGTTGCGTGCAGCCGATCTCGCGACCTTCGCGCAGCACGCGCAACCACTCTTCGGTGGACAGCTCCGGACCGTACTGAGTGTAGTCCACAGGGTTGTAGCAGAACACGCAATGCAGAGGGCATTTGTACGTGACCTCCGCGAGCAGCCACAACGGGTTATTGATTTTGCTTTGCACGGATCCAGCCCCTTGCATATGCCACCTCCAGAAATTCCATCACATCCTGACGCAAATCCGCGCCGGGGAAGGTCTTCTCCAGGTCTGCGACGATCGCCTCTGCGGTTGCCACTCCGTCGACTCGCTTCATGATTTCACCGGCGCTGCCCGGCAACTTGACCATGCCTTCGGGGTAGAGCAGCACATGCGCCTGCTGTGCCGGCTCCCATTGAAAGCGGAAGTGGCGCTGCAGTTCGATCACGGAATTCAGCTCGATGTTGCGCTCAGCCATTTGGCATCGGGACGCCTTGCCCCGCCTTGTCCGGACCGATGCCATAGGCGACGGTCATCGCATCCAGCATGGACCACAGGATGTCGAGTTTGAACTGGAGAATATCGAGTGCCCGCATCTGCTGCTCGCGGGTCTTGAAGAAATCCAGCGTAACGTCCAGGCCATGCTCTACATCGCGGCGCGCTTCCGACAGACGCTTGCGGAAGTAGGCATAGCCGGATTGGTCGATCCACGGATAATGCTGCGGCCAGTTGGACAGGCGTTCCTTGTGGATCTCGGGGGCGAACAGTTCAGTGAGGGAAGAGCAGACTGACTCTTGCCAGGGGGCGCGGCGTCCGAAGTTAATGTATGCGTCGACTGCGAAGCGCACGCCGGGCAGCACGTATTTCTGCGAGGTTATATCCTCGCGCCTGAGCCCGCACGCCTCTCCCAACCAGATCCACGCTTCGATTCCGCCTTCATCACCTGCGGTACCGTCGTGGTCGATGATGCGCTGTATCCATTTGCGCCGATGGTCGCGGTCGGGCATGTTCGACAGTATCGCGGCGTCTTTAATGGGAATCGCGACCTGGTAGTAAAAGCGGTTGTACACCCAGCCTTGTATCTGCTCCTTGGTGAGTTTGCCGCTGTTCATCGCCACCTGGTACGGGTGGTAGATGTGATAACGCTTGCCCTTCGCGCGCAGGTGCTGCTCGAACTCCTCGCGGCTGAAGGGCAGGCTGTCGGGTGCGCCCATGGATCCTCCTAGACCTCGACCTCCATCCCGTCGAAAGCTACCTCGATTCCGGCGCGCGTGAGTTCCGCACGCTGCGAAGAATCCTCGTCCAGGATGGGGTTGGTGTTGTTGATGTGGATCAATATTTTCCTGGAAGCCTTGAGCGGCTTCAGGACGCTGATCATGCCGCCCTCGCCCGACTGCGGCAGATGGCCTATCTCGCGGGCTCTCTTTTTGGAAATTCCTAACTGGACCATCTCATCGTCGGTCCAGAAGGTGCCATCGACCATCACGACGTCTGCCTCCGCCATCAACGGGCGAAGGTGCGGCTCGATTTCACCCAGCCCAGGCGCGTAGAACAACTTATGACCGGAACGGGTATCCGTGATGTAGATGCCGACGTTATCGCCGTCGTGCGGGTTTTCGCGGTGAGGCGAGTAGGGTGGGGCTTTGCTCTTGAGCGATACGCTGGTAAAGCGCAGATCGTCGATGCCATCGATGGTGAAACTGTTGCCTGGTTCGATGGGCAGTCGATGCCACTGCACGCTGCAATAGTGGCCCAGGATATTGAACAGCGGATTACCGGTAGTAAGATCCTCGCGGACCATGTCTGTGCAATGGATCTGCAACGGCTTGCCCTCGCGCAGCATCAGGAGCCCGGTGGTGTGATCGATCTGCCCATCCACCAAAACGATTGCGCGGATTCCCGTGTCGCGGATGCCGCGAGCGGGCTGCAAACCCGGGAACGCCTTGATCTGAGCGAGCACATCGGGGGATGCGTTGAACAGCAGCCAGTCGACGCCATTGCTCGATACCGCGATGGAGGACTGCGTGCGAGGCAGCGCGCGAATATTGCCTTTACGCACGCCATCGCAGTTGCGGCAATTGCAGTTCCACTGCGGGAACCCGCCGCCGGCAGCGGCACCCAGGACTCGGACTCGCATCTCCTCAGTTCTCCAATGGTATGCCGTTATCTAAGGTATCGGCTATCCAGAAACCATCTACGGTGCAGAAACCATCTATGGTGCAGAAACCATCTACGGTGTAGAAACTATATATGGTGCGCCGACTCAAAAAAGCCAGGGTCCAAAACAACGAAAGCCCCAGTGATGGGGCTTTCGCATCGCCCGCGGAAAAACTTAGCGGTTGGCGATGTACATCGTCACTTCGAAGCCGAAGCGCATTTCGGTGAATTCAGGTTTGGTCCACATAATCTTCTCCAGAAAAATGATAGAGTTTATGGTTACCGGCCGCTCGCAGCGTACAGGATTTCTCCTGTCCCACCTAAGCTTCCGTCGTGATGGAACGCCACCGGCCTTGCACATTCCCGCCCTGCACTCGAACAACTCGCGCCTGGCGACAAAACAACCGGTGAGTCCACAAACATTGTCAGCGACGGTGTTGATAGGGCCCCACAGAAAAATCACCAATTGGATCTCATGATTATCATGAGAATGACTCGTGACGTTTACCCTAGGCTTCGGTTTAGCCTAACCTCCCGCGATGTTCAGATCATCGACCTTTGACGACTTCTATACCTCGCCCTTCGGTGAGAGTTGGTATCTCGATCGTCCCGTGCTCGTGGCGCTGGTGGTGTCGCTGGTGCTGCATGCAATCGCTATCGCGTTGTTGCCCGGAATGCGCGTACCCAAACCCGAAGACAAGCCGCTGACGGTCAAGTTGGTGCCATTGCCCAAGGAACCACCACCGCCCGAAATCCCAAAACCTAAAGCGACACAGCAAAAACCCGATGCGCCTGCGCGACCGTAAGCACCTCCGCCACCCCAGGCAGTGAAGCAGCCACAGGCCCAGCGCCAAGCGGTCCGAGCGCTGCCGGTTGCGCCGGTAGTTCCTCAGGTGACCCCGCCGTCACCGCAGCCCCGTCCAATTGAGCCGGTTGCCCGAGTGGAGCCACAGGTCGACCCGCGCCCTGCACCTGTTCCGCAGGCACGGCCGCAACCGCACCCCGATCAGCGGCCGGAACCACGTCCACAACCCCAAGTACAGCAACGTGAGGAAGTGCGACCGCAACCTCAGCCGCGCCCACAGTTGGCGCCGGAAGTGCATTCGCAACCGGTTACGCCGCCGCCAGTGGCGCGCGCCGAACCGCGACCCACGCTTGCGCCCACCCGCACGGACCCAAGCGTTGCGCCACAACGCGAAGTTATTGCGACCGCGCCTGTATCGCGGCCGGACGTCGTCGCGGTACCGCGTGCTGAACCGAAGGTGGAACCACGCGCGGAGCCGCGCCCGGATGCGCGTCCTGATCCGCGTCCGCTGCCACAAACGCAGCAACCGACAGCGCCAGTTGCGCCTCCGGTGGCGCGTCCAGAGGCGCGAACTGATGTGGCGCGTGCCGATCCGCGCGTCGAACGCTCAGATGCGCGCCCGGAAGCGCGTCCCGATCCGCGTCCGCTACCGCAGGTGCAGCAACAGCCGCAAGTCCCTGTTGCACAGGCTCCGGTCGCGCGTCCAGAAGCCCGGCTGGAGGTCCAACGGGCAGCGCCCCAAGTGGATTCCGCGCGGATTGAGCCACGTACCGAGCCGCGGCTGGAGCCGCGATCCGAGCCGCGTGCACTGCCTCAAGCTGCGGCTCCGGTCGCGCCTGCGGCGAGGCCGGATGGGCCGGTTGAAGCGTCCCGGGAGCGGCCTGCAGTTCAGGCCGCCGCTGCTCCGCAGTCACGCGTCGAAGCTAAGCCTGG
>Ga0209048_10007499_pt1 | contig 10078 bp, 10 predicted proteins | sample FrelakmetCRP12CR_FD_187146 | JGI IMG/M metagenome (GOLD analysis project Ga0209048, IMG submission 187146) | Freshwater lake sediment microbial communities from the University of Notre Dame, USA, for methane emissions studies - CRP12 CR (SPAdes)... | ecosystem: Environmental > Aquatic >... | reverse complement strand
CGTATCCTGAGCAAACCCAGACTTTTGCCCTATAGTTTTGCAACGTTTCGATAGTGTTGTGACCAATACAGCGCATTGCTATTCACGTACAATTATATGCGTATTATATATTTTCCATGAAAACCCCAGAAAACCCAGGAAAAAGTGGTGCGTAAGCCCTGGATCTCGCACCAGAACCGGATCCGATGCGAGCCTGGAGCCGGGTAGACAAACAGACAGATATCGCGGCCAGACTGAGATTGCCTGGTTTCCCGGCTCTCCTTAAGATGCGGCGCACTCAAATCGCTTTGCGGCACCAAGCCCGGCCCTTTCAGGATCACGACGCTTCCTCGCGAGGACCGGACGAACGACAAGGAGGTTGTCGTGCTGCCCCGAGAACTCCTGGACACTTCCCGCTGCGCGCGGCCACGCTTGCTCTTGCTCCTGGCTCTGGCTGCTTGCCTCTCAGGCTGCGCCGCGATCACCCAAGATGTTCATCTGTACTACAGCCAGATGGCCATCAACTTCAGAGAAGCCGAGGACAAGGCGAAGATGGATGCCTTGACTCTCGAAGGCCAATCAAGATCGCTCCTCCAAGGCGGGGACTTGCACAAATACAACAAGGCCCAGAAAGAACTTGCCCGGATCAAGGATTGGCATGCGCATTGTGCCAAGCAGCGCGAGCGATTCGAGAAGGCGGCAGAGAAAACGGCAGGGCCTGCTGATTCCAAGAAAGACCCGGGCCAGGAAACCCAGCCGTTGTCCCACTGAGGCCTGCAAGAGAGGTCAAGTCGCCGGCACGAGATACACGGCCGAGGGTCGGAGCCGGCTGCTCCTGAGAGTTCGAACCTGTTCCTGGTCAATGTCGTCTATTCCGAGGGAGGATTCCGGCGGGCCGATAACGTCGCTTGTTGACCGGCGGAATGCCCCGTATGATGAAGCAAGAGTTCGTGGCGGGCGCGATGATCGCCGCGGCGCCCGTGGTGGTTCGGTGAAATCGGCAGAGCAATCGATCGGTGACACCGGCCAGCCGGGGACGTGCCGCGGAGGAAAGTCCGGACTCCTGAGGGCGCGGTGGTGGGTAACGCCCACCGTCAGAGTTCACGTAAAGTGGCTCCGATAGGGATAGTGCCACAGAGAACAGACCGCCTCGAGACCGCCGCGATCCGCGACGGGTTCGAGGTAAGGGTGAAACGGTGAGGTAAGAGCTCACCAGCAGGTCGGGTGACCGACCTGGCTCGGCAAACCCCACTGGGAGCAAGACCAAATAGGGGAGCAACGCGGCACGGCGAGGCAGGATCGTGTGAGACCGGGTGACCGGCGCTTACCCCCCTGCCCTCACCACCGCGTACGGATCGGCCCGATCCGTCATCGACTTCCGGGTAGGTCGCTCGAGGCGCCGGGAAACCGGTGGCCCAGAGAAATGATCATCCGAGGGCAAATCAGGCGGCGAACCCGTCTGGCAAGACCTCGACAGAATCCGGCTTAGGCTGCCCGCCACGAGCCTTCCTTCTTCACAGCCCGATCTGCCTGATCTACGAACGATCTGGTTTGCACCGGAGAACCGCCAACTCAAGCGCGGCCGGCTTGGCCTCGCGCTCACGACTATCCGTCAGAAGGCGCTCCCGGCCACGATCCGCACGTTGGCGTACGGGCTGAACTCGGCGGTGCGGATGATGCCCTTGACGTCCAGCGACTGCTCCTTGAACTCGTGGAACGGAACCTCATCGACGTCGATGTCGCCCAGGATCTTGACGATCTCCTGATACAGGCGCGGGCTGTACTCCTTGATCTCCACCGGGACGGCGATCGACTCGATCACCAGCTCCTCGGCCACGGCACGGATGACGTCGAGAAGCCTGGGAATGCCCTGGGTCAAGGTGAGGTCGATGACGTGCCCGTCGGTCGGCAAGGGATAAGCGGCATCGACGATGAGCAGTTCGTCGGTATGTCCCAGTTCGGCCAGAAGTGAGCAGATTGCCGGGTTCAGGATGCCGCCCTTTTTCATTGCAACCAGTCCTTCCGATGCTAAATCATGGGCCCGCCAAAGCCTGGCGGAGAGGATGCTGGAACTTGTGTTCAAGGTCATGTCAGTCGCGGCGCGTCATTTCGCATCCTCGAGACAAGTGTCTGGAAAGGAGGGGTTTCGATTCCCTCTCGATTCCAAGTATAACAGTCGAGTGAGATTCGCTCCACCCAGGATGCGGTCCGGGAGCGCGGAGGAGTTCGTCTTCGGAACGGCCTCATGGATCGGGCCGGGCCGGGTCCAAGCGGCTCGATCGGCACGAAAAGCAGGTCGACAGCCCGTTCAGGGTGACAGGATAACCGGAGCACTTCACCATGAGCAGTGGTGGCTTCAAGGTGAACGGGCGGGGCCCGGGACTGGCCATGGCCTCGACCATCATCGGCGGGCTCTTTTGCCTGGTCTCGGTGTCATGTCATGACGCGGACCAGTCCACGGCTCCGGTGCAGGTCAATTCGGGTCGGCCGTCCCGTCTCGATGCAAAGCAGGGCCTGACGCGGGATGATCCTGGACTGGACCGTCCCGGTCCCGGTTCTGTGACCTCAATCCTTGACCCGCGGTTGGAGTCGCTTCTGCATGCCGCGGACTACTGGAGACGCTCGCGAGGACCGGAGAGAAGGGTCATCGACCAGGTGTACCTGGTTCCCGACGTGGCCGGCTTCTTCGACGCGATTGCCACCTGGGACGAGCGGACGTTCTTCCCGATCCTGATCGACGACCCGGCCTGGACGCTCCCCTTCCTGCGGACTTTTCGCCCGGCACGAGTGGTGCGGATCGTTGTCGAGGCCAGAACCGGGGTAGCGCCATCCGCTGAGAGCTCCGCGGCGACCGATCTCCATGATCTCTGGGCTGCGGGTCAACGTGCCGTGGCCCGTGCCTGGACAGGGGAGTCGGTTCCGGATGGACGATTGCCCACTGCCCATACAGTTCCTCGCAACCTGGGCCCGACGCCCCCGGGTCTCGTGCTCAGCAACGCCGAGAGCCCGATGCTCGCCGGCGCCGTGGCTCTTGCCGCAGGCCGGTTCCAGCCCCTGGTCCAACTGGACCCCATGTCCCGGTCTGCGAGCTCCGGAGAGCCTTCGGGAGGCTCACGATTCAAGACCTTTCGCGATGTCCTCTCGCTGACCGAGGCCCGCGGCTTCGCTCGCCTTATCGAAGCCCGCGCCGCGACGATCACCGGCCTGTACGACCGGCTGGGCGACCAATGTGACTTCCTCACCCTGGCTGGCGACTGGCCCTACCGATATCTCAATGATGCGGAAGGCGGTATCGTGCGCGGAGAGCATGCTCTCGACGACCTGATCGGCCGGCTGCTGGAGACCGACGAGGGAGGACTTGCGCAGTCGCGAACGCGCTGGGCGTTCACCGGTCGGCTGCTGGGAAACCCCGCCGCCAGCGTCTATCGCGCCATGTGCTCCTTGTTCCTTCAGCCTGAAGCCGCGGCGATCTGGAACACCTACAGTGGAGGCCGCCCCTGGTCGGATTACCGGATGACGGAAGCCGTCCGGACACTCGGCCTGCTCTGGCCGCGGTCGATCCCGCTCTTGCATCGCTCTGGCGCCGACGCCAGCCTCGCCGCCTGGCACCAGGTGTTCGATCCCGTCAATCGGTTCGGATGGATCATGGTCAACTCGTCAGGAGCGCCCCGCCAGTTCTCGATCCCCGGAGGAGGCGGCATCCCCGCCGACCTGCCTCGGGGCCGACCCGCGGCCGTGTCCATCATCCACAGCTTCTCGGCCGCCGACCCGGTCGACCCCTCGACGCTCGCGGGCCGCTGGTTGGAAAACGGCGCGTACGTCTATTACGGAGCGATGAACGAGCCCTACCTCCACGCCTTCCGATGTCCAAAGCTGGTCGCCGAGCTGGTCGCCGCCGAGATTCCCTTGAGCGCGGCGCTGCGGCAGGGAGAGCATGAGCCGTTCAGCCGACCCTGGCGCCTGGTCTACCTCGGTGACCCGCTCTATCGCTTCCGCCCGGACAGCTCTCACGCCCGCCAGGACCGGATCGCTCCCAGGGCCGGCCAAATCCCGACCACTATCCACGGCCGCTGGACCGCCCTGGAGATCACCGCGAAGCCCCGACCGCTCGATGGCCGCGCGGATGAGTCTGCCCGGCTGCAATGGTGTCTTACCGCCGCGCTCGGCGCGCTCTGCCAGGGCCAGGATCCGCCGAAACTCAGTAACTCGACGGAGCGGCCGCGTGTGGACCCGGCGGACTGGCGGTCGATCCTGGTCAAGATCGATCGCGGGCACATCGAAATGCGTCTCAGGCCGGTCCTCGATGAGCTGGTAACCGACACCTTGATGAATGTTGGCGACGAAAAGCCATTGCTGGAGTGGCTGCTCAGCGTCCCTCCCGCCGAGTGCAGCCCTCGTGTCCGGTGGGCGATCGAGTCGATCGCGATGAGCCGCTTCTTCAGCCTGGCCGGCAGCCGATCCGTCGCTTCCGCGGTCGATCTCTGGGATGAGCTGATTCGCCGCCCTTGGCCCGGGCCCGATGGCAAGGTGTTTCTGACTCAGTTCACTCAGCGCCTGGGTGCCCTGGTGGATGCCGACCCGCAACCAGCCCGAGAACTCTATCGCCAACGACTCGTCGAGGCCGCTCGCTTCTTCTCCTTGAACCTGGACCGCTACCGCCTCGCCAATCTCGTCAACGAGGAGCTGGAGCGCCTCGCGACGGCACCGGCCCGAGCTGCGGACAAAGCTGCCCCCTGAACGATGGGTGCCATGCTCCCGTAACTTCAAGATCACCGAACCGCACGGCTTTACATCAAGACTGCTTGCCGTTCCCCGTGCAGGACGCTACGATGTTCCTTCTGTTTCGCCCCGGCCTGGAGAAGTCGAACGCCATCCTTTTCTCACCGTGGCGCCGTAGCCAAGTGGTAAGGCAGAGGTCTGCAAAACCTCCATCCCGAGTTCGAATCTCGGCGGCGCCTCTCACCGAACGTACCCGCCGAAACCCGTCCAGACCCGAAAAAACCCAGGGTCGAACCCACATCATCGGGAAATCGCACGATCTTATCATCACGTCTACGTCCGAACGAATCCGGCTCAATCCGTCCGCCAACTGCTAGCGAAAATGCTAGCGGGCTTGTGTCAATCCGTAGTCACGATGACCCCGACCTGACTGCCGTGGTGGATGCATGGCCCGAGCTGCCCGAGGCTGTCCGGGCGGGGATGGTGGCTGAGAAAGCGGAGGAGCTGAGGAAAAGGTTGACTCAGGCCCTCGTTCAATCCGAATCAACCAGGTAGGGACGCCGATCTCGAACTGCCGGTACAATGGCGAGATCCTCAGACGCATCCCGGCGATCCGAACTTGAGACCGAGACCTCGATGAAGACCGCAACCACGTTGGAAGCCGCCGTCGCCATGATTCCTGATGGAGCAACCCTCATGATCGGGGGATTCTTCGGTGTCGGCACACCCCAGCGCTTGATCCAGGGCCTTGTCTCCGCGGGACGTAAAGACCTCACCGTGATCGCCAACGACACCGCATTTCCCGGCACCGGTGTCGGCAAGCTCATCGCGGCCCGAATGGTGAAGCGCCTGATCGCCTCGCATATCGGGGCGAACCCGGAGACGCAGCAGCAGATGATTGCCGGCGAACTCGACGTTAAACTCGTTCCTCAGGGAACTCTCGCCGAACGGATCCGGGCGGCCGGCTTTGGGCTGGGAGGCGTGCTCACCAGAACCGGCCTGGGGACGCTCGTCGAAGCAGGAAAGACAACGGTCGAGATCGATGGCGAGACCTGGCTGCTCGAGAAACCTTTGCGGGCCGACTTCGCCTTGATTTGCGCCAAGCAGGCTGATCATTTCGGAAACCTGACCTACGAGTTCACGGCGCAGAACTTCAACCCGGTAATGGCGACGGCAGCGCGGACCGTGATCGCCGAGGCCGAGGAGATCGTACCCGTGGGCGCGATCCCGCCCGATGCCGTTCGGACCCCCGGTGTGCTGGTGGATTATCTCCTGGAGCGTCACGCATGAAACGGCATGACAAGGACATCATCGCGCGACGAGTGGCGCGGGAGATTCGGCCGGGAGCCCTCGTGAATCTGGGCATCGGCTTGCCCACCCAGGTCGCCGGTTTCTTGCCGCCGGGAATCAGCGTCTTCTTCCAGACCGAGAACGGGCTTGCCGGAGTGGGCCCGCGACCGGCGCACGGCATGGAGAACCCGAACCTCGTCGATGCCGGCGGAGGCTTCATCACGGCCATTCCGGGAGCAGCCGGCTTCGACAGCACGTTCTCCTTCGGCTTGATTCGCGGCGGCCACCTTGACCTCACCGTGCTCGGTGGCCTGGAAGTCGATGCGAAGGGACGCCTGGCCAACTGGATGATCCCCGGCAAACTGGTGCCCGGCATGGGTGGAGCCATGGACCTGGTCTCGGGCGCCCGGCGAGTCATCGTCGCCATGACCCACCGTGCCAGGGGCGAGCCGAAGATCGTCGAGGAATGCACGCTGCCGATCACGTCGATTCGACCGGTGAGCCTGCTGGTGACTGAACTGGCCGTCATCGAGCCGACCCCTGAAGGCCTTGCGCTGCGCGAGCGCGCACCGGGCGTCACGATCGACGACATCCTTGCCGCCACGGCCGCCAAGCTCCTGGTACCGGAGAGAGTACCCGAGATGGAGCTGGGCTGAACCGTCTCGGCACGACCTTCCCTGACAGGAGTTCGCCTCATATGTCCGCCCTCGCCGGGAAATCTGCCATCGTGACCGGATCGACGAGTGGCATCGGCCTGGGAATCGCCGAGAAACTGGCGGCCGCTGGCGTTCGAATCCTGATGAACGGCCTCGGCGATCCCACCGCGATCGAGGTGATCCGATCGCGGCTTGCCGAGCAAAACCATGTCGATGTCCACTTCCACGGCGCCGATCTCACCCGGCCCGAAGAGATCCATAAGCTTGTCACGTTCGCAGAGGATGTCCTCGGAGGCGTGGATATCCTCGTGAACAACGCCGGCGTCCAGCATGTCGCCCCCATCACGGATTTTCCCGTCGATCGGTGGGATTACCTGCTCGCCCTGAACCTTTCCGCGGTCTTCCATTGCATGCGCGAGGTGCTTCCAGGGATGCTCCGGCGCAACTGGGGCCGGATCATCAACATCTCCTCGGCCCACGGACTGGTCGCCTCGGTCAACAAGGCGGCATACGTCGCCTCGAAGCACGGTGTGGTGGGCCTGACCAAGGTCGCGGGACTCGAGACAGCACAGACCGGCGTGACCGTCAACGCGATTGCTCCTGGATGGGTACTCACTCCCCTGGTCGAGGCCCAGATCCGGGCCCGCGCTGAAGCGGAAGGCAAGACGATCGACCTCGCCCGCCTCGAGCTGCTCGCCGAGAAACAACCATCCCGTGAGTTCGTGACGCCCGCCCAGATTGGCGATCTGGTCGTCTTCCTTTGCAGCCCGGCAGCCGATCAGATCAGGGGCCAGACGATCAGCATCGATGGAGGCTGGACGGCACAGTAGGGCAACGATCAACGGTCGTTGTCCAGAACTTGACGAAACGAACGGCTCATGTGCAGCGATTCGCGTCAGGAAACCCTCATGCGCAAAACTGAAGGACCTGATTAACTCTTTACCACTCCCTGCGGCACCAGCGGCATCGACCGCAGCCGGGTGCCGGTGGCGTTGTGGTGATCGCCCTGCCGGCCACGGCCAACCCGAGCGGTGCACGAGTGGGCAGCCAGGCCGTCGATCAGCACCGTGCAGGCTCCGCACTTTCCTTCGCCACAACCATACTTGGATCCTGTCAACTGGAGGTCGTCGCGAAGAACACTGAGCAGGCTCCGTTCTGGGTCGGCGTCAACCGGGCGGGTCGCCCCGTTGACCTTCAATTCCTTCACTCGGGTCGCCATGGCTTGCTCACAGTACCCATCCAGGGCGGTATTCTCGATGGATGAAGGGGTCGTCAATGGAACCGTTGGTGATCCTCATGCCGGCGGCGTCCCACTCGATTCGCCGGCCTGAGCGCAGCGCGACGTTGCCAAGGAGGACGAGCTCGGTCAACCGGGCGGAATAATCAAAGCTCGTACCCGTGGGTTTTCCGGTCTTGCAGGCCTCGATCCACTCGGCATGGTGGCCGGGAGAGCGCGACAGCGTGGGCTTGGGCTCGGCATAGCCGGCAAACTCGCGTTCGGGAAGCAGCCGGTAGGCCCGTCCCCCCTGGCGATGGACCAGCAGCCGGCCCTTTTCGCCCACGAAGATACTGCCGCTGGAGTCCTTCGCCGGAGCATGGCCGTCGAAGAGCTCGAGCGGGGGAAGCTTGCCTCTCTCATACCAGAGCAGCTTGACCGGCGGCCGGCTTCCACGAGCCTCGAAATCGTATCGGACGATCGACCAGGCGGGGGCCGTTTCAGGGTGGGGCGAGGTCGGCGGACTCTCGGCCTCGACGCTCCGCGGTTCACGCAGCTCGAGCGCCCAGAAGGCGACGTCGATGATGTGGCATCCCATGTCTCCAAGGGCGCCGGTGCCAAAATCCCACCAGCCGCGCCACTTGAACGGGTGGTAGGCCGGATGATATTGCCCATCTGGGTTGAGAGTTTGTGCCGCGCGGCCGTTTCGGCGAGAACTCGAGCCTCGTGGATCGAGTGGGTGAGAGGCTTTACACAGTACACATGCTTGCCCAGCTCGAGCGCGGCCTTTGAGATCACGGCATGAGTATGATCCGGCGTGCTGACGATCACGGCGTCGATCTGGCCATGAAGCTCATCGAGCATCTTGCGGAAGTCGTGATACGTTCTGGCGCGAGGACTGCGTTTGGCGGCTTCCCCCAGGTGGTTCTCGTCCACGTCGCAGAGGGCAACGATGTTCTGCCCATGCCCCCTACGGTCTTGTGGTTGTCCGCGCCGCGGCCGCCGACCCCCACCAGGGCGATGTTGAGTGTATCCGCGATATTACGGCCATGAAGCACGGCCGGCATCGCAAGAGTCCCCAAGGCCGACCCCACGAGCGTTCGCGCGAAGCCGCGACGCGTCGTTCCAGGTGTGGGCCGTCCGGAGGAAGAGGCGAGAACTTCACTCATGTGAACAGCTCCCGATAAAATTTTGCCGACACCGTCCGCTGTGGCGCCAGGTCGAGTCAGCCCACAGCCACTCTTCAGCATGGAGAAGCCGGACCTTCGCCGCAAGGGCCGAGAGCCAGGTTGCACAAGACGCGCGGGCTGGCTCAGTCAGGAAACCAGCCTCTGGCATTTCGAGGATCGAATTTCGCGGGCAGCTCACACGTGAGGGTTGCGGGCTTCGTGCCAACTTCGATTCCCCCGAGCCTGGGCTCCCAGACCCAGGTCCAGCGCTGGAATTCGCTCCTGGCCATGAGGATACGGTCGAGTACTTCGGTGCCGCGGTCCTTCACCCAGCCGCCGTATTGATTGGTGTACTGCCAGATCTCGTGACGCACGGTAGCCACCGGGGCACCGAAATCGCCGTCGTAGCTGGTTGGCTGGTCGCGCACGAGCTGGACGAGAATCCTCACCTGCTTCTCGTCTCCGGCCAGGAACAGTGGAACCACCTTGTTCTCGTAATGCCTCGACCCGGCGATGTGCTTGACGATCCAGTCGCGCGTCTCCTCCTGGGGAGCACTGGCATCCGCGGGAAGAAACGGGTCGAACTCGGTGATCGGGGGATAGCGGAAGCCCTCGACGCGCAGGTGATCCACCCCGAGGACGACAAGGTCATAGCGTCCCGGCGGAAGGTTGCGGAAGATCCACTTCCCGCTGCCCTGCCTGACGGCTCGTGCATCAACCCGTGGTTCGGCGATCTTGGCCTGGGGATCCACGGGAAATCGTGGCTTGCCGTCCTCATCCCAGCGCTGAACCGCTCCCACCATGGAAAGATCCCCGGCGCTCCCGAGATCGACAATGAGATCACCGCCCCGAACTGGGGACCACGCAACGACTGCGATTCCCGCCGCGGTGATCATCACCACGGACTTGAAGCCATGAATTCTCATCGAAGGTCCTCGCGTCTTGGCGGCCCTACTTCACAAATGGCTGCGGGGTTCGGGAGCGGCCGTGTCGTAAGGTGGGTCGAGCGCAGCGAGGCCCACCAGATCGCGTCGGTGGGCTCGCTGCGC
>Ga0209048_10007498_pt1 | contig 10079 bp, 9 predicted proteins | sample FrelakmetCRP12CR_FD_187146 | JGI IMG/M metagenome (GOLD analysis project Ga0209048, IMG submission 187146) | Freshwater lake sediment microbial communities from the University of Notre Dame, USA, for methane emissions studies - CRP12 CR (SPAdes)... | ecosystem: Environmental > Aquatic >... | reverse complement strand
GGCCGCCGATCATCTTCAACACGTCGCCGCCCACGTGCACCTGCTGAATCTTCTGGCTGCTCGGCGCCCGCGACGTGTCCGCTCCCGCTTTCACTTCACCGCTCATCGCTCACCTCAATCGCCCCGGCGCTAGTGCGCCGCCACGGTCCGGCCCAGGATCTCGTCCTGGAAGTGCGTCATGATCGACACGAAGGCGTTCGGGCTCGACTGCCCCAGCCCGCACTTCGATGCCAGCTGCATCGTCTCGCAGAGGGCCAGCAGCTCCTGCAGATACGCCGACGAGCACGCGCCGCGCTCGAGCATCTCGACGCCCTCGAGCAGCTTCGCGTTCCCGGCGCGGCACGGCGTGCACTGGCCGCACGACTCCTCGACGAAGAACTCCATGAAGTTCTTCGCCACGTGCAGCATGTCGCGTCCCTGGCCGAACACGATGATCGACCCGCCGGTCGCCACGTCCTCGAAGGCGATGCGCCGGCCGAACGCCGCCGCCGGCACGCACGTGCCGGACGCGCCGCCAATCTGCACGGCCTTCGCGCCCGTGCCGCCGACCTTCTCCAGCATTTCAGCGATAGTGATGCCGAGCGGGAATTCGTACACGCCCGGCTCCGCGCAGTCGCCCGACACGCTGAACAGCTTGAATCCTGCCGACCGCTCGGTGCCCATGGCCTTGAACCAGGCCGCGCCCCTCGCGAGAATCGCGCTCACCGCCGCCAGCGTCTCGACGTTGTTGACGACGGTGGGCTGGCCCAGGAAACCGGTGTTGACCGGGAACGGCGGACGGTTGCGCGGCTCGCCGCGGTGCCCTTCGAGCGATTCGATGAGCGCCGTCTCCTCGCCGCACACGTAGGCCCCGGCGCCCATGCGGACCTCGATGTCGAACGTGAAGCCGGCGGTCCCGAGGATGTCCGCCCCGAGCTGGCCGTCCTTGCGGCGGCGCGCCAGCACCGCTTCGAGGTGCGGCCGCATGTAGACGTACTCGCCGCGCAGATAGAGGATCCCGCGCGTCGCCCCGATCGCCCGCGCCGCGATGGTCATGCCCTCGAACACGAGGTCGGCGTAGTCGAGCAGGAGCACCCGGTCCTTGAACGTGCCGGGCTCGCCTTCGTCGGCGTTGCACACCACGTACTTCGCGCCGCCTTCGTGCACCTGGGCGGCCGCCGCGAGGTTCCATTTCGTGCCCGTCGGGAACCCCGCGCCGCCGCGCCCCTTGAGGTTCGAGGCCGACACCTCGCCGATGATGTCGGCGCGGCTCTTCTTCAGCGCCGCCGCCAGGCCCTGGCCGGCCGCGATCGTGTCGAACGTCAGGGGAGTCTTCTTGCTGCTGGTGGGTTGCATCGCCTGCTCCTCCCCTACGCGTGCGCCGCGTGGGCGGACTGCGCCGCATGGGCGCCGAACACCTTGCGGCAGTCATCGAGAATCCGGTGCACCTGCTCGGGGCTCACCCGCGTATAGACGCGGTCGTTCACGAGCAGCGCCGGCCCCTGGTCGCACATGCCGAGGCAGCTCGCCCACTCGAGGCTGAACCGCCCGTCGGGCGTGGTCTCGCCGAACCGGATGCCCAGCTCGTTCTCGAGCTGCCTCGCCACGCGGGCTTTGCCGCCGAGGTCGCACGAAATCGTCTGGCACAGCCGGATCTGGAACCGGCCGCGGGGCTGGTGGTGCAGAAAGGCATAGAACGAGACGACGCCGTACACCTCGGCTGGATGAATGCCGAGCTCGTCCGCCACGACCTGCATCGCGAAATCCGACACGGACGCGTGACGTTCCTGCAGCTCCTGGAGCACCGGCATCAGCGCCGCGCGAGTACGCCCGTGGCGCCCGACGAGGGCCTGGATCTCGTCCTGAAGCTTCTGCTGCTGGCTCACTAGCATGACCTTCTCCCTATTTCTTCAGCAGGCCAGCGACCGCTTTGAGCAGGTCGTCCGGCCGCACCGGCTTCTCGAAGAACACCTCGACCGGCACCAGATCGCTGTCGCGGCCGTAGCTCATGCCGGTGACCTGGCCGACGCTGGTCAGCATGATGATGGGGATGGTGGAGCCCGCCCGCCGCAGGTCCTGCGCCATCGCGATGCCGTCGTCGGGCTGCTCCATCATCACGTCGAGGATGATCAGGTCGGGCGAGAACGCCGCCACGGCTTCCATGCCCTCGGCCCGGCTGGCCGCCGTCCGGATCTCATGCTGTTCCCGCTTGAGGTACAGCGACACGGCGAACGTGATGTCAGGGTCGTCGTCTACTACGAGAATTCTGGCCATCGGCGCGCTCCAAGGGTTACCGGCACATGGGGATCCGGGTGCAGGCCGTCTGGCGCGGCGACGTCGCGAAGCGGGCGTCGCGGGTGCCGGCGCGTCCTCCGCTCGCGGCTGCACTGCTGCCCGGCAGGTGCAGATCAGGAGCGGAATCGGATCGCGCGGCAGCGCTCGGGGAAAGCAGTACGGCGTGCAGGGATCCAGCGGGGGACTTGCTGCCCGGCTCCACGTCCGCCGAAAGGCGGGGGGCGGCGCGCGCCGGACAGATAGATCATATCCGGGGGGCCGAGTGCTCGGCAAGCCCGTTCAGGCGTGCGGAGGCGCCGGCGGCAGCGTGACGCTCATCGTCGTCCCCTCGCCCTCCTGGCTGGTCACGTTGATCCCGCCGCCGTAGCGCTCCACGAGCAGCTTCGCGATGGCGAGACCGAGGCCCGTGCCCGACTCGCCTGCGGCCTTGGCGTTGCTCGCCCGGTAGAACTCGTTGAACAGATGCGGCAGCGCCTCGCGCGGGATCCCGATCCCGGTGTCGGCCACGTCGAAACGGACGCGCCCGTCCGCCATCGAGAGCGACACCCGCACCCGGCCGCGGGCGGTGTACTTCACGGCATTGCTCACCAGGTTGACGACGATGCGGTCGAGGTCGGCGGGGTCGCAGAACACGTCCAGCGGCCCGGACGGCTGGTCGAGCTCGAGGGCGAGGCCCTTGCCCTCGGCCACCGGCCTGAGCCGTTCGACGACCTCCGACGCGGCCGCCCGGAGGTCGACCCGTCTCGGCTGCACCTGCCCCATGTCGGCCTTGCCGGCGGCCAGGTCGAGCAGGTCGTCGATGAGTTCATGGAGCGACGCGAGGCGCCGCTGCGCGCGCTGGAGCACGTCGCGCTGCTCCGCGGTGAGCGTGCCCACGAAGCCGTCGCCAAGCGTCATCAGCAGGCTTTCGGTGACGCGCACCGGCGCACGCAGTTCATGAGTGGTGATCCGCAGGAACTTCGACTTGTCGCGGTCGAGGTCGGCCAGCACACGGTACGCCTTCGCGTTCTCGATGGCCACCGCGCCGTGCGCCGCCACCGCCTGCAGGTACGCGATGTCCTCCGAGCCGAACTCGTGCCCGGGCGCGCCATAGGCGCGCAGGACGCCGAGGGGGCCGGTCCGGCCCCTGATCGCCACGCTCAGCATCGAGGCGATGCGCTCGTCGCGGACCAGCTCCGGGTGCCAGATGCGGGGGTCGTTTTCGACGTCGGTCACGTGCACGACGCCCTCGCGCAGCGTGTCCTGGTCGAGGACCGATTTGGCGTATTCCCCCGGCACCTCGTCGCGGTAGGTCTCGCTCAGCCCCCAGCTGGCCGCGAACTCGACCTGCGACCGGCTCTGGTCGATCAGCCGGATGGCGGCGGCCTTGCACGTCAGCACGCGGGCGGCGGCTTCGACGATGCGATCGAGGACCGCCGCGATGTCCAGCGTGGACGTGACGTCGCGGACGCCCTCGTAGAGGCCTCCCAGTTCCGCTTCGCGGCGACGGAGCCGGCGGGCGATCCGCATGCACGAGTAGGCCATCACGTAACAGGCCGCCGTGAAGAAGCCGAGCACCGCGCCGACATACAGCGGCTCGCGGTACCGCACCGGTTGGACGATGGCCACGTGGCGGATCACGCCGGCGTACTCGAAGAGCGCCACGGCGCCCACCAGCGCCGGCGCCAGCGTGACGTAGAGGAAGCCGTGGTGGTGCGGCAGCAGCAGCGAGGCGATGGTGATGTGGATCAGGAAGAAGATGATCGCCGGGCTCTCCGCCCCGCCGGAGCTCGCGATGAGCACCGCCATCGCGAACCAGTCGAGCAGAATCTGCGCTCGGGCCAGCGCCTCGAACGCGGAGGTCGCCTCGGGCCTCGAGCGGAGGAGCCAGCGGAGCACCCACCAGCAGGCGACGTTGTAGGCGAGGATGCCCAGGCCCACGAGCGCCAGGCGGCCCGACGGCAGCGGCACGCCCAGCGCGAGCGTCGCCACGGCGGTGGCGGCGAGCACGGACCCGCCGGCCAGCCACCGCAGGGAGATCAACCAGCCCAGGCTGTTGATGAGTTCCTGCTCGACCAGCGAGCGCCGCCGTCCCTGGACGGCCGGCCAGGCGGGTGCGGGTTCCTGCGCCATCGTCGCTGTCACTCGGGGGCGATCCGGCCCTTACCGCGGAAACGTCCAGGCGCCGGCCAGCGTGCGGACCATCGACACGAGGTCCTCCGGCTTGACCGGCTTGTCCACGAAGCGATCGACCGGCAGCCACTGCTGATCGCGGTCGCGGTCCGTGAAGCGGAACGGCGATCCCTGCGCCTCGTTCTCCGCGTTGACCGAAGTCAGCATCAGCAGCGGAACGCCCCGCGTGCGTTCGTCTTCGCGCATCGCGCGCGCGAGGAGAAAGCCCTCGGTCGGCGTGGTCATCATGACGTCCAGGACCGCCACGTCCACGTGCTTCGACGTGGCGAGGCGCATGGCTTCGTCGCCGTTCTCGGCCGTCAGCACCTCGAACCCCGCCGCCTCGAGCGTGATCCGGTTGATGTCGAGCAGGTCGACATCGTCGTCCACCAGCAGCACCGTCTTCGCGTCCATCTCCTGGCCTCCGTGTGCGGGCCGATCACTCGCGGGGGAAATAGCGGGCCGCGGCGCGTTCGACCTCGCGCAGCCACTCCCGCCGCTCGTCGGCGGTGCTGGTGATGACCGGCGAAAAATCCCATTTCTCCGTGCGCGCCACACCGCAGAGGCCGAACACGACCTTGAGCCAGTGCGTGTGGAGCGGGTCGCCGAACAACTGCACTTCCTTCTCGTGGGGCGTGTTGGCGGTGGTGAACACCAGGCCCACCGTCGCCTTGAGCAGCCCGACGGGCTTCGCGCCGCCCTGGCCGTCGGGCACGAAATTGTAGGCGCGGCCGGCGCGCAGAACGCGATCGACCCACCCGCGCAGGATCGCCGGCGGCGCGCTCCAGTAGTTCGGGTGGACGATGATGATGCCGTCGGCGTCGCCGATTTCCTGGCAGTGGCGCTCGATCTCCGGCGGCAGCACCGCGTCTTTCGGCAGCTCGCCCGCGGTCATGACCGGATCGAAGCGCTCCGCGTAGAGGTCGTGAAGACGGCACTCGTGGCCGGCAGCCTCGAGCGCCGCGACGGCCGTCGCGCAGATCGCGTGATTGAAACTGCCGGGGGCGGGATGACCGAGGATGATGGAAACCTGCATGAAACCTCGCGAAAGATCGGGAGGATCATCCCCGCTCCGGGCGATTTCCGCAAGTCCGGCCGTTCTCCGGCAGTTCTCCCGCGCGGTCTCGGGTGTTTTCCGGAGGCGGCTCGGGACTTTCTCCCGCGCGAAGCGGGCGTCGGCCCGATGGCGCCGGGGGCCGTCGCGCCGTAAATTATCTCTAGACGGTGCGGGAGAGATTGATAATCAACACGGGCTCATTCGAGGAAGGCAGGCACATCATGGCACACAGCGGCGGCACCAAGGTCAACTACGGGTTCTACTGGAGCGCCAAGGCGTGGGACATGGCGATGATCCCCGCCGAGGGCGGTCTCCTGCCGGGCGGGACGGATCGCCACTACTCGCGCATCCCGACCTTCCTGTTCCTCCTGATGGCTCCGGTGATGGGCGCCCTCTACGTGGTGTTCCTGCCGGTGGCCGGCTTCGCCCTGGTCGGCAGCCACGCCGTGCGCGCAGCGAAGACGCTGGCAACGGACGCGTTCATGCACGTCGCGGTGGCCATCAGCCCGGCCTGGGCGCCGGGCGAGGCGTATCTCGCCAGCCGCAAGCGCGCGAAGGCCGAACGGGCAGCCGCACGCAAGCGGGCGGCGCACTAGCACCACCCGGGGTCTGAAGACCCCGGGCTAGGTAACGACGGCCGGGGCTTCAGCCCCGGCGAAGTTCGGGCGGCGGGGGCTGACGGATGCCGGATGGGGGCCCGGCATCAGGAGGTTCCCGCCGCCCGTTCCATTTTCGGTCAGGCCCGGATCCCGGGCCGATGTAGACTACCGCGGTCATCGCGGCCTGCCCGCGCCACCGGAGAGTCACCGTGCTGCTCCTCAAGAACGCCGATGTCTATGCGCCGGCGGCAACGGGCCGTGCCGACATCCTCGCCGCCGGAGGCCGGATCCTCCGGATCGAACCGGGCATCCGGCTGCCCCAGGCCTACGTCGAGGAGGTGGACGCGGCGGGCCTCATCGCCGTGCCGGGCTTCATCGACGGCCACGTGCACATCACCGGGGGAGGCGGCGAGGGCGGGTACGCGACGCGGACGCCTGAGTTGCTCCTCTCGGACGCCATTCGTGGCGGCGTGACGACGGTGGTCGGCTGCCTGGGCACGGATGGCATCACGCGCACGCCGGCCGGCCTCCTGGCGAAGGCCCGGGCCCTCGACGAGGAGGGCCTGAGCACGTTCATGTACACCGGCCACTACGCCGTGCCGGTCCAGACGCTGACCGGCAGCATCGAACGTGATCTGCTGCTCATCGACAAGATCATCGGCGTCGGCGAGGTGGCGCTCTCGGACCACCGGTCGACGCAGCCGACGTTCGAGGAATTCGCGCGCCTCGCCGCCGAGGCGCGGCGGGGCGGCATTCTGTCGGGCAAGGCCGGCATCATCAACGTGCACATGGGCGACGGCCGGCGCGGCCTGTCGGTCCTGCGCCGCATCATCGAGGACACCGAAATCCCGGCCACCCAGTTCCTGCCGACGCACATCGGCCGGAACCCGGCGCTGTTCGAGGAAGGGATCGCGTACGCGAAGGCCGGCGGGCTGGTCGACTTCACCACCTCCACGGTGCCGGCGTTTCTCGACGAGGGCGAGGTCAAGTGCAGCGCGGGCCTGCGGCGGATGCTCGACGCGGGAGTGGACGCGGCGAACATCACGTTCACGTCGGACGGCCAGGGCAGCCTGCCGGACTTCGACGGGCAGGGGCGGCTGCGGCGCCTGGATGTGGGCCGGGTGACGAGCCTGTTCGCTGCGGTGCGGGAGACGGTCCGCACCGAGGGCGTGCCGCTCGCGACGGCGCTCCGGGTGATCACGGCGAACCCCGCGCGGATCCTGAAACTGCGCGGCAAGGGCGTCCTCGCCGCCGGGGCCGACGCCGACATTGTCCTGCTGGACGCGGAGAGCCTCGAGATTGACGGCGTGATCGCGAAAGGCCGCTGGCTGATGAAGGGGCGGCAGCCGCTCGTCCGCGGCGCGTTCGAGTAGGCGCGAGAGCCAGGCACCATGTCCCACGAGCGCAGGCCGTTGCTCGGCCGCATCACCATGCCGCACACCCTTGTGGTGGTGATGATCCTCGTGATTGTCGTGCTGGCACTGTCGTGGGTGATTCCGTCGGGCGAGTACCAGCGCGTGAGCGTGGCCACGAGCGCGGGCCCGCGCAGCGTGACCGTCGCAGGCACCTTCCAGCGGGTGCCGAAGGTGCTGCTCGGCCCGGAGATGGTGCTCCAGGGGCCGATCAAGGGGTTCCTGGACGGGGCGCTGCTCATCTGTTTCCTGCTGATCATCGGCGGCAGCTTCGCGATCTTCCAGGAGACCGGCGCCGTGGAGTTCGGGATCCGGGCCCTGACCGGCGCGCTGGTGAAACGGCCGCACCTCGAGGGGCTCCTGATCCCGTCCCTCATGGTGATCTTCTCGCTCGGCGGCTCCGTGTTCGGGATGTCCGAGGAAGTCATCCCGTTCGTCATCATCTTCATCCCGCTGGCGCGGCGGCTCGGGTACGACTCGATCGTCGGGGTGGCCATCCCGTTCCTCGGGGCGGCGGCCGGGTTCGCGGCGGCGTTCTTCAATCCGTTCACGGTGGGGATTTCCCAGAGCATCGCAGGCCTTCCGCTCTACTCCGGGCTCGGGTACCGGCTGATCACGTGGGTGATTGGCACGGCGGTGATGATCGCCTACGTGATGTGGTACGCGCGCCGCGTGAAGCGGAACCCCGAGCTCAGTCCGGTCCGCGACATCGATCTCGAGCGCGAGGCCGAGTCGGGCGCGCAGGGAGAGGCCGCCTGGGACCTGCGCCACGCCGTGACGCTGGCGCTGTTCGTGGCGGCGATGGTGCTGCTGGTCGTCGGCGTGCTGGCGTGGAAGTGGTACATCGACCAGATCGCGGTGCTGTTCTTCGGCATGGGCATCGTGCTCGGCTTCACCGGCGGCCTCGGGCCCAGCCGCGTGGCCCGCACGTTCGTGGCCGGCGCGAAGGACATGGTGGGCGTGGTGTTCATCGTGGCCTGCGCGCGGGCGCTCCTCGTCATCGCGCGGGAGGCGATGATCCTCGACACGATGCTGTACGTCGCGTCAGGCACGCTCGCGGTCCTTCCCAGGGGCGTCATCGCCCAGGTGATGTTCCTCATTCAGTGCGTGATCAACTTCTTCATCCACTCCGGCACGGCCCAGGCGGCGCTCACCATGCCGATCATGGCGCCGCTCGCCGACCTGGTCGGGATCACGCGCCAGACGGCGGTGTACGCCTACCAGCTCTGCGAGTTCGTCAACCCGATCCTGCCGACCAGCGCGGTGACGATGGGCGTGCTCGGCGCCGGGAAGATCCCGTGGGAGCGGTGGGCGCGCTGGTTCCTTCCGCTGGGGCTGATTCTCGTCGCGCTGAGCTTCCTGCTGCTCGTCCCGCCGGTGCTGCTGTTCCACTGGGAATGACTGGAGCCGGCCTCAAGAACTGCGGAAGGCCGTCTGCGCGTGCCGCAAGAACGGGCCATGAAACCGGATGTGACACCATGACGCGCCGCCCGCTCATCGTCTCGATGGTTGTGATCGCCGCCCTCGCTGCCGGTGCGCGGGCGCAAGGGCCGGCCCGCCAGGCCGCGGCCGACTTCGTGGCGCCAGGCCCGATCGTGGCGCTCGACGCCCACGTGATGAACGCCGTCGCCGGGCTCCGGGCGTCGGCCATTGCCGCGCACATCGCGCTGCTGTCGTCGCCGGCCCTCGAGGGGCGCGGGCTCTCCACGCCGGGCCTCGAGGCCGCCGCCGAGTACGTCGCCGCGCAACTCGCGATCGCGGGCGTCGGCCCGGTCCAGCCGGCGCGCGCCCCGGCGAATCCGGCGGCTCCGTACTTCCATCCCGTGGCCGTGCGTCAGGTCAGCCGCGCGTCGTGCCAGGTGCGCGTTGAATCGAGCCGGGGATCGGCCGCCGAGGTTCGCACGTTCCGTGGCGGCGTCGATGCCACATGCCCCGAGCGCACGCCCGGAGAGCTGTCGGGAGCCCTCGTGTTCGCCGGGTACGGCATCCGCGAGGCGAGCCCGGCGCGCGATGATTACCGCGGCCTCGACGTGAAGGGCCAGGTGGTGCTGCTGCTCGCCGGCGTGCCCGAAGGCGCTGAATGGCAGCGGCCGGACCTGCGCGAGCGATACGCGGCGGATGGCGGGCGCCGGAGATTCGCGGCCAAGGCGAAGCTCGCGGCCGAGGGCGGCGCCTCGGCCATCGTCGCCGTCGAAGGGCCCGCGTACGCCTCGGCGATCGCGTCAGGCGCCGGCGCCCCGGCTCCGGTCTTCTACAGTTCCTACGAGCCCGACGAAGAGGCGGGGATCCCGGTGGTGCGGCTGTCCGAGGCGGCCGGCCAGGCGGTGCTTGCGGCAGCCGGCGTCACGGGCCCGGCAGGGACGGTGCCGTCTCGCGCGCTGACCGGTACCACGGTCGCGCTGGCCTTCGGCGGGGAGGAGCGGCTGGTGATGAGCCGCAACGTCATCGGCCTGATCCCGGGGTCGGATCCCGCCCTGCGCGACCAGGCGGTGGTGATCGGCGCGCACATGGATCACCTCGGACATCCGGGAAATACCCTCTATCCTGGCGCCGACGACAACGCGTCGGGTGTCGCCGCCCTGCTCG
>Ga0209048_10007497_pt1 | contig 10080 bp, 6 predicted proteins | sample FrelakmetCRP12CR_FD_187146 | JGI IMG/M metagenome (GOLD analysis project Ga0209048, IMG submission 187146) | Freshwater lake sediment microbial communities from the University of Notre Dame, USA, for methane emissions studies - CRP12 CR (SPAdes)... | ecosystem: Environmental > Aquatic >... | reverse complement strand
GCCGGGCGATCAGATCGTACAGCACGACCGGCATGCTAGGCGATCCACGCCCGCGGGGTGCGCCGCGCGCATGCTGAGCAAACCCCGTAGCCCGGCCAGCAGACGGAATTCGGGGCAACTCGACTGTATTGGATTCCGCTTTGCCGCAGCCCGGCTATCCCGGTGCAGGCGGTATTTCGCCCGGCGTTCAGGCGGCGTTTCTCGTGCTGACCGGACACAGTTGCTGGTTGATTACGTGGAGCAGGGCTTGGACTTCTGGGGTAAAGTGGCTGAGTGCGGTTTCCCTGGTTAGCAGGAAAGGCCCGCGCTGGCCGTGGTAATCTACGACCTCGCCCGCTGGCGTAAAGCGAAGACCGTGATGCGAGAGCAGGCTGGCCAGATAGGGTTCCATCATCGCGAAGACAACGCGGAGGCTGCTGTGCAGGAACAGACTTATGCTTATCAGGAACAGGCTGACCGGGATAAGCGGAAAAGCATCGCGGCCAGTCTTGGCGCTCTCAACAGGATCGGGAAAGCTGAGGGGCTTGTTCAGGTCGCTTTTGCGGCGCCGGAACTGAGGGATCACCGCCAAACGGGAGAATTCCCCAAAACTCTGGCGGTCCAGGCTATCGATATCCACCCGGTTGGGGTTCAGGGCGTGCCGGCAGTGACGTTCGAACGGCAGCGGCAGCACCGGGTCGTCCGGATGAGGGAGGACCAAGCGCAAACAGCCGATAGCGGCGCCGCTCGGCCTGTGCATCAACAGACCGTGCACCGACTGCTCGTCATACTCATCCCGCTCTTTGTGGTCTGGGCAGTTTGCTTCCGGCTCGAATTGAAATTCCTGGCAGTAGACCTGATAGCGAATCCGATAAGCGGTTTCCCGCAACTCGGGGGTGGTGGCGAGGACGGCAAAAAAATATTTTGAAAACGTGTTAGCTATTGCATTCTTATCCATGAGCACGTTATCCAGTCGATAATGAAAGTGAGGGAGCGGCAGGCACGCTTAACTCCTGTTTATTGTTACAACTTTATTGTTACGGCTCATAGAATAACCGCCGCTACGGGTGGCGGCAACTGGCTGAGAAGGTATGCGGATGAGGCAACTGGTTTTGTATTCCACAGTCGGCTGTCACCTGTGCGAAGAGGCGCAAAGGGTGATCCAGGTGGCGCTGGGCGTGACCGTCGCGGAGGTGGATATCACCGCCAATGCGCGGTTGCTGGAACGGTACGGCGTGCGTATTCCGGTATTGCGGCGGTTGGATACGGGGGTGGAGATTGGCTGGCCCTTTGGACCTGAGCAGGTGCGGGGGTTGCTGGGATAAAACCAGGGACGGCGTTAGCCGCCCCTGGTCAACTGCTTAGCCGTGGCGCTGAGGGCGAGGCCGTTGCGTGCGGGAATTGGGCGCGTGGAAATCGTGGCGGCGCCCGCCCGTGTCGTCTATGGTCCGGTGCTGGGCAAACCCCTGGGATTTGCTGTCACGGTAGCCGCCTCTGGCCGGCGCGCTGCTCGGCCGGCGCGGGCTCGCCTTGCGGGGAGCGCCGCGGCGCAGCTCGCGGGTAGGCTCCAGGCCGGGGATTTCATGCACGGGCACGGCCTGGCCGGTGTAGCGCTCGATGCGCTCCAAATGCCTGGCATCCTGGGGCAGGGCCAGGGAAACGGCGATGCCGGAAGCGCCGGCGCGGCCGGTGCGACCGATCCGGTGCACGTAGTCTTCCGGGAACTTGGGCATGTCATAGTTGATGACATGACTGATGCCGGTGACGTCAATGCCACGGGCCGCTACATCGGTGGCCACTAGCAGGCGTAGCTTGCCGCCGCGCAGATGGGCCAGGGTGCGGTTGCGTGCCATCTGGTTCATGTCGCCGTGCAGGGCGGCGGCGTCGTGGCCCCGGGCGCGCAGGGACTGGGCCAGATCGTCGGCGTCACGCTTGGTGGCGGAGAAGATGATGGCTTTGGTCACGCTGACATCGCTGGCCAGGTGCTGGAGCAGGCGGTTTTTGTGCGCCAGGTCATCGGCTACGTGCAGGCGTTGCTCGATATGCGGCTGGTGGACCGGGGTGTTGGAGATCTCGATGCGCTGAGGCTCTTTGAGCAAGCGCTTGGACAGTTGTATCAGCGAGCTATTCAGCGTGGCGGTGAACAGCAGGGTCTGGCGACTGGTGGGAGTCGTCCTGGCGATTTTTTCCACGTCGTCGATGAACCCCATGTCCAGCATGCGGTCGGCCTCGTCCAGGACCAATAGCTCAATGCCGGACAGATCGATGCGGCCACGGTCCAGGTGGTCGAGCAGGCGCCCAGGAGTGGCGACCACCAGGTCCAGGGGGCCGGACAACTGCCGCAATTGCTGCCGGTAAGGCATGCCGCCCAGGAAACTGGCGGCGTTGAAGCGCAGAAACTTGCCGTATTTTCGGGCGGCCTCGATGATCTGGTTGGCCAGTTCGCGGGTCGGGGTCAGCACCAGCACCCGCGGTAGGCGCCTATTGCCCGTGGCCGGCGCGGTGAAGCGCTGTAGGGCCGGTAACATGAAGGCGGCCGTCTTGCCAGTGCCGGTCTGCGCGGAGGCAATGAGGTCCTGGCCGGTCAGGATGGCGGGGATAGCCTCAGCCTGAATGGGGGTAGGGGTGGTATAGCCGCTCTGGGCGATAGCTTTGTGTAGCGAAGGGTGTAGCTCTAGGACGTCAAAAGACATTTATACTTTCCATAATAATAATGACGCGCAAGCAGCAGCAGAGTCCAGATAACCATACTGGCGGTGAGGCATGAATGACTGCCACGGCTGGCGCAAGAAAACATCGTCGCCAACCGGACTGAAAAAAGCGGTTTCAGGAGTACGAAACGCCGGAGGGTCAGAGAGCGATGAGAGACTCAGAAAGGCCTATCACCTTCCAGAGCGGCCATCTTACGTGGTTTCCTGGTAGCCCGCCAGTCTTGCGGAATATTTATTTCTTGATAGTGCAGTGGTTGAATCTATGTTTTAAGATGCTGAATTACTGTAAATGCATTACGTTGGCGCAGCCACCCAGATTTCTACCCTTAAGATCGCAATGGTTGTTTCCATTTCTTATGCCGGTATTATGTGTGACTCGCGCATTTCTATGCATAGGCTTGGGCGGGCGGTTCACGTTATGCCATTCGGGGTCCCAGTAGTTCTTGCCCAGCAATGAGTTTTCACAACACAATACGACCAAGGGTGCGGTCCCAGGTGCCATTACTGGTGCCGGCCGCCGGCGCCCAACCTGTTTGACATCATGGAAATTGAACGGCCGGAGCACGGTCGGCTTAAGGTATTGCGCGGGCGCTGTGGCGCTCGCGTAAAATGCTTGGGTGCGCACGGGAGCTGGACAGTTTTTTGCGGATGACTCCAGGGGTCGAGGCATTGCCCCGACTCGACAGTTCAGGAGTCATAAAATGCTTTATACATACTCGAGAGGAGTGAAGAATATCATGAGTAGTGGTGCACACGTACGTAAGGTAGCCATTCTGGGCGCCGGGGTCATGGGCGCGCAGATCGCCGCGCACCTGGCCAGCGCCGACGTGGAGGTTATGCTGTTCGAACTGGCCGCCCAGGAGGGTGACCCCAACGCCAACGTGGACAAGGCCATCAAGCAACTGGGCAAGATGAGACCCGCCCCCGCTTCCGCCAAAGACCGGCTCAAGCTGATCACTCCGGCCAACTATGACCAGGACCTGGACAAGTTGCGCGGTTGCGATCTGATCATCGAAGCCATCGCCGAGCGTATGGAGTGGAAGGAAGACCTGTATAAAAAGGTTGCTCCGTACATCAACGACCAAGCGATATTCGCCTCCAATACCTCGGGGATAGGCATCACGCTGCTGTCCAATGCGATGCCCGAGAGCATCCGTCCCCGCTTCTGCGGCGTCCATTTCTTCAATCCGCCCCGTTACATGCCCTTGGTGGAGGTGATTCCGGGCGCTTCCACCGATCCCCAGATCCTTGACAAGCTGGAGACTTTCCTGGTCACCACGTTGGGCAAGGGTGTGGTGCGCGCCAAGGATAGCCCCAACTTCATCGCGAACCGCCTGGGCGTGTTCAACATCCAGGCGACCATGTACCACGCCGACCGCCTGGGATTGCCCTTCGATATCGTGGATGCGCTGACTGGCCCCGCCGTCGGCCGTCCCTCCACCGCGACCTTCCGTACCTCCGACCTGGTTGGTCTGGACACCCTGGCCAACGTGCTGGCTACCTCAGCGCGGGTGCTCACCAGTGATCCCTGGCAGAAGTACTACCATGTGCCTGCCTGGCTGCAGGGCTTGATCGACAAGGGCGCGCTGGGCAACAAGACCCGGGGCGGTATCTATCGCCAGGGTCCCAAGAAAGAGAAGCTGGTGCTGGATGTCGCCAAGATGGACTATCGGCCTGTCGACAACAAGATCGATCCCGCCGTCAAGACCATCCTGGGCAACAAGAAGATGGGCGAGCGACTGGCCGCGCTGCGCGCCTCCAACGCGCTGCAGGCCCAGTTCGTGTGGGCCATCCTGCGTGATCTGTGGCATTACAGCGCGGTAACGCTGAACAGTATTGCCGATAATGCCCGCGACGCGGATTTCGCCATGCGCTGGGGTTACGGCTGGAAGCAGGGTCCCTTCGAGACCTGGCAGTCGGCTGGCTGGAAGCAGGTCGCGGGCTGGATCGCCGAGGATATCGCGGCTGGCAAAACCATGTCCGACGTGCCGCTGCCGGCCTGGGTGATGGAGGTCGATGGCGTGCACTCGGACAAGGGTTCCTGGGCGCCCGAGGGCAAGGTTTATCGGCCGCGTTCCAGTCTGCCGGTCTACAAGCGCCAGTATTTCCCCGAGCGGGTGCTGGGCGAGGCCGCCCCGAACACGGGCGAGACCCTGTTCGAGAACGACGGCGTGCGCGTCTGGCACCAGGGTGATGATGTTGCCATTGTCAGCTTCAAGAGTAAGATGCACGCGGTGGGCGAATCCGTCATCGAGGGCGTCCATAAGGCCCTGGATATCGCCGAGGACAAGTTCGCTGGCCTGGTGATCTGGCAGACCGAGCCGCCGTTCAGCGCCGGGGCTGACTTGGGCGGGATCGCGCCGGTGGTCATGATGGGTGACTTCAAGCGCATCGAAGGGGTCGTGGAACAGTTCCAGAACATGACCACGCGGTTGCGCTACTCGTTTGTCCCGGTGGTAGCGGCGGTGCAGGGCATGGCCCTGGGCGGCGGCTGCGAGATCGCCATGCACAGCGATCGGGTAGTAGCCGCCCTGGAGAGCTATGTCGGCCTGGTGGAGATCGGTGTCGGCCTGTTGCCGGCCGGTGGCGGTTGTAAGGAGTTGGCGCGGAGAATCTCCGTGGCGGCGCCGGACAACAACCTGAACCCGTTCCTGGTGAAGGCGTTCCAGAATGTGGCGACCGCCAAGGTGGCGACCAGCGCCCAGGAAGCTAAGGACATGGGGCTGTTCCGTGACGGCGATTTGGTGGTCTTCAACCCCAACGAAATCCTCTATGTCGCCAAGGCGCAGGCCAGGGCCATGGCGGAGTCCGGTTATCGGCCGCCGCTGTCCATTCCCGTCAAGGTCGCTGGCCGCAACGGTGTGGCCATGCTGGAGATGGGCATGGTGAACATGCTGGAAGGACACTTCATGTCCGAGCATGACTACTTCTGCGCCCGCAAGATTGCCATGGCGCTGTGCGGCGGTGATGTGGAGCCGGGCACCGAAGTGCCCGAGTCCTGGCTGCTGAAGCTGGAGTGTGACGCCTTCGTGGAGCTGATCGCTCATCCGAAGAGCCAGGAACGCGCCATGCACATGTTGCAAACCGGCAAGCCGTTGCGTAACTAGACCCGATCCACTGAAGCCCCAGGGCGCGCAAACCGCGCCGTCTGACCGGCGGCGGCAGGTGCGCCCCGGGGATGAATTTGCAAGCATCAGGAGACATAGAATCATGAGTAAACAGGTTCAAGACGCCTATATCGTAGCGGCACTGCGCACCCCGGTGGGCAGGTCCCGCGGCATGTTCCGCAACACCCGTCCCGATGATCTGCTGGCGCACTGCATCCGCGGTGTGGTGGCCCAGTGTCCGGGCCTGGATCCGACCGAGATCGAGGATGTGATCGCCGGGTGCGCCCTGCCCGAGAGCGAGCAGGGCCTGGACGTGGCCCGCAATGCCGCCCTGCTGGCGGGACTGCCGGTGGACGTGCCCGGGTTTGTGCTCAACCGGTTCTGCTCGTCGGGCGTACAGGCGGTCGCCCTGGCCGCCGACCGGATTCGCCTGGGCGAGGCCGATGCCATCATTGCCGGTGGCACCGAGAGCATGAGCATGGTGCCGATGCCGGGCGGCCGGCTGTCGGTCAATCCGAAGGTTTTCACCGTTCCCGGCATTCGTGGCCTGGCCTTTGGTATGGGCATCACCGCCGAGAAGGTGGCGGAGCGCTGGAACATCTCCCGCGCGGATCAGGACGCCTTCGGCGTGGAAAGCAACCGGCGCGCGATTGAGGCTATCAAGAAAGGCGAGTTCAAGGAGGAAATCCTGCCCTATACCATCGAAGAGCATGTGCTCTCCAAGGATGGCCAGGCGTTGGAAGTGCGCACCCGCGTCGTTGACACCGACGAGGGTCCCCGCCCCAGCACTCTGGAGAGCGTCGGCAAGCTGAAGACGGTGTTCGACTCCAAGGGGTCCGTTACCGCCGGCAACAGTTCGCAGACCAGTGACGGGGCAGGCGCCGTGATGCTGATGAGCGAGCGCATGGTCAACAAGCTGGGCCTGAAGCCCAAGGCCCGTTTCGTGAGTTTTGCGGTCACCGGCTGTCCCCCGGAAATCATGGGCATCGGCCCGATCAAGGCGATTCCCACGGCCCTGAAGCGTGCCGGACTCAAGCTCGAGGACATGGACTGGATTGAGCTCAATGAAGCCTTTGCCGCGCAGAGCCTGGCGATCATCCGCGAGCTGGGGCTGGACATCAGCAAGGTCAACCCCCTGGGCGGCGCCATCGCCCTGGGCCATCCCCTGGGCGCCACCGGCGCCGTTCGCACCGCTACCCTGGTAAGCGCCCTGCAGCGTCACAACCTGAAATATGGCATGGTGTCGATGTGTATGGCGAGCGGCATGGGCGCCGCCGGTATTTTCGAGCGCGTATAAACGTCTGGCGTGGGCGGCGCGAGCCGCCCGTTTTACACCGATTGAAGGTCCACAATTAACCATCCATAGAGAGACTCTTATGACCGACGTCGTCATCGTTTCCGCCTGTAGAACCGCCGTTGGCGCTTTCGGGGGCACGCTAAAAGATTCCACCGCCGCAAAGCTCGGCAGCGTTGTGATAAAGGAAGCCGTCAAGCGCGCCGGGATTGATCCCGTCCTCATCGACGATGTGCGGATGGGTTCTTGCCTGGAACATCCGGACGCCCTGAACGTGGCCCGCATTGCTGCCCTGCTGGCGGGGATCCCCAATTCCGTTCCGGCGGTCACTATCAACCGGGTATGTATCTCCGGGATGGAGGCAGTTCTATCCGGGGCGGCGATGATCAAGGCCGGGGTCGCCGATGTCATCCTCGGGGGTGGCGTCGAACACATGTCCGGTACCCTGTATGCCGCCGAAGGTGCCCGCTGGGGGGTCCGGCTGCAGGATTCCACCCTGATGGACACCATGATCCATGCCCTGCACGCCGGTTCGCGGTTGGTGCCCGGCACGGAGGGCAGCGGCGTTGAAAATGCCGCGCCCGGCGAGTTTTTCAAGGGTAAGCCCTACATCATGGGGCATACCGCCGAATTCATCGCCCAGAAGCTCAACATCACTCGGGAGCAAATGGACGAAGTCGCCCTGCGCAGCCACAACAACGCCGAGCGGGCCACCAAGGAAGGGGATTTCAAGGAAGAAATCGTGCCGGTGGAACTGCCGCAGAAGCGTGGCAAACCCCCCATCATCTTCGACAAGGACGAGCATTTCCGGCCCGGCATTACCCTGGAGCAGCTTGCCGCCCTGCCGCCTGCTTTTCTTCCGAAAGTGGGCAAGGTCACGGCAGCCAATGCCTCCGGCATTAACGACGGCGCCAGCGCCATGATCATCATGTCCGCCGACAAGGCCAAAGAGTTGGGCATCAAGCCCATCGCCCGAATCCGCTCGATGGGTCGTGGCGCCTGTCATCCCGCCCTGATGGGCTTGAGTCCAGTGCCGGCGGTGCACGATCTGTTTAGGCGGGATGGCAAGCTGAAGATGGAAGATTTTGAACTCATCGAGCTCAACGAAGCCTTTGCCGCCCAGTATCTCGGTTGCGAAATCGAGCTGGGTTTGAACCGGGAAATCACCAATGTGAACGGCTCTGGTATCGGCCTGGGCCATCCGGTGGGATCGACGGGCTGCCGCATGATGGTGACCCTGCTGCACGCCATGAAGAAGCGTGGCAAGACCTTGGGTCTGGCGACCATCTGCGGCGGCGGCGGCGTGTCCATGGCGGTTGCCATCGAAATGCTGTAACCAGTCTTTTATTAAAGGGAAAATCTATAATACGCAGAAGGAACTCGGGAAAAATCAACCAGGGGGCCGTATGGCCCCCTTTGGTTTGGTGGGCATGGTGTCAAACGCTCCGCGGCAACTGGTAGTCAGCGAAGTCCTGGCGCAGTTTCCGCTTGAGTAGCTTGCCCGTGGCCGTATGCGGCAGTTCGTTGACGGCAACCACATCGTCGGGTATCCACCAACTGGCCACCTTGCCTTTGAAGAAGGCCAGCAGCTCCTCGCGGTCGAGCGTGTTGCCCTCCTTGAGCACGACCAGGAGCAAGGGGCGCTCCTGCCACTTGGGATGGGGCACGGCGATTGCCGCCGCTTCCAGCACACCGGGATGCGCCATGGCGATATTTTCCAGGTCGATGGAACTGATCCACTCGCCGCCGGATTTAATCAAGTCCTTGCTGCGGTCGGTCAGTTGGATGAAACCCTCTTGGTCGATGGCGGCTACGTCGCCGGTGAGGAACCAGCCATCCGGCGTGAAGGCGTCGCTGCCCTCGCCCTTGTAGTAGCCGCTGGCGACCCAGGGGCCGCGCACCAGCAGGTCGCCAACCGCCTGCCCATCGTGGGGTTGTTCGTGGCCATCGTCATCGACGATCTTCATGTCCACCCCATAGAGCGGTCTGCCCTGTTTGGCTTGCAGGGCATAGCGTTGTTCCGCCGGCCAGGCAGCCATGTCGCGCTTGAAGCTGAACAGGGAGCCTACCGGACTCAGTTCGGTCATGCCCCAGCCATGGGCCATGCGCACGTTGTAGATCTCCTCGAACTTCTCGATCATGGCGCGCGGGGCCGCCGAGCCGCCGATCATCATCCGTTCCAGGGTGGAGAATTTGGCGCCGGTCTGTTCCAGGTGGCGCAGCACCTCGATCCAGACCGTCGGTACGCCGGCGGCGATGGTAACTCCCTCGGCTTCAAAAAGTTCGTAGAGGCCGGCGCCGGTCATGTTCGCGCCGGGGAAGACCAGTTTCGCCCCCGACATCGCCGCCGCATAGGGGATTCCCCAGGCGTTGGCGTGGAACATGGGCACGACCGGCAGCACGGCGTCGCGGCTGCGCAGACATAGCCAGTCGCCGCCACACACCGCGAAGGAATGCAGCACGGTCGAGCGATGGCTGTACAGCACGCCTTTGGGGTTGCCCGTGGTGCCTGATGTATAGCACAGGGAAGAAGCGGTACGCTCGGCTAGCGCGGGCCACTCAAACGTGGTGGACTTATCCGCGATCAGCGCTTCGTAACAGAGCAGGTTGGGAACGCTGCTGCTGGCTGGCAGATGGGCCGTGTCGGCCAGGGCCACGAAGCCCTTGACCGACAGTAGTTTGGGGGCCAGGCTTTCCACCAGGGGCAGAAAGGTAAGATCGAAAAACAGATAGGTATCTTCGGCGTGGTTGACGATGTAGGCGATTTGTTCCGCCAGCAGGCGCGGGTTGATCATGTGACAGATTGCTCCCATGCCCGGCACCGCGTAATAAAGTTCCAGGTGACGGTAGCCATTCCAGGCCAGGGTGGCGATCCGCTCGCCCGGTTGTACGCCCAGTTCGCTCAGCGCGTTGGCGAGTTGGCCAGCCCGGGCATAGGCATCGGCGTAGGTATAGCGGTGGATATCTCCCTCGACCCGGCGCGAGGCGA
>Ga0209048_10007496_pt1 | contig 10080 bp, 7 predicted proteins | sample FrelakmetCRP12CR_FD_187146 | JGI IMG/M metagenome (GOLD analysis project Ga0209048, IMG submission 187146) | Freshwater lake sediment microbial communities from the University of Notre Dame, USA, for methane emissions studies - CRP12 CR (SPAdes)... | ecosystem: Environmental > Aquatic >... | reverse complement strand
GTTTTGATTCCCTCGCGCAACTCGCGTTCCATATTTTCTCGCAACGCCTTGCGCAATCCTTCAACGCCGCCTTCTTTAATGCCAAAGCCGGCGGCAAACTCATCATTAACTTCGGGCAGACTGGGTTCGGCGACGGCTTTCACCTTGACCAGGAAATGGGTCTGCTTACCCGCCAGCTCCTGTACATGGTAATTGCCGGGAAAGGTGACATCGAATTCGGCTTCGTCACCGACCCGCAGCCCCACCAACTTGTCCTCAAATTCCTTGAGCCGGGTGCCTGCGCCTAGGACCACAGGCATGTTTTCACCCTGGTTGTCGGGAAAATCCTGGCCATCGACCTTGCCTTCAAAATCGACAGTCACCCGCTCTCCCTGCTGAGAGGGGCGGTCCACGTCATTCCAGAGAGTACGCTGTTTACGCAGGGTCTCAAGCATGGCGTCGATATCAGCTTCCGTTATCTCTGCCGTCGGGCGTTCGACCTTCAGTCCTTCGGTACCGTTTAGTTCAAACTCAGGGAAAATCTCGAAGGTGGCGCTGTATTCCATATCCACGCCCTCATCCATGCTTTTGGGCTCGATTGTTGGCCCTCCCACGAGTCTCAGGTTTTCCTGATGCAGCGCGTCTTGAAAGCTGCTCTGCAAGACGTCACCCAGGACCTCCTGACGGACCTGAGAACCATATAAGCGCTTGACCATCTTGAAAGGCACCTTGCCGGGACGAAAACCATCGACCTTCACCCTACGGGAAAGCGACAGGAGGCGATTCTGGATCTCTTTATCAATTTTCTCTGAAGGAACCTGAACCGTTATCCGCCGTTCGAGACCGCCAAGTTCTTCGACTGAAACCTGCATCTATACACCTCTGATCAAATAGCACGGCTGTTTGGACAAGCGCCAAGCGTTTGTGGGAACAACTAAACCGTATCCAAGCCGACGGTAACAACCAAGGTAATGGTGCGAAAGGAGAGACTCGAACTCTCACGGGTTACCCCACTGGAACCTAAATCCAGCGCGTCTACCAGTTCCGCCACTCTCGCACGATGGTAAAGACATGATTCTGAACGAATCAATTATTATTATACAAAATAGCCCCGGTTCCGCGACGTTAGCGTTTCAGCGGGCGGGCTGCAGGAACAAGCACCAACCGTCGGATTTACCAAATAATAGGGGATAAACAATGTAATAGGAAATAAGCGATGGGACTAATATAAAAATTGGTGGGCCGTGTAGGACTTGAACCTACAACCAATTGATTAAGAGTCAACTGCTCTACCAATTGAGCTAACGGCCCGTCAGAGGTTGGCTATGGAATCACATTTCTGCTGTGAGATCAAGCCTAAACTGGGGTGGACGATGGGACTCGAACCCACGACGACCGGAATCACAATCCGGGGCTCTACCAACTGAGCTACGTCCACCATAACAAACCTTCAATGACCACTAAATGGCGCGCCCGGCAGGACTCGAACCTGCTACCCTCAGCTTAGAAGGCTGATGCTCTATCCGCATGAGCTACGGGCGCAGTATCGATTTAATTATACGCCGCCCGTTGAGGAGTTGGTCGGGGTAGAGGGATTTGAACCCCCGACAACCTGCTCCCAAAGCAGGTGCGCTACCAGGCTGCGCTATACCCCGCCGTTAGCCACCAAAACTTACAAGCGGAACTCCGTACAAAGATAAATATCCTACCTTCGCCGTTTTGTTGCGTCAATGGACAAATGGGCTTCTTTTAGGACCGGCGCCACGCAGTCCCGGCGGACCCGTCCTCCAGAATGACGCCTGCCGCGCTTAGCAAGTCACGAATCCGGTCCGCTTCCGCCCAGTTTTTTGCCTTGCGGGCTGCGACACGCTGAGCAATAAGATCCTCTATTTGAACTACGGAGAGATCGACACTGAACTGTGCCCCCGAACTGAGAGGTGGAATAAGTAGCTCTACCTGCAAGAACGCATTTGGATCGCTCTGCAATAACCCTAAAATACCTCCGAGCTGGCGTAAGCTGCTCCCCAAGCGGGCAGTTTCTTCACTCTCCTTGCCCCGCAACCGGTTGATCTCGCGCGCAAGATCAAACAACACGGCCAGCGCCTCGGGGGTGTTGAAATCATCATCCATGGCGGCGAAAAAGCGCTCCTGATAAGACGGTACGGGCGACGCATGCATCGCCCCTTCGCCCGCCGTAAGGTCACGCAACGCCATATACAGCCGGGTCAGGGACGACTCGGCGAGGTCCAGGTTCTCATCAGAATAGTTCAAAGGGCTGCGATAGTGGCTGGAGAGGATGAACAACCGCACTACCTCCGGCTGATAGCGCTGTAGCACCTCGCGTACCGTGAAGAAATTGCCCAGGGACTTGGACATCTTTTCATCGTTAATCTGCACAAAACCGTTGTGCATCCAATAGTTGACGTATTTCTGGCCGCTCGCAGCCTCGGATTGGGCGATCTCGTTTTCATGATGGGGAAACTTGAGATCCATGCCACCACCATGAATATCGAAATGACTACCTAAGCAGCAATTGGACATGGCCGAGCACTCGATGTGCCAACCCGGCCGCCCCGTCCCCCAGGGCGACGGCCAACTGGGCTCACCGGGCTTGGCAGCCTTCCACAGCACGAAATCCAGGGGATCACTCTTAGCCTCTTCGACCTCCACCCGGCTCCCGGCGCGCAGATCTTCCAGTTGCCGGTTGGCTAGTTCCCCGTAGTGCTCAAAACGGCTGACGTCATAATAAACATCATGGTTACTGGCCACGTAGGCAAACCCCTTGTCCAGCAGGGTTTGCGCCAGCGCGATGATAGGGGCGATGTTTTCGGTAGCCCGTGGCTCCACGGTGGGCGGCAGCACACCCAAAGCCTCGGCGTCCTCGTGCATGGCAGCGATAAATCGCTCTGTCAGGGCGCCGATCTCTTCACCGTTTTCCTGAGCACGGCGAATGATCTTGTCATCGATATCCGTGATGTTGCGCACATAAGTGACCGCATAACCCTTGCAGCGCAGATACCGCGCCACCACGTCAAATACCACCATGACCCGCGCATGCCCAATGTGACAGTAATCGTAGACCGTCATGCCGCACACATACATGCGCACCTTGCCGGGTTCGATGGGAATGAATTCCTGTTTCTTGCGGGTCAGGCTGTTATAGATTTGCAGCATTCAAACGACTTCCGTAACGGGGCTTTAGAGGATTAAGGCGGGCGATTCTGACGGGTTGGCTCAAAAACACGCCTGGAGGCGCTGGCGCACGAGGGCGGGCGGCATAAGCGCCAGGATACGCGCCAGTTCGGGACCGTGAGTCGCACCGGTGAGAGCCACTCTCAAGGGCATGAACAGAGCCTTACCCTGGACCCCGCTGCGGGCTTTCAACGCCTTCACTAGCGGTTGATAAGCGGCACCATGCTCGGCATAGACGGCCAGGGCCTGCACAAAGAAAGCGGCTCCGGCGGCCGCGATGACGGCGTGACTCTCGGCGCTCAACTCCAGATCCGCACCGAATAGCCGTTCAGCCCATTCCTGGGCTTCCTGGGGAAACCGCACGTTGGGACGCACCGTCTCGATAAAATCGGTACGCGCCTCGGCCGGCACCCGCCCATGCACGGCGCCCCCCATCCAGTCCCACAGCCGATCCGCCCCGGCGTGAGCTACCGCCTCGGCCTGCCAGTGCAGCAACTGGGCTTCGTCATAACGGGCCGGGGCGCGGCCCAGTCGTTCGACGGCGAAACCGGCGGCCAGCTCGGCGGCGGTCATCCAGCCCTCCTGCGCATAGGTATGCCCCAACCGGGCCAGATAATTGTTCAGTGCTTCAGGCAAGAAACCGGCGGCGCGCAACTCTCTTAAACTGCGGCTGCCGTGACGCTTGGACAGCGGGCTGCCATCGGCGCCGACGATCAGAGCTATATGGCCATACCGGGGAGCCGGCAATCCCAGTGCCTCCAACAGCAGCAACTGACGCGGCGTATTGGTGAGATGATCCTCGCCCCGCAGCACGTCGGTCACCTGCATCAGGGCATCATCTACGGCATTGGTGAAAAAAAACTGGGCGCCACCATCGGCGCGGCGGATGATGAAGTCACCGATATCATCGGTGTTGAAGCGCTGGGGACCGCGCACCGAATCGATGAACTCGACTACCTTGCCGGTGGGTACCCTAAACCGCAAAGTCGGCTGTAAGCCTCTCTCCCGGCGGGCCCGCCGTTCGATCACGCTGAGCCGGGCGCAGGTACCTGGGTAGCGGGGCGGCCGGCCGGTGGCCAGTTGCGCCTTGCGGGCCAGGGCCAGTTCGGCCGGGGTGCAGAAGCACGGATATGCCAACTCCCCAGCCTCCAGAATTGCATAATGGTGTTGGTAGACCTCCTCGCGCTCGGACTGGGCATAGGAACCCTGGACCCCACCCACACCGGGACCCTCCTGCCAGTCCAGACCCAACCAGCGCAGGTCTTTAAGCAACCCATGAACGTACTCTTCCCGACTGCGCTCTCGATCGGTATCCTCGATGCGCAGCAGGAATACACCGCCGTGTTTACGGGCCAACAGCGCATTGAACAGGGCAGTCCGTACATTGCCTAAGTGAATATAACCAGTAGGACTGGGGGCAAAACGGGTTTTTACGGGCACGTTATTCATAAGGACTGTGATGGTAACGGAAACCACGCGGGGTCACAAAATTTGGCGTTGGCTGCATGTCCTATTATCATGCACATTCATCCAACCACCGACTCATCCAATCACCGAATAAGGATTTTTACGATGCAAAAATATTTCTGGTCTGCCGGACTGGCCCTGCTGTTGGTCTCGCCCCTGGTCCTGGCCGGCCCCAAGGTTGCCATGGAAACCAGCCTGGGCAACATCGTCCTGGAATTGGACCAGGAAAAAGCGCCCAAAACCGTGGAGAACTTCCTGCACTACGCCCAGAATGGATTTTACAACGGCACGATCTTCCATCGAGTCATCGGCAGCTTCATGATTCAGGGCGGCGGCTTCAGCGCCGATTTTCAACAGAAAAAAACCCAGGCACCCATCCCGAACGAGGCTAACAACGGTCTCAAGAACATCCGTGGCAGCATCGCCATGGCACGCACTTCAGACCCGCAATCGGCTACCGCCCAGTTTTTCATTAACGCCAAGGACAATGGTTTCCTCGATTATAAGGAATCCACCCCTCAAGGTTGGGGCTATTGTGTGTTCGGCAAGGTGGTAGAGGGCATGGACGTGGTAGACAAGATCCGGCAAGTCCCCACTGGCTCCGGTGGCCCCTTTCCCAAGGATGTCCCGCAGACCCCGGTCGTTATCAATAAAGTAACTGTAATAAAGTAATCGTCCCCGCCGTTCACTCTCAGGCCAAGGCCGACAGCAAAAAGAGCGATTAACATGATCAAATTACATACTAATCACGGCGTCATCAGCATCGAACTAGATCACGCCAAGGCCCCGCTGACGGCGGCCAATTTCCTGCAGTACGCGAAAGATGGTTTTTACGAGGGCACCCTGTTCCACCGGGTCATCCCTAAATTCATGATCCAGGGCGGTGGCATGGAACCTGGCATGGCCCCGAAAAAAACCCGCGACCCCATCAAGAACGAGGCCGCCAATGGCTTGAAGAACACCGTCGGCAGCCTTGCCATGGCCCGCACCAGCGAGCCTCACTCGGCCAGTTCCCAATTCTTCATCAATGTGAATAACAACGACTTCCTGAATCATAAATCCCCCGGCGGCCAGGGCTGGGGCTATTGCGTGTTCGGCAAGGTGGTGGAAGGCATGGAGGTGGTCAACACCATCGTCAGCGTGCCCACTACCACCAAGCGCGGCCACCAGGACGTGCCGGTGGACGATGTGCTTATCGAGAAGGTCGAGATTATCGAGGAGTAAGCTTGGCCACCCTGTTCATCTCCGATCTGCACTTGGATCCGCGGCGCCCGGCCATCACTACCCTGTTCCTGGATTTTCTGGAGCGGCGGGCAGCCAAGGCCGAAGCGCTTTATATACTCGGCGACCTGTTCGAGGCGTGGATCGGCGATGACGACGACGGGGTACTGGGCCGGCAGGTCGCTGCCGCCCTGAAAACCCTGAGCCAGCGCGGCGTGCCCGTGTACCTGCTGCACGGTAACCGGGATTTTCTACTGGGTGAGGGTTTCGCGGCGCTCAGCGGCGTCAGGCTGTTGCCGGAGACCGTGGTGATCGACCTGTACGCTACCCCTACCCTTATCCTGCACGGCGACACGCTGTGCACCGACGATGTCAACTATCAGGCGTTTCGCGCTCAAGTCCGTTCCCCTGCCTGGCAGACCCGGATTCTGGCGCTGCCGCTGACGCAACGCCGGGCCATGGCCAGCCAACTGCGGGCCGAAAGCCAGCAAGTCACGCAACAAAAAGCTGCCGATATCACCGATATCAATCCGGACGCGGTGGCACGCGCCCTTGAGGAGCACGGCGTGCGCCGCCTCATCCACGGCCATACCCACCGTCCCGCCATCCACGACTGGGAACGCAACGGCGAGGCGCTCCAGCGCATCGTGCTGGGCGACTGGTACGAGCAGGGTAGCGTGCTGGCCTACGACGCTACCGGCCCGCGGCTGGAAAACCTGCCATTGCGCTAATTTCAGCGCTCCATCCACCCCTCGACGATCGCAAGGAAATCCGCGCTTTATGAGCATTGCATTGATTGACGGGCTGTCCACGGCAGTCACCTCGTTTGGTCTGGTCGCGGTCGCTGAAATGGGCGACAAAACCCAACTGGTTTGCATGATGCTGGCGGCTCGTTATCGGGCACTGCCGGTGCTGGTGGGAGCGGTGGCGGCTTTCGCCATCCTCAATCTGTTGGCGGTGGTGTTTGGCGCCGCGGTGGCGGCCTGGCTTCCGGAAGCGGTAGTAACCGGCGTCGTGGCCGTGCTGTTTGCCATATTCGGCATCCGTTCCTGGCGCGATGGTGATGCCGAAGAGGCGGACAATCTGCCAGAACGCACGGGGCGCGGGGTTTTATTATCGACGTTGGTGCTGATCTTCCTCGCCGAACTGGGCGACAAGACCCAACTCGCGGTGGTTGGGCTGGCCAGCACCGCTGCTGCCCTGCCCGTATGGGTGGGCGCGACGCTGGGGCTGGCGTTCACGTCAGCGCTGGGGATAGCCGCTGGGCGCACGTTGTTGCAACGGGTACCCATGTGGTTCATGCACCGCTTGGGCGGGGCGCTGTTCCTGCTTCTGGCGGTGGTTGCAGCCTGGCGTACCGTATCGATTTTGCAGGGTTGATTGACCGCTCAGAGCACCAACACCCTTATGCCGAACGGTTCCAGCAACGCCGTCGGCTGCTCCACAGCATGCTTTTCTTCCACGTCCCGACCCGCGCGAAAAACTCGCGCCTGCCCTCGATAACAGACTGATTCCACGGTCAGAACCCGAGATAAGCTTGTAAGGGGCGCTATGGCGGGGCTTTGTTGTTTAAGGTAGTTTGGGTACGCTATTGTCATTTACTTGAGTCTGGGAGCCAGGGGAAAACCGTGATCGACGAGTCCTATCAACCGCAACACATTGAAGCGGAAGCGCAGCGTTATTGGGAAGAGCACCAGACCTTTCAGGTCAAGGAAGACCCGGCCCGCGAGAAATTCTATTGCCTGTCCATGTTCCCTTACCCCAGCGGGCGCCTACACATGGGTCATGTGCGCAATTACACGATTGGCGATGTGATCGCCCGCTATCAGCGCATGCTGGGGAAAACTGTCCTGCAACCCATGGGTTGGGATGCCTTTGGCCTGCCGGCCGAGAATGCCGCCCTCAAACATGGCGTGGCTCCGGCCAAATGGACTTACGAGAACATCGATTACATGCGTGGCCAGCTCAAGAGGCTGGGGTTCAGTTACGACTGGAGCCGGGAGCTGGCTACCTGCCGTCCCGACTACTACCGCTGGGAACAGTGGCTGTTCACCAAGTTATTCGAGCAGGGACTGGCTTATAAAAAGAACGCGGTCGTGAACTGGGATCCTGTAGACCAGACCGTACTGGCCAATGAACAGGTTATCGATGGCCGCGGCTGGCGTTCCGGCGCTCTGGTAGAGCATCGCGAGATTCCCCAATGGTTCTTGAAGATCACCGCTTATGCCGAGGAATTGCTGAAGGAATTGGAAACCATGGATGGCTGGCCGGAGGCGGTTCGCACCATGCAACGGAACTGGATCGGCCGCTCCGAGGGGGTGGAAGTAAACTTTGGCATCGAGGGTGAGGCCGAATCGCTGACTGTTTACACCACCCGTCCCGACACCCTGATGGGGGTAAGCTATATGGCGGTAGCCGCCGAACACCCCCTGGCTGTCAAGGCCGCCGCGGGTAACCCGCCGTTGACCGCTTTTCTCGAGGAATGCCACCACAGCATGATCTCCGAGGCAGCCATGGAAACCATGGAAAAAAAGGGTATGGCTTTGGGGCTGAACGCTATCCATCCGATCACTGGTCATCAGATCCCCGTGTGGGTAGCTAACTTCGTGCTGATGGGTTATGGCACCGGCGCGGTCATGGCGGTACCCGCTCACGATCAGCGCGACCATGAGTTCGCGCAAAAGTATCGTTTACCCATTGTCCAGGTCATCACTCCCGATAACGATCAGGACATCGATCTGCGCAGCCACGCCTTTACCGACGAAGGTATTCTGATCCATTCAGCGCAATTTACCGGCCTGAGTTCCCGGCAGGCTTTTGCTGCGATAGCCGATTACCTGGAAGCCCATCACAAGGGCCAGCGGCAGATCAACTACCGGCTGCGGGATTGGGGGGTATCGCGGCAACGCTACTGGGGCGCACCCATCCCGGTCATCAATTGTCCGGAGTGCGGCCCGGTGGCAGTGCCCGAAGCAGACCTGCCGGTGGTGCTGCCTGAGGAGGTAACCTTCGAGGGTGTGGGTTCCCCAATCAAGAAAATGCCTGAATTTTACCGGACGACCTGCCCCCGGTGCGGCGGCCCGGCCGAGCGGGAGACCGACACTTTCGATACCTTCATGGAGTCTTCCTGGTACTACGCTCGTTATAGCAGCCCGAACAATGCCCAGGCCATGCTGGATGAGCGCGCCAACTATTGGCTGCCGGTAGACCAATACATCGGCGGCATCGAACACGCTATCCTGCATCTCCTGTACTCGCGCTTTTACCACAAGCTGCTGCGCGATGCCGGCCTGCTAACTTCCAACGAGCCCTTCACCCGGCTGCTGACGCAGGGCATGGTGCTCAAGGATGGCGTCAAGATGTCCAAGTCCAAGGGTAATACCGTTGACCCTCAGGAACTGATCGACCATTACGGTGCGGACACCGTTCGCCTGTTCACCATGTTCGCCGCACCCCCAGACCAGTCCCTGGAATGGTCTGATGCCGGGGTGGAAGGCGCTTACCGCTTCCTAAGGCGTCTCTGGGCATACGCTGGAGAACATGGCAGCGCCATAGCGAGGCTCACCGGCGAGCCTAATTGGGCGACGGCAAGCGCGGAACTGCAAGACCTTCGCCGGGAAATCCACGCCGCCCTCAGCCAGGCGCACTTCGACTTTAGCCGGTATCAGTTCAATACGGTAGTATCCGCAGGGATGAAGATATTCAATGCGCTAACCCGGGTCACGAACGACGCAACTGGCATGGCAGACGCAGTGCGCCGGGAAGGCCTCAGTATTCTGCTGCGGCTGTTGTCCCCGATCGTACCCCATCTCACTCATGTCCTATGGCGGGCACTGTGTTACGAAGGTATTATCATCAATGCACCCTGGCCGGTCCCGGATCAAACTGCGCTGACCAAGGATACGCTGGCCCTGGCGGTACAGGTGAACGGTAAAGTCCGCGCCCAGATCCAGGTACCCGCGGAGGCCAACCAGCGGACCATCGAGGAAACCGCGTTGGCGGCACCCAATGTCCAACGTTTCATCGATGGCAACACGGTGCGCAAAATTATTTTGGTACCCGGCAAACTGGTCAATATTGTCTGCTGAAGGTTTCCCCATGCGCACGCTTTCTTATCATGCTGTCGTCCTGGGGTTGTTGCTACTGCTGCTGAACGGCTGCGGTTTCAAACTCCGCGGGCAAGCGCAATTGCCGCCGGAGATGGCGACCACCTATCTCAAG
>Ga0209048_10007495_pt1 | contig 10081 bp, 6 predicted proteins | sample FrelakmetCRP12CR_FD_187146 | JGI IMG/M metagenome (GOLD analysis project Ga0209048, IMG submission 187146) | Freshwater lake sediment microbial communities from the University of Notre Dame, USA, for methane emissions studies - CRP12 CR (SPAdes)... | ecosystem: Environmental > Aquatic >... | reverse complement strand
AGTGGCACGTCAAGCGGGCCCATCATCAGGACTGGCCCCAGCCAACCGGGCCACCGATCGCCACCATCCTCCAGACCTAACTGAACGGCATTGGGGCTAACCCCGTCCTTCGGCCTGTGCCCAATTACGCCCCGTGCTCGAGGCGCTGGTGATGGCGAGAAGGGATTCAGTGTGCCGAGGCCTTCGCCGTCATGACCATTGTGGCTGCGAGGGCTGGAAAACGTCCCGCTCGAGACCATGCGATCGGTTCGAATCCAGACGATCTTGCCATTGCTCCCAGCGTGGCCTCTGAGAAGAACCTGATGTGGCCAAAGTCACTTAGCGTCTGCCAGTGACTGTCGAACTTATTGGTGGCAGCCAGTGCGAGATTCTTCAAGTAGCCATGATAGGGAGTCGTGACCACCACGTGCCCGACCCCACCAAGAGCTTCCTGAGCGCGGGTGAAGAGCTTTCGGGGGAGGAAGAGGTGCTCGATGACTTCAGCGGAGAGAACGACGTCGAACGCTCCCAGAAGGTCTTTCGGAAGTGGCTTCTCGATGTCGTGTTCGATGAATTCAAGTGCCGGAAAAGACTCTCTGGCACGGGTGATTCCGCTTGAAGTGAAATCGATGCCGACGATCTCATGGCCCGCTTGTGCAACCCTGGCAGTCAATGCGCCGTTGCCACAGCCAACGTCCAGGATCCGGCCGCCCGAGAGAGGCTCAAGGGCCTTGATAACGGCGGGAATGAGATAGTGATGGTTCGCCGCTTCCCCCGAGAATGTCCATTCCCAGTACTCACTCCGACTTTCCACAGGCCAACCTCCCCGATCGTGACGCTCACCCACAATTGGGCTCACTCCCAGACCAAAATAGGCGTCCGGAGCCTGACCCGCTAGCCCGGACCTGTCTGGACAGGCCTTTCAGGCTCCCTGAGCTCCTCAGGTGACCAGTGTCCGGCGAGGGCGGAACGTGGATGCTCTGGTGTTGGTCGTAGTGGCGTGGGCACGGGCAGCCCGTGCCGGAGTTGACACTCGGGCTGGTGGGTCGACTGCCTCGACCTCGAAGAACGGCCCGGTGACAGGGTCCATGGCCATACCCAGAACTCGTGCCGATCCGCCAACGGATCGCAAGTGAACGAGCTACCCCGCAAGTTGTCTGTCCTGACCCACGCTCGTAGGCTCGCCGGATGGCCGCGCGTTCCCTCCGAGCTCTGGTTGCCGACCCTTCTCGTCCCGGGTCGCTGGCTGCGCGGGCCCGTGCGCGACGATGGGAGCAGTTCGAGTCGACCTTCCCCGAGTTGCCTGACATGGCTGTCGTCGACCTCGGCGGCACCGTCGATTTCTGGGCGTCTGTCCCGAGGCGTCCGGCCCATCTGACGTTGGTCAATCCGGCGGCCGGTACCGACCCGGGACCACCCTGGGCGAACCTGGTCACCGGAGACGCTTGCGCGCCGCCAGCCTCCTTGGAGGCTCAACGGTTCGATCTCGTGTATTCGAACTCCACGATCGAGCACGTGGGGGGACATGCGAAGCGCAAGCAGTTCGCCGACGTGGTCCACCGGCTAGGCGATCACATGTGGATCCAGACCCCCTACCGCTACTTCCCGATCGAGCCGCACTTCGTCTTCCCGTGGTTCCAGCACCTACCAGTTGCGGCACAGAGGTCGGTTGCGGCCCGCTGGCCCCTGGTCCCTGCGCAGTTCCCGACGGACCCGGGGGAGATCCTGGAGGAGGTCATGGAGATCGAATTGCTTTCGATTACGGAGATGGGATGGTACTTCCCGGGGGCGGCTATCCGGTTCGAGCGGGCCGGAGGCCTCGTCAAGTCGATCCTGGCCGTTTGCTGAACGAGCCTACGCGCCTTTCGGCCGATCGCCCGGAACGCCGTCGGCGAGCGCTTCGCGCAAGACAGAGATCTGCACCTCCCAGCGTTCCAGCTGCTCCTGTCGGGCGGTACTCGCGGCGCTGACGAGTTGATCGTGGTGCTCGAGGGCCTTGCGTACGCCGAGCGCGATGGAATCGGCTGTGTTTTCCACATGGACGGCGTGAGGGAACAGTTCGTTGAGCAGTGGCCAGTCGTTCACCACCAGGACTTTCTCGGCCCAGACGGCTTCGAAGGCGGCCCGCATGGCCGACGTCGGCTCCGTTGTGAGAGCGAGGACGACGTCGGACCGCTCAACAGCGAGGCGGTACGAGGATCGACTGAGAAACCCTACGTAGTGCACATTGGAGCCGACCGGGTTGTCCGGTCTGCGGCGGGAGTCACCGGTGATGGTGAACTCGACCGAGGGGAGTTGAGCGGCCGCGGCGATGACCTCGCGCACGGGCTCATCTGGGGCGAACGTGCACACGAAGAGGACGTTGGGCCGGACGCCTGGAGCCCTTGTCGGTGCCGGGACCCAATCACCTGGGGCCTCGTGCAGCACATGACCCCGCCCGCCCCATCGTTCGACCTGTTCGACCCACGACGCGTCGGTGACGAGGCAGCACCTGGCCCGGGCGACCAGGCGCCGGTGGAGCGGTTCCATCATGATCCCGAACCGGTACCCCTGGGCGCCGAACGCCCCCGGGTGGTCGTCGATGACGACGACGCGCCCGGTGATGCGTGCGTAGGCGACGGCCAGCAGCGCCGGGATGATCGGCGGGTTGGTGACGATGACGGCCCGGGGACGCCGCGCCACGAGGTAGCCGACCGTCCGAAGGGTGCTGAGCAGGTAGCGCACCGGTGCGGAGGGGCGCCGGGTCGTGCCGGGGGGGAAGCACGAAAGTACGTCGGCGTCCAAGGCCTCGGCCAACTCGTGGGAGCGACCTGCGATCGCTCCCCAGGCCACGAACACCGGTCGGCCGCGCCGGGCCGACGCCACCGAACGCCGCACGCGGCGGCTCCGGCGTCGCCCGGGGGGTGCGCCGATGGCGATCGGGGCGGGACGTCCCACACCACGGACCCGGCCGGCGGCGGCCTCCTCGAGGTCCTCGACGCGGAGTTCGTCGACCCGCCGTGCCACCGCAAGGTTCCGGGCCCCCAGGTCCTCGGCGATCTGGAACTGGTGGTCGTCCACGTGCTCGCCGAACGAGCGCTCCCTAGGCACGAGGACCGGTCTGCGCCCGGACTCCAGCGCGGACAGTGCGGACCCGACGCCGGCGTGGGAGATCACGAGTTCGGCGTCGCGCATGGCTGCCTCCAGCTCGAGGGCAGGTACCTGCCGTCTGGCGTCGATGCCCAACCCTTCGACGTCGGCGCACCCGGTCTGCCACAGGATGTCGGCACCGGGGGGGAGGATGGGAAGGAGCGCCCGGATGAGGCGTTCGAAGCTGTAGGTCTCGGACGCGCCGACCGTCACCACGACCCGCTTGATCGCCGCCCGGTCCGGGTCGGCGGTCGACTCGAACTGGTCGAACACCGAACCGGCGAAGCTCCATCGCCCTCCGGCCCAGCTCGCATGTTGTGTGTAGAGCTGCACGCCGGGCGCCCAGCGCAGCAGGCGACCGGTCAGCGACGGCCCGTCGGAGCGCGTCGCGCTCTCGACGTAGTGGGACGGGGTGCCGAGGAGTCGGGCGAGCGGGAGGAAGGACACCGCGACGGTCGCCCCGGTACTCACGGCCACGTCGAATCGGTCGCGACGGAGGATCCGAATGGCGGCCATGAAGTTGACCAACGTCGCCCACCCGTCCCGGGGGGACGAGTACCGCACGTAGCGGACCTCCTGGCCGCGTAGAAGGGACCGGCTCTGGGGCGAGTCGAAGGTCACCCACAGGCTCTCATCGACGGGGAACGGTAGTCGCTGGCTGAGATGGATCAGTTCCTTCAGGTGCCCCCCGCCGTTTGCCACGAAGAGGGCTCTCATGTCGGGCCCGACCCGGGATGCGCTGACGTCACGTGGTTGCGGGGACGATCGACGGCACGGCGCGCGGTGGGATGTGCTCGCGGGGGCGGAACTCGTGCTCGGTGGCCACCATGATGCCGACCAGGACCCACAGGGCTTGGGGGAGGCCCGCCGATGTCATGTAGGGATAGATCGCGCCGATGACAAAGATGGCCACCACCAGGAGCGCCACCGCTCGTGCCATGGCCCATCGGCTGGGGTCGTCGCCCGCGGGTCGGGCCACTGCACGAGCCCGGGCGAACAGCGCCCACATCGCGGCCAGGAAGACCACCAGCAGGGGGATCCCACCCCACATCAGGAACGTCACGTACTGCGATTCGGTGTACTGCCAGACGATGGAATTGGGGAGGACCGGCCCGTACCCGGAGAAGGGGTGGGCGCGGATGGCGGGGAAGTACTGCTGGGTCCAGACGGTGAATCGGAATTGCAGCGTCTGGGGAACCAGCGCGCTCCGTCCACTGCCGGCGGAACTGTAGAACTCCGTGCTCAGCCGCGCCTGGAGATACGGGCCGAACGAGACCCCGAGCACCAGGACGACGACCAGCCCCCATCGGAGGAAGAACTGCAGCCGCCCCGACCACAGGCCGAGGGCGAGGCCGGTGAGGACCAGCGCGACCATCGCGGAGAGCTCGGCCGACAGGAGGAGCCCGAGGGTGTCCAGCCCGAGGATGAGTAGCATGGCCCGCCGCGACAGGACGCCCTTCACGTCGTGCAGCAAGAGGCTGATGCCCAGCAGCAGGATGACCAGCAGGTAGCCGGCCAACGGGGTCCAGTGGGCGAACGGCCCGGTGGCCCGCGCGAAGAAGTAGCCGTAGCCGTTGAAGACCGTAGAGCCCGTGATGTTGGAGACGAAGGTGTTGATGCCGGAAACGCGGAGTTGCTGGGCCAGGGCGATGATCGACACCGGGATGCTGGCGAGCAGGAGCAGCCGGAGCGCGATGTTGCGTTGGGCGTGCAAGGGGAGGGACACGGCGATGGCCCGGTACAGCAGGAGGAACTGCAAGGGCCCGAAGAGCGTGCCGACCACGCCGCCCGACAGCGCTACGCCGTCATGGTGGAGGCTGTAGGCCCCGATCCCCGCTGCGGCGACGACGTAAGCGAGCAGGAACCAGTCGAGGGCCCGCCAGCGGAGGGTCTGGCGGGCCGAGGCGGGCAGGAGGATTGCCACCGAGAGCGTGCCGATCAGCAACTCGGAGAGCCGGAAGCCCGGAATCGGGAATCCGCTCCGGAGACCGGAGGTGATCGGGACCAGCCCTGCCAGCAGGTAACCCCCGACCGCCGGGCGGCGGAGCACGGCGAGGCCGCCTGCCACGGCGAGTACCGCCACGACGGCCAGTTTCGGCTTCAGGGCGACAGCTGCTCCGACGGCAATGCTCGATGCCAACGCGACCCCCACGATGACGATGCCACTCGGATGTCGGTCGAGCCACCCCATCTCGAGCGGAGCCGAGCCCGACCAGTCCCCCGCGATCTCGGGGTCGTCGTGGCGCCTGACGGGCGCCTCCTCCGGGGGACGAAGACCTGCGGGGCCAGCGGCTCCGACCATCCCGGTCAGAGCAGGCTCTCGTCGACCATCAGGGCCCAGGCGGGTCGGACACCGATTTGCCCGAGGAAGTCCACCGAGCGGAGTACGGCCCGGACCCTCGCCTCGCGGGGGATCAGCAGGACCGTGAGGTTTGCCATCTGCGCGATTCGGTCACCGTTCTCGTCGCCTGGCGCCCCTCCGGCGCGGATATGTGCGTTTGGCGCCACTCGCGCCAATCGTCGCCCGACGATCTCGGTACTGCCCTGCATGCCGACGACCCCTGACAGTAGGGCGATTGTCGGCTCGTCGATCATCGCCAAGGACCGCCACCGTCCGGTCATGGCCGTGGCGGAATCCGTGTTCAGGTGCTGGAGGGAGCGGGCGGGGATACCCAGCTGTCCGGTCACCTGGCCCGGCCGGTCGAAGCGTGCATCCGCACGCTCCCAGATGATCACGATGACGGCGCCGAGGATCAAGCCGAGCATCAGGCCGAGGACGACCACCTCCACCAGCTTCCTGGCGTGGCTCACGGGTGTGCTCGCCCCGTGGATCACCGTCATGGTGCCGGCGGGGATGGCACTGGTGACGGGATGTTCGCCGGAGATGGCACGGGACATCGCCGTGACCCCGACCGCGGCGGTGGAAGCCAGGGTGCTGGAGAATTGGAGGTCCAGGAGGGACGTACCGTTGAGGACGGTGACGGTGGTCCCGTTCTTCACTTGGGCCGGGGTGAGCCCGGTTGCCGCCGACACCGCGCTCAGGACGGCGTTGTCGCTGGGAATGAGTCCGGCATAGGTCGCGGCCAGAGCCTGCGCCTCCTGGGAACTCCCCGGTGAGGTGTTGGTCGCACCAGGGTTCACGAGCAGGACGGCGTTCGAGGAGTAGCTGGCACTCTTGAGGCTCGAGACTCCGACCGCCGCCAACGTGACCAGCAGGGTCACGATCAACAACACCCAGCCTCGTCGGAAGAGCCACGGCATCCGGCTACGGAGCCGACGCATCGGGAGGGCGAACAGCACGGGGTCGACAAACAGCTGTGACGCTGCGGTGGGGGGGGTTCCCCGCCGTTCGGACCTGGCACCATGCCGAGCCGCCGGCGCTCTGGAATCCACGGCACTCTTCGCCGGGGCTGCTTCGCCTGGCGCCTGCTGAGTCTCGGGGGTCGCGCCCGGCGGGATCGGCCGCGACCAACCGCTGACGGAACTCGCCCCAGTGTTCTTCGCTGAGGACCTGTCGCCGGCCCCGGGATTGCCGGACATTGTCCGAGTATACGACGGAGGTGACACGCTCCGGGGCGACGTCGTGGTTTACGCACGACCTCGGTGACGGGGGGTCGCGGCAGTACACTCGACTCGGCGCCGGTGTTGCGATCGTGACGAGTGAGGTGGACGTGGGTGGGCGCGTAGCCCTCGAGGATGAAGGGACCGGGGCCGATGCCCAACCTCCCGGTCTGCCCCGTCGGCGGTTTCGGCGGTGGGTCATCTCGGGGTTCGCCGTGCTCTGCGTTGTCTGGGCCGCACTGGCCGCGGGCAACGTGGTGGCGGCGTACCACGCCGACCAGAACGGCATCGCCGCTCTCGACCAGGTTCGCGGGCACATGGCACCGGACGAGCTCACTTCGGACCGCGCCCGTCACCAGCTCGACTCGGCCGAGCAGGAGTTCGCCAGCGCCCACGACTCTCTTTCCTCCTGGCTCCTGGCCCCGGTCACGATCGTCCCGGTTGCGGGCCGGCAACTCCGGTCGTTGCAGGACCTGTCCTCGGCGGCCGGAGAGGTCGCATCCATCGGGACGACGTTCCTGTCCCAGGTCCACGCCGTCGTGAACTCCCCCCACGGCGCGGGCCCGGAGCGGATCGCCGCTCTGCGGAAGCTGAGCGCCCTGTCTTCCTCCGCCGTGCTCCGGTTGGACCACATCGACACCGGACCCTCCGTGGCCCTGGTGGCGCCGCTGGCTTCCAAGCGCCAGGCGTTCGTCTCTCAACTCGACGGGACCCGGCAGCGTCTGGTCCGGGCCGCCCAGGTGTCCACGGTCGCAGCCGACATTCTCGAGGGCCCGCAGACCTACCTTGTCATGGCGGCCAACAACGCGGAGATGCGGGCTGGCTCGGGCATGTTCCTGGATGTCGGCACCGCGACCACGGGTGGGGGGAGCGTCCATCTGGGCCAGATGGTCCTCTCCGCCGGCCTGCTCCTTCCACCGGGTGCGGTGACCGTCACCGGAGACCTCGAACGGAACTGGGGCTGGCTGGAACCGGGCCAGGATTGGCGCAACCTCGGCCTCACTCCTCGGTTCGACGTCACTGCTCCTCTGGCGGCGAAGATGTGGCAGGCCGACACGGGCCAGCACGTCGACGGGGTCCTCGCGCTGGACGTCGCGGGGCTGCAGGAGCTCCTCCGGGTGACCGGTCCGGTCACGGCCGCCGGTGTCACGGTGAGCGCGGACAACGTGGTCACCTACATCGAACACGACGAGTACTCGGGGCTCAGTGACCAGGCCATCCAGTCGGCCGGCCGACAGGGCGCGCTCGGTGCGATCGCCTCGGCGGTCCTCGACCACCTGCAGGGCCAGTCGGTGGACCTGACGACGTTGGGCAAGGCGATGGCAGCGGCCACGCAAGGTCGCCATCTCCTCCTCTGGTCGGACGCCGCACCCGCCGAAGCCGCCTGGCAGGTTTCCGGGGTCGCCGGGACGCTCACCGGGACGTCGCTTGCCGCCACGGTCATCAGCCGGGGTGGCAATAAGCTCGACCAGTTCCTGTCCGCCGAGGTGCGGATGCGGCGGAGCTCGGTGGGTCCGGACACGGCGGTGACCATGACCGTTCAGCTCCACAACGGCACGCCGGACGGCGAGTCCCAGTTCATCGCCGGCCCCTACCCTGGGCTGGGAGCGTCGTACGGCGAGTACCTCGGGCTGGTGTCGGTGAACCTGCCGGCCGCGGCCACACACCGCTCGATGTCCGGCGCCGGCAGTATGGCGCTCGACGGGACCGACGGTCCGACGTGGGTCCTGGCGTCGACGGTGAACGTCCCCCGGGGGGGGTCCCGTGACGTCACCGTCCGCTTCAACCTGCCCGGTCACCACGGCTCGGTGACGGTGGAACCGTCGGCGCGGGTCCCACCCATGCGGTGGCAGGCGCAGGGCCAGGTGTTCGACGACGCCCGGCCGACCACACTGAGCTGGTGACCAACGGCTGAGCCGGGCGGTGGCGACGACGGCGCTTTCGGGTCCCGCCCCGGATGGGACTACGGTCACGGATAGTGGTAGATCGACTACCGCTTGCGGTAATTCAGCGGCGCTGCTACTCTGGACACGTCAGCGAAAAAGGCATCCCCACCGTGAGGCGGGTGCGCAAAGCCATGGGACCCGGAGGGTTCGCCAGGCTACCGAACTGAGGAGCGCCGCATGCCACTCCGGTCGTTGCGACCCGGTGGACCGGATCACCGGGACAGGGTCGGAGGATCCCGTCGGTGGGCGAACGCCGAACGACTGGCTCGGGTCACCCTCGTCGCAGTCGTCCTGGCCACACTGACCTCCGTGGTCCTTGGGCGACCGGCGGCCGCCACGTCGCCGAGTTCCACCCTGGGCGTCTACGTCGGCCCCGGGGACCCGGGCTCGGTCGATTCCCTCGCGGTCGAACTGGGCGAGCGCCCGACGTACGCCATGGACTTCCTTGACCCGAGCTCATGGAGCGCGTTCACCGATCCGACGTGGCCGGTCCAGGTGTGGGCGGGGCACGGCTATCAGATGATCTGGGGCGTTCCCATGCTCCCGAACAGCGGGGGCTCGATGGCGACCGGTGCCGCGGGCGGCTATGACGGCAACTTCCGGAATCTCGCCCAGAACTTCGTCGCTCAGGGGCAGGGCTCGTCGATCATCCGGATCGGCTGGGAGTTCAACGGATCGTGGTTCCCCTGGGGGACGACGAGCGCCACTCCGGCGCAGTTCGTGGCCTACTGGGTCCACATCGTGGACGCAATGCGGTCGGTGCCCGGGGCCAACTTCCGGTTCGAGTGGAATCCGACACGAGGTGGGAACGTCGACCCTGCCGCGTACTACCCGGGTGACGGGTACGTGGACATCGTAGGCCTCGACGTCTACGACACCGAGTGGGCAACCTACCCCGGTGCCTCTGCCGAGTTCGCCGCAATCGAGTCGGGGCCCTACGGCCTCGACTGGCTGAACACCTTCTCCGGGGCGCACGGCAAGCCGATGGCGTTTCCCGAGTGGGGGCTCGGCTGGGGTCCCTCGGCGCCCGGCAGCCGTCCGATCAGCGTGGACGGGACCCAGGTGTGCGGGGGTGACGACCCGATCTTCGTGGCCGACATGGCCAACTGGATCAGCAGCCACAATGTGGTCGAGGCGACGTTCTGGGACTACGGGCTCCAGATCGACAACGGCCGGAACCCGTTGACCCTGGCGGCACTTGCCGCCGGTTTCGTCCCTGGTGTCACGGGCACCCCGCCGTCGGTCCTGCCGATTCCGTCCGGCACGCAGGCGGTCGGGACGGAGGGACGGACCTCGGGTGTGGGATCCGGCTACCGGATGGCCGCCTCCGACGGCGGGATCTTCGCCTTCGGTGCGCCCGCCCTGGGCTCGATGGGCGGCCAGCACCTCAACGCGCCCATCGTGGGTATGGCCTACGACTCGGCCACCGGCGGCTACTACGAGGTCGCCTCCGACGGCGGGGTCTT
>Ga0209048_10007494_pt1 | contig 10082 bp, 9 predicted proteins | sample FrelakmetCRP12CR_FD_187146 | JGI IMG/M metagenome (GOLD analysis project Ga0209048, IMG submission 187146) | Freshwater lake sediment microbial communities from the University of Notre Dame, USA, for methane emissions studies - CRP12 CR (SPAdes)... | ecosystem: Environmental > Aquatic >... | reverse complement strand
CGGGTGAGCCCATCCGCGCGGGGACGACGGCGTGTTGTGGATGCTGGTGAGCGCATCCGCGCGGGGACGACGGCGTGTTGTGGACGCGGGTGAGCCCATCCGCGCGGGGACGGCGTGTTGTGGATACGGGTGAGCGCATCCGCGCGGGGACGACGCCGTGTTGGACGCGGGTGAGCGCATCCGCGCGGGGACGACGGCCCTGCGCGTCAGGGCGCCGGCGACAGCAACAGCGGCGGTGTCATCGTGAAGCCGGGCATCGTCGACGGCGCGTTCCTGGACGGGAACATCCGGTCCAGGTACTCCATGCGCTTGCGCAGGTCATCGATGACCATGCCGATGTCCTTTTCGTCCTCGACCACGCGCGGCGTGATGAACAGCACGAGTTCCGTGCGGTTGTTCTTCAGCTCCTGGCTGCCGAACAGCCCGCCCAGGATGGGGATGCGCGAAACGAGCGGAAGGCCCTGCGAAGAGTTGCCGCGCGTTTCGTTGATGAGGCCGCCCATGACCATCGTCTGGCCGGTGGGAACCGAGATCAGCGTCTGCACGGAGCGCGTCGATATGGGCGGCGCGCATCCCTGGTCGGCCGCGCATCCCGAATTGCCGGGAACGCTGACCTCGGCCTGCACGTCGAGCGTGACCAGGCCGCCGGCGTTGATGTGCGGCGTGACCTGCAGCAGGACGCCGGTGTCGATGTATTGCGCCGTCGTGGTGATGGCGTTGGTGGTGCCGCCCACCGTGGTGTTCGAATTGATGGGGATGCGGTCGCCGGCCTTGATCGTGGCTTTCTGGTTGTCGAGCGCGGCGACGTGCGGGTTGGCGATCACCTTGGTGTTGCCGTAGGTGTCGAGGAGCTTCAGCGCCGCCTGGATTCCGCCGGGAAATCGCGCGTTGTTGATGATGTAGGTGAAGCCCTGCGCGAGCTTCAGGACCGGATCCGTGGTCGACGGCGGAAGGGCCGGATTGGTCGCGCCCGTCAGCAGCCCGTTGAGGTTGCCGCCCGAGCCGCGACCCGATGGCGCGCCACCCCTGAACAGCCAGTCGATGCCGAACTGGACGTCGTCGGTCAGCGTGACCTCGGCAATGGTGACCTCCATCACGACCTGCCGCTGCGGCACGTCGAGCTTGCGCAACGCCGCCTCGATCACCGAATATTCGGCGGCCGTGGCGATGATCAGCAGCGTGTTGTTGTCCTTGTCGGCAACCACCTGCAGGTTGCGCACGATGCCCGACCCGCTGGCGGGCCCGGCAGCCGTCGGGGTTGGCGTCGCCGGCGGCGCAGTCAGGTTGGAGCCGCCGGTGGCGGGATTCACCGGAGTGAACGTCGGTGGATTGACGATGGTGCCGGCAGGCGTGCCGGGCGCGACCGTGGGTGCGGCCGCACCGGTCTGCTGCGATGCGCGGCCGGTGAAGGCCTGCTGCAGCAGCGGGCCCAGCTTTTCGGCGCGCTGGTTGGACAGGTTGAAGACGTAGAACTGGAGGCCGCCGCCGTCGCCGCCGCCGGTCTTGTCCAGGCGGTCGATCCACTTCTTGACTTCGTCCAGGTAGGCTGGCTGCGGCGTGATGACCAGCAGTGCGTTCATCCGCTCGAGGGGGACGATGCGCAGGATGCCCGCGATGGGGCTCAAGTTCTTGTCGCCGATGATCTTGTCGAGCTCGGCCATCACCGACTTGACGTCCGAGTTGGTCAGCGTGAACACGCCTGCCGACATGCCCGCCATCCAGTCGATGTCGAACATGTCGATCGTGTCCATCAGGTTCTTCAATTCGCGCTCGGTGCCGGCCAGGATCAAAAGGTTGCGCAACTCGTCCGGGCGCACTGCCTGCGCGTCCTTGGCGAACGGCTCCAGCAGCCGCATCATTTCCTTGACGCCCACGTAGTGCAGCGGAACGATCTGCACGGAGAAGCCGGACGGCAGCGCGCGCGACGAATTGCCGAGCTGGGGCACCGTGTTGCCGCGCACGGCCACGGCCTGCGGCACGACCTGGAACAGGCCGCCGTTCTTGACCATCGTGGCGCCGTTGGCGCGGAGCAGCGTTTCCAGCGTCGCGGTCAATGCCTCGCGCGGAATGCCCGTCGACGTGCGGATGGTCACCGAGCCGCCGACGGCAGGGTCGATCGTATAGTTTTCGTTGAGGATGTCGCCCAGGATGTTGCGCACCACTTCGCGCAGGTCGGCGGCCTCGAAATTGAGGATGACGTTGCCCCCGGCCGGTTGCACCGCAGGGCCGGGAGGCAGCTTGCCGCCCGGCTGCATGCCCTTGACCACCACGCCGGTGCCCTTGTAGATGCGCGCCGAATCCGCGGACGCGTTGCCTTGGGCGCGGGCTGCGGCATCGGCCATCGCCGGCGACAGGCCGTCCCCCTTGTTCGGGACCGGCCGGCCGGTGCGACCCGCCATCTCGTCGATGCCCATCGGCTGCGTCTGGCAACCCGCGAGGGCAAAGGCGGCCGTGGTTGCGGCCGCGATTAGGCGCAGTCGGGAGACCTGTTGGAGTTTCATTATGGTTTCGCCGCCCGGCATGGACGGTCGCCTTTGAAGGGTCGCAATTGGAAAGTCGTTGGCACGGGATTCGTGGTCAAGGGGTCTGGCCCATGTTCTGGCGCTGCACGCGCGCGCGCACGCGCGCATCGGCTTCGCCCCAGCGCGGGTCGATTTGCGCGTTGGCAGGCGCGGCTGCTGGCCCCGGAGGCAGAATGGTCCCGGCTGGCGGTGCGTTGAGCACCGGGGGCCTGCCTGCGGCAGCGGCGGCAGCCTGTGCCGCCCGACGGCGTTCGGCCAGTGTGTCGGCGCTGGTCTGACCGGCGGCAGGTGCCGCACCGCCACCGCCTCCCGCGCCGGGGGTCGCGGGCGCTCCCGCAGGCGCCGGGGCCGGCCCAGGCTGGGTCGTCGTCTTCGGGCCCAGGGCCACCTTGAGGAACAGTTCTTCGGACTCGTCGCCCAGCGTCAGCTTGACGCGGTCGGGCCGGACGTCCGCGACCAGCATGCCGTTGACCTGTTCGCCCACAATCACACGGCGCGTCTTGCCGCCGGCGCTCTCGCGCAGCAGGGCGGTGGACTTGCCGTCGATGAGCAGCGTGCCGGTAAGCACGAACTGGCCGGGCTGCAGGCGTTTTTTCGCCGCCTCCGCCGCGACCACCGGCGCGGGCCGGCGGGTCGGGTTGAACACCGCGCGCTCCACCATGTCGCGCTGCGTGGCCGGCGTGGCCGCCGGCTTGTATTCCGGCAGCACCGAGACCACGACGGGTTGCGGAACCACCACGGCGTCGGTCTCGGGCACATGCCGCCATTTGCGGCCCCAGTCGGCCTCCCACGCGATGACGAGCGCGAGCGCGACGAAAGGCAACAGCCAGACCAGCCAGCTTCGTACTCTCGCGTCGAGTCCGTTCATCGCCTTGGTCCTGTCACGGTCATTTCGGCGCCGCCGCGACCTTGGGCAGTTCCGGAAACGCCCACGCCGAGACGTCCATCTGCACGTTCAGCTCGGGTTCCTGACCCGGTGCGGGCCGAAAGCCCCGGAACGCATTGAGCGGCCGGATCGTCAGGTTGTCGACCACCACGTAGGGCACCTGCGTGTCGAGCGCCGCCAGGATCTTCGCCAGCGCCGGCGTGGTGGCGAAGAACTGCACCGACACGAAAGTCTGCCGGAAGCGGCCTTCCTCGTGCGGCGCCGGACTCTGGCTGGTCGTGATCCGGCCGGTGTTGTTCTCGATGGCGGCGCGGACCAGGTCGGAGAGTTCCGCGCCGGCAAGGTTGGGCGCCGTGTTCCTGAGGAAGAACCGCCGCCCGTCCCGCTGCTTGATCACGTCGAGGGCGGCGCGCAGTTCCGGCGCCTGCGCCGCCACGCGGCGGTAGAGCTCGAGTCGGCCCGAGGTGTCCGCGATCGCCGCGTCGTAGTGCCGGTGGAACAGGACGAACGGGCCCACCAGCACGACCAGCGCCGCGACGACGGCAAGCACCAGCAAGCCAACGGCCAGCGCGCGCTGCTGCGGCGGCGACCAGCGCGCCAGGAACGCCGGCGTCATGGTTCTGCCCCCTGCTTCGCGGAACCGGCGCCGCTATCGACCGGGGCGGGTGCGGTGGACGACGGGCTGCCTACGACCGCGGGTGCGCGCGCCTTCCGCCGCGCGGACGCTGAGGAAGGCGCCGATAACCATGGATCAGGTGTCCCGGGGGGCGGAATCTCAGCCCTCGCGGCGGGGGCTGCCGGTGGTGCCACAGGCAGCGCCGCGGGCCTCGCGACTTCCCCAGGCGGCGCTGCGGCGGTTGCCGCGGCCGGTGCGGTGGGTACGGCGGCTGCCGCAGCCGGCGCAACGGTAGCGGCGGCGGGCGGGGTGGTCGGGTCGGCCGCTGCCGCAGACGGCGCGGCAGGCCCTTTTTCCGCGGCCGGGGCGGCCGGGGTTGAGGCGGGCGGCGTTGCGACCGGCGCCGGAGGCGCTGGGGCTGCGCCCGGTGCCGCCGCAACGGGCTTGTCGAGTGCAAGCAGCGCCACCTGCGCCGGAAGGGTCAGCGGTTTCACCTGCGCGCCGAGATCGAAGATTTCCCCCGGTCCCGGCTGGATCTTGGTGGTCGGCGAGCGTGGCGCCGTCTGCGCGAAGAGCGGCGACTCCTCCACCAGCTGCACCAGCCGGCCGGCGTTGGCGGTTTCACCGCGCACGAGAATTTCGCGCTGCGTTTCCTTGCCCTTGGCGATGCTTTTCATCTCCATCTGCGTGAGCCAGGTGTCGTCGGGCAGCACGCGGCTGACCTCGTCGACCACGCGGAACGCGCTCGGAAAAGCGTACTTCCTTTCCAGCGCGAAGTTGAACTCGCCGACCCGGGTCTCGAGTTCGGTGCGCAGCGTATCGGACACCGCGGCCTGCGCCCGCGCTTCTGCCGCGAGCCCGTTGAGCGCGATGGCGTAGTCGCGTTTCTGCCAGAGCGGGATGGCAATCGCCGCCAGCGCGACCGCCGCCACCAGGCCGAGCGGCAGCCAGAATTGCCAGCGCATCCACACGGCGCGCGACGAACGCGCCTCGTGGGGCAGGAGGTTCAAGCGCGAGGCATAGGCCGTTGCAGGAGGTTCCGGTACGGCCGCCGACACGGTCGCGCCCCACGCCGTGGCGTGCCGCATCGCGGCGTCCACGACCGTCTTGCGGCATGCCACCAGGTCGACGCGGATCTCCCGCTTCGCCGGAATTCTCCCGACCACGGCGGCATCGAAATAGAGCTCGTCGGCCTTGAACGGTGTATGGCGGTCCAGGTCATAGGCGAGCGTTTGCAACAGATTGGGTTCGACCGCCGCGGGCAGGGTCAGTGTCTTGCGCAGCACGTCGCGCGGCAGCATCGACAGCACCACCTTCGGCATCACCGCCGCGGCGCCGGGACTGCCGTTGGCCAGCGACGCTACCGCCGCGCGGCCGGCTCCGGCGATCGTCGCGGCGTCGCCGCCGAGCGGAATGGTCGCCGTGGCCAGCATCACGGCGCGCTCGCCTTCCATGCCCGGCCGCCACAGCGTCGCGTGGTCGCCATCGAATACCAGCACCGGACGCATGCGCCGGCGCTCCAGCGCGGCGCGCGGCCTGGGCGGCACCAACGCGCCGAGCTGCGCCGCCCACCACGGCCAGAAGCCGGCAAGGCCGGAACGGCGTGCGAAGTCCACGAGGCGCGGCCTAAGCGCGGGCAAGGTCAGGTCACGGGCGGCCATTGCTCTTGTCTTTGTCGTCAGCCGCAGGTGTGGCGGCAGTGGTGCCGGAAGGAGGCGTAGTGATCGGGTCGAGCCAGGCCAGCGCGACGAGTGGACGGCGCGCGTCGCCCGAGGGACTGACCACCGCTTCGCGGGCGAAGGTTACACCATCGGGCAGCGTCGCCACGGCGCGGACGCGCCACACGGGGCCCGCACCCGCGGCAAAGCCCTGTGCCAGCGGGAATGGCGGGACGGGTTGATTGGCCTGCAACGCCTCGCTGCGCTGTGCCAGGTAGGCATCCACCACTTCCGGTGTTGCGTTGGGCAGCGCAAGCAGCACGTTGCGCGATGCGGTCAACGGGTTGATCCCCGCCTGGCGCGAATGCACGGTCAGCGTATCCGCCACGCGCGCGTAGATTGCCGGCGTGACGCCCATCACCCGCGCGAGTTCGGTGACCGTTTCGAATGGCGCGTTGGCGGGCTTGTACTTCAATCCGGCAGCGCGATAGTCGGCCTCTTCGGCGCCGTTGGGGCGCGTGAGGTCGTCGGCGTCGCGCCAGTCCAGGATGGCGTCGGCAATGTGCGCGGCCAAATCCGGATCCGCACCGCCAATGTTGGTGAAGAGACTGCGCAACAGGACTTCGTTCGCGGTGTTCAAGTCGATTTTCGCGGCCTCGTCGGTGGCGCTCGCCGTGAGTGTGACGTCGCCATCCTTCCACGTGTGCGGCGTGCCGTCGCGCTTCCAGGTTTCCGGCGTGGCGGTGCGCGAAAGCTCGAACACCGTGCGCTCGACCGCCCCGTCGGCCGCAGCGCGCGCCTGCGCGAGCGAGATCATGTTGCGCGCGGCCAGCGCCTCGCTGCGCATCGAAAAGGCAAAGCCGCTGGCGATCACCGTGAGCATGACGGTAAGCCACAGCGCGAGAATGAGCGCGATGCCGCGCTGGCGGCGCGCGCCCGGCACGGTGCGGCCGGCAGCGCGGCGCACGGTCATACCGCCACGCAGCGCTTGCGCGTTGCGTCCCAGTTGCGGCATCCGGCTTCCTGTGCCTCGCGCGGGGCGATGACCAGCGTGGGCCACGCGGCACCCCTGGCGGGTGTCACGTCCACGCGAATGAGTTGCGGCAGCAGCTGCGGGTCGTCCCATTGCTCGCGCCACGTCGGTGCCTCGTCGACGCCCGCGCCGGTGTTGACGCCGAAATAGCCGAACTTCAGTTCCTTGATGTCGTCGGCCAGCACCGAGTGTTCGGCGTCGGCGAAATCGGGCCGGTCAGGCGCGCTCAAATCTGGGATCATGCGCTCGAGAATCAGCGACGGCTGTTGCCGGCCCGCCACCGTGGCCAGCTTGAGGCGGTAGTACCACACGCCGCCCAAGCCCACGCGACCGGGCAACTGCGCGGCGTAGCGCAATTGGTCGGCCTCGCCGCCGAAGAGCAGCGGAAAATCCTGGATCTTGTGCATGCGCTGCGGATGCTGCGCGGCGAGCTGCGTGCGCAGGTAGTCGCCGGCGAGGCGCATGCCGGACGACGCCTCGGCCTTCGCGGTGCCGGCCTCCGAGCTGCGTCCCGCCAGGTTGAGCGAACCGAACAGCACGGCCGACATGAGCGCCAGCAGCACGAGCGCGATCATGAGTTCGATCATCGTGAATCCGCGCGCGGCAGGAGAATTGCGCCTGTTCATCAGATGCTCTTCTGCGCCAGCTTGATCGTGGTCAGCGACAGCGTGCGCTCGCCCTTGCCCACGCCGGGAAACCGCACGTCCGTGGTGACGCGAAGCAGGCGCGTGCCCAGCAATTCCGCCGCGCGTTCGACGTCGGGACTGGTGTCCGGCGGCGAATAAGGTACGACGCGCGTCTCCCATCGGATGTTGCCGGTGCTGTCCTGGCCCTGCTCGGTGGATTCCTTCAGCGGTTGCGCCGACGCGGCCAATTCGAGCTGCGATTGCGCGACCAGCAGCGCGCGGCTCCAGTCCTCCGCGGCGGACGCATTGCCGAGGCTGCCCGAAAACAGCCGGAACAACGCCGTTGCGACGAGCGCCAGGATGACGAAGGCAGCGAGCACCTCGAGCAGCGAAAAACCGGCGTGGCGGCGACGATCAATCAAGTTAATCCAATATGGCCACGCGGCCGGTCAGCCAGTCGACGTCGATTTCGTATTTGCGCTCGCCGGACGCCACGGTGATCCGGCCGCCGTTGCTGCCGCCGTCCGGAAAGAAGCGGATCGACCCGACCTTTTCGTCGACCAGGTCCTTCTGCGCGGTGAAGAGTTTCAGCTCGACTTCGCGCGGCAGCGGATATTCCTTCGGGTCCTGGTCCACCCTGAAGCGGCGGCCCGCGACGTCGAGGACGAGAAACGTTTCGCGGCGTTGCGTGAGCGCTTCGTTGCGGGCAAGGCGCAAACCGGAAGCCAGCTGCCGGGCCGCGCTTTTCAACTCCGTGGTCGACACGCCGTTTCCGAACATCGGGATGACCAGCGCGGACGCCGTCGCGATGATCGCGAGGACGACCAGCAGTTCGAGCATCGAGAAGCCGTCTGGGGGTGTTTTCATGTGTTCCTGAAGCCGTCACAAATTTCTTGACGTCAATTTCCTCGATATCGTCGTCCCCGCGCAGGAACGACATAGGTCTGGTGCAAGTTGTCACCAGCTCGTGATGTCCTTGTTGGGGCCCTCGCCACCTTCGACGCCATCGGCGCCAAGCGAAACGATGTCGTAGGCCGTGCCGTGCGTTCCCGGCGATGCGTACTTGTATTCGTGGCCCCACGGATCCTTGGGCAGCGTGGCGTTCTTCCAGTACGGTCCGTTCCAGTTGGGCACGCCCGACGGTGCGGTGACCAGCGCCTGCAGGCCTTCCGACGTGGTCGGGTAGCGGCCGACCTCGAGCTTGAAGAGGTCGAGCGTGTTGCCAATCTGGTTGATTTCGATCTTCGCGGCATCGGCTTTCGCCTTTTCGCCCTGGCCGATGAACTTGCTGCCGACGATGCCCATCACGACGCCGATCAAGACCAGCACGACGAGAATCTCGATCAGCGTCATGCCGCGTTCGCGCGGACGGTTCGGTTTCAATTGCGCCATGGTCGTTCCTGTGCCTGTTGCGGTTCGTGGATGGGTTGGACGCGTCAGGTGCCCGCAAGTTCGGTCATGCCCAGTACGCCCAGCAGGATCGACAGCACGATCCCGCCGATGAGCACGGCGAGTCCTAAGATCAGCGCGGGTTCGAGAATGGCCAGGAACCGCTTGACCGCCACCTGCACCTCGCGGTCGTAGACATCGGCGACGCGCGAGAGCATTTCTTCCAGGCGTCCCGATTCCTCTCCCACCAGGATCATCTGGATGGCCAGCCGTGGATAAAGATTGGTCTCCGCAAGCGGCCGGCCGAAGCCCTTGCCTTCGCGCAGCTTCGCGATTACGCCTTCGAGCGCGCCGCCCAGCACCGTGTTGGTCATCGTTTCCCTGACGATGGAGAGGCCGCCCAACAGCGTGACGCCGTTGCCGAGCAGCGTCGCGAGCGTGCGCGCGAACCGCGCCACCTCGACCTTGGCGATGAGATCCCCCAGCAGCGGCATCCGCAGCATGCGCGCGTCGCGCTTCAGGCGAATCGCCGGGTTGTTGCCGCGGCGGCGAAACCACGCCAGCGCGAGCACCGCCCCGGCCAGCAACGCCCACCACCACTCCTTGAGGAACTTGCCCACGAAGATCACGACCTGTGTGGACACCGGCAGCGCCTTGCCGGCCTGAGCGAACGTCGACTCGAACTGCGGCACCACCCACGACAGCAGCAGGATCACCGACGCCACGGCCACGCAGACCAGGATCACCGGATAGATGAGCGCGGACTTGACCGTGTCGCGCAGCTCCTTGTTGCGCTCCATCGTGTCGGCCAGCCGCTGCAGGACGACGCCGAGCGCGCCTCCCGCCTCGCCGGCGCGGACGATGCTGATGTAGAAGCGCGAAAACACGTCGCGCCGCGCATCGAGCGCCTGCGACAGCGCCTTGCCGCCGCGGACATCGTCGCGGACTCCCTGCAGCAACGCGGCGATGGCCGGGGTGCCCGCGAGTCCGATCAGGACTTCCAGCGCGCGGTCGAGGGTCATACCCGCATGCAGCAGCGTGGCCAGTTCACGCGTGAACGCGAGCAGCTGGTCGCGCGTCACGCGCTTGGCCTGGAACCACACGCGCCGCGCCGAATCCGGCCGGCGCGCCGCCGCCGACGCACCGCCGGACAGCGCGCCGCCACCGGCCGCGTAGGCGATCTGCATCGGCATCAGGCCCTGGTCGCGCAGACGATCGACGATCTCCGCCTCGTTGGCCGCGTCGAGTTCGCCGACGGCGACTTCGCCCGCAGGGTTGACGGCGCGGTAGCGATAGACAGCCATGGTGTCAGTCCCGAAGGGCCGCCCCGAGGGACTGACTCCGCCCCCTCG
>Ga0209048_10007493_pt1 | contig 10082 bp, 6 predicted proteins | sample FrelakmetCRP12CR_FD_187146 | JGI IMG/M metagenome (GOLD analysis project Ga0209048, IMG submission 187146) | Freshwater lake sediment microbial communities from the University of Notre Dame, USA, for methane emissions studies - CRP12 CR (SPAdes)... | ecosystem: Environmental > Aquatic >... | reverse complement strand
AGGAAGCCCTGCCTCCAGTCCTATCGCTCCTGTTCGGCCTGACAAAGGAGAAGAAGGGTGGCTTCCGAGTGCAGTTGGCTGAGGGCGATGTCTGGATGACAGATTTGATCGGCCGTCACAAGGCCGAAGACCGCCCCAAAGTGGATATCGGTCCAGACGATGTGGCGCTTTTCCAGTACAGCGGCGGTACCACCGGGGTCTCGAAAGGGGCGGTCGCGATGCACCGCAACCTGGTGGCAAACGCTCTGCAAATCCGTTACTGGTTGGTCAATGCCGAAGAAGGCAAAGAAGTGGTCTTAATGGCGATCCCGCTTTTCCATGTCTACGGCATGGTCGCAGGAATGTTGCTTGGCATCCGGACTGCCGCAACAATGGTCATGGTGCCTAACCCTCGCGACCTAAAAGATGTGCTGGACAGTATTCAGAAATATAAGGCCACCATATTCCCTGGGGTACCCACGATGTATAATGCCATCAATAACCACCCGGATGTGCTGGCAGGTAAATACAACTTGAGCACGATCAAGGCTTGCATTTCTGGCTCGGCCCCACTGATGCGTGAAACCAAGGAGAAATTCGAATCTCTCACCGGTGGTAAGCTGGTTGAAGGCTACGGCCTTTCAGAGGCGCCGACCGCAACACACGCCAATCCTTTGTTTGGGGAGAACCCTCCTGGCTCGATCGGGCTGCCATTGCCTGATGTGGATGTGCGCATCATCAGCTTGGACGACGAGGTGACCGTTCTGCCGGTAGGGGAGATCGGAGAGATGGTCATCCAGGGTCCACAGGTGATGAAGGGATACCATAATATGCCCACCGAAACGGCCAACGCCCTGCGGGATGGCTGGCTGTACACTGGCGATATCGCCCGCATGGACGAAAAAGGCTTTTTCTATATTGTAGATCGCAAGAAGGAGCTGATCAAGCCGGGCGGTTATCAGGTGTGGCCGCGTGAAGTGGAAGAGGTTATCTCCGAAAACCCCAAAGTGCTGGAAGTAGGCGTGGCGGGTATTCCGGATCCCTATCGCGGTGAGACCGTAAAAGCCTGGATAGTGCTCAAGCCGGGTGAGACTGCTACCGAAGAAGAGATCCGAGATTGGTGTAAAGAACGGCTGGCGAAATTCAAGGTGCCCACGCATGTGGAGTTTCGCAATGAGTTGCCAAAGACCACAGTGGGCAAGATTCTACGTCGCGAGCTGGTTCGTGAGTACGTAGAACAAGCGAAAGTCTCATAATGTAACTTCCCGCAGGTTCGAAACCTGCGGGAAGTTTTTTATTTGGGCACCGGTCCGGCGTTGCGGATATTCACCAGCTTTCCCAGCAGATCGAACCAGAATGGCGCGCCCTGCATCGTGGCTAGCCCGCAGATCAATATTCCCAAGAATTTGCTTACCCAATCGTTGGCTGTGAGGGGTGGATTGGTCCAAACCAGGCACTGCCCGAAGAAATAAAGTCCGTGCACGTCCTTAGCTGCGTCTTGCACTCGTAAGACGCAGCGTTGCTTTGCCGGATCAAAAGAGAATGAACTAAAATTCCAGCCAACCGGGATTTGTAAGATGGTCAGGCTGCTTTGTAGATTGTCCAGCGTCTTGCCCAGCTCACTGGGGGTGGTTTGGTCTGGGAATGAGAATTTCGCGGCCTGGGCCACAAGAGTGTTGCGCAGCACTGGCTCGCTCCACAGGCGGTTGATGATCCGGACTGCATCCACATTGAAAAAAAGCGCCAGTGTAATCCCGATCGCCAAAGATATCCATTGAGCGCTGCGCTTATACCAACCACTGGAGCGGGACATCGTATCATCGAACCAACTCTCGACATTTTGGCGGGCCTTTGCCAGCAAAGTATCCCCTTCTTGCAAGGAGGTCTCTGCCTGCGCCACCAAATTGTCCAGGTCTACTTTCAAATCTTTTTGGGCATCAGCCAGGGCAGCGGCGGCTTCCTTAATGCGCGCCAGCGCCTGATCGCTCACCATTCGCTGTCCGTATGTCCTGGCGTTGGCGATCAGGCTGTCAAGCGTGCGTTTAAGTTCCGGATGTTCGATCATCAACACATTGGCGCCTCGTTCGATTTGGTCCATCGCAGCTTTAGACTGTGTGGGCAGTGTACCTTGCATGATGGAGGAGAAGATGGGTTTCAGCTCAGGGTACTGCCATAGGAAGTCGTCAATAGCTTTCCATAGCTCTGACAGGCTGGCAGTGTCATCGCTGGCGCTGGCGGCTTGCAAGGTGAGCTTCTCTATCTTTAAGAACATTTCATATGCCGGCTGGAGGTCTGGATGATCCTTCAAGAACTGCTGGGCTTTCTGTTCCCAATCTGCCAGAGCCGGAGACTTATCTGTCGCCGCCCGAGCAAGGTTAGTGACCAACGACACCAGCTCTGGGCGCAGCGTCGGATCGTTCATGACCGCCTGGGCTGTCTGGTTGGCAACCATGATAGGGTTGGCTTTCAAATCCATCAGCACCTTTTGGATTACAGAATGGTCTGATCCGGACGTCATAATAACGTCGAATAGGGCTGCCGAGAATTTCTGGGTCGGGATGTATGAAGGCAGCATCCCAGGTCTGGATAGTGAGCGGATAAATGGATGGTCATAAAGCTTATCGATCAGGGTGGGCTTGGGGAGTGGCTGGTTAGAAGTCCTCCGCCACCAGACCTGAATCCGTTGAAGGAACCAGTTCGGCTTTTTCCCCGTTGTATCATTCAGCATGATGCGGATAACGTCTTCAAGATGGTTGGAGCGCCAGCGCAATAACCCGGCCAGGATCTCCTGGACCTCCATGCTTGCCAGGCTCAGTACCAGGAACACAAAGATCATGCCGATCGCAACTTCGACGAGTTCTTCCAGGTACATAAGATCCTCCTAACATCAGGTTAAAAGAAAGCGGCGGATGGCTGGAGCTACACCGGTCAGGTCGTGTAAGTCTTTAGTGAATGCCCGCCGGAGGAGGAGGTTCCCCACCAGCAAACCGGGCACTGGGTTGCGGGTATGATGGGATGTGCCCAGATCTTCCAGGTTACCGTGGTCGGAAGTGATCAGAATCAGGCCTGAGGTGTCATCCCATTGCGAAAGAAGCCCGCCTAACACCTGGTCAAGCTGCTCGAGCATCTGGCAGGCATCCGCCATCTCTTGGGCGTGACCGGCGTAATCGCTCCACCAGTATTCAAAGAACGCAAAATCGTAGGAATGGCTCAACCGGGCCAGCTGTTTTCCAGCCTGGTCTGGCTCGTAAAGCGGCGCTTCTGGCTGGTTCAGGTGGGTGCGCCAGCCCTGTCCGGTAAAATCAGCGGAGAGCGCCTGCCCGGCGAGCAGGTCATCGATGGTTTTCAGCGGAATGCCGGCGCTGGTCACTGCCATGGGAATGGCGGAATACATTCGCCGGCCAGACTGGATGAGCTCAAAATAACGAGGTGGGTAGGCATTTAGCAATGCCGACTGTTTACCAGCTCTCCTCAACGTGGAGAACAGGTTGCCGTTCTGCAGGAAACCAGCCACAGATGGGTTGGGTTTAGGCCCGTAATGATAACCCAGAGCGGCAGGGATGTTGTAGCCAGTTAACAAAACTGCCTGTCCGGTAGCGGATTGCGGCTGCCCATCTATCCCCAGGCAAGCGTCCAAAGCCAGCAGGGTGGCGCGTTCATTCTCAAGGGGAGTAGCGTCGGCCAACATACGATGTCCTCCCAATAAGCCCTGCAAATTTGGCATATTGGCCAATGCCAAAGGGTTGGTCTTTGAGTCATTCGGCCCCAACCCTACCCCATCCAGAAACAGAAATAAAAATTTCATTCTTCTACCTTCATCGATGATCTAATTACCACTTCACATCTTACCTAAATATAACCCCGAATTTTGTATTTTTTATCTATCCACCTTAACCCTTCGATAGCGTTAGCCACGAAGATGGCCTTCGTCCGCGCTCAGTCCCGTCGGAACGCTGTACCAGCTTCATCATCTTGAATAGAGGCTGCAAATCGGCTTCTAACACGCCTGGGCCTTTTTTGGCTGGATCATCTTTAAAAAAAACGTAGAGCAAGTATGTACCCGAGGAGGCAAGGAGGCGGTCAATATTTTGAGTATACCGCTTTCTCCCTTCCTGGTTCAGGCTGTGAAAGCAGCCGATATCCAGAATCAGGTCAAAAGGGCCAGTGAGGTTTCTCAACCGTGTAACATCGTCCACCCGGAGATCGACTCGCAGGTCGGCTCGCTGAGCTTTAAGATGGGCAGTGCGAACTGCCTTCCAGGCAAAATCCACCCCGGTTGTTTGCCAGCCATGTTGAGCGAGGGTGATGACGTTTGTACCGGTCCCACAGCCCAGGTCCAGGGCGAAACCAGGAGGGTGGCTTTGAATGAATTGGATTAGCTCAGGTGGGGAGATGCCGGTATCCCAGGGTGGTTCCCGGTAGTACCACAGATTAAAGAATATCTTACGCATCATCTATATCAATACCCCAACCGTCGCATCTGGACAATTTTACTCTATAATCCTGAGTTTGGGTCAGTTAGGGCGATTAATCATTTAATCATTAATAATGGCTCCCGGCGCATTCTAGGATCTTGTCCTAGTAGATTTTTTTGTGTCTTGATGTTGACCCTCAAGGTTCTCCGTGTTAAACTAAAGGATTGCCATGCAGCGCATCGCGTATTTCGTCTTCCTCAGCCTAATCCTGGTCGCGCAAGCTTTGAGCGTCAGCGCAACGCCTGCCGCGCCCACCCCAGCCACGGCTTCACCGACGTCAAAACCCGGTGTGACGATCCTTTCACCTGTGCCGGGCCAGGCACTTCAAGGGCTCGTCCCGATCATTGGAAATACGGCCCAGGAAGCCTTTCAGGCGGCAGAATTGGAATTCGCTTATACACATGACCCGACTCACACCTGGTTTTTGATTAATGAGAGCGATAAGCCTGTGGCAGGTGGGCTACTGGCGCAATGGGATACGACCACTCTTACCGATGAAATATACGACTTACGCCTGACCGTACTCATGAAAGATGGCCACCGGGAAAGCATGACGGTTTCAGGTCTGCGGGTGCGCAACTATACCCCAATCGAGACGGACACTCCTACACCAGTAGCGCCTACCTCCACACCAGTTCCTGGTGATACTCCGGTTCCAACCACAACTCCCACGCCAACTATAACGCCTATCCCCCCTACCTTTACTCCATTTCCGCCGAACCCGGCTCAACTTTCCACTCTTGACATTACCACCAACCTGGGTAAGGGCGCACTGGCAGTAGTGGGGATGTTTGCCCTAATGGGCATCTATTATCTCGTAAGTATGGCCAGAAAAAAGGGATAATGGAAATTGGAGAGGGGCTTTACGCAGTCTAAACCCATGTCTGTTTTTCCTTTTCCTCGGATGAATCATGATTGCTGCAGATTCTGAACCGCAAAGCCTGCAATACCTAATTACCGGCCTGGGAAACCCGGGACGCGAATACCGCACCAACCGCCATAACATTGGCTTCATGCTGGTGGACCGCCTGGCTGGCCGGCTGGGTGTAACTTTCTCGCGCCTGGAGTCAAAGGCGCTGGTCACCAAGGCCGAATATGCCGGGAGACGCATCGTGTTGGCCAAGCCGCAATCCTTTATGAACCTTTCGGGCCAGTCAGTTGGTTCATTATTGCGGTTTTATAAGGTCCCTTTAGAGAACCTGCTGGTGGCTTACGATGAAATCGATCTGCCATTTGGGACAATCCGTTTACGTCCGGGCGGAGGGTCAGCTGGCCATAACGGCATGGCTTCAATTATTGAGCGGCTAGGGACGCAGGATTTTCCGCGCATGCGGTTAGGCGTCGGTCGCCCTCCCGGGCATATGGATGCAGCGGCGTATGTCTTACAAGACTTTAACCGTGCGGACGGGGAAGCTCTCCCTGTTTTCCTAGATCACGCAGTGGATGCCGCCCTGGTATTTATCGATCAAGGCTTAATGGCGGCCATGAATCTGTACAATGGCGTAATAGAAAGCGAGTAGGCGTGGCGGTATTTTCCAATGTCACTACTACAATGTTGATCTGAAATTTGGTGATATGCAACTCGAATCTTTTGTACAGCAAATAGCCGATTCTTCAAGTGATATCGTCTCCCTTCTCCGGCATGGTGAGGCTCTCCCGGCGTTGGGTTTGCGGCGCTCTGCCCGCCTGCCAGTGATGGCTGCATTGCATGGGGAGCTCAAGCGCCCAATCTTGTTACTTACAGACCGTATGGACCATGCTATGACGCTCTTTGAAGAGCTGGGGATGTGGTCACCGGCCGCGCCGCGCTTCTTGTTTCCCGAGCCGACTCCGCTCTTTTATGAAGAAGCTGCCTGGGGTGAGGCCACACGGCGCGACCGGCTTATAGCCTTGACTGTCCTGGCGGCCCAACATATCCCCGGAGCACCAGCGTTGCTGCCTCAGCCGCCGGTCATCATCGCCCCAGCCCGCGCCCTGATGACACGAACCATACCACGCCGAGACTTTTTAAAAGGCACCCGCACCTTACGCCAGGGGCAACGAGCTCAACTGGATCAACTGGTACGTGATTGGGCAGCTCTGGGGTATGAGATTGTGAATACCGTGATTGCCCCAGGGCAAATCGCCCGGAGGGGTGGAATCCTGGATTTATGGCCTCCAGCAGATCCGCAGCCGGCGCGGGTAGAGTTTTTTGGTGACGAAATTGATACGCTTCGCCGCTTCGACCCGGCCACTCAGCGCACCGTAAAAACATCCTCGGGGACGGGCGAAAACCCGCGCATGTTGGTCACTCCCGCGCGGGAATTTATTATTGGAATGAAGGATTCCGAGAATGTTTCAGAACTTCTGCTGAAGAATCTAGGGAATGATTCGCGCTTGTCCGAAAATGTGTCCGAATTTCACATCCCGCTGCTCCACCCCACTCCGGCCAGCCTGCTCGACTACCTGCCACGCCAGGCGCTAGTCCTTTTTGATGACTTGCAGGTTTTTCAGGATATGGTGGCTGAAGTAGAAGAGCAGGCTGTGGGTCAGCGAAAGGAATTGGTCAAAGACGGTCTTCTGCCGGAGGATTTCCCATTGCCCTACCTGACCTGGCCAGAGATCCAAGATTCATTGGCAGGTCATCAATCTCTGGAGTTGGGGATGCCATCGGCCGCTGAGTTAGAGACATTTTCTCTACCCGAACTAACTTTACCCGATATCGCTAGCAGGTTTAATGCGGGTCTACGGTTTGGTGGCAGGCTAAAGGCTGTGATGGAATTCATGGCTGAGCACTATTGCGCTGGGGAGCAGCAGGTGGTGGTATCGCGGCAGTCACCGCGCCTGATTGAGTTGTGGGGTGAAACCAGGCTGTCGCTCGAACTCACCCACCCCGACCCTGTATTTATAGAAGGAAGCCTGGCCGAAGGCTGGATCTTCAGCGCCACGGGTGGCGGGGCGATCTACCTGCTAACTGACGGTGAGATTTTCGGTTGGCGGCGTCCCGAGCCACGCCAACGTCACCGACCGATTGCCGAAGCACCTGAGGCTGCTTATACCGATCTCAAGCTTGGCGATTGGGTGGTGCATGTAGACCACGGCATAGGGCAGTTCCAGGGATTGGTGAATCGTGTTGTTGATGGCGTGGATCGCGAATATCTGTGTGTTGAATATGCTGACGAAGCTCAATTATTTGTACCAGTACACCAGGCCGACCGTTTGACTCGGTATGTTGGTACGGATAGCCGGCCTCCAACCCCCAGCCGGCTGGGGAGCACCGAGTGGCGGAGTGTCAAAGCCCATGTCAAGGAAGCTGTTCAGGAAATTGCTGAAGACCTGCTTGAGCTGTATGCAAAACGAAGTGTAGTGGATGGTTATGTGTTTCCGAACGACAGTATATGGCAACAAGAGCTGGAAGCCAGCTTTCCTTACATTGAAACGGAAGACCAGGTGCGCGTTATCTCCGAGGTCAAGAAGGATATGGAAGGCAATCGGCCAATGGACCGGTTGATCTGCGGTGATGTAGGTTACGGCAAGACCGAGGTTGCCCTGCGGGCGGCGTTTAAGGCTGTGGAGGGGGATAAGCAAGTAGCGATATTGGTGCCAACCACTGTTTTAGCCCAGCAACATTACAATACTTTCAAACAACGCCTTGCGGCTTTCCCGGTGGAAGTAGAAATGCTATCACGTTTCCGTACTCCACAGCAGCAGCACGAGATCCTGGAGCGCCTGGAGAAAGGGGGCGTGGATATCATTATAGGTACCCATCGCTTGCTTTCTTCGGACGTGGTTTTCAAAGATCTGGGGTTATTGATCATAGACGAAGAACAGCGTTTTGGAGTAACTCATAAAGAAGCTTTAAAGAAGATGCGAACTGAAGTGGATGTTCTGACCCTCACTGCCACGCCTATCCCCCGGACACTTTATATGGCTCTGAGCGGTGTCCGTGATATTTCGACGATTAATACACCTCCGGAAGAGCGCCTTCCAATCGTCACGCATGTCGGCCCCTACTCGCAACGTCTTGCGAGACAGGCCATTTTGCGTGAACTGGAGCGAGGCGGCCAGGTATTTTTCGTCCACAACCGGGTACAGACGATCGGAGCCATGCGCACGCATCTGGAAAAGCTAGTCCCTGAGGCACGCTTGAGCGTGGCGCACGGCCAGATGCCCGAGCAAGTACTTTCACGACGTATGGAGCAGTTCTCCAGTGGCGAAGTTGATGTTTTATTGAGTACTTCTATAATCGAATCGGGGTTGGACATCCCCAACGCGAACACTTTGATCGTTGACCGGGCCGACACATTTGGCCTGGCTCAACTCTACCAATTGCGAGGCCGCGTAGGGCGAGGTGCACAACGGGCGTATGCTTATTTCTTTCGCCACAATAAGATCGCGCCTACCTTTGAAGGCCGGCAACGTTTGGAAACAATCGCAGAGAACACACAACTTGGAGCGGGATTTTCAATTGCGATGCGCGATCTGGAAATCCGTGGCACTGGCGATATTCTCGGCACGCGCCAGCACGGTCACATTGCCGCCGTCGGTTTCTATCTTTATACCAGGTTGCTGTCTGAAGCCGTGAAAAGGCTGCGCAGTGATAAGGGATTACCCGCTACCGCCATAACTGCGTCAATCCTCAACGCCCAGCTTCCCCTCGTCACGGTTGAACTGCCGATCCCAGCGAGCATCCCGGCCGAATACGTACCCGATAAGACCATCCGGTTAGGCTTGTATCGCCGGATGGCCGATATGCAAGCCGTGAGTGAGGTGGATGCCCTGGTTGAGGAGTTCAACGACCGGTTTGGGATACCCCCGGAAACGGTCTTAAACTTGTTCTTCCAGTTAAAAATCAAACTACTGAGTGAGAAAGCAGGTCTTGCTTCAGTTAACGCCGAAAGCGGCCAGATTGTTCTGCGCTTTCCAGAAGGGGCTGTCCCATCCGACTTGCCGGACCTGGGCCCTTTTGTTCGAGTAGGAAAAATCGCCCTATGGATGCCCTATAAATCCTTACCAGATTGGCAGGAGCGGTTGTTAGGAGTCTTAGAGGCGCTTCGCCTACACCCAGGGACAAGGAGTAAGGACTAAAGGAGATATCTGCCTAAAATCCTTTTCTCCCATCCCATATTCATTGCTTATGTTCCCACCCGGCGTCCCTTATGCTAAGCGTTTGTTTGACCTGGCCCTCACCATCCCCGGCCTGGTCATCATCTCGCCGTTCCTGCTGATTATTGCTGGATTGGTGTGGATTTACCATGGTTTGCCGGTGCTTTTTCGCCAGGCACGCGGGGGCTATCGAAGAAAGCCTTTTGATGTATTCAAGTTTCGAAGTATGAACAATAAGGTCGGTCCCCAGGGCAATCTGCTGCCCGACGCCGAACGCCTCACCCGGTTTGGACGGTTTCTGCGTTCTACCAGCCTGGATGAATTACCCGAGCTGATCAACGTGCTGCGTGGCGAGATGAGTCTGGTCGGGCCGCGGCCGTTATTCGCCAAATATCTTGACCTGTATACTTCCGAGCAAGCTCGCCGGCAAGACGTGCTGCCCGGCATTACCGGCTGGGCACAAATTAACGGGCGTAACGCTTTGACCTGGGAAGACAAGTTCTGTCTGGACGTGTGGTACGTGGATCACTGGTCGCTCGGATT
>Ga0209048_10007492_pt1 | contig 10083 bp, 5 predicted proteins | sample FrelakmetCRP12CR_FD_187146 | JGI IMG/M metagenome (GOLD analysis project Ga0209048, IMG submission 187146) | Freshwater lake sediment microbial communities from the University of Notre Dame, USA, for methane emissions studies - CRP12 CR (SPAdes)... | ecosystem: Environmental > Aquatic >... | reverse complement strand
GCAGCAGGCCCGGCGTATCGCAAGCGCCCCCCGACAGCGGATTGTCGGCGGGATCGGTGACGGCGATGAGCCCGGGATGCGTACTCGCCAGCGCCGCAGCGAGCGCCTCTTCCGGTGGCGGCAGTCGCACGTCGAACGCCGGCGCCAGGCGTCGAATATGTCCGCAGAGTGTTTCTGCCGCGCGTGCCGCGTCCTCCGCATCCGCATCGCGGCTGGCATCGCTGACGACGAACACCGACGCGCCGGCGCGCGGGGTGTCGGCGTAGGGAAAGCCGCCGAACACACCGACTTCGATGATCGCACCGGTGGTGAGGGCGCGCGCCGTTTCCTCGAGCTCGCGCATCGGGCCTTCGCTCGTGCGCATGTTGAAGCTCGGGAGCAGCACACCGTCATTGCGCAGCACGCGGCGGGTGGCGAGGGCGCCGTCGGCACAGCGCAGCAGGCCGTCGAGCACCCGCGCAGCGGTCGCGGCCATGTCGACGTGCGGGTGCGTGCGGTAGACCGATGCCACGTCGATGAGTGCCGCCAGCTCGGGTTCCATGTTGCCGTGCAGGTCGAAGCTCGCGCCAAGCGGAATGCCGGGCATCAGTCCGCGCACGAGGCGCACGAGATCGAGATCCGGCGTCTGCCTCGTGGCCGTGATCGCCGCACCGTGCAGCGACAGATAGACGGCGTCCCAGCCGCCATCGGCGAGACCCGCGGCAATGCCGGCCGAGAGGTCCCCGGCAAAGCGGTCGAATACGACATCGTCGATCGGGCCCGCCGGCAGCGCCGATGCACATCGCAATGTCACGACCTCCCACTCGGGACGCGCTTGCGCGAACGCCGCTACCGCTCCGAGCTCGGTGGCCGTTCCCTGCGCCGCGGCGAGTGCCGCTGCCCCGCTCGTCCATTCACAGCGCTCGAACGCTGCCAAATCGGCGGGCAGCGGCGCGAACGCATTGCCTTCGTACCAGAAACGCGCGACCGCGAGCCGCCTGCGGCGGGAGCGGCTGGCGTTCTGTTGGGTGCCGATCATGCGTGTGGACCGGTGCGCGGGCTGCCGTTGTTGACGTGAGCGACCCGAGTTTAGCGGAATCGACGCAAGGGCTCGGCCCGCTGCACGGAGCTTTCGACAACACACTCCGATTGACGGCGGTTGCCAGGGGCCGGGATACTCCCCCGGGTGGCATTGGGCATGGGATGACAATGGTCGAGCGCCCGCCGGCGCCGCCAAGCCAGGGAGTACCTCATGAATCGGGTCGCCGCCGTCGTTTCGTTGTCGATCTTGTCCTGTGTCTTGCCTTTCGCCGATGCCGCAGAGCCGCCGGCCTGGGTCAAGCAGAGCGACGAGAACGCCCAGATCGCGCTCGCGGTCTACGCCCGGTACGCGCCGGAATACGCGGGCCAGACGGGCGTCGCGGGACTCGACGAAAACATCCGGGACCTGCAACCGGGCGTCTACGAACGCTCGCTGGCCGACGCGTCGCGCGCCGCGGAGCGCCTCCGGGCGCTGGTCCCGGGCACGACCGACCCGCGCGTCCGGCAGGACCTCGAGATCCTCATCAAGGCGGAGGAAGACTTCATCGCGTCCGACCAATTGCGCCGGCGATTGATGCTGGATTACATCGGGGTCGCGGAAATCGAGTTTTCCGGCATTCGCGCGCTGCTCGATCCGCAGGTGCCGAAGACGCGGCAGGCCGCCGCGTTGACGCGCCTGCGCCGATACGCGGGACTCGAGCCGGGCACGAAACCGCTCACGCAGCTCGCCATCGATCGAACGGCGGAGCGGTTCGACACTCCCGGCCTGACCGGACCCTACGTCAACGAGGTGAACAAGAGTCTCGGCGACACTCGACACTACATCGACGGCATGCGCGAGCTGTTCGAGAAGAGCGGGCTCGCGGGCTGGCAGGAGCCCTTCGACACCCTGTCCCGGCAACTTCTGGCCTACGACGACTGGGTGCGCGCCAACGTGCTGCCGAAAGCACGTCCCACGAATCGATTGCCGCCGGAAATCTACGCCGACAACCTGAAACAGGTCGGCGTCGACATCGCGCCGCAGGTGCTGATTGCGCAGGCACAATTTTCGTTTGCGGAGATCCAGAACCAGATGCGCGCGCTGGCCGTGCTCATCGCGAAGCAGCGTGGCTACGGGAGTTCCGACTATCGCGATGTGCTCCGCGAGCTCAAGAAGGAACAGGTGGTCGGCGCGGCGATTCTCCCGCTCTATCAGAAGCGGCTCGCCGAGATTGAGACCATCATCGCGCGCGAGCGCATCGTGACCCTGCCCGACCGCAAAGGCGCCATCCGGCTCGCATCGGCTGCGGAAACCGCGCAAGTTCCGGCGCCGCACATGGTGCCGCCGCGCTTCATCGGAAATACGGGCGAATACGGCGAATTCGTGTTGCCGCTCAACACGCCCGGCGCGGGCGACGACGCGAGCCTCGTCTACGACGATTTCACGAGCGAAGGCGCGTCGTGGACGCTGACGTCGCACGAATCGCGGCCGGGTCACGAGTTGCAGTTCGCCAGCATGGTCGAGCAGGGCGTGTCGATCGCGCGGGCGGTCTACGCGCAGAACAGCGTCAACACCGAGGGCTGGGCTCTCTACGCAGAGGCCGAGATGCAGCCGTACGAGCCTCTCGAAGGGCAGATGTTCGCGTTGCAGCACCGATTGCAGCGCGCCGCGCGTGCCTTCCTCGATCCGATGGTCAACCTCGGCCAGACGACGCCCGAAAGAGTTGCGGCGGTCCTGCGGGACGATGTCGTGCTGTCGCGCGCGATGGTCAAGCAGGAAGTCGATCGGTACACCTTCTGGAGCCCGGGTCAGGCGACGTCCTATTATTACGGCTACCTGCGCCTGATGCAGCTGCGCGCGCAGACCGAATTGACGCTCGGACCCAGATTCGATCGGAAGAAATTCAACGATTTCGTGCTGCGTCAGGGGATGCTTCCGCCCGACCTCATGCGGAAGGCCGTCGAAACGGATTTCATTCCCGGGTCCTAGGAGCCTGTCGGATCGTCCGCCGGAAGCGGTCGCACGACGATCCGCGAAGAAACGAGCTGCTGTGCTGTCGCCTGTGGTCTGCCTTGACGAGCGTCAAAGCGATCCTCGGGCGTTGGGCGCGTAATCGTCGAGTGGCGTTCCCGGTCCGGACTGCGCGCCGTCGGCAGGCGCGCCGGGTCGGCCACGCCATGCCTCGCTGCGCCCTGCCAACCGCTCGGAGGGGACGCGAATGCTCAAGTTGAACGTGAATGGCCGCACCCGGACCGTTGACGTCGAGCCCGAGATGCCGCTGCTGTGGGTCCTGCGCGACCACCTCGAGCTCCCCGGGACCAAGTACGCCTGTGGCATTGCCGCCTGCGGCGCCTGCACCGTCCACGTCGACGGCGAGGCGGTGCGGTCCTGCACGCTGCCGGTGTCGGCGGCGGTCGGCAGGAAGATCGTCACGATCGAGGGCCTGTCGGAGAAGGGTCTGCACCGGATCCAGAAAGCGTGGATCGAACACGAGGTCCCGCAATGCGGCTATTGCCAGACGGGCATCATCATGTCGGCTGCCGCCCTGCTCGCGAAGATTCCGACACCCACGGACGAGGACATCGACCGGACGATGACCAACCTGTGCCGCTGCGGAACCTACACCCGGGTGCGAAAGGCGATCCACGCCCTTGGCGGACAGAGCGCCGCGCCCGCGGCGAAGAAAGGGTGAGGAGGACGGCGATGACGATCGCACTTTCGCGGCGCGAGTTCCTCAAGGTTTCCGCGGCGGTGGGCGGCGGCCTCGCACTCGAATTCCGGTTCCCGGTCGCAGCCAGGGCCGCCGGCGGAGCGGCTGCCACCGAAGTGAACGCCTGGATCGTGATCCATCCCGACGACCGGGTGGTGATTCGCATCGCCCGTTCCGAGATGGGCCAGGGCACCTACACCGCGCTCGCACAACTTGTCGCCGAAGAGCTCGACTGCGACTGGGCAAAGGTGAGCGCCGAGTTTGCCTCACCCAACGAGCACATCCGGAGAAACCGCATCTGGGGATCGATGTCCACGGGCGGCAGCCAGGGCGTGCGCTCGTCGCAGGACTACGTGCGCAAGGCGGGCGCCAGCGCCCGCGAAATGCTGATCACCGCTGCGGCCGCACGGTGGAAGGTTCCGGCCGCAGAGTGCACGGCCGAGAGCGGTGTCATATCGCACGGACCGACGAGGCGGAAGCTTCGCTACGGGCAGGTCGCCGCCGAGGCGGCCAAGCTTGCGCCGCCGAAGGAGGTGAAGCTGCGCGATCCCAGGGACTGGAAGATCGCGGGCAAGCCGATGCACCGTCTCGACATCCCCGACAAGGTGCTCGGCAAGCCGGTCTTCGGCGTCGACGTCGCTCTGCCCGGAATGCTGCACGCCTCCATCGCGCAATGCCCCGTGTTCGGCGGCAAGGTCATGCGCGTCGATGCGGGCGAGGCGCAGAAGATGCGCGGCGTGAAGAAGGTTGTGCGCGAGGAGAGCTTCGTCGCGGTCGTCGCCGACAGCTGGTGGCGCGCGAACGAGGCGCTGAAAAGAGTCAAGGTCGAGTGGGATACGGGGGGCAACGGCAGCGCCAGCAACGAGACCATCGCGGCGATGCTGCGCGAAGGCCTCGCGGACACCCGGCTGCCGCAGGCGCGCAAGCTCGGCGACGTGCAGGCTGGGCTCGCCGCCGCGGCGAAGGTCGTCGAGGCGGAATACCGGTCGCCGTACTTGAGCCATGCGACGATGGAGCCGCAGACGTGCACGGCGTGGCTCAAGCCCGAGGGCTTCCTGGAAGTGTGGACGTCCACGCAGAACGGAGAGGCATCCATGGCGGCTGCGGCGGAGGTCGCAGGTCTGCCGCTCGACAAGATCGAGGTGCACAAGATGATGCTGGGCGGCGGTTTCGGCCGCCGCGGCCAGTCCCAGGATTTCGTCCGGCAAGGCGTGGCGATCGCCAAGGCAGTGCCCGGCGTGCCGGTGAAGCTGATGTGGTCGCGCGACGAGGACATGCAGCACGACTTCTATCGCCCTGCCAGCATCGTGCGGATGAAAGCAGGGCTCGATGCGCAAGGCAATCTCGTCGCCATGCACACGACGATCGCCTGTCCGTCGATCCAGAAGGTCCTCAATCCGGCGGCGCTCAGCAAGGACGGCATCGAGCTCTCGGCGGTGCGTTCGTTCAGCGACATGCCCTATGCGGTGGCGAACCAGCAGGTCGACTACGCGATGCGCAATGGCCACGTGCCGGTCGGTAACTGGCGCGCGCCGGGCCAGCAGAATGCGTTCTACCGCGAGTGCTTCATCGACGAGCTGGCTGCGGCCGCGGGCAGGGATCCGGTCGAATTCCGGCTGGCGATGCTGAAAGATGGCGACAAGAACCGCCTGGTGCTCGAAGCCGTGGCGAAGGCGGCGGGCTGGGGGGCGGCGCTGCCCGCGGGCGTGCACCGTGGCGTCGCGGTCGGCGACGGCTTCGGCAGCTACGCCGCGATGGTGGCCGAAGTGTCGGTGGACGCGGCCGGCGCGCCCCGCGTGCACCGGATCGTCGTCGCGATCGACTCGGGCTACGTGGTCAATCCCGATACCTGTCGAGCGCAGGCCGAAAGCAATGTCGTGTACGGCCTCGGCAGCATCCTCTACCAGGAAATCAACGTGAAGGACGGGCGCGTCGTGGAGTCCAACTTCCACGACTTCCCGCTGCCGCGGATCGACGAGATGCCCAAGGTAGAAGCCGTGCTCGTGCCTACCGGCGGTTTCTGGGGCGGGCACGGCGAACCGGCCATACTTCCGCTGGTCCCCGCCGTGTGCAATGCGCTATCCGCCGCCACGGGCAAGCGCGTCCGCTCGCTGCCGCTCAAGCACCAGGATCTGGGTCAGGCATAAGGACCAGGCCCATACCTTCCGCCAGGCTAGGATGAAACGACCCCCACGCTCACTACGTTCGCTGCCCCCCAAGGGGGCGCGGTCAGTACCCTTCGGACGGCCGGGCGGGTACTGACATGAGATCACGAGCGCGGCAGGGAGCGCCCGCTCGACACGCGGTCGACACGACATCGGACGAACCCACCGTCGCCGCGGTCGTTCGTGCGCAGACGGGCGTCGCATGGTCGCGCGCGCGCAGCCTGTGCACCGACGGCCGCGTTACCGTAGACGGCCAGCGCTGCCTGGACCCGGCATCGCGCGTCGCCTCGGGTTCGGTCGTCGTCGTCGACGAACATGCACCCCGGCTCCGCACCGGTCCGCTGGCCGGGAGCGCGATCGTGTTTTGCGACCGCGACATCGTCGTCGTCGACAAGCCCGTCGGGCTGTTGAGCGTCGCCGACGAGCCTGGCAACACGGACACGCTCGCCCACCACACACGAACGTTGCTGCGAAGCCGAGGCCGGGGCGGTGCCGATGCAAAGCTTGGCGTGGTCCATCGTCTGGACAGGGACACGAGCGGCGTGATGGTCTTTGCGCGGACGGCCGAGGCGAAGCGCGTGCTGGCAGCACAGTTCCGCGCGCACGACATCGATCGCGTCTATCACGCCATCGCGCACGGTGCCGTCACCGCGACGCGTGTGGAGACGTATCTCGTCCTGGATCGTGGCGACGGATTGCGCGGGTCGTACGGACACTTTCGGCGTTCCAGGGGCAGCGCTCCGCCGGAGGCGAAACGATCGGTCACGCACGTGAGACCGATCGCCCTGCTCGCGGACGCCACGCTGGTCGAGTGTCGACTCGAAACCGGCCGCCAGCATCAGATTCGAATACACATGTCCGAGCTCGGCCATCCGTTGGTCGGTGAACAGGTGTACATCCGCGACTACGCAGGGGCAAGGATCGAAGCGGAGCGAACCATGCTCCATGCGCGGAGCCTCGGGTTCGTGCATCCGCGAACCGGCGAACGCCTCCTGTTCCAGCGCGAGCCGCCCGATGACTTCCTGGCGATGGTCGAGGCGCTTCGACCGGGTGGCGGCTGACACGGGCAACCGTCCCGCGCAAACCTGAGTAGGCGGGATTCGGTCCTGCGGGCCGGAAGTAGCCACCGCAGACGCGATCGCATTCGCGATTTTCTCGAGATGCCGTGTTTCAGCGGCGCCTCGGATTGCACCGGCGGGCAGTCGCGTCCATGACCAGGGCAAGGGCCCATCATCCCCATTGCGCCCTATTTGCCGGATGTGACTTAGAATCCACGGCTGGGAATCTTCCGCTCGGAGTCCGATTTCGATGCGCCACTTGGCTCTGGACACGATGGCGTGCCCGGATTGCGACCTGCAGCAAACCATTCCGTCGCTCCCGGCGGGCGGGAGCGCGCATTGCGTGCGCTGCCGGGTCACGATCGCGAGAAACCCCATTGATCCGATCGACCGTCCGTTATCCCTTGCCGTCGCCGCGGCAGTCGTCTTCCTGGTCGCCAACACGGCGCCGCTGATGGGGCTCTCGGCTGTCGGACGTGAAGCGACGACGACAATCATCGGCGGCGCCCGGGAGATGTGGTCGCATGGCAGCGAGATCACGGCCACGATAGTCGCGTTCTGTGCGGTCATCGCGCCCGGAAGCTTCATCGCGTTCATGCTGGTCGTGCTGCTCGCCGCAAAGCGCCCGCCCGCCCCACGCTGGGTCAGCCAGCTGCTGCGCATTGCGACGTTCGTACAGCCGTGGTCGATGAGCGAGGTCATGCTGCTTGGCATCCTCGTCGCGCTCATCAAGATCGCCCAGCTCGCCACGGTCATTCCCGGCGTTGGCATGTACGCGGTGGGCGTGCTCATCCTGCTGCTCGCCGCCATCGCCGCGACCTTCGACAGCCATGTGATCTGGACACGGGTCGTCTGGGCCGACGGGACGCTTCCGTCGTCGCCCTCTCCTCGCACGCGATCACGCCGGCGCGGTGCGACGACCGCCACCGGGCTCGATGGCGTACAGCCCAGGCTGGCCTCCTGCACGACGTGCGGGCTGCTGTCGCGCCGGGCCCCATCGGGACAGCCTATCCATTGTCCTCGTTGCGGCGCCGCGCTGACGGCGCGCCACCATTACTCGATCCAGTACACTTGGGCGTTGGTGATCGCTGCCGCGATCCTGTACATCCCGGCCAACACGTTGCCGGTGCTCACCACGACGACGCTGGGATCGTCGGAGTCCGATACGATCATCAGCGGCGTCGTCTACCTGTACGAATCGGGATCGTGGCCGCTGGCGTTGATCGTGCTTGTCGCGAGCGTGATGATTCCACTGGGGAAGCTGGTCGCGCTTGCGTACCTGCTGATCACCGTGCAGCGCGGCTCGGCGAAAAACAACCACGACCGGGCGCGGTTGTATCGTCTGGTCGAATTCATCGGCCGATGGTCGATGCTCGATGTATTCGTCGACGCGTTCATCGTGGCGCTCGTGCAACTGGAACCGCTGATGTCGGTGGCGCCGGGATCGGGCGTCGTGTTCTTCATGGCGGTGGTCGTGCTGACGATGTTCGCGGCCCATTCGTTCGATCCGCGCCTGATCTGGAAGCCCGACAATCTTGGACGGAGTCCGCATGGTTGAGCCGGCCGACGACGCCGAACTTCCGCAAGCCATGGTCATGGCGCCGAGGCGCCGCCGGCTGTCGATCGTATGGATCATCCCAATCCTGGCCGCGCTGGTGGCGATCGGGATCGCGGTCCAGCGCATCCGGAGCGAGGGACCGACGATCACGATCATCTTCGGCGCCGCCCAGGGCGTCGAGGCGGGCAAGACGTTCATCAAGTACAAGGACGTGATCATCGGGCAGGTAAGGGCCGTTCAGCTTACCGAAGATTTCTCGAAGGTCGAGGTGACGGCCAAGATCACCAAACGGGCCGAGGACCTGATGGTGGAAGACGCGAAATTCTGGATCGTCAGTCCGACCATCAGCCTGACCGGGGTTTCCGGCCTGAACACGATCCTGTCCGGCAATTACATCGGCTTCGAGGCAGGCAAATCCGAGAACGACGAGCGCCGCTTCATCGGGCTCGACGTCGCGCCCCTCGTCGCGGGCCAGATGGGGCAGCAACTCGTCCTGAAGGCCGACGATCTCGGCTCGGTGGGTCCCGGCTCGCCGATCTATTTCCGGCGACTGCCGGTGGGCCAGGTCGTTGCCTACGACCTGGCACCGGACGGCAAGTCCGTCGAAATCAAGGCCTTCGTGAACGCGCCCTACGACAAGTTCGTGAGCACCGGCACGCGGTTCTGGAAAGCGAGCGGGATCGACATCGTCGCCGATGCAAACGGGGTCACCATCCGCACCGAGTCGCTCGTCGCGTTGCTCGTGGGCGGCCTCGCCTTCGATGACCCACCATTCATGCCGGACAAGACGCAGGCGCCTCCGAACACGGTGTTCACGCTCCATAACGATCGGGCGTCGGCCATGAGGGCTCCCGACGCGGTCACGCACCGCTACGTGCTGCACTTCAACGAATCGGTGCGCGGGCTCGCCGTCGGCGCGCCGGTAACCTTCCTGGGACTGCCCGCCGGCGAAGTTACCGGCATCGGCCTCGCGTTCGACGAGGCGCAGGCGAACATCCGTCCGGCCGTGACGATCGCGTTCTTCCCCGAACGGCTCGTTTCATACGCAACTTCGCGTGACCAGGCCGACATCGGCCCCCTGCTGAAGGACGACGAGAAGCGCCGCCGTGCCTTCCTGCAGCGTCTGGTTGACGAGCGCGGCCTGCGCGCGCAGTTGAGGAGCGGCAGTTTGCTGACCGGGCAACTGTACGTCGCCTTCGACTACTTCCCGAAGGCCGCCAAGGCGAGAATCAACTGGAACCGAGCCATACCGACGCTGCCCGCGGTTTCCAGCAGCCTGGTGGAGCTCGAAGCGAAGGTGACGAACATCCTCGACAAGATCGACAAGCTCCCCATCGAGGCGGTGGGTGGGGCGGTGAAGAAGGACCTGGAAGACCTGGACGTGGTGCTGGTGAGCGCGAACAAATTGATCGGAAATGTCGATACGGAGCTCGTGCCCACGCTGAAGACCGATCTCGAAGCATTGCAGCACGCGCTCGCCAGCGTCGAGCATACGCTGAAGAACGCCGATGCGACGCTCCTTGGACCCAATGCGCCGGCGCAGCAGGAACTGCGCGATGCGCTGACCGAGTTCACCCGTGCCGCCCGCAGCG
>Ga0209048_10007491_pt1 | contig 10083 bp, 9 predicted proteins | sample FrelakmetCRP12CR_FD_187146 | JGI IMG/M metagenome (GOLD analysis project Ga0209048, IMG submission 187146) | Freshwater lake sediment microbial communities from the University of Notre Dame, USA, for methane emissions studies - CRP12 CR (SPAdes)... | ecosystem: Environmental > Aquatic >... | reverse complement strand
GTGGTAAGAGCGACACAGACCGAAATCGAAGAGGCCGTCGAGACGCTGCGCGCCGGCGATTTGGTGGTATTTCCGACCGAGACCGTCTACGGCCTCGGAGCCAATGCCTCCAATCCGGCCGCGGTGCGCAAAATTTTCGAGGTCAAAGGGCGTCCAACAGACCATCCGGTGATCGTGCACCTGGATAACCCGCGCTATCTGCACCGCTGGGTGGCGGACGTGCCGCCGGCGGCCGAACGATTGGCGGCCATGTTTTGGCCCGGCCCCCTGACCTTGATCCTGCCGAAGGCGGACAACGTCAACGACATCGTCACCGGCGGACAAGACAGCATCGGAATTCGCATCCCCTCGCATCCGATGGCGCAGCAGCTCTTGACCGCCTTCGGCGGCGGGATCGCGGCGCCCTCCGCCAATCGTTATGGCCGCCTGAGTCCGACCAAGCCCGAGCACGTGCGCGATGAGTTCGGCGATGCGGTCCGGGTGCTGCTGGATGGCGGCGACTCGCCGATCGGTCTCGAATCGACGATCGTGTCGTGCATCAACAACGAGGTGCGATTGCTGCGCCCGGGGTTCATCACCCGCTCGCAGATCGAAGCGGTAGTCGGCGAATTGGCGGTCGGCGGCACGGCGCCGCGCGCTCCCGGCGATCGACCGCTGCACTACGCCCCCTCGACCCCGCTCGAGATCGTGGCGGCCGACGACTTGGAGGCGCGGACCGGCGAGTTCGTGGCGCGCGAGGAAAAGGTCGCCGTTCTGGCGATGCGGCCGCCGCTGCACACCACGCGTTTTATGACGTGGATCAATGCGGGCAAAAAGCCCGATGCGTATGCTCATAATCTTTATAATCATTTGCGCACCTTGGACCGTGCCGGCTGCGTGAGGATATTGGTGCAGGAACTGCCGCAGGACGAACGCTGGGCCGCGATCCTCGATCGCCTGCAACACGCGAGCGGCATGCGCGAGGATCCGCTCGAATTGAGCGCGGGTTGAGAGCTGATCAGATGGCCAAGGCGTCCAAAGTTTCCATCGTGCGCACCGATGCTTCGCAGGAGCTCGATCCGGCGCAGGATCCCCTTGCGCCCCACTCGATCAGGCATCTGGTGGCCCGATATGGATCGCCCCTTTTCATCATCGATGCGGGCCGTGTGCGCGCTCAATACGAGCGGCTCGCGGCGGCATTGCCCGGGGTGGATCTGCATTACGCGGTCAAGTCGCTGCCGCATGCGTCGGTGGTGGACACGCTGCGCGCAGCCGGGGCCTATTTCGATCTCGCGACCAACGGCGAAGTCGACCTGGTGCGCCGTTTGGGGGTGTTGCCCGAGCGCTGCATTCATACGCACCCGATCAAGCGCGACGGCGATATTCGCACCGCGTTATCGTTCGGCGTGACGCGATTCGTCGTCGACAACCCGGATGAGTTGCGCAAATTCGCCAAGTTCAGAACGCGTGCCTCATTGATGATCCGGGTCGCCTTCCGCAGCGATGCGGTGTGCGACTTTTCGCGTAAATTCGGCTGCGAGCCCAATGCCGTCCCCGATCTGCTGGCGCTCGCCGCGAAGTTGCATGTCAAGGTCGAGGGGCTGTCGTTTCACGCCGGTTCGCAAGCATCCGGGCCCGCCATGCATGTCGAGGCCATCGAGGTGTGCCGCGGCTTGATCGAGCAAGCAGCACGGCGCGGGCACAAGCTCGATACGCTCGATATCGGCGGCGGATTTCCCGTCGACTACCTTGAGCGCGCGATTCCCATCGAGGAATTTTGCGCGCCCATTTGCCGCGCCTTGAGCTTGCTCGAGCCCCCCATGCGCATCATCGCCGAACCGGGACGCTATATTGCGGCGCCTGCGGCGGTGGCGGTGTCCTCCGTGATGGGGTGCGCATTGCGCGACGGGCGCTGGTGGTATTATTTAGACGACGGCGTATACGGGAGCTATAGTGGCCAAATGTACGATCATGCGTCCTATCCGATAGAGTGCTTGGCGCCGGCCGGGCCTACCCTTCCCTCGGTGCTTGCCGGGCCCACCTGCGACGGCATCGACGTCATCAACGAGCGCATGGAGTTGCCGAAGCTCAAGAACGGCGATCTCATCGTCGGGCGCTCGATGGGCGCCTACACCTGGGCATGTGCCTCCGAATTCAACTTCTTCCCTCGCCCCACGGTGTTGACGCTCGATCGCGGCCGGCTCTGGCGAGAGGGGGTCGAGCGATGAGTCCGATCGCGACTTGGAGCCGCCGACGGGTGCTCAAAGCCGGCGCGCTGGTGGCCGGAACGTCCGCGGTCGGAGTGTGGGCGCCCCGGGCCCAGGCTCGGACGCAGGAGTCAACCGCCGTCAAGCGCCTCGCATTGCGCAATTTGCATACTCCGGAGTCGATCGAGCTCGAGTTCTTTCGGGACGACGCCTACATCCCCAGCGCCCTGGCGGCCGCGCAAGTATTTCTGCGCGATTATCGCAACGGCGAGCAGCACCCCATCGACCCGCCGTTGTTCGATTACCTGCACGATGTTGCGCGGAGCCTCGGCGTCGACCCGGTATTCAGCGTGATATCAGGTTATCGGTCGCCGCAGACCAACGCGCTGCTGCGCGAACGCAGCAGCGGCGTGGCGCGCCACAGTCTGCACTTGGAAGGGCGGGCCATCGACGTGCGCCTCGAGGGCGTCGATTGCGCGGATCTTGCCGCCGGAGCGTTGGGCTTGGCCCGCGGCGGAGTCGGGTATTACCGCAGATCCGACTTCGTGCATTTGGATACCGGAGCGCTGCGCACCTGGCGCGGCTGATCGAGGAAGGCGCGGATGCGCGCGACTTCCTCATCGAGCCCGGCGCGATAAGCGGCGTCCCGGGGCGCGCGGCCGCTCACGTAACCGAAATCAGCGACGAGCGAACCGCCGGCGATCGTGAGATTGCCCCAGCCGATAATGCGCTCGTGCCATAGCAGAGGCAGGGCGTAGTAGCCCAATTTGCGCTTCGCGGCGGGCGTATACGCCTCGAATCGATAGCGCCAATCCCAAAATATCTCGAATCGGCGGCGGTCCCACACGACCGGATCGAAGGGTGTGAGCAGACGCACGGCCTCGTCGGGCCGCCAGCGGACCGATGCCGGCGTTTCCGCCGCGGGCCAATACCAATCGATTCCTTGCGCACGCGCGCGAGCCAAACGCTCCTGCGCTCGCTCGAGCGCAGCCGCCCGATGCTTCGCCCATTGGGGCGCACCGCCGCGCAGCTGGCTCAATAGGCGGACAAGGCTGCTCGCCGGCAACGGCGCATAAGTTCGCACGATCACATCGACCAGCGCGTCAATACGAGCCGCCACGGCTGAATCGTCCGGGGGCGGTGCGTCGCTTTTCCGCAGGGCATACACCCGGATTCCGCCGTCGCGGCGCGCGACCCGCAGCAATCCGCGATAGTGCATCTCATCGAGCAGGCGCGTGGTTGCGTTGGAGGAGCCGCCGAACCAATTCGTGACCTTACCGTGCGCAAATTGCGCATCCACGATGCGCGGGTGCGCAGTGCCGCATTTGCCGACGAACTCGAGGAGAACCCGAGCCTTGCACTCGCGTGCCGCGCTCCACGCGGAGCGCGGCACGCGAGGATGCATGAGATTGTGGAGCGCGCGCGGCAGGAACCCGTAATTGACGAAGAAGTCCTCTTCCAGCGGCAAATGCGGGTAGCGGCGCTCGAGGTCGCCGGCGCAGTAGCCCGCTACGCGGTGGCGCAGCGTGAGGTCCTGGGCGCGGGCGGGAGCGCGGATCGGGTCGGCCTGCACGAAGCCGAGCTTGCTGATTGCGCGCCAAAGCGTGGTCGGCTTGAACATCGATCGCGCGATCGCATAGCGGCGCAGATGGCCCAGCGTGATTGGCATGCGCCGATGATAGCGTCGAGGAGCCTAGGGCGCGGCGGTTTGCCCGCGCCGCGCATCCAACGCCTGTTCCAGGCGCTCGTCATGGCCGTAGATGTCATCGAAAAACAGGATATTGCCTGGTTCGGTGGCCATCGCCGTGCCGTACACGACGAAAACGCGGATGTGGTTCTTGAGATTGACGATGAGCGGTTTTTCGCCGTTCATGGCCGCCAAAATCCTCTCGCGGGTCCACTCCGGAGAATCGCGCAATACATACTGCGCGAGCCCCATGGGATCGCTCACCCGTATACAGCCATGGCTGAAATCGCGCCGCGATTCGCCGAACAGCGCTTGCGCCGGCGTGCCGTGCAAATACACGTTGTAGGGATTCGGCAGCATGAATTTCACCAGCCCCAACGAATTATCCGGACCCGGCCTCTGGCGCACGCGCAGCGCCCCCTGGGCGAGCAGTTCGAGGTTCTCGGGGGTGCTAGGCATGACCGCCGCCGAATCGCCGCCGCCGCGCACGATCTCCATTTGATGCCGCTCCAAGTATGCCGGATCACGGCGCACGGCCGGGACGATTTCCTTGCGGGCGATGTCGTAAGGGACCTCCCAATAGGGGTGAAATACCAGATAGGTCATGTCCGCGCTGAACACCGGGGTCTGGGTGGCGTGGAAGGCCTTGCCGACGATGACGTCCATTTGGCGAATACTCGCTTCCGAGTCGCTGGTCGATTCGAAGGCGAACAGACGGAATTGCGGGATGTTGACGATGATGGGCGCGCTGCTGAGCTTCGCGGGCAACCAGCGCCACCGTTCCATGGTCAGCTTGATTTGGCGCACCCTAAGGCGCAAGGGGCGCGTGAGCTGAGCGAACGTCGCCGACCCCAATACGCCGTCCGGCTTCTCGCCATGCCGAGACTGGAAATGCTTCAAGGCATCGACGAGCGCGGGCGTCAGGGATTGCGGCGGCGGCGCAGACGCCGGCCCGGGCGCGGTATCGCCGAGCGCGGAGAGCAATTGCTCGAGTTGTGGGGCGCCGGCGTAGGCGCCGCCGGGTTTCACCGACTTGGCGGGCAGCGGCGGCAGCCGGTTGAGGCCGTCCTCGCTCGCCAGCACTCGATAGCGAGACAGCTGCTTCTTCAAGAGGGCGTAGTGTCTGAATTGCGGTTCGAGCGCATCGAGGGCGGCGGACACGTCGACTGCGGCCGCCACGCGCTCGAGCGTAGCCGGTAGATCCAGGTCGACCCGATTGACCGTGAGGTTGTTTCCGACCGTGGCCGGATCGATTCGGCCATAGTGCAGATCGGAAATAAATCGCAGGCCGGCTTGCGTCAGCGCGGTATCGAATGCGGCCCATTGCGCCGGATCGGACGGCGCGGCGGCGGATGGGGCGCCGGCGGATGGCGTCGCGCCGGTCAAGCTGGCCAACCAATCCGCCAAGCGAATTGCTGAATAATCCTCGGGGTCCAATCCGCGTTCCGGGCATTGCCGCAGTTCCTTCAGCAGCGAAATCGCCTGCGCCGTCGGCTTCCCGCCATCGCTCCACAGCAGCCGGTTGCGCGCCGCCGATTGCGGAGGCACCGATTGCGGCGATGTCGTCGGTGCGTACGCCGATGGTGCCGGTGCCGCGGAGGCAACCGCGGCGATGAGGATGACTAGCGCGGCCGCAATGACTCGCAATTCAGGTGCTCCCTGGTTTCATTTGTTACGATCCGGCGAATGACGACGCACCGTACATGGATCATCCCCTAAATGAAACCCACGCTTCCCCCCGCGACCGCGATACACCGCACGGTGGAGCGCTGCCGCGCGGGCGCTGCCGCGGCCCTGGTGGCCAAATTGCCCTCCGGCTGGGCGGTGATGGGCGATCGGCAGGTATTTCCCGGCTATTGCCTGCTGCTCGCGGATCCGGTGGCGGATCATTTGAATGCGCTCACGTTCGCGCACCGGGCGCAATTTTTCTCCGACATGGCGCTCATCGGCGATGCCGTGCTCGCGATCACGGGAGCAATCCGCGTCAATTATGCGATATTCGGCAACGTCGAGCCGGCGCTGCACGCGCATATCTTTCCGCGCCTGGCGAGCGAGCCCGAGGCCACGCGCACGGCGCAACCGTGGGCGTTCGATTGGAAACTGGCGCCGGCTTACTCGGATGCGCTGCATGGGGAGTTGCGGCGCCGAATCGCGGCGTATCTCGAGGAGGCTTTGGCCAAGCCGAATGCGCTCTTTCCTTGAGGTGCGCGTCGGTTAGAATGCGCGCCTTCACCGTCCCGAGCCAATCCTATGAGTGAGTTTTCCGAATTGCCGGCGCTGCGTTTGAAGCGCAATGAAGACCGTCGGCTGCAGGCCGGGCATCTGTGGGTGTTCAGCAACGAAGTGGACGCGCAGCAAACGCCTCTGCCCAAGTTCACGCCCGGCGAATTGGTGCGCGTGCTGGCCCACAACGACCGCGCCCTTGGATTGGCGTACGTCAATCCGCGGTCGCTGATCTGCGCGCGGCTGCTCGGCACCTGGAAACTGCCCGATGCGGCCTGGTTCGCGGCGCGCATACGGATCGCTCTCGCGTTGCGCGAACGCCTGTACGCCGAGCCGTACTACCGCGTGGTCTATGGCGAATCCGACGGACTGCCGGGCTTGGTGATCGACCGCTATGGCGCGCAATGCGTGGTGCAAATCGGCACGGCCGGTATGGAACGGCTCAAGGCGCAGATTCAAGAGGCGGTCCTGCAAGTGCTCGAGTGTGAAACGCTGTTGTTCAAGAATGACGGCTCGGCGCGGGAGCTGGAGGGTTTGCCGGCCTATGTCGAGGCGGGCAGGGGCGGCATCGACGAATATGGGTCGGTGGTCGAGCAGGGCTTGAGATTCGTGCTGCCGCTCGCCGCCGGACAGAAAACCGGTTGGTTTTTCGATCAATCGGCCAATCGGCGGGCGTTGACGAAATACGTGCGCGCGGGCGCGCGGGTGCTCGATGTGTTCAGCTACGTGGGCGCCTGGGGACTAAGCGCCGCGCGAGACGGCGCGGCGGAAGTGATCTGCGTCGACAGCTCGGCGCTTGCGCTCGAACTGGCCACAAAGAACGCCGAGCGCAACACGCTCAAAGTAACCATCCGCAAAGGCGACGCTTTCGAGATTCTGGAAGCCTTGGCCGGCGAAAACGCCCGATTCGATATCGTGATCGTCGATCCGCCCGCGTTCGCCAAACGCAAAAAGGACTTGCCGAAGGCTTTGGCGGCGTATAGGCGCCTGAATCAGCTCGCCATGCAGCTGCTGGCCGCCGACGGGATCCTGGTGTCGTGTTCGTGCTCCTATCACGTGAGCGCGGAGGACCTGCAGGACGCGATCGCCAAGGCGGCACGCGGGGCCGACAAGCATGTGCAGCTGCTGGAAATGGGCGGGCAGGCGCCGGATCATCCGGTGCATCCGGCGATTCCGGAAACCCGTTATCTCAAAACCTATTTCTGTCGCGTGCACGACAGTTTAAAGTAGCGCGCATGCTGACCTATCCCCATATCGATCCCATCGCCATCTCGATCGGGCCGCTCTTCGGTATCGGCCCGTTGCGCGTCCATTGGTACGGCATCATGTACCTGATCGGATTCACGGCGGCTTGGTGGCTCGCGCGATACCGCGCGCGGCGGCCGGGATCGACTTGGACGCCGCTCGATGTCGACGACCTGATTTTCTATTGCGCCGTCGGCGTAATCGCCGGCGGTCGGGCGGGATGGTGCCTGTTTTACGGCCATGACGTCATCGCCGAGAATTGGCTGAACGCCTTCCACATCTGGGACGGCGGCATGTCGTTTCACGGCGGCATGCTCGGCGTGCTGGTGGCGACGATTTTCTTTGCGCGCGCGAAGTCCAAGCATGTCGGCGATGTGCTGGATTTCACGGCGCCCCTTCCGGGGATCGGCTTGATGTGCGGTCGCCTCGGCAATTTCATCAACGGCGAGCTTTGGGGCAAGCCCACGGACCTGCCGTGGGCGTTCGGCGTAGCGAATGCCGAGGGAACATTGATTGCGAGGCACCCGTCGCAGCTTTATGAGGCGGCCCTCGAGGGTCTGGTGCTGTTCCTGGTGATATGGTGGTTCACTTCCAGGCCGCGGCCGCGGTTGGCGCCCTTGGGGCTGTTCCTGGTGGTGTACGGATGCGCGCGCTTTACGGTCGAGTGGGTCAGGCTGCCCGATGCCAATATCGGCTACCTGGCGGGCGATTGGCTGACCATGGGCATGCTGCTGACCATACCCATGATTCTGGGCGGCGTCGCGATGATGATTTATGCCTATCGATCGCACCAGCCGAGCGGCAATTTGAGCGCCGCCAAGGCTTAAGGCAGGCTCCCAGGGTGCGGCAATATCTCGATTTCCTGCGCCACATCCGCGAGTCCGGTGCGCGCAAAGAAGACCGCACCGGCACCGGCACCTTGAGCGTATTCGGCTACCAGATGCGCTTCGATCTCGATGCTGGTTTCCCGCTGGTAACCACCAAGCAGCTGCACCTGCGCTCCATCATCTACGAACTGCTGTGGTTTCTGCAGGGCGACACCAACGTCAAGTTCCTGCGCGACCACAACGTGACGATCTGGGACGAATGGGCGGACGAGCGCGGCGATTTGGGCCCGGTGTACGGCAAACAGTGGCGAAGCTGGCCGACCGCCGACGGGCGCACCGTGGATCAGCTCGCCGATGTGGTCGATCAGATCAGAAAAAATCCCAATTCCAGGCGCCTGCTCGTGAGTGCATGGAACGTCGGCGAACTGGACAAGATGGCCTTGCTGCCGTGCCACGCGCTGTTCCAATTCTATGTGGCCGGCGGGCGGCTGTCGTGTCAGCTCTACCAGCGCAGCGCCGATGCGCTGCTCGGCGTACCGTTCAACATCGCATCCTACGCGCTGCTCACCCACATGGTGGCGCAGCAATGCGACCTCAAAGTCGGTGAGTTCATATGGACGGGCGGCGATTGCCACCTGTACCTGAATCATCTGAATCAGGCCGAGCTGCAGCTGTCGCGAACTCCGTATCCGTTGCCGCGGCTCGAGATTCGCCGCCGGCCGGCGAACTTGTTCAGCTACTCGTTCGAGGATTTCGACATACAGAATTACCGGCATCACGCCGCGATCAAGGCGCCGATCGCCGTCTGAGGGTTCATGAAGAAGAAGCTGGTGCACAAGCGCCCGATGATCGAGGTTCGCCATTCCCCCATTCACGGTTATGGGGTTTTCGCGCTGCGCCGGATTCGCAAGGGTACGACCGTCGTCGAGTATCTCGGCGCGCGGATCAGCCACGAGGAAGCCGACGGGCGCTATGCCGAGAAGGGATCGCAAGACAACCACACCTTTTTGTTCACGGTCGATGCGAAGACCGTCATCGATGCCGGGGTCAACGGCAATGAAGCGCGCTACATCAACCACGCCTGCGATCCGAATTGCCAAAGCGTGCGCGAGGCGCGGCGGATTTTCGTCGAATCCATCCGGACGATTCAGCCCGGCGAAGAATTGGCTTATGACTATCAAATTCAACGCGATCCCGAAGATGCGCCCGATGTCGACGTGGTGTTCGCCTGCCGCTGCGGCGGACACAACTGCCGGGGCAGCATGCTGGAAGCGCCGCCGAAACGCGCCGCCCGGGGGCGCGCCAAATCCAAAAAGGCGGGCCGCCGCAAAGCTCGGCGCCACGCGCCGCGATGAGTGATATCGATCTTCGCACCCGCGATTTCGTGGTCCGCGATGAGTTCCTCACGCCGCAGCAGGTTCGCGCGCTCATCGATTGCGCCGAGATGCGCCGCGAACGAGGCGGCTTCGTCGCGGCCCGCATCGGCGCCGGCCGGTCGCTCGAGCGCCGCGAGGAGATTCGCGGCGATTCGATCTGCTGGCTGAGCGAGCCGCTATACGCGCCGGAGCGCGAGCTCTTTCGATCGCTCGAGGAGTTGCGCCTGCAATTGAACCGCAGCGGCTTTCTGGGGCTGTTCGAGTCGGAGTGGCATTACGCGCGCTACCCGCCGGGAGCGGGTTACGCTCGTCACATCGATCAGCCGCAAGGTCGCGAACAGCGCCGGGTGTCATTGGTGCTCTACCTCAACGAGCAGTGGCAATCCTGCGACGGCGGCTTGCTCAGGATATTTGCCGACGACGGGGGGTACAGCGATATCGAACCCCTGGGCGGGCGAGTGGTGGCGTTTTTGACCGAGCGGCGCGAGCATGCGGTGCTGCCCACGCGGCGCGACCGATTGAGCCTCACCGGCTGGTTT
>Ga0209048_10007490_pt1 | contig 10084 bp, 4 predicted proteins | sample FrelakmetCRP12CR_FD_187146 | JGI IMG/M metagenome (GOLD analysis project Ga0209048, IMG submission 187146) | Freshwater lake sediment microbial communities from the University of Notre Dame, USA, for methane emissions studies - CRP12 CR (SPAdes)... | ecosystem: Environmental > Aquatic >... | reverse complement strand
GAGCCGATGCCGCGGCCTTCCCAGAGCAGCGGCGCCCACGCCACCGAACAGTTTCCGTGCAGCGCGACCATGCCGCTCACGGCGGCCGGGGCATCGGGCATCGCAGCCGCGTCGGGCACGTGCACAGTGTGGCGCGCGCGGATGACCCGCTCTGTCATCGTGTGCTCGAGCGGCTTGGGGAAGGTGCGCGCGATGGCGCCGAGCGCAGACCCGCGCCAGGCTGCCGCATGCACCTGGCCGTCGTCCTTGAGCAGGAAGATGCCGAGCTGCTCGGTGGCGAACAGACGCTGGCCGCTTTCGAGGATCTTCTCGAACACCGGCGCGGCGTCGGCCACCGAGCTGCTGATCACCTGCAACACTTCGGCGGTGGCGGTCTGTTGCTCCAGCGCCTCCTTCGTCTCCTTGAAGAGGCGCACGTTCTCGATGGCGATGACGGCTTGGTCGCGGAACGACTCGGCCAGCGCGATTTCCTTGGCACTGAAAGCGCTCGCCGTGGAGCGCGTGAATAGCAGCACGCCAAGGCACTCGCCTTCGCGCAGCAGCGGCAACATCAGCGACGACTTGACCCGGAACATCTCGGAGGCGCGCCGATCCTGCTCGGAGAGTTCGACGGCCGACCAGTCGGGGATGTGCAACATCGTCTTGTCCACGATCACGCGCGACGGAAAATTGGCGCTGCGATCGATGGGCATGCCGGTGGGCAATGGACCGGTCGGGCGTCCGTGAGGCGTCGCGACGGCGACGGTGGAATAGGTGCCCCCCTCGCACCGCAGCACCCCGGTGAAATCGCAGGAGAGCAGGCGAACCGCGGTGTTCACGATTGCATCGAATACCGGCTGTACATCCGTCGGCGAGCCGCTGATTACGCGCAGGATATCGGCGGTGGCTGTCTGCTGGCTCAGCGCCTCCTGCGTCTCGTTGAACAGCCGCGCGTTGTGCAGCGCCACGGTCGCCTGCCGCGACAGGCCGACGAGGAACTCGAGCTCCTGTTGGTCGAACGGCTGCCCGCCGGTGCGCCACACGGCCATCGCGCCTTCGACCGCACCGTCGGCGAGCAGCGGCACCACCATCAGGCGCTCGTCCTGCTGGCGCTGCGTGCCGGGAATCTGCACGGCGCGCGGGTCGGCCTGCGTATCGTTGATGAGCTCGGCCTGGCCGCTTTGAACCAGGCTGCCGATGATGCCGACGCCGCCTTCGACCACGGTGGCCCTTATCGCGTCGGCCGTCTCGCCGACGGCGACGATCGCGCGGTAGGTCGAGGTGCCCAGGTCGGGAAGAAAGATCGCGCTGTTGCCGGCCTGCAGGAGATCCTTCGCATGCCGGGCAATGCGGTCCATCACCGTGGGCAGGTCCAGCGACGACGACAGGTCGCGCCCGACGTCGGCCAAGGCTGTGGTCTCGCGTGCGCGGCGCTGCGTTTCCTCGAGCAGGCGCGCGTTCTCCAGCGCGACGCCCATCGACGCCGCCACCGTGCTCAACAGGTTGACTTCCGCGTCGCTGTACGCGTCCTCGCGCTCGAAGCTCTCGAGCACGAGCGACGCGAGCAGCCGATCGCCGGCGAAGATCGGCACGAAGATGCACGACAGGCTGGTGTCGGTTCCCGGCGTCGTCGTGATGCCCATTGCCGCGGTTTCGGCCTGATTCCTCAGGACGACCGGCGCGCCCTGCAGCAACGCCTTGGCGAGCTTCGACTCGGCCTTGTACTTCGTGGGCGGCAGCGAGAGCCGTTGGCCGTGCTCGTAGACATACAGGTGATGGATGCGGTCGGTCTTCTCGTCGCGCCAGTGGATGGCGATGTCGCCCGTCCTGAACAGCTCGCGCAGCTTGTCGCCCACCAGGTCGACGATGGACTGGAAGTTGAGCTCCGCCGCCATGCCCTGCTGGATGCTGTTGATGACCGCGAGCTCCGACGAGCGCTGCTCGGTTTCCTTGAGCAGGCGCTGCGTCTCGTCGAAGAGGCGGGCGTTCTCCAGCGCGACGCCCATGCTCGCGGCCACGGTCGTCAGCAGGCGCACTTCGGACTCGCCGAAGGCGTTCTCCCGCTCGTAGTTCTCCAGCACGATCGTGCCCAGGACGCGATTGCTGCCGACGATCGGGACGCCGACGACCGAATGGCTCTGGTCGGTGCCGGGGTACGTCGTCGCCCCTTGCGCCGCCTGCTCGGCGCGGTTGTTTGCGACCGCTATCCAGCGCGTCTTGAGAATCCTCTCCGTGGGCCCGCCGGGCTTCAGCTCGGTTGGCGCGTGGCTGTATCGCACGCCGTGCTCGTACTGGTAGAGGTAGTGGATCAGGTTGGTCTTCTCGTCCCACCAGCGTATGCCGATATCCCCCGTGTTGAAGACCTCGCGCAGCTTGTCGCCGACCAGGTCGACGATCCCCTGGAAATCGAGCGCGGCAGCCATGCCCTCCTGAATGCTGTTGATGATGGCGAGCTCGTTTGCGCGCTGCTCGATGAGCGCGTTCGACGCGCGCAGCTCCTCCGTGCGCTGCGCCACCTTCTGCTCGAGGCCCTGTGCCCATTGCGCGTTGTCGAGCGCCACGGCGGCCTGGCTCGCAAGCATGCCGAGGAGGTCACGATCGGCCTCGCGCAGACGACCGTACGCGCCATCCAGATCGGCGTACAGGTAGCCCAGAAGCTCCCGCTGCGCGATCAGCGGCGCGATGACGCGCGAGTGTTGCTCGAGCTGGGGCGCTGCCTCCGGAAGGTATGCGAGGCTCACCGCGCGCGCCCGGCGCACTTCGAGCAATGCCGGCGCGATTTCAGCCAGCAGCGCCTGCGCATTCTCCCCTTGCGGCACGAGCGCGCCGGCCAGCTGCAATCCTTCCGGCGTCTCCAGCACCAGCAGCACCCGTTCGGCGCCGGAGAGCTCCGTCGCTTCGTCGATCAGGAATTCGTGCAATTCGGCGGCGCTGCGCAACTCATTGAGGCGCAGCCCCGTGTCGACGAGACGCTCGAAAGGTTCGCGCAGGCTGGTTTCGCCGACGAGGTGCGCGGTCCGGCGCGCCGGGACGAGCTTGCGCCTGGCCGCATCCGCAAGCCAGGCGCCGATGATCTCGCGGTTCCACTCGATCTTGTTGAGGTAGTTGCGGCGCAGGCCCTCGTCGCTCAGTCCGGCAATCCCCTTGCACATGAACCGGTACGCCGCCTCGAGCGCCTTTCGCGCGTCGGAATTCCTGCCGTTGGCCTTAAGCGCCCGGCTATGCTCCCACCAGACCATGGCTGGAATCATGCCCTGTATCGGGGCGAGCCCATGCCCGCGGTGGATCTCGGTGGCGCGACGCGTCGACGCCAGCGCACCTTTCGCGTCGCCCATGGCCAGGCGGACGCGCGCGAGCTCCGCCAGCGTGTTGCATTCGAGCGCATCCTGATCCGCGTTGCGCAATACCTTCGCTGCGCGCTGGTAGTGTTCGAGCGCCGCGGGCGCGTCGTTCTCGCGGAACGCAAGCCGTCCGCGCAAAACGGGCTCCCAGCCGTGGAAACGGCGGTCCTTGCGCGCGTTCGACGTCGCCGACGCTTCGGCGAGGTAGGCGCGCGCCGCATCCAGATGCCCCATCGCTAGCTCCACGAAGGACAATATCCAGCCGTAGTTGTCCCGATTTCCCTGCGCGCCCGCGCGACCGTAGATGTCGCGGGCCTTGAGCATTGTGCGGCGCGCGCGGCGATGCAGCCCGAGGTTGCTGTAGGCAATGCCCAGGTTGTGGATGATGACGCCCTGACGCTCGAGATAGCCTGCCGCCTCGAACGCGGCGAGCGACTGATTCAGGAGCTTCAGGCGGCTGCCGATGTCGGCCTCGTTGAACGTGAGCATGTTGAGCGCGTTGCCGACGTTGTAGAGATCGCCGCAGCGCCGGCCCAATGCCAGCGCCTCGCTGGCTGTCTTGTCGGCAGCGGCCGCGTGCCCCTGGTTGCTGAGCGCCGCCGTCAGCGCCCACAGCGCGCGCCCTTGATTGGCCGGCTGGCCAAGAGCGGCGAAGAGCTCGGCGGCCTGCGTGGCGTTCTGCACCGCCTGCTCGCTGGCGTTGACGCGGAATTGCGCTTCGCCCAGACGATAGAGGCTCATCGCCTCGAGCGCCACCCGCCTGCTCGCGCGCGCGGCCTTCAGAGCGGACGTTGCCGTACGTACCGCGAGCGGCCCATCGCCCGTCCGCATTTGCACGAGTGCCTTCCGGTTCAGCGCCTGCGCCTTGAACGCGGGGCTCTTTTCCGAAGTGGCCAGCTCGAGCATCGCCGCCGCGTCGGCGCCCGCGCGGTCAAGGTCCCCAAGCGCAACGAAGCTCTCGGCGCGCAGATCGAGCAGGTCGAGCGTCAGCGCGACATTCGAGCCGGCGGCGGCGAGCGCAGTCGTGGCGTGCTCGATCGCCCGCGCATGCTGCCCGGCCCAGGCCAGATCGCCGACGCTCGTGATGGTCGGGGCCGGAGCGACCGGCGCTGCGGCGTTCGCGAGGTCCTTCTGCTTCCTCTGTGCACGCGCCATGAAAGGCAACCTCTCACTCGAACGCAATCGTGTTTGCCGGATTGCGAAGCGTGGGGCACCGCCCACGACCCTCCGCCCGACCTTCGAGCTGCGAAGGTTAGCAGCAGCAGCCCAACCGGGCTACGGGCGGCCGCTACTCCACCGTGACCGATTTCGCGAGATTGCGGGGCTTGTCCACATCGGTGCCGCGAAGCACCGCCGCGTGATACGCGAGGAGCTGCAGCGGGATCGTGTGGACGACCGGCGACAGGTGGCCCGCGTGCTGCGGCAGCCGGATCACGTGGATGCCTTCGCTCGCGCCGATGTGGCTGTCGAGGTCGGCAACGACGTAGAGCTCGCCGCCACGCGCGCGCACTTCCTGGAGGTTCGACTTGAGCTTCTCCAGGAGCGCGTCGTTGGGCGCGATCGCGACCACGGGCATGTCGGCGTCGACGAGCGCGAGCGGCCCGTGCTTCAGCTCGCCGGCCGGATAGGCCTCGGCGTGGATGTAGGAGATTTCCTTGAGCTTCAGCGCACCCTCGAGCGCGATCGGGTAGTGCGGGCCGCGGCCGAGGAACAGCGCGTGCTGCTTCTTCGCGAACAGGCCCGCCCACGCGATCAGCTGCGGCTCCAGCGCGAGCGCCGCCTGCAGTGCGGCCGGCAGGTGCCGCAGGCCGCGCAGCCAGTGCGCCTCTTCCTCGACGGTCAGCCGGTTGCGCAGCTTGGCGAGCGTCAGCGCGAGCAGGAAATGCGCGACCAGCTGGGTCGTGAACGCCTTCGTCGACGCGACGCCGATCTCGGCGCCGGCGCGCGTCAGGTACGTGAGCCCCGTCTGCCGCACCATCGAGCTCGTCCCGACGTTGCAGATCGCGAGCGAGTGTGCGTGGCCCAGCGACTGCGCGTGCTTCAGCGCGGCGAGTGTGTCCGCGGTCTCGCCGGACTGCGACACGACGACGACCAGCGCATTCGGGTTCGGCACGCTGTCGCGATAGCGGTATTCGCTCGCGATCTCGACCTGGCAGGGAATGCGCGCGAGCGATTCGATCCAGTGCTTCGCGACGAGCCCCGAGTAGTAGCTCGTGCCGCAGGCGAGCACCAGCACGCTGTCCACGTGCGCGAGGAGGTGCGCCGCGTCCTTCCCGAAGAGGCTGGCGTCGATGCCCTCGACTCCCTCGAGCGTGTCCGCGACGGCTCGCGGCTGCTCGAAGATCTCCTTCTGCATGAAGTGGCGGTACGGACCGAGCTCGACGGCGGCGCCCGAGGCCTCGATCGTGACGACAGCGCGCTCGGCACGCTCGCCGCGCGCGTCGTAGATCGCGTAGGACTCGCGGCGCACGTCGGCGACGTCGCCTTCCTCGAGATACACGATGCGGTGCGTGACCGACAGCAGCGCCGCGGCATCCGAGGCGAGGAAGTGGTCGTCCTCGCCGATGCCGACGACCATCGGGCTGCCCTTGCGCGCGCCGACGACGCGGCCGGGCTCGCGCGCCGAGATCGCGGCAATCGCGTAGGCGCCCTCGAATTCGGCGACGGCGAGCTGGACGGCGCGCAGCAGGTCGCCCCTGGCGGCACCGTGCCAGTGGTAGTGCACGAGGTGGGGGATGACCTCGGAGTCCGTCTGCGTCGCGAACGCGTAGCCCTGCGCGACCAGGCGCGCGCGCAGCGCCTCGAAGTTCTCGATGATGCCGTTGTGGACGATCGCGATCTCGCCGCCCGACAGGTGCGGGTGGGCGTTGACCGGCGTCGGCGCGCCGTGCGTGGCCCAGCGCGTGTGCGAGATGCCGGTGTGCCCGGCGAGCCGCGTCGACTCGGCCTGCGCGGCGAGGTCGGCGACGCGCGCGGTGCTCACCAGACGCTCGAGCCGCCCGGTGCCCTCGCCGCCGATGATCGCGAGGCCGGTCGAATCGTACCCGCGGTACTCGAGCCGGCGCACGCCGTCGATCAGCACGGGAACCACGTTGCGCGGCGAGACCGCGCCGACGATACCGCACATGGCGTCAGCCTTTGTCGGGTTTCGGTTTCTTCACGGGGCGCTGCCAGCCCGGCACGCTCACCTGGCGCGCGCGGGCGACCGTCAGCGTGTCGGCGGGAGCCTCGGCGGCGATCGTGCTGCCCCCGCCGATCGTGGCGCCGTGCCCCACCCTGACCGGCGCGACGAGGACGCAATTCGAGCCGATGGAAGCGCCGTCCTCGATGACGGTCGGATGCTTGTTCGCGCCGTCGTAGTTCGCGGTGATGGACCCCGCACCGAAGTTGACGCCGGCGCCCATCGTCGTGTCTCCGATGTAGGCGAGGTGATTCGCTTTCGACCCGCGCCCGATCGAGCTCGCCTTCACCTCGACGAAATTGCCGATGTGCACGTCGTCGGCGAGGCTCGCCCCCGGCCGCAGCCGCGCGTAGGGGCCCACGCGGCAGTTCGCGCCGATCGTGGCGCCCTCCAGATGCGAGAACGGCAGGACCTGCGAGCCCGCCGCGACGCTGACGTCCTTCAGCACGCAGTGCGCGCCGATAACGACGCCCGCGCCGAGGCGCACCGTTCCCTCGAAGACGCAGCCCACGTCGATGGCGACGTCCGCGCCGCATTCGAGCGTGCCGCGAATGTCGATCCGATCGGGGTCGGCGAGCGTCACTCCTGCGTCGAGCAGCGCATCGGCCTGCGCGCGCTGGTAGAGGCGCTCCAACTGCGCGAGCTCGCGCATCGTGTTCACGCCCAGCGTCTCGATGACGCTCGTGGCACGTGTCGCGACGACGGGCACGCCTTCCTTCACCGCCAGCGCGATCGCGTCCGTCAGGTAGTACTCGCCGCTCGCATTGCGGTTGTCGATCGCGGCGAGCCAGCGGGCGAAGTACGCGGTCGGCGCCGCCATCACGCCGGTATTGATCTCGCGGATCTCGCGCTGCTCCGGCGTGGCGTCCTTGTGCTCCACAATCGCGCGGACTCCGCCGTCGGGTCCTCGCACGATCCGGCCGTAGCCGGCCGGGTCGTCGAGCTCGATCGTGAGGAGCGACAGCGCGCCTTCACGCGCGTGGCGCACGACGGATTCCAGCGTTCCGGCGCGCGCCAGCGGATCGGCGCCGAAGAGCACGAGCGTCACCCCATCGGAGGCGAGCTGCGGCAAGGCTTGCGCGAGCGCGTGGCCGGTGCCCTGGGGCGGATCCTGCAGCGCCCAGCGGAGTTCGGGGTCGGGAAAGCGCTGCCGGACAGCGTCGCCGCCGTGGCCGTAGACGACGCAGATGCGCTGCGGCGCCAGCTTGCGCGCGGTCTCGACGACATGTGCCAGGAGTGGCCGGCCACCGAGCGGGTGCAGGACCTTCGGCGTGCCGGAACGCATCCGCTTGCCTTCGCCGGCGGCGAGGATCGCGATGCTCAGGGGAGAAGGCCGGGCGGTCGCCATATGCTGGCAGGATTCTACGCGATTCTCCCACCCTGCCGCAGGGGCGCCGCATCGATGCGAAGCGGGCCTGTTAGTGCTAGAGTCCGGGGCGTTGCCGCCGTCCGGAGCCGCTGCCCCGGACCCCGCGTGCTCCATCCTCAGGAGGCTCCATGACCACCCTGCGCCGTCTTCTCGGCCCCCTCGTCGCCGTCGTTCTCGCGCTCGCCGCGTTCGCGCCGCCCGCGCTCGCCGCCGATGCGTGCAAGAACCGCGGCGAGCTCGACACGATGTACTGCGACGCCAACAACGACATGGTCGCCGACGCGCCCACCGACCCGAAGAAGTGGAAGAACCCGTCGACGATCGTCTTCACGTACACGCCCGTCGAGGATCCGGCGGTCTACGAAAACGTCTTCAAGCCGTTCACGACACACCTGGCGAAGTGCCTCGACAAGAAGGTCGTGTTCTACCAGGTGCAGTCGAACGCCGCCGAGATCGAGGCGATGCGCTCCGGCCGCCTGCACGTCGGCGGATTCTCGACCGGGCCGACCGCGTTCGCGGTCAATCTCGCCGGCGCGGTGCCGTTCGCGGTCAAGGGGACCGCAAAGGAATTCCAGGGGTACAACCTGATCGTCATCGTCAAGGCGAATTCGCCCTACCAGAAGCTCGCCGACCTCAAGGGCAAGAAGTTCGCGCACACGTCGCCGTCGTCGAACTCGGGCCACCTCGCGCCGATGGCGCTCTTCCCGGCGCAGGGCCTCGCGCCGGACAAGGACTACAAGATCATCTTCTCGGGCAAGCACGACCAGTCGGTGATGGGGGTGAACAGCGGCGACTACGACGCGGCCGCGGTGGCGTCGGACGTCTTCCACCGGATGGCCGAGCGCGGGCAGGTGAAGGAAGCGGACTTCCGCGTGATCTACCGCAGCCAGAAATTCCCGACGTCCTCGTTCGCGTACGCGCACGACCTCGATCCCAAGCTCGTCGACAGGATGCTCGGCTGCTTCTACGACTACCGGTTCCCCGCCGAGATGCAGAAGGCCTTCGACGGCGCCGACCGCTTCTTCCCCATCAACTACAAGACGACGTGGGAAGTGGTGCGCGCGGTCGCGACGGGCTCCGGCCAGGCGTTCGACAAGACCACCTACGAGAAGGAATCGGCGCGCGAGGCCGCCGAAGCCGCGAAAAAGAAGTAGGCGGCCGAGTCACGATGCGGGGCGCCAGGCGCCCCGCTTTTCGTTGCCTCCCATGCTCACGCTGCGCAAGCTCTGCAAGTCCTACGTCGCGGGAACGCCGGTCCTGCGGGACGTCAGCCTCGAGATCGCCGCCGACGGGATCACTGCGATCATCGGTGCGTCGGGTACCGGCAAGTCGACGCTGATCCGCTGCATCAACCGGCTGGTCGAGCCCACGTCCGGTGAAATGCTGTTCGAAGGGTCCGATCTCGCGAAGCTCGCCGGCGCCGAGCTGCGGCGCGCGCGCCGGCATATCGGCATGGTGTTCCAGGAGTACAACCTCGTCGAGCGGCTGACCGTGATGGAGAACCTGCTGTCGGGGCGGCTTGGCTACGTGTCGGCATGGCGCGCCTGGCGCCGCAGGTTTCCGCCGGAGGACATCCGCCGCGCCTACGAGCTCCTCGACGTCGTCGGGCTCGCCGGGTTCGCGCAGCAGCGCGCCGATGCGCTGTCGGGCGGCCAGCGGCAGCGTGTGGGCATCGCGCGCGCCGTCATGCAGGAGCCCACGCTCCTGCTCGCCGACGAGCCGACGTCCTCGCTCGACCCGAAGACGTCGGTCGAGATCATGGAGCTTCTCGCCGAGATCGCGCGCTCGCGCGGCATACCGGTGCTCGTCAACATGCACGACGTCGAGCTGGCACGGCGGTTCGCCGACCGCATCATCGGCATGAAGGACGGGGGCATCGTGTTCGACGGCCCCCCGACCGAGCTCACCGACGCCATGCTGACCACGATCTACGGCGGCCAGGGCTGGCTGCAGTAATGAGCGCGCCGGGCCGTCCCAAGCGCGAAATACTCCCCCTCGGGGGGAAGGCGCGCAGCGCCAAGGGGGCTCGATGAGCGCTCCGATGCAGCGCTCTGGGAGGGGACCATGAGCGAACCCGCCGCAGCGCTTCCGGCGGATCCCTTCCGGACGAGCGCGTGGCCGCGAGTCGCGGCCGTCGTCCTGGTCCTGTACGTCATCTACGCGTGCGCACAGCTCGAGGTGTCGTGGGAGCGCGTGGAGACCGGCCTCGAAAAC
>Ga0209048_10007488_pt1 | contig 10085 bp, 9 predicted proteins | sample FrelakmetCRP12CR_FD_187146 | JGI IMG/M metagenome (GOLD analysis project Ga0209048, IMG submission 187146) | Freshwater lake sediment microbial communities from the University of Notre Dame, USA, for methane emissions studies - CRP12 CR (SPAdes)... | ecosystem: Environmental > Aquatic >... | reverse complement strand
GTTCATCGTCGTCGTCATCGACGAGCTCGCCGACCTGATGATGGTCACCGGCAAGAAGATCGAGGAGCTGATCGCGCGCATCGCGCAGAAGGCGCGGGCGTCCGGCATCCACCTGATCCTCGCGACGCAGCGGCCCTCCGTCGACGTGATCACCGGCCTCATCAAGGCCAACATCCCGTCGCGGATCGCGTTCCAGGTGGCGAGCAAGGTCGACTCGCGCACGATCCTCGACCACATGGGCGCCGAAACGCTGCTGGGGCAGGGCGACATGCTGTACCAGCCGCCGGGCGTCGGCTATCCGCATCGCGTGCACGGCGCGTTCGTGTCGGATGTCGAGGTGCACCGGGTCGTCCTGCACCTGAAGGCGCAGGGCGGGCCGCAGTACCTCGACGGCATTCTCGAAGGGACCGCCGGCGGCGACGGCGAAGAGGGCGTGAGCGTCGAGGGCGCGGATGCCGAGTCCGATCCGATGTACGATCAGGCGGTCGCCCTGGTGCTGCAGACGCGCCGGCCGTCGATCTCGCTGGTCCAGCGCCACCTGCGCATCGGCTACAACCGTGCGGCGCGGCTCATCGAGCAGATGGAGCGTGCGGGCCTCGTGTCGCCGATGCAGACGAACGGCAATCGCGACGTGCTCGTGCCGGCGGGGAAGGGCGACGGCCCGTGAGGGTGCGGGCGGCCGCGCTGCTCGCGGCGCTCGCGCTCGCCGGCGCGGACACCGCGCTGGCGGACGGGCTCGCGCAGCTGAAGGTGTTCCACGCCGCGACGAAGAGCGGCAAGGTTGCGTTCAGGCAGGCGGTCGTCGGCAAGGGGCAGCAGGGCGCGCGTGAGTCGACGGGGACGTTCTCGTTCCAGCGCCCCGGAAAGTTCCGCTGGGTCTACCTGACGCCGTACGAGCAGCTGATCGTCGGCGATGGCGAGCGGCTCTGGGTCTACGACCGCGATCTCAACCAGGTGATCGTGCGCCGGCTCGACAAGGCGCTAGGCGCAACGCCGGCCGCGCTCCTTGCCGGCGACAGCACCCTCGAGCGCGAATTCGACCTCACCGAATCCGGAAGTGCCGACGGCCTCGACTACGTCGACGCGAAGCCGCGCTCGTCCGACGCCGGTTTCGAGCGCGTGCGCATCGGTCTCGCCGACAACCTCCCGCGCACGATGGAGCTGCGGGACACGTTCGGCAACGTCACGCGCCTGACGTTCAGCGGCTTCGAGCGCAACACGGCGCAGGACGCCGGCCAGTTCCGCTTCGTGCCGCCCCCTGGCGCCGACATCGTCGGCGAGGTGCGCTAGCGCGATCGAGCCGCAGGCTCACCCACCGGTGCGCCGGGCCCGGACGCGCGGGTGGTCGAGCACCTCCCGGTTGACGACGAACTCCGGCGTGCGCCCGGCGAGCGCGTCGACGATGCTCGCGAGGCCGGTCGCCGCCATGTTGTGGAAGCACTCGTCGGTCCAGCACAGCGAGTGCGGCGTCACGATGACGTTTTCCATCGCCAGCAGCGGGTTGTCGGGGGCGACGGGCTCGGTTTCGAACACGTCGAGCGCCGCCCCGGCGATGCGGCCGGCGCGCAGCGCGTCGATCAGCGCGGCCTCGTCGACGATCGGCCCGCGCGCGACGTTGACGAAATGCGCGGTCGGCCGCATCCGCGCGAACTGCGCCGCACCGATCAGATGCCGCGTCTCGTCGTTCAACAGGCAGCAGACGACGGCGAAGTCCGCCTCGCGCAGCAGCGTGTCGAGGTCGACCTTGCGCGCCACGAGGTAGCCCAACTCGATCGCGTTGACGTACGGATCGGCGGCGAGGAGCTTCAGGTCGAACACGCGCGCCATCCGCAGGAGCTCCTTGCCGATGCGGCCCGCGCCGACGACGCCGAGCGTGCGCCCGGTGAGGCCGATGCCCATGTTGTCCATGCGCTCGTGCCAGCGGCCGGTGCGGGTCAGCCGGTCCTTGAGGAACAGGCGGCCGGCGAGCGCCAGCACGAACGACAGCGCGATCGTCGCCACCGGGCGCGGCATCGAGCTCGGCGTGTGCGTGACGATGACCCCGGCGCGCGTCATTGCCGCGACGTCGACCGAGTCGTAGCCGACGCCGTGGCGCGCGACGACGCGCAGCCGGCAGTCGGCGCGCGCCACCGCGGCGGCGGGGACGCGCGGAAGATTGACGTAGATCGCGTCGTAGCGCGCCGCGTGGTCGGCGGTGATGGCGGGAACGATCTCGGGCAGGTACTCCCATGCGATGCCCGGCGCGCGATCGAGAATGCCGAGCGCGGTCGCGCCGAAGGCGGGGTCTCCCCGCGAATCCAGGATGTCGCGCGTGAGGCCGACGCGAAGATCTTCGGCCACGATCAGAGGAACCTCTGCGCGGCCGCGTCACGCAGGATGCCGAGCCCTTCGCCCAGCGCGCGCTGCAGCATCAGCGAATCGACGCCGTAGGCCATAAGGCGGAAGCCCTTGCGCGAGTAGTCGCGCGCCCAGTCCTCGTCGGTGGCGAGAAACGCGGCCGTCTTTGCGTGCTTCTCGCAAGCGGCGACGATCCGGTCGATCGCCGCGAGGAAGTCGGGGTGACCGAACTGGCCCGGGATTCCGAGGAAATTGGTGAGATCGAAGTGCCCGACCCAGAGGGCATCGACCCCTGGCACCGCGGCGATGGCTTCCACATGGGCCAGACCTTCGCCGGTCTCGATTTGCGGGATCACCATCGTGCGCGCGTGCAGCGCTGCGATCTTGGCCGCGACATCGCCGCCCTCGTAGTCGTCGTGCGCGAACCCGAAGGCCGCGCCCCGGCGTCCCTGCGGCGGGTAGCGCGTGCACGCGACGATGTGCGCGGCTTCCTCCGCGGAGCCGACCATCGGCACCATCACGCCCATCGCGCCGAGGTCGAGCGCACGGGCGATGAAGTGGTACTCGCCGCGCGGTACCCGCACCATCGGCACGAGGGACAGGCCGCGGCACAGGGCGAACTGGGTCTTCAGCGTCTCGAACCCCAGCCCCGTGTGCTCCATGTCGTAGAGGACGAATTCGGCCCCCGCGTTGCTGCAGATCTGCGGCATGCCGGGCGAGAAGAACTCGAAGATCATCGCGCCGAATGCGCGGCCACCCGACGCGAGCTTCGCCTTGACCGGGTTGTCACGCATGGCAGGACAAGGCTACCGGCGAAGAGTGGCAGGCGTGGCGCGGAGGACCGGCGCCGCGTGCCGCGACTGCTGCACTTGCATTGCGTTCGGCCATCCGTCGCTAGCCCGCGAGCCGCGCGACATAGTCACGGATCCGCCTGGCGTTCGTGCCGAGGTCGCTCTTGCCGACGCGTGATACCGAGCGCACGTCGATCCGGCTGCCGGTCGCCGTGGGCGTCACGCGGACCACGACGTCGTCGCGAAAGCCGAACCAGGGGGTCGTCGCGGTCGCTTCGATCCGTCCCGCGACGGCGTCGGTCGCCACGACTTCCCATCCCATGCCCTTTGCCGCGTCGAGCGCGCGCGCGAAGGCCGCCGCCGGCGGGAGCGCGAGTTCGAGCGGACCGATGTCGGGGTAGGCGCGCCGCTGCGCCTCTGCCGTGCCGCTTCCGGGATAGCTGGCGGGCACGGGCGCGCTGGCACGCAGCGGCAGGATGGCGACGAAGGCCGGCGGATTCCCGGTGTCGGTCGTGATGTCGTTGATCGCGGCCGCCGCGCGCGCGGTCTGCAGCCAGTGCGCCGGAAACCAGGCCACGCTGGCCCCGATCGCGATCGCCGCGGCGAGGACGGCGAGCCGGCCGGCACGAAAGCGCGGGATGAGCAGGAAGACCAGCGCCAGCGCCGCAACGGCGAGGCCCGAGTAGAGGCTCCAGCGCACGAGCTGGAAACCGAATCGATAGTCCCACAGCCCGAACCGCGCGCCATAGCCCGACGCGGCGAGCAGCACGGTTGCCAGCAGGGCGAGCGCCAGGGGAACGAATGCCGCATTCATGCGCGTGACGGAAATGGCCGATAATGCGGACTCTACGCTGCCGTGAAGGACGGGGTCAACGCGGGACGGCCAGGCGGCGCGCGCCGTCCGCCCTTGACCGCCGGCTCCGTGGCACAAGCCCGGCTTCCCGCGATCCGCGCCTCCGTGACCGATCTCTTCGCTTCCGCCAATCCCGCCGCGCCGCTCGCCGACCGGCTGCGCCCGAAGGCGATCGACCAGGTGATCGGCCAGCGCCACCTGCTGGCGCCGGGCAAGCCGCTCGCGGTGGCGTTCGCTTCGGGCAAGCCGCATTCGATGATCCTCTGGGGGCCGCCCGGCGTCGGCAAGACGACCCTAGCGCGGCTGATGGCGGCCGCGTTCAACGCCGAGTTCATCGCGCTGTCGGCGGTGCTCGCGGGCGTCAAGGACATCCGCGACGCGGTCGCGCGCGCGCAGGCCACGCTCGCGCAGTCGGGGCGCCACACCATCCTGTTCGTCGACGAGGTGCACCGTTTCAACAAGGCACAGCAGGATGCGTTTCTTCCCTACGTCGAGCAGGGCCTCGTCACGTTCATCGGCGCAACGACGGAGAACCCGTCGTTCGAGGTCAACAGCGCGCTGCTGTCACGGGCGGCCGTCTACGTGCTGGAACCCCTGTCGCCGGAAGATCTGGGACGGCTGCTCGACCGCGCGCTCGCCGTCGGCGCGCCGGGGCTCGTCGTCGACGCCGACGCGCGCGAGACGCTGATTGCGTACGCCGACGGCGACGGCCGCCGGCTCGTCAACCTCGTCGAGTACCTCGCGACGGCCGCGGGCGGGGGCCGCCGCGAGCCGGTCGACGTCGCGTTCGTCGAGGCGACGATCGCGCGGAGCCTGCGCCGCTTCGACAAGGGCGGCGAGGCCTTCTACGACCAGATCTCCGCGCTGCACAAGTCGGTGCGGGGTTCCGATCCCGACGCGTCGCTCTACTGGATGTGCCGGATGCTCGACGGCGGCGCCGATCCTCTCTATGTCGGCCGGCGGCTGATCCGGATGGCGACCGAGGACATCGGACTCGCGGATCCGCGCGCGCTGTCGCTGGCGATCGCGGCCGTGGAAACTTACGAGCGGCTTGGAACGCCCGAAGGCGAGCTCGCGCTCGCCGAGGCCGTGATCTACCTCGCCTGCGCGGCCAAGTCGAACGCCGTGTACGAGGCGTACGGCGCGGCGCGCGCGTTCATCGCCGAGGACGGCTCGCGGCCCGTGCCGCTGCGGCTGCGCAACGCGCCGACGAAGCTGATGAAGGGCCTGGGCTACGGCAAGGGCTATCGCTACGCGCACGACGAAGAGGGCGCCTATGCCGCGGGCGAGCGCTACCTTCCCGACAACATGCCGGCGGTGTCGTGGTACGCCCCGACCGATCGCGGCCTGGAGGCGAAGATCCGCGAGAAGCTCGACCGGCTGCGCGCGGAGGATCGCAAGGCGCGCGGCGAGGATTCCTAACCAGGCCGTAGGTCCGGCTTCAGCCGGATGGACCGGCCGCGTCGCGTGGTCGCTCGCCGAGGCTCTGCTAAAATTCCTTCATGCTGGACATCAATCTTTTTCGCAGCGATCTCCCGGGGGTCGCGGCCGGCCTCGCCAAGCGTGGTGTGGTGCTCGACACGGCGCGCTTCGAGGCGCTCGAGCGGGAGCGCAAGAACCTGCAGACGCGTACGCAGGACCTGCAGGCGAGGCGCAACACGCTTTCGAAGCAGGTCGGCGCCGCCAAGGGCAGGGGTGAGGACGCCTCCGCGCTGCTCGCCGAGGTCGCCGGGATCGGCGAGCAGACGAAGCGGCTCGAAGGCGAGCTCGACGGCATGCAGCGCGCGCTGCGCGATTTCCTGCTCGAACTGCCCAATCTCACGCACGCTAGCGTGCCCGTCGGGGGCTCTGCCGACGACAACGTCGAGGTGCGCCGCTGGGGGACGCCCCGATCCTTCGACTTCGCCGTGCGCGACCACACCGACATCGGCGAGGCTCTCGGGCTGCTCGACTTCGCGACCGCGGCAAAGATCTCCGGCGCGCGCTTCACCTTCCTGCGCGGCGGCCTGGCACGGCTGCATCGCGCGCTCGCCCAGTTCATGCTCGACACGCAGACCGTGGAGCACGGCTACACCGAGTGCTACACGCCGTACATCGTCAACGCCGACACCCTGGTGGGCACGACGCAGCTGCCGAAGTTCGAGGCCGACATGTTCGCGGTGAAGAAGGGCGGCAGCGCCGCGGACGACCCGGCTGGCGCCGAGAGGCTCTACCTGATCTCGACCGCCGAGATCACGCTGACGAATTCCGTCCGCGACGAGATCCTGCCGGCGGAGGCGCTGCCGGTGAAGCTGACCGCGCACTCGCCGTGCTTCCGCTCCGAGGCCGGCAGCTACGGCAAGGATACGCGCGGGATGATCCGCCAGCACCAGTTCGACAAGGTCGAGATGGTGCAGGTCGTCCACCCGGAACGGTCCTACGACGCGCTCGAGGAGATGACCGGCCACGCGGAAGTGATTCTGCAGCGCCTGGGGCTGCCGTACCGTGTCGTGACGCTGTGCACCGGCGACATCGGCTTCGCCGCCGCGAAGACGTACGACCTCGAGGTGTGGCTGCCCGCGCAGAACACGTACCGCGAGATCTCGTCGTGCTCGAACTGCGAGGCGTTCCAGGCGCGGCGGATGCAGGCCCGGTTCCGCAATGCGCAGGGCAAGCCGGAGCTCGTCCACACGCTGAACGGCTCGGGTCTCGCGGTCGGGCGCACGCTCGTCGCCGTGATGGAGAACTATCAGCGCGCCGACGGCGGCATCGAGATCCCGGCGGTCCTGCGCCGCTACATGGGCGGGCTGGACGTCATTGCTGCGCCGAAGCGCTGAGGAAACGGCAGAGCCGAGTGTGACCGTGGCGGAAGGGGAGGGTTCGCTGCGGGCTTAGGGTGAGGCATGCGCCCGCACCAAACCCTCCCCTTCCGCCGCCGATCCGCCCGAGCAGATCGCCCGCGCAGCGACTACCCGTTCACCGCATGTTCCCGGTGTGACCCAGCGAGTACCGTCCGGGCTGCGGCCAGACGGTGAGCCCGTGCGGCTCCTTCCCGACCGGGATGACTTTCACCATGCCGGTCGCCGTGTCGATCGCGTACACGACGTCGTCGTAGCGTCCGGCGAGCCACAGCTGCCTGCCGTCGGCACTGACGTTGCCCATGTCGGGGCTGCCGCCGCCGTGGATCGGCCACGTGACGTCGACCTTGCGCGTCGCGAAATCGATCACCGACACGCTGCCCCTGCCGTGCCGGGGGCCGTGGATCTTGTTCGATCCGCGGTTGGCGACGTAGAGCTTCCTGCCGTCGCGGCTCGGGTAGAGCCCGTGGGCGCCGATCCCGGTCGGGATGAATTCGATCTGCCGGAACGTCTCGCCGTCGACGACGTACACGCCGTCCGACATCATGTCGGCGACGTAGAACAGCCTGCCGTCGGGCGAGATGCGGATGTCCTGCGGCATGCCCTTCCAGGTCGTGCAGATGATTTCATCCCGGCCGTCGAAGCCCTTGGCAATCGTCGTCGGCAACCCCGGCTTGATCAGCTGCAGGTAGCCCACCACCTTGCGCGCGACGAGATCGACCTTGACCACGGTCCCGTCGAACTCGCAGGTGAAGATCGCGAAGCGGCCGTCGATCGCGAAGTCGGCGTGATTGATGCCGCCGCACCTTGGTGTGGCGAGCGCCCCCTGCAATGCCATCGTCTGGGGATCGCGGAAGTCGAGCCGCTTGAAGGCCTCGGCCACGATGATCGCCGACTTCCCGTCCGGCGAGAAGTACATGTTGTACGGATCCTCGACCTTGATCGCGGGGCCCGGCTTGCCGGTTTTCGGGTCGACCGGCGTGAGGCTCCCGCTGCTGCGCCCCTCGGCGTTGTTCGCGACCCACAGCGTGCGCAGGTCCCACGACGGGACGACGTGCTGCGGGTTGATGCCCACCTTGAAGCGATCGACGACCTTGAGCGTGCCCGGGTCGATCACGTAGACGTCGTTCGACTTGACGTGCGGCACGTATATGCGCGGGAGATCCGCCGCGACGGCCGCCCCGAGCTTGCCGGCACCGGCCTCGCTGTAGAGGTTGGCGGGGTCCACCACGGGCGGCATGCCGGGAGGGGTGGCGATCGCGGGCGCCGATCCGGCGACCGGTGCACCGGCGGGCGTCTGGGCCCAGCCGGCGATGCCGGAAACCAGGCAAAGCCCCAGAGCGGGGGCGGTCCAACGAAGCGAGAATCTGAAGCTCATGCATGCTCCTGCGTCAATTCGGTCGCGGCGATGATACGTCACCCGCGGGTAGGGGCGCTCAGGGCCGGATGACGGCGCGCTTGATCGCATCGACGCTCGCCGTGACGATCATGTCGACGCCCGGTTGCCCGAGTTCCGCGCTCGACCGGCGCGGATCCCCGTAGACGCCGGCGGGGCGACCCGCGGGCTCGCCCGAATGCAGGCGGTCGATGCGCACGAGGCCGGGATCGACGGCCAGGGCGAGCGACGTGTCGGCGAGCCCGGCGTGCGTCCCGATCTCGTCGTCGCGATACCCGCGGCTCTTCAGCGCCTGCGCGAACGCAACCTCCCCGGTCCGGTAATACTCGTCGACCGCATGCACGCGGACGGGGGTCGCCGCCCACTCGCGGTTCAGCCGGTCGGCGACCGCCTTGAGGCTCTTCTGATATCCGCCATGGTCGCCGAGGAAGACGACGTCGCGGAAGCCGTGCAGCCGGAAGCTCCGGGCCGCGTATTCGAGCACCTTTTCGAACGCCGCCTCCGGCACGGTGATCGTTCCGGGAAAGCGCATGTGCGCTTCCGGCGGGTTCACGCCGCCCTCGGGCGCGTACGCGACGACCGGCGCGACGAGCGCATTGCCGAGCGCCTGCGCAATCTTGCTGGATAGTGCCTTAACGCGCACGTTGTGCTTGCCCAGCACCATGTGCGGCCCGTTCTGCTCGGTGCCGCCGATCGGCACGATGACCGTCGTCTTCCCCGACCGTACCTCGTCGCGCAGCTCTGCCCAGGTCAGCTCGTCGACGAAGACGCTGACCGGCGCCGCCGCCGGCACGCCGGTGGCGACGACGAGTGAAATGCACGCAAGGACGCGCAGCGCTCCCGAAGTCATGAGCCGACATTATGACGGACGGGGCGCCGGCACGCCGGGCAGGTGGCCGGTCGCCCCCGCCTCATGGCCGGCCTGCGCCGTCGTTTCCCGCATCGCCCTCGAGGTCCTTGTGCAGCCTGACCGGCTGCCGCGCCTTGCGCAGGCGGAGGTTCAGCATCTCGACGGCCACCGAGAAGGCCATTGCGAAGTAGATGTAGCCCTTGGGGATGTGCAGTTCGAACCCCTCGCCGATCAGCGCGACGCCCACCAGGATCAGGAACGCGAGCGCGAGCATCTTGATCGTCGGGTGCGTGTCGACGAATTCCCCGATCGGTTTCGCGGCGACCATCATGACGGCGACGGCGACGACGATGGCGAGCACCATGACGGGAATGTCGCTGACCATGCCGACCGCCGTGATCACCGAGTCCAGCGAGAACACGATGTCGATGACGGCAATCTGCGCGAGCGTCGCGACGAAGCCCACGGTACGGGGAGCGTCACGGATGCCCTCCGCGGCGCCCTCCAGCGCATTGTGGATCTCCATCACCGCCTTCGCGAGCAGGAAGAGACCCCCGCTGATCAGGATCAGGTCGCGCGCCGAGACCTCGTGCGAAGCGACGGAGAGCAGCGGGTCGGTCAGGCGCATCATCCAGGCGAGCGACAGGAGCAGTGCGATCCGCATCAGCATCGCGAGCACGAGCCCGATCAGGCGCGCGCGGTCGCGCTGCCCCGCAGGCAGGCGACCCACCAGGATCGAGATGAAAATGATGTTGTCGACGCCGAGCACGATCTCGAGCGCCGTGAGGCTCAGGAGCGCGATCCAAGCTTCGGGCGAGGTCAGCCAGTCCATGGAGGCTCCTTGTGCGGCGCCGCTCTTCCCAGATCGGCGCTCGTCGTCGCACACCACTCGCGCGGACGTCCCGGTGCCGCAGCGGCGGCGCTCATTTGTTGGTCGCGGCCGCGGGCTTCGCGGTGTCCGTTTCCGCGAACGTCCTGAGCCGCGGCTGGTGCGCCGGCTGCTGGGCGAGCAGCACGTCGT
>Ga0209048_10007487_pt1 | contig 10085 bp, 12 predicted proteins | sample FrelakmetCRP12CR_FD_187146 | JGI IMG/M metagenome (GOLD analysis project Ga0209048, IMG submission 187146) | Freshwater lake sediment microbial communities from the University of Notre Dame, USA, for methane emissions studies - CRP12 CR (SPAdes)... | ecosystem: Environmental > Aquatic >... | reverse complement strand
CAGATGACGTCGTAGCTACCGGCCTTGAGGCTCTTGAGGTCGAGCGTGGCGGTCTGGCCCGGGTTGAGATCCGCAGTCTTCGGGCCGTTCGTGATCGACAGGTTGTGCACCATGGTCCCGCTGTTGGTCACGGTGAGGCTTCCCCCGGTCTGCACGGAGATCACCGCGGGCGAGATCTTGTACTCGCTCAGCGTCACGGTCACCGGGGCCGGCGCAGACGTCGAGGTGGACGACCCCGAGTCCTTGTTGACCACGACGATGATGCCGATCGCCGCCAGCAGGATCGCCGCGACCGATATCAGTGACGCGAACACGGCGAACATGTTGCGGTCTTCGTTGGGTGCCATTCGGCCCTCCAGGCTCAGGACAATCGGGGGGTAGACCCGCGGACCGGGTCAGGGAGACACGCAATCACAGCAGATCGACGCGTATCAGGGCATGCGGTCGGTTGTGGTTGGGACTTAAGTCCCTTGTTGGAGGGCCGGGGTGCCCTGTTGGCGACCCCTCAGGGCGCACAGCATCAGTAACGATCGTTATCGAGCCGCCGCTCCTGCGTCGCGGCGGAGGGGGTGCGACCGGGCCGGCCCGTTGGGGCGGTTGAGTCGTGGTCCGGAACCGGGAGATCCACGAGATGCGAGTGCTGGTGCTGGAGGGCGAGAGGGGTGCGGCCGACCAGGCTGCCGCCGCGTTGGCGGAGGCGGGCCATGACGTCGCCCGCTGCCACGACACGGGTTCGGCGGCGTTCCCGTGCCGGGGCATGCTCGAGGGGCAGGAGTGCCCGCTCGAGTCCGACCAGGTCGACGTGGCCCTCGTCGTGCGGGGCGAGCCTGGCGACGAGCCCACCGCCGGCGAGGACGGCGTGCGCTGCGCGCTGCGTCGTTACATTCCCCTCGTGGTGGCCGGCGAGGTGTCCCGGTCGCCCTACACCGACTGGGCGGCTGTGGTCGCTCCGGGCAACGACGCGATCGTCGATGCCGTCGGTGAGGCCGTCTCGTCCCCGCTGCGGCGCCACGCCGATGCGGCCCGCCGCTCGTTCCGTTCGGTGCTCGAGCACCACGGCATCGACAGCGCTGGCGCCGATGCCGAGGTGATGCGCACCGGCCCCGATCTGCAGGTGATCCTCCGACCGGTCGGCACCGTTGACCACACCGTCGCCGAGATGGCCTCGGTGCGGGCCGTCGGCGCCGTCCGCGATCTCGACCCCTATCCGCGTGTCATCGACGTGACCATCGTGCCAACCGGCTGACACAGGTTCCCCGGGCCAGTACCTCTTCCTTCCCGGTTCGGCTGGCCCGGCGCAGTGCTGGCCGGTGGGCGACTCACCCTCTCGGGTCTCCCACCGGCCCACTGCATCCGCGACGTCTCGACCGCAGCGAGCGGCCGGGCCGCGAGCAGTTGGTGGCCCGCGGTCGCGTGGCCTGACGCGAGCGGGCCGCACCCTCCGTGGAGGAATGCGGCCCGTCGTAAGCCATCCGGCCTCCGTGGCGGTCGGCCGGATGGTTGGCGTGTGGGTCAGCCGAGGATGGCGACCATCGAAAGGGTGCGGGCGGGTGCGGCGAGGGCCAGGCAGGTCTCGGCCAGGTCGTCGATGCCTTCGATGACCGCCATGTCGTCACCGACGAAGGGATTGGGGATCGACGAACCGGCGACCACGATCGGTATGCCGTGGTGTACTGCCGCGGGGACCACGGCCTCACGGCGGGTGATGCCGGCCAGCGGGTGGGCCCGTACGGTCACCACGACGTCGGCGCCGACCAGAGCCGGGCAGCTCGGTACGCCGCAGCCGCACTCGTCGGGGGCGGACCCCGCCTCACCGTCGAGCGGTTGATGATCGGGCTCGACGACGTCGTGGCCGGCGTGACGAAGCTGTTGGGCGGCCGCGTCGATGGCCCACGCCTCGGTGCCGGTCAGCACGATCCGCAAGTCCCCCATAGGTCTTCCTCGCCTTCAACGGCCCGCCCCGTCGGTCCGAGCAGGATCGCGCCGGGCGACCCGGGCGAAACAGGGTCGAAAGTCCCAAACATGATGCAAACGGACTACTGCGGTCAGGAGTCGTTCAGACACGTTCGGTGATCCGCCTTCTGGGGTTCACGGCTCGTTCTCTCGCTGTCGACCGTGGCCACCTACACTCCGTGGCGCCATGAGCACCAAGACGTGGTCGTTCTTCTTCGCCTGCCTCAGCCTGGCCTGCGTCGCCGGAGTCGCCGTCGTGGCGGTGGGAGCGCTGGTGCGCCGGTTCGGGGGCGATCGTGACCGGTTCGGGCCGCTGGTCGGCGACCTGCGCCGGGCGGCTCTGCCGCTGGCCTGGGTCGTCGCCGCCACCTCGATGCTGGGCAGCCTCTACTTCTCGGAAGTGGCCAAGTTCGTGCCGTGCAAGCTGTGCTGGTACCAGCGCATCTGCATGTACCCGCTGGTGTTGGTCCTGCTCATCGCTGCGCTCCGGCGCGATCGCGGGGTGCGCTTCTACGCCGGGCCGCTCGCCGCGGTGGGTCTGGTCATCGCCGCCTACCACAGCTGGATCCAGGCCTACCCGCCCACCGGCGGTAGCTCGTTCTGCACACTCGACGCCCCCTGTACCGAGCGCTACGTGTGGGAGTTCGGGTTCGTCGGCATCCCCGTCATGGCCCTCACCGCGTTCGCCTTCATCCTCACCATGATGCTGGTGTTGCGATCTGGGGGTGATGTGCCCGAGCCGGGTGCCGTGGGCGAGACTGGTGCGGACGCCGAATCGAGGAGCCCGCGGTGAGCAACCGACCGACCAAGAAGCCCATGGCCTCCCAGCGGGTGCAGACCGCGTCGAAGGCGGCCGAGCGCAGCCGCACGATCTGGATCTTCGTCGCCGTGTTCGTCGTGGTGGCGGTCATCGCCATCGTCGCCATCGCCATGCGCGGCGGCGGCTCGAGCAACCCGGGCGGTGCCGCGTCGAAGTCGGGTGGCACCGTCGTGCCAGGTGGCAACCTGGCCTACGGGTCGATCGACGTGAAGGGCACCGCATTGCCGCAGTACTCCGGCACCGGCAGCGATCCCGGTGTCGGTCAGACGGCCCCGGACGTGGTCGGCCAGCAGTTCGACAACAGTCGCATCGCGATCACCAACGACGGCAAGCCCAAGGTGGTCATGTTCGTGGCGCACTGGTGCCCGCACTGCCAGGCCGAGGTGCCCCGGATCCAGAAGTGGCTCGACGACAACGGCATGCCGAGCGACGTCGAGCTCTACACGGTGGCCACCGCGACCGACTCGAGCAAGCCGAACTACTCGCCCGCGGCGTGGTTGCGCCGCGCGGGCTGGAGCGTGCCCACCATGGTCGACGACAAGAAGAGCGACGCGGCAACGGCGTACGGCCTCGCGAGCTACCCGTACTTCGTGGCCGTCGGGGCCAACGGCAAGGTCGTGCAACGCGGCAGCGGCGAGCTCACGACCGACCAGTGGGTCGCGCTCCTCGACGCCGCCCGCCAGGGCAGTGGCGGTTCGGTGCCCGCCACCGGCGCGGCGTCCCCGTCGTAGGCCGGGCGGAGCGGGGCATGGCCAGGTTCGACGGCAAGGTCGTCGTCGTCACCGGTTCGTCGAGTGGTATCGGCGAGGCGACCGCTCACCGCTTCGCGGCCGAGGGGGCCACCGTCGTGGTGAACTCGGCCCGTTCGGTTTCGGCCGGTGAGGCCGTGGCGGCGTCGCTGCCCTCGGCCCGCTACGTACAGGCCGACATCGCCGACGAGGGTGACTGCGCGCGCCTCGTCGACGACGTGGTCGGGGCGTTCGGCGCCATCGACGTGCTCGTGAACAACGCCGGCGTCACCGAGGTGATCGCCCACCACGACTTCGAGGCGTTCACACCCGAGGTGCTGCGCCGGCTGCTCGACGTCAACGTGGTGGGCACGTGGCAGTTGACCCGGCTGGCGCTGCCGTACCTCACGGCGAGCGGCGACGGGGCCGTGGTGAACGTCAGCTCGGTGGCGGGAGTGCGGCCAACCGGCAGCTCGATCCCCTATGCGGTGTCGAAGGCCGCGCTGAACCACCTCACCGAGCTCGTCGCCAACGTGGCCGGGCCCGAAGTGCGGGTGAACGCGGTGGCCCCGGGGCTGATCCGTACGCCGTGGACCGCCGACTGGGGCCCGCTGCACGACGCGATGTCCAAGCGCACCACGCTGGGCCGGTCGGGCGAGCCCGACGATGTCGCCGAGGTCATCGTCGACGTGGCTGCCGCTCGGTACCTGACCGGCCAGGTCGTGGTGGTCGACGGCGGGCTGAGCCTGCGTTGAGCCGGCCGCAGGGTGCGAAGATGCCTCCGAGCGGTCCACCCGACCAACAACGAGGAGATCATCAATGGATCGAGTGATCGTGGGCATCGACGGCTCGCCGGGCTCGCGCGCTGCGCTGTGCTTCGCCGCGGACGAGGCCGACGTGTGGGGCGTGCCCCTCGTGGCCGTCGAGTCGTGGGAGTTCTCGCCGCTCATCGTCGCCACCGACGCGCCGACCCGCGTCGAGGAGTTGAGCAAGGCGGTCGCGGCGAAGCTCCACGCGACCCTGGTCGACGTGCTCGGTGACCGCGCCGACACCGTCGAGGAGGTCATCGTCGAGGACGCTCCGGTGCGGGCGTTGCTCGATACGGCCGCCGAGAACGACCTCATCGTCATCGGGTCGCGCGGCCGCGGGGGCTTCAAGGGCCTCCTCCTGGGATCGGTCGGCCAGCAGATCGTGCACTACGCGAGCTGCCCCGTCGTGGTGGTGCGCGACGACGGCAAGCACCGCTGAGCCGACCGGTGGCCCCCGAGCGAGGGCCGGGCTCGTCCCCCGTCTACCTGGCTGGGTTCATCGTGCTCGGCGCGTCGCTCACCGTTATCGGGCCCTCGCTCACCCGCTTGCAGGACCAGGCGGGCGTCGGCCTGGGCGCGGTGAGCATCCTGTTCACCGCGCAGGCCCTTGGCTACCTGCTGGGGTCGATCCTGGGTGGTCGGGGCTACGACCGTGGCTTGGGCCACCGATTGTTCGCCGGCTCACTGTTCGTGGCGGCCGCGTCGCTCCTCTTCATCGCGTGGGCGCCGACGCTGCTGCTCCTCGCACTCGGCTTCGTCGTACTCGGGTGGGCGGCCGGGGGACTCGATGTGGGTGGGAACACGCTGCTGGTCTGGAGCCGCGGTGACGATCTCGGCCCGTGGATGAACGCCCTGCACCTCTGCTTCGGGCTCGGCGCGTTGGCATGCCCGCTGCTCGTCGCGTGGTCTCTGGGTTGGCTCGACGGGCTGGCGGCGGTCACGGGGGTGCTCGCCGTCGTGGCGCTCGGGGTCGGTGCCTGGACGTTGCTCGTGGCCAGCCCACCGGCCCCGTCGGTTGCGGCGCATGCCCGCGGCGAAGCGGCCCCGACCCGCCTGCTCGCCGCCGTCGGGGTCTTCTTTGTCCTCTACGTCGGGCTCGAGATGGGCTTCGCCGGGTGGGTATACACCTACGGCGAGACCATCGACCTGGGTGGGGCGGGGGCCGCGGCGGCGCTCACGGCGGTCTTCTGGGTGTCGTTCACCGCCGGTCGAGCCATCGCGATCGTGGTGGCCCGGACGGTGCCTCCAGGCGTGATGTTGGGCGGAGCAGCGGTGTTGACCGTGGCCGCCGCCGCGCTGTTGGTGGTGGCGGGCGGCGCGGCGGTGCCGGTGTGGATCGGCACCGCGATGTTCGGACTCGCGGTGTCACCCCAGTTCGCCACCATGATCGCCTTCGCCGAGCGTCACATGCCCATCACGGGAGCGGCCACGTCGTGGTTCATCGGATCGGCGGCCGTCGGCGGCCTGGTGCTGCCGTGGCTGATCGGCCAGCTCTTCGCCGGCGTGGGCGCCGAGGCGATGCCGGTGGTCGAACTGATCGTCGGCGTGCTGGTGCTGGCATGGCTCGCCGTGCTTCGCCGCTTGCTCGGGGACCGGCCGACCCACGGTGGCGCCGTCGTGGTGGTCGCGTCGTCGGATTCGTCGGGGAGCGTCGACTGATCTGTGCGGTGCTTCGGGCGGTCAGCGTGAGCCGTCCCACGAGATGGCGCCAGGGATGACGCGCATCTGACGAGGGTCGCCGCTGGGTGACGAATGACGTCGTCGGCGACGGCCCGTGGTGGCCGTGGATCGGCAGGGTGTCCCGATGTCTCCGGCCTTGAAACCCAAGTCTCCTGAGGCAACGCGCCGCTGGGGCCGTCCGCTGATCGCCCTCGCCTGTCTGACGGTGGCGGCCGCGTGTGGGTCCTCGACCACCGACAACGCGACCTCGGTGACGACGAGCCAGGGTGCGAGCGAGAGCAGCGTCGTCACGACGCCGGCGCCGCAGGGTGCCTTGCCCGAGGCACTGCAGGCGAACCTCAAGCAGGCACTCGACCAGACGATGGCGACGTACAACGTGCCCGGCGCGGTCGTCGGCGTGTGGTCCCGGGGAAGGGCACGTGGACCACGGCGGCCGGGGTGGCCGACCTCGCCACGAACGCTCCGACCTCCACGGCGATGACCTGGCCGCTTCGTAGCGTCACGAAGTCCTACACCGTGACGCTCATCCTCCAACTCGCCGACGAGGGCAAGCTCAGCCTCGACGACGCGATCGACGAGTACTTCGACGGCGTCACCGACGGGTCGTCGATCACGCTGCGCGAGTTGGCCAACATGTCGAGCGGCAACGCCGACTACACCGGCCAGAAGTTCATCGAGGACTTCTCGGCCGACCCGGCCAAGATCTTCACCCTGGCCGAGCTCAACAGCTACGTACTCGGCCAGCCGGCGCAGTTCGCGCCGGGCACCCAGCGCATCTACACCAACGCCAACACGAACCTGCTCGGCGCCGTGGTCGAGAACGTGACCGGCCGACCGTTCAAGGACGTCGTCGACGCCCGCATCCTGCAGCCGCTCGGCCTGCAGAGCACCCAGTACCTCGTCGACGCGTCGCGCTGGCCCGCGCCGCATGCCGTCGGCTACCAGCCCGACAGCGGCGTGCGCGAACCGCAGCCGGACAACCTCTCGATCTACGGCCCCGCCGGGTCGATGCTGTCGACTCTCGACGATTCGCGGGTGTGGGCCGAAGCGCTGGCCACCGGTAGCCTCCTGACGCCGGCGACCCAGAACGAGCGGCTCCAAGGGGCGCCGCTCCAGAAGGGCCCGCCGTACGACCTGTATGCCCTCGGGATCGGCGAGACCGACGGCTGGTGGGGTCACAACGGCGAGGGCTTCGGCTTCACCGCCGCCGTGTTCCACGACAACGCCACCGGGGCCTCCGTGGCCGTCTTCATGAACGCGGCGAAGACGGACCCGGCGGGGCACCCCGCGGATGAGATGTTCCGTCGCGTCGCCGAGATCCTGAAGACGTCGTAGCGGGTCCGCACGGCATCGGCCTCAGGCAGCACCCGCCGACGGGGGCTCCGGCAACACGCAGCTCGGTGGGCCGCCCGGGGCTCGAACCCGGCACCTTGGGATTAAGAGGGGGTCCGGCTTGTCGTCGAGGTCGGTTGGCGTCGGAACGGCCCGGAATTGCAGGCTTCACGGCCGTCCGGCGTCGGGCTGGTCTGGTCATGTCGGCCGAGTTCGTGGGATGAACCGTGGGATGGAGCCGGCGCGGTGGGGGCGTGGTGCACGTCGGAGGGGGTGTAGCCAACCCTGAGCACACAGTGGCTCTCCAACGGATCGCCCACGCTTGCGTGACCGGTGTAGCCCGTTGAAGCACTCGGCTCGTCGTGCCCCGACCCGCGAGGTGCGGGCGTCGGTCATGCGACGTCGAGGTAGCGGCGCAGTGCTTCGCGGATGAGCTCGCTCGTGGTGGTGTGGTCGGCGTTGGCGCGGGCCTCGATCGCCGCTCGCAGCTCAGGGTCAATGCGCACGGGCACCACGTCGGCCGGGCCCGTGCCCATCGGTGGACGGCCGCGCCGTCGTCCTTTGAGCTGCTCGATGTCGTAGTTCTTCGATTCGACTTCTGTCGCGATAGCGTCGAGGTCCGCGTCGGTGAGCTCGTGGCCGGTCGGCGTCTTGTAGGTCTTGGGCTTGGTCATGAGTCTTGCTCCCCTCTCGGGAGTAGGTCGTAGAACGCGGGCCGGAGCTCCATGGCGTGGATCACGATCCGGTGTTCCTCGTCGAACTCGAGCCAGATGATCTCCAGGAGGTTGCCCGCTTGGTCGGGTCCGATGGCGAGCACCCTCGGTGGGTCTGCATCGGGTTCGAGATCAACGACGACCAGGGGCTGGGCCAAGGCATGCTCGATGGCCTCCTCGCCGATGCCATGCTTGAACGCCGAACGGTGGATCTCCACACCCGATTATCGTAATACGCAAATATAGGATCCAGAAGCGCACTGATACTGCCCCTCGCGCACGCTCCCGTCCGGTACGCGGGCCCTCACGGGAGCTCTCGCTCGGGCCCGGCCGGCGACGATCGATCGGGGCTGTGCCATCGCCCCGATCCCTTGTCCTGCTTGGTGGGCCGCCCGGGGCTCGAACCCGGCACCTTGGGATTAAAAGTCCCCTGCTCTACCCGATGAGCTAGCGGCCCGGCAGCACAGTAGCCGGGTGGTCCCAGGGCCGATCTCGGTGGGTCGGTCCTGCCGTCCGGGCCTGTCGAAGGTCGACGGAGTCACCTGCGGCGCCGGGCCTCAGTGCGCACTCGGGTTCTGCTGCTCCCACTCGGCCATGCGGTCACTCGACTGGGCCACGACCCAGTTCGACCCCTCGCGGCGTTCGAGGCTTCCCGTGCCCCCGGCCGCGATCATCTGCATGAAGATCGGGGTGGCCTGCGAGCCCACGACGTCCTGCACGACGACCTTGGGCATCTCGCGAGTCGCGTTCTCGACGACCGTGCGCGCGTACGGACCGAGGTCGGTGGCCTGCTCGAGCGCCTTCCAGACCTTCTTCGGCTTCTTGCCGCCGCTCCACAGGATCACCCGCCAGACAGGTCCCCGGGCGTCGATGATGCCGGGTGTCGGCTCGTGCCCGGGCACGACGGTGTGGCAGTACGGGCAGGCTCCGTCGACGAGCTGCTGGATCGGGGCGCCGCAGTTCGTGCAGGCGATGGAGTCGGTCATGGTGTCGACCTCCGGGATGAGTTGAACCTGAGAGCGGGGTTCACCCGCTGGGTCATCCGGTGAAGGACGGCGTGACCGCCGCGGCCGCGGCCGGCACGGCGGTGACGGTGACCGTCGCCGAGGCCGTGGCGGAGAAGGGGACGCCCGGATCGGTATAGGCGATCCACGTCGCGGTGTTCGTCACGGTCGCGGTCGCGGTGGCCGAGACGGTCTTGCCCAGTGCCACGGTGTTGGCGCTGGCCCCCGGTGCGAGGTCGTACGGGGCGCCCGTGAGGATGGTGCCGAGCTTGTCGTCGGTGAGGTTGTGGATGCCGAGCTTCTGCGTGGTGTTGTTCGTGACCGTGTAGCAGTAGTAGACGGTCGTGCCCGCGGTGACGGACAGGGTCGAGGTGGTGGCGCAGACCCCGGGGGTGGTGCCCACCGTCTTCACGAGGGAGATCGACTCCGCCGAGACCGTGAAGTCAGCCACGGCCGAGGGGTTGACCGAGTCGAGGCAGTGAAGCGTTGCCGTATACGTACCGGGCGGGGTGTCGGCGGGAACCACGAAGGGCACCGTGGCCGCACCCGTCACGTCGGTCGTGAACACGACTGGGTCCTTGAGCGGGGTGGTTATGTCGCTCTCTTGGTTCTCGAAGCACCCGGCGATGGTGAAGGTCACGGTCCCTCCGGCTTTCACCGTGGCCGGCGACGGGGTGAAGGTCACGTCGGCGGCCTGGGCCAGGGGCGCGGTGACGACGGCACCGACCGAGGCGAGGCCGATGAAAGCAAGAAGGCCGACTATCCGTCGCATGAGGGGTCCTCGCAGCAGGGTTTGTCGTGGTGCGGCGCAGCACGAGTTCAAGCAACGCTAGTCGCGCGCTCGGGCACGGTCGATGGATCTGACGGAGGCTGCGCTGGTGTCGCCGACGCAGGTACCGTCGTCGAGTTGGCGGCGAGGTCGACGTCGAGGACGGCGTGGACCATCCCGACCCGCTCAGTAGCTGCGGGGCAGGCGCAAAACGTTGTGGGCGATGAAGTTGCAGGTCATCTCCTGGCTCACCGGGGCCAGGCGCTGCAACCGGGCT
>Ga0209048_10007486_pt1 | contig 10085 bp, 5 predicted proteins | sample FrelakmetCRP12CR_FD_187146 | JGI IMG/M metagenome (GOLD analysis project Ga0209048, IMG submission 187146) | Freshwater lake sediment microbial communities from the University of Notre Dame, USA, for methane emissions studies - CRP12 CR (SPAdes)... | ecosystem: Environmental > Aquatic >... | reverse complement strand
CACATCACCTACGATTTGTATTCCTTTCTGGTTGGCGTAAGCGCGCAGGTCAGCCCACTGGCGGAAGAACAAGAACTGGCGGAAGACCTGGCGCTCGCAGGCGACCGCCAGGTTCTGACGGGCATCTGCCAGGGCTTTGGGGTCGCGCTGGCGTAAAGGGGGCTCCCAAGTGGGCCAGGGCGCGCCGCCGTGGGACTCTTTGATTGCCATGAACAGGCCAAAATCATCCAACCAATCGGCCTGTTCTGCCTGGAAACGGCTATATTCTTCCTTAAGTTGAGGGAAAGCGAGGTTTTTAAAACGGTTGAAAGCCCGGTCGAGCACCCCTAACTTCCAATCGATTACCGCGCCAAAGTCCACTCGATCGATTGGGAAACGCGGGGTTTCTACCAGATCATCGGGATGCAGCAAGTCATCGGCAAGCAGCCTGGCGGGGCTCACCAGGTAAGGGTTGCCGGCAATAGCAGAGAAACACTGGTAAGGCGAATCGCCGTAGCCTGTGGGGCCAAGCGGTAACACCTGCCACAAAGAACAACCTGTCTGTGCCAAAAAGTCGATCCAGCGATAAGCCTCAGGTCCAAGGTCGCCTATGCCGAACGGACCGGGCAAGCTGGTAGGGTGCAGAATGATGCCTGACGAGCGCTTATACTTCATATGCAAGCCTCTTGGTCTGAATGTAATCGTCTCCCCTCACCAGCATAGAAGTGAAGTCTTCGGGGACAACGTCGGTTCCAACGATCGCGCCTGGCTCAATCACAATACCGGGCGGCAACGTGCATTTCTTGCCCAGCATGGCAATCTGTGGTTCTGGACCGGCGACCGCTGAGCCGACGCGCGCCTTTTCGCCAATATGTACGCGTTTATCAATAATAGTTCGCTCTACCACGGCGTCCGCCTCGACCACAGTATCGGTCAAAAGGATTGACTCACGGATTACAGCGCCGGACATAACCCGCACACCAGGCGACAGGATGCTGCGTTCCACATGCGCACCGGAGTGAATGACGCAGCCATCGGTGATCATGCTATCGATGATAGTAGCTCCGTTGGATAGACGCGCTGGCGGGCGTTCCTCGGTGCGGGTATGGATGATCCAGGAGCGGTCATTTAAATCGATCGACGGCGGATCTGCCAGCAAGTCCATGTGCGCCTGCCAGTAAGAATTGACCGTCCCAACGTCCACCCAATAGCCAGTGTATGGATAGGCAAATACCCGCTCTCCCCTGTTCACCATGCGCGGTATGATGTCTTTGCCAAAGTCGTGAGATGAGTCTTCGCGCTGGTGGTCTTCCCACAGCTCCTGATTTAGCACATTCAGGTTGAATATGTACACACCCATATTTGCCAGGTTGGATGGCGGGCTGGATGGTTTTTCCACGAATGAGCTGACGCGATAGTCTTCTCCCACGCCGACGATGCCGTAACGAGGAGCTTCAGGAAACGGCACACGAATGGTAGCCATGGTGACCGCAGCCTGGTTATCCCAATGGAAGGCGGCCATAGCGTCATAGTTCATTTCGTAAATATGATCGCCAGACAGGATCAACACCAGGTCTGGGGCATTGTCCTTTATAAAACGGAAGTTTTGCTGGACGGCGTCAGCGGTGCCCAGATACCAGTCGGAGGCGCCGCGCGCTTTGTAAGGCGAGAACATGCGCACCCCGCCCGTGAAGTCCCGGTTGAGGTCCCAGGGACCGCCAGCCCCAATGTGCTCGATAAGCGAGTGGGGCCGGTATTGAGCTAAAATCATCACGTCAAAGATGCCGGAATTGACGCAGTTGGAAAGAGTGAAATCGATGATGCGATACTTTCCAGCAAAAGGCACGGCAGGTTTTGTGCGTTTGGCAGTCAAGATGCCAAGCCGTGAACCTTCACCGCCTGCAAGAATTACAGCGCGCGTTTTCATAGGTTTTTCTCTCTGTTTTGAACAGGTATTCCTTACCGATTGGATGTAGAATATTTATAAAGAATTCTCCGAATTTATAAAGAACAAAGCCAACATCTTCTGCTATATTGTATATATCGATTCGCCGGAGACAATCTGTTTCTCTTAAAAATGAATCTGGCGATATGTTTAACAACATTTTACCTTAATAAAAGATCCGGGTATAGTTGATCTTTTATCAGCCTGGTAATGGGAAACTGATTGGAGTAAGGTTTCGGTTTTCCTGTCATCCAATGATTGTGATCATTATCACTGGTAAAAAACCGGCCTGTGGGGTAAAATATTTTTGCAGAGTAGATGATAACGCTGTCATTCTAAAACATTTATGGTGAGCCGCAGCTTCTGCATTCACGCCCATTTTTACCAACCTCCGCGGGAGGATCCGCTGACGGGCGTGATCCCCCACGAAGCAGGCGCATCGCCCTTTCCGAACTGGAATGAGCGCATTCACGCCGAGTGCTACCGCCCCAACGCAGAATTACGGAATTTTGAGCAAATCAGCTTTAATATTGGGCCAACCCTGTTTGACTGGATGGTCAACTATGATCCTGTCACTGCACGTAAAATCGTGGAACAGGACCAGCTTAACGTCCGGCGGTTTGGGGTGGGCAATGCCATCGCTCAAGCCTACAACCATACGATCCTGCCTCTGGCCTCTCACCGTGATAAAACTACTCAAGTTGCGTGGGGAATTGCCGACTTCGAGCAACGCTTCAGGCGCAAGCCTCAGGGTTTGTGGTTGCCTGAAACGGCGGTTGACATGGAGACGCTCGAAGTGCTAGCCGAGCACGGGATTGAATTTACCATCCTGGCTCCCTGGCAGGCCCAAACGGATGATATTGATGTTACTGAACCGTACATTGTGAGCCTGGCAGGAGGCCGGCAGATCACGGTATTCTTCTACCAGCAAGATTTAAGCACCCGGATCAGCTTTGATTCGGCTGCTACGATCAATGCAGACTCATTTGCCCAATACACATTGCAACCCGTCTTTCAGAACGATAAGCTTCAACACGGCGAGTCCCAGCTATTGATGGTCGCTTCAGATGGAGAGTTGTATGGCCACCATCAATACCAGCGTGACCGCTTTTTGGCTCGCCTGGTAGATGGCGCCAGCCATTCTCTGGGCATGCGTCCAACCTTTCCGGCTTTATGGCTCAAAAGCAATCCTCCCAGCCGGAGGGTTGGCATTCGTGAAGACACGTCCTGGAGCTGCCATCATGGAATTTTGCGCTGGACAGGCAACTGTGCCTGTACCCCCGGGGATGGCGACTGGAAAGCACAATTGCGCCATTCGTTCGAACGCCTGGCAGAAGAGCTTGACCGGTTGTATGAGGATGTGGCTGCATCCCTGGTGAGGGATCCCTGGGAGCTGAGGAACCGCTACATCCACGTAGTTCTGGGTGAGGAGACATTGTATAGCTTGCTGGCGAGAATGACCGAAAGGACTCTGACCAGCGAACAGGTGCGCCGGTTGCATCTGATGTTGGAGTCTCAGCGTGAGCGCCAGCGTATGTTTACTTCTTGCGGCTGGTTTTTTGACGACTTTGACCGGATCGAGCCTAAAAATAATGTAGCCTATGCTGCCCAGGCTGTGCGCCTGGCGCGTTTGGCTACAGGTGTTGACCTAGAACCGGCTGTTGTGAATGATTTAAAGCGCGTGGCCAGCCGGCGCACAGCCATGCGCGCCGACCGGGTTTTTTTGCGTCACTTGCGACGCGCTGAAGGCGTGCAGAGTGTACGCATCGGCTACGCCGATTAATATTTTTATCCTCTAGCGGCCTCTAGCAATTTCTCAATCTGATAACCAGACTGGGCTTCAGCTTTTTTAAGCCGGACTAATACATCGTAACACCGAAGGATTGCCTGGGGTACAGAAGAGGGGACCGCCTTTCCAGGATTGGCCTGACCTTGTTCCTCAGTTTGTTCGGAAGCGGTAATTTCCACCACAGCTGCTGCAAAAGCCCACCACAGGAGCTCATAGAAAGCCTCTTGATTGAACCATAGGATCCCCTGGTAGCGATTGACGCCCAGGAAGCTCTGGATATCGATATTCTTCAACCAGGATTGCAGTGTCTGATAAGCCTGGTCCTGGTCAAGCGGCTCGGCGCATTGCCAGATAGCCTGTCCGACAAGCAGCTTAACCATACCTACCGCGCGCCAGGCGGCGGTTTCGCTTAACCCCAGGTCTTTAAAACCGCCAGTGATGAGCTTGCCCAGCAACCATTCGTCGATCCAGGTGCGGCTCTGCTCACTATAATTCTCCTGATCGAGCAGCTTTCCAAGCTTGTGGGTGAACAGCCAACCGAGCAGCGAGCTCCAAATCACCGCCTCGCCGCCCTCCAGCCCTCCCATAGCCAGGCCCTTCGATGAGGTTGGACCCGCCAGCAGGAATTCGATGGCCTCAGAGTACTCGGGTGATTTTGTTAAGGGGAAGTGAGCCTCGAGCGCCGGCAGTGCCAGCAGGGCAGCCAGCTCCTGGCGATTTTCAGCAGCCAAGTCAGCCTCATCCCCAGCAGCTCCGGTCATAGCCTTAATTTCACTTAGCAAAGCGTGCATCTTTTGCTCGGCCTCGGCCAGTACGCTTTGAATGTTCGAATCTTCAAACGTTTTACCGTTTAGCCGGTTATCGATCAACCATTGCAACGAACCAGCATTAATCAGCTCGCGGAAGAGCTGGTGGATGGGCTGCAGGAAGATCTCTTTCAGAGCTTCATCGATATTGGGCACGCCACGCCCGTTTAGATATTGCGCCAACTGGGCGTACTGGCGCCATTCATTATCCTCCACTTCACGGAAATCCAGGAAGACCTGGTACTGGTAAGCGCTTAGCTCAGCATACAGGCCCTGTTTGTGTAGCTCTTCATTGTTTCGGATATATTCCAACCCGCCGATGTGATCGCGGAAGATGGTATAAACATTCCAGTCGTTGCGTAACCCAAGGCCCTCGCCCAGATTCTTTTGGACCAGCTTGCGTTCCTCACCCTTGACCGGCACAGCCGCGGAGATACGGATCCAGCCGCGCGCTTCGGCGTACTTGTTGTGGGATATAACCAGGGAGCGTTCTCCTCCGGAGCGATTGGAATAAGCAAATACGTCTTCATTGACATTGCCTTCGGGGTTATAGAAATCGTACAACAAGAAGTTCTCAACGCCGGCAAACAGATAACGACGGCGCATAAGCGGGAAAATCTCCCGCTCGTGACGCTCGACCAGGGATGCATCCGGGCGCTCATCCCAATACGCTCGCCGGAATTCCATGCCATACTTCTCCGTATAGCCTTCCACCTGCCCGTGGCCAAACATCGGCAGGCCAGGCATGGTAACCATCAGGGTGCAGATACCGAAATACTTATCTCCTTTGCCAAATTGGTCCACTGCAGTGCGCTCGTCGGGGTTATTCATAAAATTGACATAACGCTTGAGGATCTCAGGATCGAACTCAAGGGTATTCTTGATCACCAGACGATATTCCTGGTTCTTTTCATCGCGGAGCATATTCATAAATGCACTGTTGTAAACACGGTGCATGCCCAGGGTTCGCACGAAATAGCCTTCCATCAACCAGAAAGCCTCTGCTAACAGCAGCGTGTCGGGGACTTCTTGTGCCACCCGGTCTACTACCTCGCGCCAGAACTCTTGCGGGAAAGCTGCATCGAACTTGTCCTTGGTCAGCCCATACTCGGCCCGGCTGGGAATATCTCCGCCGCTGCCTGGCTCTGGAAACCACAGGCGATGGAAATGTTTCTTAGCCAGGGTCATGGCGGCGTCAAAGCGAATGACAGGGAATTTGCGCGCCACATGCAAAATGGTTTGAATGACGGCTTCACGCACTTCGGGATTGAGGTAGTTCAATTGGGCAGTGTCATTCCAGGGCATAGAGGTCCCATCATTGCCATGGTAAACGAACTTCTGACTGCCAGTCCATTTATCCACTCGTTTAAAAACCACCGCCGCGTCAGTATTGTCGTAATAATGGTCTTCAATTTGAATACCAACACGCTCGTCCCAGGAGAGGTCAGGACCATTGAATGAATAAGAAGGAAATGGGCTATAGTCCAATGAAATGAACCAGTCCGGATGCTCAACCACCCAGCGGGAATCGATGCCCATGTGGTTGGGTACCATGTCGGAGGCCAGGCGTATGCCTCGTTTCCAAGATCGGTCACGCAAGCTGCGGTAAGCTTCCTCTCCGCCCAGGTCGGCGGCGATGTCGTAGCTGAACAACGAGTAAGCCGAGGCGACCGCATCAGGATTACCGCGTAGTTGTTTGATGTTTTTAGAAGCCGAGCTGCGCTCCCATAAGCCAATCAACCATAGCCCAGAGAAACCCCAACGGGCCAAAGTATCCAGCTCCTCGTCCGGAATCTCATCCAGGCGGTTGATAGGCCGCTTGTATTTTTTTGAAAGCTGGTCCAGCCAGACGTAGGAGTTCTTGGCGATCAAAACCAGGTTTGGCATCCAGTCCCGGTCGGGGCTGAAGCGCTCGATTTCCAGCTCCTGGCCGGTGAAATCGTAGACCCGCGCTGGGCCGCCACCGCCTACACCGAAGATGGCTTTTTCCTCTTCTTTGATCAAATCCAGACTGCTTAGCAGCCGGTAGAGGTACTTACCCAGAAGAATTGACCAGCGCGTGCGGATGTATTCCAATTGGCCGGTCAGCGAGTGGGGTACAGCAATGGCCGGGCTGCGCAGCATGTCGATCAAGTTTTGGTTTTCTGGACCAAACCTTGGCTGGGTCTCGAAGAAATCATGCAGGCTGGTGATAACTTCTGGATAGGCCGTCCCTTTTTCCAGGGCTGAGTCGTCAAACAGCTCGAGGTAAGGGGCAAAAGCCGGGTTGGCATTCGCCAGCCAAAGCATAACCAGCTCTTCGAGCACAATCTGCCGGTTGGGGAGCTGACCACCACCTGGCAGGTCTGATACACCGGCCAGATATTCGTCCAGGTTGATTTCGCGCTGGTAAACCGCCAGCGGAGGGAACTCTTCAACAAACTGCCGCAGCACTTTATCCACTGCTTCTGGTCCGATATTTTCATTCAACCAGGCCAGGGCTTGCTCCATGACTTGAGGGTTGTGCTGCTGGCGATATTGACCAACGACAACGTGCAGGATCTCATCGATCAGCCCCATGGCGTTGATCTGGCCGGCGCGAATTACCTGCTCCGGGAAATGAACGAGATCGCGTTTGGCATTCATTTTCTGAGCGAAAACACGCGAGGCGTGGAAATTCGCAAAAACCACGTTACCGCTCAGCGAGAACAAGCTCTCGTCGAACTGGTAGCGGTCACGCGACTGGCGCGAAACGTGGAATTCCATCTTGACCGGGTAGTATTTTGGCATTTGTCCTCCCAAGCGCGGAATATGTGACTTCATTATATCCTGTTACAGGGATTAACAGGCATTACCAGCGCAGTCGATCGTGCTAAACCAAACGTCTGGCAGCCAGGATGGTAATGTCGTCGGAAAGTGGGTCGCAGCCGCCGAAGGTACAAACAGCCTGTTCGAGCGCTGCGGCCATGTCTGCCGCACTGGCCTTTTGCATATAAGCGGCGGTACGTCGCAGGCGCTCTATTCCGAATTCATCGCCCTTTGGGTTAGCGGCTTCGGTAACGCCATCGGTGTAAAGCAAAACGAAGTCTCCAGGATCAAGGTGTACAGTAAATTGACCGTAAAGAGAAGCTTCGTCCACCCCGAGCGCCATCCCGGTGCGATTCAGGACTACAAACTGGTTTAGGGCCGCGTTATAGAGCAATGCTGGCGAGTGACCGGCGTTGACATAAGTGAGATCGCCCGTAGTGGAGTCTAATAATGCATAAAACAGGGTGACAAAATAGCCGTCAGTGGAGTCGGCGCTAATAAGGCTGTTCGCCAGGGCAATGCCTTCGGCCGGCGAATGCGTGGATTTCAGGCTGGCCCGAACAGTAGTGCGAGTGAGCGCCATGAACAGGGCGGCAGGCATGCCTTTATCCGATACATCCGCAATGATAAGGCCAAGTTTGCCCTGTTCGGATTCGATGAAGTCGTAATAGTCTCCAGATACTTCGCGCGCCGGGTGCCAAAGGGCGCCAAAATCCCAGCCTGGCAGCTGTGGTACACGGTGCGGGAGCAGGCTCACTTGCACCTGGTGAGCCATTTGCAGCTCTTTTTCTATGCGGCCTTTATCTACGGCAACCTGGTAGAGGCGTGCATTCTCGATAGCAATGGCTGCGCTGGAGGCTATGGCTGTCAGTAATTCAAGGTCGGACTGTACGAATACTCCGGCTTGCAGGTGGTTATCGACGTAAATAACACCTAGCGGACGATCTTTGATGATGAGTGGCACGCACAAGATTGAACGCAATCCGAGCAGGAGCACACTCTGGCGCATGCTGAAGCGTTCATCGCGTTGCGCGTCGCTGGTCAGCATGGGTTGGCCTTCGCGGGCCACATTTTCGACAACGCTGCGCGAGATTTGGAATTGCGGGTCGTTGATCGTCTCCTGGTCAATGCCACGGGCCGCTCGGAAAACCAACCCTGCGCCGGCGGCATGCGAGCCGGGTTCCACCAGCATAACAAAACCGCGTCCCGCATGGGTAGCCACGATCACCTCATCGATCACCCGTTTTAACACCTCATCCAGATCGAGAGAGGAATTAAAGGTCTGTGATAGGTGATAGAGTAGTGCCAGGCGGTCGCTCAAGGGTTTGGATGGAACAGCCATTCAGCCTCCTTTGGCATGACTGGGCCGGATAAATCCGCCCCTAATTCGTTTGTATAATCGATTTAATTATACCTAGAAATAGGATTTTGGATTAGTCTACAGCTTGCGGCCGGATAGCTCGGACAATTTCTAATGACGCCAGAGCCTCTTCGACGCTCAGCTCGAATACCAACGGTCCCCTGTATCCTGCATCCGCCAGCCTATCGAGCAGGCGCGCCACGTCCAGGTCACCCTTGCCAAGTGGTTGATGATCCTGGTTATATCCGATATTCTGTTCAGGGCCCTGCCAGGGTCCATCGTGCAGGTGGATTTCTGCCAGGCGCGGCAAGCATCGTTCCAGGGCTTCGAAAATGTCTATTGGTCCGGAAAAGCCCACCAGCACATGCCCTATATCCAAGCACATTGAAAGGTCGAGTTGCTCCGCCAGCTCCAGGGTCATGTCAAAGGGGAACTCGATCGTCTCGATTGCCAGTTTACGGCTGGTCAGACCAGTCTCCGCCAGGATGGCTTGCAAGCTGGCGCGCGCCCCTTCCTGAAAGACGTGCATAAGTACCGACCGGGCGGCTTCTGGCAGACGCATGTGGTAGAACTCGGCCGCCAACGCGCCAGTTGCGTGCAGGACGTAAACTTCCGGTTCCAGGGGTTGAGCAGCCTGAACGGCGTCGATGATCGCCCTCACCGACCCCAAACGGACGGGTGCCAGCGGGGTGGATGGCTCGACTGACCATAATGGGAGATGCACAGTGTAGTTAAGCCCCAACTCGACCTTCAGAGCTGCCAGGCGTTCGATGGCGGGAGAGGCGAATGTTTGTGGCAATAACGAGGCCAGATCGCTGCCCAGCTCGACCGGATTGAAACCTTTCTCGGCCAGGCTGCGAGACAGGCTGGCAAGATCAAACCCAGCGATGTGCGCAAGAACTTTTTCCGCTGGCAAGCCGGAAGGGACGAGAGAATCAATTTGCATTGCCATTATTCCAAAACGCATCGCTCAACCTCCAATTAATAATCGGGTGTAAAATCACCAGCCATACGAAACCTGGTGACGAGGGAAGTTATAATATTATCATGATCTTTACAACTTTGATTTCGATAACTGAGCTTGCCCGGCACATGGATGATCTGGATTGGGTTATCCTGGACTGCCGTTTCACATTGACCGATCCAGACCGCGGCCGGCGCGAATACGTTCAAGCGCATATCCCGGGCGCCGTCTATGCTCACCTGGACGAGGACCTATCCGGTCCTGTGGTACAGGGTCAGTCAGGGCGGCATCCCCTGCCGACGATTGAAATGGCAGCCCAAACCTTCTCGAAATGGGGGATAGAGCCAGGCGTGCAGGTGGTGGTGTACGACGACGCTGGCGGGGCGCTGGCAGCCGGTCGCGCCTGGTGGATGCTACGCTGGCTGGGTCACGAGGCCGTGGCAGTGTTGGATGGG
>Ga0209048_10007485_pt1 | contig 10086 bp, 5 predicted proteins | sample FrelakmetCRP12CR_FD_187146 | JGI IMG/M metagenome (GOLD analysis project Ga0209048, IMG submission 187146) | Freshwater lake sediment microbial communities from the University of Notre Dame, USA, for methane emissions studies - CRP12 CR (SPAdes)... | ecosystem: Environmental > Aquatic >... | reverse complement strand
CGCCTGCCAGATGTTCGGTCCCGGGAGACTTACGGATGACCTGGCAAGCCAGCTGAGCCAGCGCAAAGCTTTTGCCCGTGCCTGGCTGACCGATCAGCACCAGGTTAGCGCCATCGTGCAAAGCTTCGGCCAGGTTGAGCGTTGGCGCGCCGTAAAATGACGCCAGCTCCGGCTCGTCGGGCGTATAGGGCAGCGCCCAATCGGTAATATCTTCGCTGGCAGGCGGTTCATAGGCGATGGGCGGCACTGCGGGCGCCAGCAAGCGCGATGGGATGCCAATTTCATCCAAAGAGAAGAGCGGGGCGGCCAAATGCCAGCCCTGAGCCAGGCGTAAAACGTCATTGCCCAGCCGGATTTCATCCCCAGTCGAGCGTTCCTGGCGTGCGGCCTGCGCCTGGGCTTTCAGATGGGCAAACAGTCGGGCGAATAACGGGCGAAAGCGACCTATCAGCCACCAAAAGAGTGTGGAAGCCAGGAAGCCCAGCCAGAAGGATGCCCTGTCAAAATAGCGCAGCCAGCTCAGCATGATATCCCTATTTAGCCCAGATAAAGGATCCGCCCGCAGTGGTCGCACATGTTCAACTGGTTCGGGCTACGGGCAGCGTTCAGTAAGACGGCATTAAGTGTCGATCCACAGGCGGCGCAAGCCCGGTCGGTCACTTTCGCTACGGCGAGGCCGCGCCGTTTCAGCCTCAATTGTTCATAAACGGAAATATCTTCTGCCTGTATAGCGCCAGCCACTACCCGGCGCTCATCTTCCAGTCGATTCAGGTCTTTTTCCTGCTTGTCTTTGTCCTGGTTGAGAATTTCCAGGCGACGACGGTGATTAGCAAGGGCTTTATCCAGCTCAATGGTCGAATTACTCTGGCATTTAGCGGCCTCTTCTTCGACCAGCATACATTCGAGCTGGCGGTCTTCCAGCACGCTCATCTGTCGTTTGAGCGCAGCGGCTTCGTTCTCCAGGTCCTTCAGCTCTTTGGGCTTGTGCACTTTGCCGCCATAGAGCGTCGACTCGGTCTGTTCGATCTTGATGCGCTGCTGCTGGGTCTCAAATTCTGCATTACGCAGATTCAGGTGAGCTTGCTGGAGATCGGCATTGACCTGGGCGGCTTTTTCACGACTCAGGTTTATTTCCGAGTCATCAGCCAGCGCGCTTTCGATCTCTCTGATACGTACGTGAATCCCATCTAATTGGGAGTCGAGTTGTTGGAGGTGGTAAAGTTGGAATGGGCGGCTCATCTTGTTCTGATTATAGAGGCGTATGACAGAAAAGGCAAGGGACACGTCACATGTCTGGCTTGACAGGCTTGTAGGGAGGTTGTATAGTTGCTTGGACAAGCTGGTAATCCGGATCCTGGTCCCTCTTGCAGATCAACGTGCCATCCCGCATCGCCCTCCTGGTGCTCTTAATCATTTCTGTGCCGTATTTAACTGCCTGGGTTGCAGCCGGGTCGGGGTACAGCTTTGGGGGTTTCCTGCTTAATCCATACGATGGGAATTCCTACCTGGCTAAAATGTATGAGGGTTGGCGGGGCGACTGGCGCTTCACGCTGCCATTTACTGCCGTTCCGGGTCAAGGTGCATATCTCTTTACTTTTTATCTCCTATTGGGACACGCGGCGCGGCTTCTGGGGCTGCCATTGATCGGGGTATTCCATGGAGCGCGCCTACTGGCGACGGTTTTGCTCTTATGGGCATTATGGAATTTCTTGCAGAACCTGAACCCGCAAGGCAAGCACACCGGGCTGGTCTTTGCGCTGGCTTGCCTGGGTTTAGGGATGGGCTGGCTGGCGTTCCCATTCGGCGCCGTTAGCTCCGATTTCTGGGTCGCGGAAGCTTATCCTTTCCTGTCTGCCTACGCCAACCCTCATTTTGTGTTGAGTCTGGCTATTTTAGTCTGGCTGCTGACCATTCGACCTTCCTCCACGGATGACTCACGGCTCGATCGGCGCAAGGTCTGGGGCGGCGCAGCGCTGGTATTTCTGGCATCGATCGCATTAGGTAGTATGTCACCGTTCGCGGTGGTGCTGGGCCTGGCAATATTGGGGATCGTGCTGCTGATAAGGGTTATTGGAGGTTGGCTGTCCGTCCGGCGCTCACCGGGCGGTTTCACTGGCATGGTCAATGATTTGCGGGGGGATCCGTCGTTCCGATCGTCGTTGCTCCGACTGATCTGCCTTTTCCTGGGAGGCGCGCCGGTGGTCTTTTACGCGGTGGCGGCGATGCGCCTCGACCCGGTGCTGGCTGCCTGGAATGCGCAAAACCTGACCCCCGCCCCCCCGATGTGGGACTTGCTACTGGCTTTTTCGCCCGCGCTGCTGCTGGCACTACTGGGTCTGGTACAGGTCTGGCGGCGCAAAGAAATCCAAATCCAGATTGTGGAGGTGTGGGCAGTCCTGGCGATGGTAATGATCTACCTGCCTTTTGGATTACAGCGACGTTTCCTGGTTGGGCTGGCGGTTCCATTATCTGCGCTGACCGGGTTTGGGCTGGAATGGCTGGAAAACCGGATTGGCAAGCGTGCCAGGGCGATTGGGATGGCGGCGCTGGTATTGACCTTCCCGACCCTGCTGCTGGTGGTGCTGGCAGGTCAGTTTGGAGCGCTGGCTCACGATCCACTGCTCTATCTGACGCACGGCGAAGCGCAAGCGTTGACCTGGATTGAGACCAATACCCCACCGCAGGCGGTGCTGTTGGCCGCGCCCCAGACCGGGCTGTTCATCCCCGCTCATACCGGACGGCGCGTGCTTTACGGGCATCCATTCGAGACTGTGCAGGCGGATGTGGAAGAGTCTGCGGTGACCAGTTTCTTTACGAATGCGGCTGCCAACCCGCTGCCAGCGGCAAATTTTCTCGAGGAACGCAAGGTGGACTATGTTTTTTATGGTCCGCGCGAGCAACTACTCGGTCAGATGCCGAATTTACCTGGGCTTTCCGTGGTCTATTTGCAAGACGGCGTGACGATTTACCAGGTGGCAGGTCCATGAAGGCAGGGGCGGCGTGACGGGCGGCAACACAGCTTACCCGGCGATCCCGGAGCAGACCGGTCAGCTCAAACGGGTTGCAGCTATGTGGGTCTTGCTGGTACCCTTATTGCTGCTTTTGCCTGCGCTGGGGGCATTCCCATATCCATCCGCCGATGCGCCTTATTCGGATATGACCCTGGCGCATTATCCCAATGCGGTCTATTTGCGACAGACGCTGCTGACCGAGCAGCGTATCCCGCTCTGGTCGCCGCTGATCCTGAGCGGTAGTCCCTTCGCCGCCAATCCGCTCTCGGGGTTGTGGTACCCGCCAGGCTGGCTGGCCCTGCTCTTTTCCCTGCCGCTGGGTTTCAACTTACTGGTGCTGGCCCACCTGCTGTGGGGTGGGCTGGGCATGTATCTGCTGCTACGCAGCGAGGGGTTGGGACACCCGGCTGCTTTGCTGGGCGCAGCCGGTTTCGAGGCGCTGCCCAAGCTGTTCGCTCATTACGGCGCAGGGCACCTGACGCTGGTTTATGCGGTCGCCTGGACGCCCTGGCTGCTGTGGTCCAACCACCGGCGCACCAGCCGGGAGCACGGCTCAAGCTGGAGCAACCTGCTCTCCTGGGAGGCGCCGGTGCTGGCGCTGATCTTTCTGGCAGACGTACGCTGGAGCGCGTATGCGGCCCTGCTCTGGTGGGGGTTTGCATTGTTTGGGAACTTGCAATTCCGTCTGACACACGACCTATCGGGTTCAGGAGACTCTATTTCCACAGACCCGAAAAGTTTGGCGGTTCTGTGGCGACGGATTCTGCCGCTCTTGACCCAGACTGTCCTGGCAGCATTGCTGGCAGCATCGCTGGCGTTGCCGTTGCTCGAATTTACCCGGCTGTCTACGCGCTCGCAAATGCGCCCAACAGATATCCTTACTTACTCCTTACCCTTGCCACGCTTATTAGGATTGATTTTTCCAGATTTCAACGGTTTCCACGAATACATGCTGTATGCCGGTCAGGCGGCGTTGTTGCTGGCGTTATTGGCCGTCTTGTGGCATCTACGAAAGCCGGTGGTACGCTTCTGGCTGGTTGGATTTGTGCTCTCGCTCGGTTTTGCCCTGGGCGCAAACCTGCCGTTTTTACAGGCGATGACTTCCTTGCCTCTGTTCGACCTGTTGCGTGTGCCCTCGCGCATGCTGTTTATCAGCGGAATTTCACTGCTGGCACTGGCGGCGATGGGAGCTCAAGCGATAATAGATGGGCTTACACCGGTCGAGCGCCGCAGAGCTGGACTGGTGCTGACGGGATATGCCGGTTTCCAGCTGGCGCTGTGCGCCGGGGTGTGGGCGCTGGGCGGCAGGTTGCCATCCAACTTTGCCTGGGGGGCGGGTTTTGCCCTGCTGGCCGCGTGTTGGATCGGCATTTACCTGGCGGAGCGTGTGCCGACCTCTGTGTGGCTGGCGGGTCTGTTCGCAATTTGCCTGCTGGATTGGGGCGGCATGGACCGGACGTTGTTCTGGCCGCGCCCGGCAGAACAGGCGCTGGCAGAAGGCCGTCCGCTGGCGCAGTACCTGGCTGCACAAGAGGGAGACTTCCGAGTGTATTCCCCATCCTACAGCCTGCCGCAGCAGACGGCTGCAACCTATGACTTGCAGCTGGCCGACGGCGTTGACCCGCTCCAATTGAGGTCGTATGTTAGCTTCATGGAACAAGCCAGTGGGGTGCCTTCGACCGGTTACAGCGTTACCCTGCCGCCCTTTGCGAGCGGCGAGCCAGCTACTGACAATGCTGCCTTCCGTCCTGACCCGCACAAGCTGGGCTTGCTCAACGTGGGCTATGTAGCGGCGGAGTTTGACCTGCAGGTAATGGGGCTGGAGCAGGTGCAGCAATTTGGCTCTACCAGGCTGTACCGCAACCTGCAGGTATTACCGCGAGCCTGGGTCCAGCCCGAAAATTCAATTCTCGGTGAATCTGTCCAGCCGGTTGAGCTGACCGAATGGCAGCCTGACCGGATCAGACTGCACGCGGCGGGGCCTGGGTTTTTGGTGCTTTCAGAAGTGGCCTATCCCGGGTGGCGCGCTTGGGTCGATGGCGATCCGGCTCCAATCGAAACAATGGGGGGTGTACTGCGGTGTCTGCAGTTGGAGGCGGGGGAGCATGAGGTGGTATTCGGTTTCTACCCGGAGAGTCTTTACCTTGGATCAGGTCTTAGCCTGGCAGCAGTGCTTCTGTTGGCAGTTGCATTGCTGTACCAGCGAAAACGAGGCGGTGCTGAATGAATAGTGCGCCCTCGCCGGGTGGAGAGGCGGAATTCCCCAGATCTACGCTACCAGCAGACAACGCATGGCGGTCTGTCAGCCGGGGAGAACGGCGCTGGGTGCTGGTCTTTGCAACGCTGGTGATGCTGGCGACGACGCTGCCTTACCTGGTCGGCTATGCCGCTGAAGGTCAGGCCTATCGCTTTTCCGGGTTTGTCTTCGGCGTCGAGGATGGCAATTCCTATATTGCGAAAATGTTGAGCGGCTCGACCGGCGACTGGCTTTTCCGCTCCCCCTACACTGCCTACCCACAGGCGGGTTTATTCATTTATATCCCTTACCTCCTTCTGGGTAAGCTGGCGGCAGCAGCGGGTCTGCACGAACAACTGGTCAGTCTGTACCATATATTCCGCTTTATCTCCGGGATGCTGGCGATTTTAGCCAGCTACGACTTCCTGGCCTATTTTATCCGTGACATCCGCCTACGGCGCTTTGGCCTGGCCCTGGCATGTCTGGGAGGCGGATTGGGCTGGCTGCTGGTCTTGCTCGGTAAACAGACCTGGCTGGGATCGCTGCCGCTGGATTTCTATTCTCCCGAGGCTTTTGGTTTCCTGGGGTTGTATGGTCTGCCGCATATTGCGCTGGCGCGGGCGCTGTTACTGTGGGCATTGCTGGCTTATCTGAGACTGGTTGAGCGCGCGTACGAGCCGCCAGAGCAGCCAGCGGGCAAGCAGCGTGGAAGCCTGCGCTATACGCTTCAATTGTGCCTGCTCTGGTTGCTGGCGGGGCTGTTCCAGCCGCTGACGCTGGTGCTGATCGGCGTGGTGATCGGCTGGCACCAGTTTGGGCTGGTCGTCTGGCAACTGATCCGCCAGCGTCGCGGGCAAGAGGTGAAATGGGGTGCATGGCGTCGTTTGTTCGGCTGGCTGGTGGCAGCAGCGGTTTTGCCGGGCCTGTTCACAGCCTACAACCTGGGGATTTCCTTCTTTGATGCTTATGCCCACATATGGACTGCCCAAAATGTGATCCGTTCGCCGAATATTCTGCACTATTTGGTGGCATACGGGCTGCTGATCCCGTATGCCTGGGTAGGCGGCAGGCGGTTGATGCGCATAGATATATGGCGCGGCTGGCTGCCGGTCGGTTGGGTCTTGCTGTTCCCTATTTTGGCCTACGCGCCGATTGATTTGCAGCGCCGGCTGACAGAAGGCGTCTGGCTGGCATGGTGTGTGCTGGCGCTGTCTGCGCTTGAGCCGGAGCCAGCAAAAGCTGAGGCGGCGAACCCGAAGCGCCTGAATCTGCGTTTCGCACTGCTTTGGCTGGCTTTTCCTTCCACCATATTCCTGCTGGTCGGTGGGATGCTGACTGCCTGGAATCCCGCTCTGCCGATCTTCCGCTCAGCGGAGCAGGTGCAAGTTTTTGAATATCTGCAGGGCAACGCGGCGCCGGGAGCGGTTGTATTGGGCTCGTTTGAGACCAGCAATGCTCTGCCAGCCTGGGCACCGGTGCGAGTGCTGGTTGGCCACGGACCGGAGAGCATCCATAAATCCGAGCTAGAGCCACGGATTGCGGCGTTTTACCGCTCCCAGACCCCTGACGAACAACGCCAGGCGTTGATCGATCAATTTACCATCGGCTATGTCTTCTGGGGACCCGCCGAGCGCAGCCTGGGAGATTGGCAGCCTTCTTCGACCAGTTGGCTGAAACTAGTACAACAGCAGGGCGTTTACGCCCTCTATCAAGTGGAGTCTGTGCCATGATTGCCATCCTGGCTCGCCTGCGCAGCCTTTTCAAATTGCCACTTTGGCCGATCTGGTTAGCCCCTTTGGTACTCCTGGCTCCGGTTTACCTGACCGGCAAGGCTTTGTTCTGGGGCACGCCGCTCTTGCAGTTTGGACCCTGGTGGAGCTACGCCTGGCAGACCCTGCTAGCGGGTCATTTGCCTTTATGGGATCCGCTGCTGGGGATGGGCTCGCCGCTGCTGGCAAACTACCAATCAGCCTTGCTCTACCCGCCGAACGGGCTTTACCTGGCGCTCTACGCTTTGACCGGCGCTCCGCTGATGGCCTGGGGCATGGCATTGAACGCGGCAATCCACCTGGCTTGGGCGGGAGCCGGGATGGCTGCCATCGCCCGGCGGCTGGGTCTGGGCGTCCTGGCGCAAGCCGTTTGCGGGCTGGCGTTTGGGTTGTCGGGGTACCTGGTCGCCCGGCTGGGTTTCTTGAGTATCACTGCTACGGCAGCCTGGCTGCCCTGGGTGTTATGCTATCTGACGCCTCGCCCTGGGGAACCGCTCTCAGTGCGCCGGGATTACCTGAAACTGGCGTTTTGCCTGGCGATGTTGCTGCTGGCAGGTCATGCCCAGACCGCCTGGTACACGCTGCTGCTGGCAGGCCTGTGGGCGGGGTTCTGGGCCGGTTTTTCGTCCCGGCTCCCGTCCGAGGCCACGGAAATGACGCTCCGTGGCGCCCGGCTGGCTGGGCTGCGGCGGGTACTTGAGACCTGGCTGTGGCTCGGGTTAGCGCTGGCGCTGGCGGTTGGGATCTGCGCCATACAACTCCTGCCCACTGCGGAATATCTGGCGCAGTCGCAGCGCGCGGCGGCGGTCGATTATGATTATGCCCTGAATTATTCATTCTGGCCCTGGCATTTGCTCACCCTATTTGCGCCGGGCATATTCGGCAGCCCGGCTTCCGGCGACTATTGGGGGTTTAGCAATTATTGGGAAGATGCGTTCTATATCGGTTTGTTGCCGATGTTGATGGCGATCGGGGCTTTGTTGGGCAGCCTGCGCCGAAAAGCGCGGGTAGATCGCCCGAGGCGGTATTTGACCTGGTTCTTAGCCGGGCTGATCGGACTTTCGCTGGTGTTAGCGTTGGGGAAGAATACGCCGGTCTTCCCCTGGTTATACCGAAATATCCCGACCTTTGCCATGTTCCAGGCGCCGGCGCGCTGGCTGATCTGGAGCGTATTTGCCCTGGCGCTGTTAGCAGGCATGGGAGTGGAGCATTGGCGACAACCGCACGGCTGGGGGCTATACTGGACGCGCATGTGGACGATGGGCGCCTTTGCTATCATGGTAGGAGCAGGATTGGCGTGGCTTTACCTGGGAACGATCAGCCCCAGCTTTATCCGCGCCACGGCGTTGATGGGCTTTTTCGGGGTGGGGATCGGCATACTCAGCCAGACAGCGCCGCCGCAGGAGGACCAGGAAAAGGTAACTGCGCCGGTGATCTCTACTCAAGCTGCTCGGGGCAATATGCGACAACGGCTGTTCCAGTTTGCTCCTCCGCCGCCCAAGCTGCCTGACCCAAATAGACCGTATCGTTTCGGACTATGGCAGTGGGCGGTTGCCGCTTTCCTGGCACTTGACCTGTTAGCGGCCGGTTGGGGGTTGAACCCCGGCGGACCACCGGAGCTATATGCTGCTTCGCCGGTGGCTGCCCAGATCGACAGGCTGCAGCAGGGCGAGCGGGTGTACCTGGCAAAACAGCAGGAGGATTGGCTGAAATACGTGCGTTTCTTGCGCTTCAACACATTCGATCCCGGGGAAGATTGGCAAAACCTGCGTGCGACGATCCTGCCAAACACCACCTTGCTGGACGGTATTCCTTCTGCCAACAACTTCGATCCATTATTGCCGGGACGTTATGCGGATTGGGTGGATATGCTGGAGCAGGCCAGCCCGCAAGCCTACAACCAGATGCTGCGCTTGATGGGGGTGGGCGTGATCGAGATGTTGAACCGCAGTCAGCCGTCTGGGGTGCAATACCGTGCTTATAACGGGCGCAGGCTGCGCCAAGTCGATTGCGCTCGTTTAGCCAGCGACCCGGTTGAGGCGCGCAGCCTGGTGTTGAGCGGTGGATTGGATTTAGACCAGGTGGTCGTGCTGGAAGGACTTGCCGCGCCGCCGGTGGATGACTGCCCAAAATCTGCGCCGGCGAAGCCGGTGGATGAGCCGGCAGTCATCCAGCTGGGTGGGGGCCAGACTACCGGGACGAATCCGAATCGCATCGAAATCCATTCATCGGCTAAAGCTCCAGCCTGGCTGGTGTTATCTGATGTCTGGTACCCAGGCTGGCAGGCTCGAGTGGATGGAGAGCCAACTCAGCTTTTGCGGGCTGATTACCTGTTCCAGGCGGTACGCGTTCCCGCGGGCGAGCATCAAATCGTCCTGTCTTACCAGCCGCTCTCATTCCGGGTGGGCGCCGCACTGAGCCTGATCTCGATCCTGATTGCGGGATTTATTTTTATTTGCATGCGGCGCGCTATGAGGCCAGATGGGGAACAAAAAGATGACACTCAAGCCTGCTGATAGAAACCTCTCTGCCTGGGGAAAGCTTGCGCCGGCGTTGGTGATGCTGCTGGTCGCTGCGCTGCTGGTTGCAATTGCAATTTTCCGGGCAGGCGGCGATCCCCTGGCACTGGCACGCCTGGGGACGTATTATTCGGAGGGCGATCCGAACGGAACGAAGGGCTATGATGGGCAGTTCATCTATTACATCGCTCGCGATCCAGTGCCTGAGCAAGTTGCCCCATACCTGGATGTGCCAGCCTATCGCTACCAACGCATCCTGTTGCCGATGCTGGCGCGGACGATTTCTTTTGGCAATCTCGACCTGATTCCATGGGCCCTGGCGCTCCTGGGAGTGCTTACGACAGCCGGAGGGGTCTGGGTGGTCAGTGAATTATTTGCGAGCTGGGGGCTGAGCCGCTGGTATGCCCTGGTTTATGGCTTGTATGCCGGGTTTTTGTTGGCCTTAATCGTCGACCTGCCAGAGCCGCTGGCTTATGGCCTGGCTGCGACAGGTCTGTTGCTGCTGGAACGCGACCAACGCCTGGCTGGCTGGATTATGCTGGGGCTGGCGG
>Ga0209048_10007483_pt1 | contig 10087 bp, 1 predicted proteins | sample FrelakmetCRP12CR_FD_187146 | JGI IMG/M metagenome (GOLD analysis project Ga0209048, IMG submission 187146) | Freshwater lake sediment microbial communities from the University of Notre Dame, USA, for methane emissions studies - CRP12 CR (SPAdes)... | ecosystem: Environmental > Aquatic >... | reverse complement strand
CCACCTTCTACAGCCAGGTCTCCGTGCTGCGGACCGTCGAGCAGATCGTGGGCCTTGCGCCCATGACCCAGTTCGACGCCGCCGCGACCCCGATGCTCAACAGCTTTACCGACACGCCGAACATGACCCCCTACACGGCCGTCGTGCCGTCGCAGGATCCCCACGAGAAGAACCCCGTGACCGCCCCGCACTTCAGTATGTACGCCTCCCTGGCCGACGCGGCGACCGCCGTCGACCAGAACGAGTCGCTGGAGAACCAGGGCCTCTGGGCGAGCGTCAACGGTTACGACAGCCCGATGCCCGCCCCTCAGTCGAACCTCCACCTGGACGGCCCGGAGACCCCCGGCGCCTCCAATTCGCCCGATCAGAACGGCCAGGGGAACTGAGTCCGGACCGGACGAAGGGCAACGAATGCGGGGGGGGGCAGCCGACGGCTGCCCCCCTTCCTGCGCGCAGAGCGGGGCAGAGCGGGTCAGACGTATAACTATAAAATCTCCAAACTCCGCGTACTGCCCATTTTTTCGATTCTTTTCAGAGCGGACACTCGGCACGTCTCGGAGGACCAGAACGACCCAGCAAGGACGCTGCTCCGATTGAGAAGGGTAGGAAATCGATCCCCGCGTGTAAAGTCCGGGTTCGGTGCGTCATACTAACAGTGGGGGTTCAGCAAGGTTCCTTGGCAAGACGGAGGAAGGAGTTGTGTGGCGAGATCGGCCCGTGCGCCGAGGTTCCGCCATGGGAGGCAGTACTTCCGTTTGGCCCGCGCCGGCCGACGCGCGGTTAACAACCTCGCGACTCCCGCGGGTGAAACGGAGGTACTGGCCCCTGAATTCCCGGCGGCAGGCGGCCGTCTGACCCGGTTCCTTCGGGACCGAAAGATCGCATCATCGGCGGCTCGAGGCCGGCCACCATGACATTGATCATTTTGATAATCCCGTTCTCAAGCGGCAGGATTCTACTTCGGTTTCGGGTGGTAAACGAGTTATGCTGTCAGTAGATCTCTTATGAAACCAAATGAGGTATCCGCTCGGGATTTCAGGTCATGCCGGACGAACGCACCGAACCATCAAGCCCCTCGTGGAGACGCAAGGCCAGTCCAGCACCTCGGACGGAACGGCCGCGGCATGAATGGACCAAGCGGAGGCCCAAGCCGGCCGGAGAGGCCAAGCTCCCCAGCTCGGGAATCTTCAAAGTCGTCGCCGCCCTGTTGGGTTTCCTCGCTTGCCTCGCGGCCGTCGTGGTCCTGATCATCTGGATCCGGCCACCCTCGTCGGTGGCTGTCGTCCTGGTTGGCGCCGACTATGCCGATAACCTGATGATCCCCCACAACATCCTGGGCTGGAAAGGGATGGAGGCAATCGATGCGCTCGCCAGGACTCCTCCTCCCTGGGCACTGTTCAAGCCCGCAAGGTTTGAGCTGATCGGGAGCCTTCACAAACTCGACCAACCCGACGATTGGGACAAGGTGGTCAAGGATCTGGTGAAGAGGCGGTTCAAGCAACAGACGATCCTCATCGTGCTGGCACTGCACGGGGGCTCCGATTCCGAGGGGGCCTATCTCTGTCCCGACCGGATGGCTGGGCCCAAGGAACGGCTCGACCTGTCGCATGTCATCGAGTCCATGGCCGATCTTCCCCCTGAGAAACAGAAGATCCTGGTGCTTGAAGCGACGCAGGTTCCGTCGAACTGGCAGCTTGGCATGTTGCACAACGACTTCGCCCGCCGGCTCGACAAACTGGAGGACGAGATCCGCAAGGTTCCGAACCTCTGGGTCCTGAGCGGCGCCGACGTGGATCAACGGTGCTGGGCCTCGGAAGGCCTGGGACGAACGGTGTTCAGCCACTATCTCATCGAAGCCTTGCGGGGCCGGGCGGCCGGTGATGACGGTCGGCTGAGCCTGGATGAGCTTCACCGCTTCGTCTCGAAGCAGGTGCGGAACTGGGTCTGGAACGCACGTGGAGCCATTCAGGAGCCTGTTCTTCTGCCCCGGGCGAGGCGGAAGAGCGACCGAGGCGGAAGCAGGGAAAGCGACGGACAACCTCCTGGCGAGAGGGGCGCGAGGGAAACGGCCTCCCGCCGGCCCGCCAGCGAGGTCTTCTTGGCGACGGTCGCCAGTGAACCGGCTTCGAAGTTTCAGGAACCGTCTGATCAAGAACTCCGCGCGGTTTGGAGAGCTTTCGGCGAGCTCGATTCCCTGATCCCGCACCCGGCCGTTTATTCTCCCCGGCGGTGGCGGCAATACCGAGCGGAACTCGTTCGTTTCGATGAGCTCGTACGGGCTGGAGCCTCGGAGCAGGCGTCGGCGCCGATTCACGACCGGATTGTCTCGTCGAAGGCGATCCTGGAGCAAGAGCGCTTCTTGAAGGCGGTTCCCTCATCGGCTGAGAACAGCCTGGCGATGAGCGCGCTCGAGGGACCTGGTGGCGAACCGGAGGCCTCCGGCTCCGAGTTCATTTCGTTCTGGAAGGCTGAACGCGGCTCGGAGGCTGCGAAGGCATGGGAGATGTTGCGAAGATCCGAGTCCGGCGCCGGCCAGGGACGGGCGTCGGTCCGACTTCGCGGCGACGATTTTCTGCTCCTTCAGGCAAGCCGGAATCCCGGCAAGGATCTCGAGTCCGTCGCCGAGAAACTCGAGATCACACGCGGGCACGACTATCCTCAGCCGGCGGAAGCCCATTTCGTGAGGATGCTGGCCCGGCGGCTCGAGCCGCTTGGCAAGCAACCCCAGAAGCTGCTCGCGGCGGTCAGCCAGGCCATCTTGCTCCGGAGGCAGGCGGAACGAACTGCGCTGGGGGCTTCGGGCAGGGCACGGGATTACTCCTATTGCGAGCAGATTTACCCGTGGATCGGCAAGCGAGTCGAGACCGCCGATGCCGAGCGCCGCCTGGGGGAGGACCAGCTTTTCTCTGCCGACCAGTCAGCCTGGGACCAGGCCGCCACGGCACTGGGAAAGGCACGCCTGCTTGATACCGAGATCGCCGGCCGAGCCGCGACGATCCGGGAGGCACTGGCCGCCCGGGATCATGCCCTCGCGAACCTCCCCGGCTTCTCCCACTGGGTGGCCGATCGATACGCCGACGAGCTCCAGGGCGAGCTGATCTCTCGCATCGAAAACCTCTGGGAGAAGACCCATCTGCTCACGGCCAAGCTTGAAAGCGCGAACGACCAGGCCGATCTGGTGGTCCTGCGCCAGGCGGCCGCGGACCTCTCCGAGGGGATGAAGCAACTGGCAACGCGGTTTTCCGAGCTCGCCGAACGGATCGACACGAACCGCTTGAAGCAAGATTGGGAGGCATCTTCGGCCGCCGCCGCGGTCCCCTTCGGAGACACCGGCGGACGTTCCACCCGAGAGAAGCTCTGGGAGCGGATCGCAAATATCAAGAAACACGACCGCGAGATGGCCGCGATGGAACAGTCAGACACGGCCAAGGTCACCGATGAGCAGCGCGCCGAAGAGGAGAAGCGCGCGCGAGCACGTGCGGAAACTCAGGGCCTGATGGCCTTGGCGGCGCTCGGGGAGTGGTGGTTCGACGACCGAGAGGTCTTCGCGGCCAGGGAACAGGGAGACTACGCATCCACGATCAAGAGAGTGCGTGCCGCGAGCGAGTCGGGCTTGGACCAAGGTCAACCCTGGAGGAGCCACATCGCCGCGGCCGGAGACCGCATCGGCTTACGCTGGCAGCGTATGTTGGGAGAAATCGATCGCTTGACCGACGAGCAGAACGGAATTCCCGATTTGCACGCTTTTCAGGATCGACTCGTCAAGGCCGACCGGCTGGAACGGTTGATCGACGGCGGTTCGCCTCGACTCGCTGATTCAACCACCCAGGCGGCAATCCGGTTGCGTGAGGCTCGGGCCCACACCCTTCTGCTCGGAATGGCGGATCGCGCCTGGGAAGATCACTGGTACGATGAAGATCCGAAGGAACGTTACTATCATGCAGTCGGATCGCGGTTCATCAACGATGCCGACAAGTACTTTCCTCAGAGCGCGCCGGTACGCGCCGCCCGGGGACGCTTGGATCGGAATGGCAGGATCGCCCTCGACGGCCCGCCGCGGATCATTCTCACCAGCGAGAGCGAGGGCAGAATCGCATACCGCGTCACCGACGAGGGAATCGTGCCAGCCGGTCTTCCGGTTGTGAAGCCCAGCGCCGAGCAGCCGCTCGAACTCGATCCCGGGGCCAAAGGTTTTCACGTGATTCCCAGAGGGCAAGCCAAGGATATGGTGGCCATCACTGTTCGCAACCCCCTGGGAGACAGGTTCGAGAAGGACCCGAACGAGAATCGGCCCCGGGTGGCGCCCTCCTCGTTCCGGCTCGACGGTTTCTTCCGGGGCCAGGAGTTCAGCGGGACGACAGCCGTGTCGATCCATCCCGTTCCCGATACTGTCGCGATCGGACCACCGCCCAGCGATCCTCCCGACGCCAGCATCGCCGTGCGCGCCAGCAAGGAGATCATCGCCCGCTTCGGCGCCGGGACTGGCTCGGTCGCGATCGTCCTCGACTGCTCGGGGAGCATGCTGGATCAGACCGGAGGCGGCAGAACGAAATTCGACGAAGCTCAGGAGGCTCTCAGAGAGGTGCTCCCGCTCGTGCCGCCCAAGACCAAGCTGAGTCTCTGGACGTTCAGCCAGCTTCCCCCGGGAGTCAACCAAATTTTCCAAGGAGACCCGCTCGCCAGTGAGCCGGAACTGACCATCAAGCCTCTCTTGCCGATGGCCCCCTGGGATCCGCGACAAACCGATGCGCTGGTCGGCCAGATCAGGCAACTTCGGCCGTACCTGGAAACACCCCTGGTCGAGGCCATGTGGATGGCGGCTAACCAGGATCTGAAGTCCGCCACCGGGCTCAAGACTCTGCTCGTCCTGACCGATGGCGACGACAATCAGCTCGAAAAGTTCAACCCCAAGTACAATCCCAACAGGCTGTCCGTCAAGGACTTCATCGTCGCCGGGTTCAAGCCTCTGGGCATCACTGTGAACATGGTGTTCTTCACGCCAGCGGGAAATAAGAATGAGATCGATCGCGCCAGGGATCGCTTCGGCCCGGCCCTGGCCCAGCTCGAACCTCGCGGCAGCTTCAGGATGGCCAAGGATCTCAAGGAGCTGATCGCGACTCTCCAGCGAGGCCTGATTCAGAAGCTGACCTGCCAGATTCTCAAACCCGATGGCACGCCCGTCGCTGACGAGCCGCTCGACGTGACGGATCCGAACGAGGAAGAGCGGTGGTGCCGGGGATTGAAACCCGGGGTCTACAAGCTCAGGGTCCACGCGGGCTCGAATGTGGACCAGGATATCGACCTGAGGAACGGCGATCGGATCATCGTCGAGCTGGTCGAAGATCAGGCGGGGGCCGTTGTCTTCCGCCGTGGACTTTACACCGCCAGCAACGAATTCGCGGGACGTTCCAGGGTGGAGAACGAAGCCTGGCGGTTAACCCCACTGGCGAACCAGGTCCGGCAAGACGGCGACCACGATCGGCTGCAGATGGCCACCGCCCTGGAGCGGAAACCTGAAGGGAACGTCGCTGGCGAAATCCAGCAGGTCAAGCCCCGCATGGCCTGGTTTCGTCTGGGCGCCGAGGATGTCGAACATCCGGAGACCCGATTCATGACCCGGTGGCGTGAGCGCGTCTTCTATCCCGGGCCAGTCTGGCAATTCGACGTGCCGCGGTGGATCCCGGGTCCGGCCGGCGACCGATTCGCCGCGCCCGTCTTGAAAGCCTGGTGGAGCAACCCCGAGAGCAAGCTCGAGCCGGCCTCCGAGCTCCGATTCGATCCCCCCGGCAACCTGGGAGAGGTTCCCCGCGGGGTGCGGCTCGGCGAGGGGAAGACAGTCATCATCGAGTCGATCGGCCTGGAGGACCATCGCGTCGAGGTCGCTCCGGGCGAGCCGACCCAGTCCAAGCCGTGCCTCGTCGTGCGGCTGGCTTTCTCCGGCGATTACCCCTGCCTGGTTGATCCGGCCTCGCTCAGTGGGTTGCAGATCGTCGGCCACGAACATCGCGTTTACTCGCAGGCGGGCAAGTACACGGGGCTCTTCTGGCCGGTGAACCCGCCCCAGTTCCAGCGGCTCGCTGGCCTGGGCCTCATCGCGTTGGACGAGTTCCGGGGGCAGGCCGACAAGAAGAACATGCTCGAGATCAAACTTGGGCAACCCACGGTGGAATCGCAGATTCCGGCCCCGCCCAACGTGCCCTTGCGGGCAAACTAAGGCTGATTGGCGATCCTTCCGCCGACATGATCGTTTCCATTTCTGGGATTCTCCGACCGAGAGCGGCTGGACGACTTGGAGCGTCTTTGATGGGGCCACGAGAGGAGACACGCGATGAGCGCTGACAGTACAGCAGGGCTGGGACGCTGGCGTGAAAGAAGGCGCACCCGCACCGGCCCTGATCGAAACCGAGTCTCTGCCAAGAAATGGTTAGGGAGCACGCTGGTAACGGCACTGTTTCTGCTCACGGCCGGGGGCCTGATCTGGATCGTCTGGCACTTGATTCGCCCCTGGGAGCTCACTCCTGAATTCGTCTCGCTCTTCATCACCAGGTACAAGGGACCGCAGATCCCCACGATTCCTCAGGCCGGGGCCGACCGTGACATGATCCGGCAGGCAACCTTCCTGGACTCGATCCATTCGGCGGCAAAAACCGACGATGGGCTGACCCTCGAGGTCATTCAAGATCGGCTTGACCGGCTCCGCCAGAAGAAGACCGACGACGCAGTCATCGTTTATCTCTCGACCCATGCCGTGGTCGATGGTGCCGGAGCCCTGCAGATCCTGGCCTATGATTCCGACCCCTTCGCCACCAAGACCCTTCTTCCCCTCAAGACCGTGCTCAGCGCGCTGAAGCAGTGTCCAGCTCGGAAGAAACTCCTGGTCCTGGATGTCATGCCGGACCGGGGCAGTCCGCTTGAACTGGGCGGAACCGAAGATGGGGTCGCCGACCTGATCAGCAAGGAACTCGCTCGCCCGGGCGAACCCGGTAAACTCGACGATCCCCACCTCGCGGTCCTGGCCGCTTGCTCTCCCGGCGAAGTCGCACTCTGGTCCGAGCCCTTCCGCCAGTCCGTGTTCGGCCACTTCTTCGTCAAGGGGCTCGGCGACCCCGAGGCCGATACCGATCAAGACCATGCGGTCTCACTCCAGGAGTTGTCGAAGTATCTGACCCAGCGAGTGGACGGCTGGGCACGCCAGCATCGCGCCATGCGCCAGCGTCCCATGCTGATCGGCTCGACCGAGTTCTTCCCGCTATCCTCGCTCAACCGTCGAAAACCGAAGCCACCTGCCAGAGTCGAGAAGACAGAGCAAGCCGGCGAGAATGAGACTCCGGCAGACCAGTCCAAAGCCTCGGAAGACAAAGCCAAGGACCTGGAGAAGCGCAAGGCGGAAGAGAAGAATCAGGTCGAGAAGAAGAGCAAGGCAAGCAAAGGCGCGGAGCAGGACACCGAGAAACCGGCCACCACGGGGCCGGCTTATCCCCCGTGGCTTGCCAGGGGCTGGGAGCTGCGGGAGCGATGGGCAGTCGGTCCCGAGATCGCGGAAGCACCGCGGCTGTTCCGCCAGCTCGAGGCCAATCTGCTTCGGAGCGAGCAGGATTGGCGCCTGGGAAAGGACCCCAAGAGCCTCGAGACAGCCCTGGACAGGGCGGTCGGCGCCCTCGCCGCGAAGATGGAGCAAGATCGCCATGAGAACCGACCACCGGAGCGATCGGTCGGCCAGTCGCTCGCCTTCGGGAAGAACGCGGAGCAGCCGCTGGTCAAGGCCCTCGAGGAAATCCTCGAGCGCGAGCGTCATCCCGATCCCGTGGCGACCGCGGACCAGCGGAAAGCCCAGCGAACCGAGATGGTCGGCGCCTTCCTCAAGAGTTTGAAGGACAAGACAAGCCTCGACCTCGCGATGGCCATCGTCGAAGCAGCCAGGGTCGCACGACTCGACGCCGAAACCGTCCAGCTTCTCGATTCGATCGTCGTCGGCAGCATGCTCCCCCGCAATGTCATCGAGCTTCGTCTCCTCCTGCAACTCGCCGAGCGCGCCCGGAACGTACGCCGGGAAGACTGGAACGACGAGCTGGTGAAGAAGATCTGGGACACCGTTGTCGTCGCGGAAAAGACGAACAATCGGCCCTGGGCATTTCCCTGGCTGCGCGGCTTGCTGGATGAGGCGGACGCAATGCGCCACGACGCCGAGGTCCTCTTGCTCCCCCGGGCCATGGGATACGCGTCGGCCGGTCAGATCGCCCGGTCATTGGACCGGGTGGCCAGGGCCTACGCGTTCATCGACGACAGCCAGACCAAGATCGATGAAGCCCGATCGGCGAGTCTCCTGGCTCGTGCCACACTGCCGGCCTACGTTCCATTCCTGGAGGCGAGCCCGAGCGTCGAGCGATCTGGCCTGTGGCTCGACGCGGCAAGAACCGCGCAGGCTCTCGACGACCTGCTCGAAAAGCCGGACCTCGGCGTCGAGAGCACTGCCCCGACACGTGACCAGTTGGAGCTGCTCAATAGCAGGCTGACCGAGAAAACCCAGGAACTGAGAACCCAGCTTGGCGACCTGCTCCGTCCGTTCCGGGCCGAGTCCGTGCAGCGGCTTATCGGGCGCTGCAAGGAGAACCTCCCCGAAGCGCGGCTGGGCCGGGAGATCGAGGCCCTTCTAAAGACCCCTTTCCTCGGGGCCTCGGATCGTCAGGAGCTCTGGAAAGCCAGCTTGGATCTGGACCGGCGGCTCGAGGAACTGCCAGATCGCGACAGCGGGTCGACTGCCGACGCAGGCGCCTCTGCGGACCGGATCCTGGCCGTGAGCAACCTGGTCGGACGCAGGAAGGAACGGCTCCTGGCTCTCCTGCAAATGGCAGACCCGAAATCGACCATCAAGGGGCTCGAGCCTGGCGGCGTTCCCAGCGGCAAGGATGCCAGAGCAGATCAGCCCAAGGAAGCCGAAGAGCGCACCGCCGGCGAGCCCCTCGCACAGACCTGGGGGGATCTGGCACGGTTCACGCGAACCGTGCATTCCAGGATCACCGACGCGCTGCAGCGGGGAGAACGCGAAGCCGGCCAGGACCGTCCCGCGTGGATCGCACCGGCCTTCATGCTCGATGAGAAACACAATCCGATCCGGCGCAGTCGCGATCGGGAAAGCCTCGCCGCCTGGACGTGGCTCGCCTCCCGATACCGTCATGAGAGCCGTGATCTCCAAGGACTTCTCGATCCCTCCGACACCTTTTTCGATTCGGCCTCCCTCGAGTGCCCCCGCGCGAGTGAGCTCCATCAAGAGCCAAGCCTCGCGCTGAGCATCCCCGAGCGAGCGAGCACAGTCCGCCGACTCTCGTCCCGGCAGCCGACGGCTGACGTCGAGGTCGAGCTCATTCTTGGCGGGACCGATGCCGGGACTTCCGAGAAGGTGACGATGGCTGCCCTCGAACCCGATGACCCACGCCTACAGGTGTCGAAGCCTCAACCGGCCGAGCTTGAGGTGTCGCCCGCGACGTCGAAACCAACCCGGCTGCATCTCGAGTGGGATGAAAGCAAGGGAAGCGGGCCGAACGCGCCTCCCTCGGGGATCATCGTTCAAGCGCGGTTGGCCGGCGGCCGGGCGTTTCACTTGCTCGTGCCGATCGAGATCGTTGCCGTCAATGCCCTACCGCGGCTGGCGCTCCGCGTCGATCCTGCCCTGGCGGTCGACGCGCCGTTCGATCCCCTCCGGCTGAGGACCCTGCCCGACAAGCAGTCGTTCTTCGTCGTGGTGAAGAACCCCTCGCCGGTCGATCGCAAGGTGATCGTCGATGTCATGGCGGGGGATTCGGTGATCGCCACGAGCAGCGAGAAGGACAAGCCGCCTCTCGAGGTGAAATCGGCTTCGACGGTCGCCGCGAGCTTCGGCGATCCGACCGGCAAGCCCACCGATCCACTCCAAGAGGCTCCTCAGAATCTGAGCCTGCGTTTGCGCGACGCGGCCGGCGGCCAGGAGTACGAACGGCGAGACCTACGACCGGTCATCGCGTCGCCGCTCGAGTACATCGAGATGATCAAGGCGCAGTTCATCCCGCCTCGTCCGGGCGAGGTGAATCGGCTGGAGGTCACCCTCCGCTCG
>Ga0209048_10007482_pt1 | contig 10088 bp, 10 predicted proteins | sample FrelakmetCRP12CR_FD_187146 | JGI IMG/M metagenome (GOLD analysis project Ga0209048, IMG submission 187146) | Freshwater lake sediment microbial communities from the University of Notre Dame, USA, for methane emissions studies - CRP12 CR (SPAdes)... | ecosystem: Environmental > Aquatic >... | reverse complement strand
CTGCAATGAAATGAAGGATTACATCAGCTGCCAGGACAAAAGTCAGTTGAAAAAGGTATTTCTGGTGCACGGCGAGTATGAAGCGCAGCAATTTTACCAAGGTAAGCTGGAAGAGGCCGGATTTAGGAATATAAGCATACCTGAGGCCGGTACTGAAGTTCAACTTTAGATGCCTGACCTGTCATGTGTTGCACTCACCGTTAGCTGAGCATTTCCGGTTACTTCGCACGCGCTGTGCAAAATCACTCTGCAGAAACCTTGGCAAAGGAGTTACTTGCGGGAGGCTACTAAGGTGACAGTGTCTTCATCAAGCAGCTGGTGGTCTAGTCCCACACGCTGACCAGAGTATCTTGCGCTTGGACCCCACACGTGAGCGTACCTGAATTTCCGCGAGATTTGTTTATGCATAAGGTTGCAGACCTCTTCGATGGTCGAATTATGACGTAAGATCAACGGGTTTTCGGTATCTGCGGCTTTACCGTGAGGTTTTAAGAACACGCGAATAAACCCTAGCTTTTCGAAGATCAAATCTTTAAGACGATCGACGTTAATGTTGTGCTCGGCAGAAATATGAACGTCACCGAAACCCGCTGGGCTAGATGATTGGTCTATCTTGTTTACAACCGTTATTGCAGGGATGAACCGTCTGCCCGGGATCAACGCGTCTACCAATCGATCGACGGTTACGTCTTCATGAAGCAAGACGTCCGCGTTGTGAATCTTGAAGTCGTTTAAAATCGCGACTATCATGGCTTCATCGATTTTAGTAGCATTTGGGGCCCTTTTAATTAAAACACCCCCACGGGATTTCTTCTTTATCAAAACGTTCGGAGGCCTTTCGTTGATCCGAATTCCCGCTTCATACAATTCTCTTTTGATTACGTCAACTTGCCATTCGCTAAAAACGTCGACCAAGATCAGGATGAGGTCTGCGCTTCTTACAACCGAAATAACCTCTCTGCCCCTCCCTTTGCCCGCTGTTGCGCCACGGATCAATCCTGGGACGTCCAAGACTTGTATGCGTGCTCCTTTATGCACCATGGAGCCAGGTATAACATTAAGCGTAGTAAAATCATAAGCGCCGACTGGCGATTTTGCGTTTGTGACCGCGTTTAGCAAGGTTGACTTTCCAACGGATGGATATCCTACCAGCACACAGGTGGCATCACCGGACTTTTTTGGCGCATATCCGGTCCCTTTATGAGAGCCCTTCGTCTCCCGTTGCTCCTTTAGCCGCGCTAGTTTTGCTTTTAGACGACCGATGTGGAGTTGTGTTGCTTTGTTGTAAGGGGTGTCGCGTATCTCCGTCTCTACTTCGCTGATTTGCTCGTCTACGCCACTAACACGGTCTCCTGATCGTCTCGCATTCATAAGATGCCCTCAGCGGATGTAGAATGGGGCCGCGTTGCTTCAAAAAAATCAGGATCTGCTCTGAGCGGTGACCTTTGTATTTACTAAAACGAGCTTCGTGTGCTCGCCTCGGATAGCAAAGAGGTAAACGTGTGGGTCATTCGATGCCATACATTCCATCCATTTCTTGTGCAAGGTCCCATCTGAAGAGATTGGCGGTGATCCGTTTTTCGCACGGAGTTCATTAATGCAGTATATAAAATCTGACTCGGACAATCGAGCGACTTTAGACTTCATACCGATATTACGTGGCCACCACGCCTGTAGCTCTTCTGTTATATCGTTTATGAAGCCGCCGGTGGGCATCTTCTTGTCAAAGTTCTCGATGACATCGATTTTGCCGTCTCCATCATCTAAGCCGTAATAACATTTCACGGCGTGTTTGGCTAGCTTGAGGTCGCGTTTTCCCAAAATAAGTCCCATATTAACATTCGTAATCAAAGTATTTCAATATTGTGTAATCATTGCTATTAGTCGGCGTTTTTCGTGTTAAACAACAATAAAAGGCCTTTAAAAGTTGCATCATCTAAATTTGTGACAATGTCCGTTTCAACTATGATTTTTGAAGAAACAACGTGTTACATGTTTAGAGTGTTGTTTTTAATAAAGGATTTTTGCTCTCGAGCCAAGCAAAGATGTACGACTTAAAAAAATGCAAGAGAATGCGCTGAAATTAAACCGCAAGCCCCCTAAATAATTGGTGGATGTTCACCTCGAAATAAAACGCGAGAGTTTACATGAGCAATTCTAGCCACTCGTCGAGGAGCGAACAGTACTCTGGAGTACACACCTCATGGCATCCGATGCAAGGGGCTATCTTGCCCTGCGCTAGAAGCACATCGTGCCTGTTTTTTTCGCCCTCTTCAGCTTTCACTTTCCCTCCACCTTTGTCGTTGACAAATGAACTGTGAGTATATTGGTGTTTTGAACTCCCCAAAGCAGCGTAGCGTGTTTTTTCACGCATGCGCCCTCAGTTCTGGGATTAGTCGTTCACGGGGTTTAGAAGAATGATGTTGTTGCCGCGGAGCACTACCGATCCGAGAACTCGCGACTTCTCCCCGTCAACAACTTCTGTCGTATTCGTAAGATGTAAGTTGAGATAGTCATCGGCACTCATTAGGAGGCCTTCGAGCACACATTTTTCGCCCTTCATCTCGACTTGAATTCTGGAACCAACCAGATTTTGAACCTTCTTCGATGGGAACAATTTAGATCCTCAAACAAACTTGGTTTTTCGAATACTTTAATATTGCGTTAGTTTGTTCGCGAGACGATGTCTCACGCTAGAAGATTTCTCACGCAGGTTGGGTTACTAATCCATAAACCAAAGAAATGATTAGCTGCGGTGGGACTCAAATGAGGTCAACCATACAATATGAACGTGAGGATCGCGAGCGAAGAGAGCAAAATAATCAATGCGTTGGCTAACGGATTATCATACTTACACAAGTGCGCTGAAAAATTATGACGGCTCAGAGGCCAGAGCAGCGGACAGCCTGATTTTGTTAGTGTATCGAGGAGGATATGGCTTGCGACGGCCGCTGTGAGTGCGGGTACAACGAGTAGATCAAGGGGCGGATATCGTGAGAGAAAGACATACGAAAAGCAGGCACACGCCGCTATGGTGAAGATCGAGTGGGAGACTCCGCTTCTGTGGTGAATAAGTCTTTTGGGCATACGTTCATCGATGTCAGGAATCGATGCCAGTGCAAGCGCAACAGTGCTAGAGAGCAGTACTATCACTTTGTTTGTTTCTGGTATAGCAAGCTCAAAAATGGCGATGCAGAAGATAAAAGCAAAAACTGAGTGTGCTAGTGCCTTCACATACGTGTGTTGGTTGCGCCTTCGTTAAGTAAATATACGGTCGGGGCGACATTAAAACAGAGCTTATCCTTCGGGTGAGCATCGTTCTTTAAGGAGAATTTGTTAAGCCCGGTAGTGTAGCGGTCAATCATGTGAGACTCTGGATCTCACGACCACGGTTCGAATCCGTGCCGGGCTATCTCCGCTTAGGGGAGAGCCTCATACTGAAGCTTCCCCTTCGTGCGCTCCCACTCCTCAAGGGGAATACTATATTTCTTTTCTATGGCGTCTCGGTAGTTTGGGCCGCTATTATATGCGCAAAATGGGATAATCAACCCGCCTGGGACTGCATAATGAATAGCGCAGCGCTTGACCCGTTCAACGTCATAGTTGTAAGCGTCCATGAAATGCATGCCACCGATGAACAGGGCCTTTTTATGAAAGTCACCGAGCGTTTTATATTCGTGAGTTAGTAAGACCGTCTTTATTATTTCCTTAAACTGAATCCCCTTAGGTTGCTTCTCCTCGTCGACGAGCGAATTCAGTGCGAGTAATCCTCGCATCAGCGCTGCCGGTTTCCGCAGCACACCGCCGTTGTTCAGGTTGCCCGCGAGCTTCTGGGTCAGCTCAAAGAATCTGTCGACGTCCACGAACCGGTTTATTGGAATCAGTTTCCCATCTTCGACGAACAAGTAAGTTGCTATACCACAGTGCGGATGTGTACTGAACTCGATCTGCGGCGTTTGCGTATAAGCCTCAATGAGCTTTGAAATCGAAACGACGCACGGCACTGGATAAAAATCTTCAGTTTTGACTTGTCCATCCGTCTGTTGTTCTATGCTTAACGCAAGATCGGGTAGGGTATATCTCTCAGCATTTCTGACTGCCACGCTGAACTCGTTTGCGGCACCTGTGAATGCCATTGGCTGGAAGTTGACCCCTCTAACGACATCCACGTTTTGAGCTGCAAAATAGATAATTTTCCCGACTTCATGGTCATTTAACCCTCGAGCGACCGTGGGAACTAACACAACGCCTTGGCCTGCATCTCTGCAGTTCTCGATGGCCTTCTTTTTCAGCTCAATCAGACCATCCGTCTCCTTAGAAACGCCATTAAATTGAAGATATACGGTATTTAGCCCAGCTTGTCTAAGCGTCCGTGCAAGCGTGTCATCTTTTCCGAGCCTAATGCCATTTGTCGCAATTTGGGTTTGAATAAAGCCCATATCGACCGCCATTTTGATGATCTCAGGGAGATCGTCCCGTAACGTCGGCTCGCCTCCCGAAAACTGAACCGCAAGCGTTGGAATTGGCTGCTCTTGGCGTAGCGTGGAAAGCATGTCTCTGAGCTGCTCGAATGACGGTTCGTATACATAACCCCGCGCATGTGCGTTGGCAAAACACCACTCACAGCGCAAGTTGCACCGATTAGTAACGTCGACATTTGCTAGGGACGTCGAAGTCAGATGGGCATCGCAGAGGCCACATTCAAGCGGGCACACTTTTTGAAGTGTCAGCTGAGGATTCTGCACTCCGTGTCCTTCATACGAAAACCGCTCAGCCTTATGATACATTTCTGCGCTTGACCAATACAACTCGTCGAACGCGCCATGCTCCGGACATTCCTTAACCATCCAAATCTGGCCGTTCTTTTCATAGATGGTAGCGTCGACGGGTTTAAGGCATATATGACATAACGAGGTCGTTCGCTTAGGTAGTGGCACTGGTGCTTCGTAAATCGGCATTTAGTTTCTCCAGCTTTTGCTAATAGCACATTTTATTCTGTTACTATTATTATTTTGTGTTCTAATAGTCGGGGTAGACCGCGCGCAGTCACGCACTGCGTTCGATTGCGATGAACGTTCCGGACAGACGAGAGACAGATTTAATACGTATGGTGCGCCTTTCGCAATGCAATGCTCTCGCTTGTAATTGACGCCTTATGGCTGATGCTCCCCGCCTACGTGCCTAACTCGAGCGCTGTCCTCTTTTCAGGAAAAACCCCTGTCGATTTTGGGCGGAACTTTATCGATGGCAGAAGGATTTTTGGACCGGGGAAAACGTTTAGGGGCTTAATCGGCGGGACGCTGTCGGGTATAGTAGTCGGTCTGCTCCTACAACTTATCAAAGAAAGCACACACATTAGCGTGCCCTCGTTTGAGCCGATTTCAGTCGTCGTCACCCTATCGCTGGGCGCGATGCTCGGAGATCTTGCGATGAGCTTCCTTAAAAGGAGGCTGGGCCTTGATCGAGGCAGCCCATTACCCGTTGCTGATCAGCTTGACTTCGTCGTTGGTGCATGGGTGCTTACATACGTCTTTTTTAGCGACTGGTTTGTCCACAACTTCACCCCTTCGATAATAGTCATCCTCCTCATTTTGAGTCCGCTGTTACACGTCGCAGTAAACATCATCGGGTATAAGCTCGGCAAAAAAAAGGAGCCGTGGTAATTATAAGGGGAGCTTCAATAGCAAAGCTTTTTGGGCGTGGAGCCTGTTTTCAGCTTGCACGAAGACGAGCGAGTGTGGCCCGTCCATCACTTCATCGGTGATCTCCTGCCCCCGATGAGCAGGAAGACAATGGAGCACTATCACGTCGTCCTTGGCTCTGTCGAGCACTTTTTCGTCAATACGGTACTTGGAGAATGCGAGCAGGCGCTCTGCAGAAGCAGCCTCGTCTCCCATGGAGATCCAGGTGTCCGTGTATAAAATGTCTGCAGCGGACGCGGCTTCTAACGGATCGCGAATTACTCTCACGGCTGAGAGCGTTTGACCCCGCTCAACAATGGCAGCGTTCGGTTCATACCCCGGCGGACACGCGACGTCGACGCGCATGCCCAAACAGGCGCATGCGAGTATAGCAGAGTTGCACACGTTATTTCCGTCTCCAATCCAAGCAAGTTTCAAGCCACTGAGGGTACCTTTCTTCTCGTAAATCGTCATCAGGTCAGCGAGCAACTGGCAGGGGTGCTCAAGATCAGAGAGGGCGTTAATAACTGGGATTGAGGCGTAGTCAGCCATTTCAACAATGGTAGAATGGCGCCTCGCCCGCAAAACAATCCCGCTTAGATACTTTGAAAGTACCCTCGCGGTATCTGCGATCGTCTCACCTCGCCCGAGCTGGAGATCATTCCAGTTCAAGTAGATTGGATATCCTCCCAGCTCGACTATAGCAACTTCAAACGCGGTTCGTGTTCGCGTCGATGGCTTCTCAAATATCATTCCCAGAGTTTTGTGCTGCAAACGTTTTGAGAACTTCCCACGTGATCGTTCATCTTTGAGACGGAGAGCAAGCTGTAAAACGTCGAAGATTTCGTCTTTGGATAAATCACCGATGGAAATAAGATCTCTCATCTTGGGCCCTATGGGGCGCGCTCTTAACTGCCCTCTCTAATACGTTTCATGTGCTCAATGCGACGTTGTACGAGTTCGCGCTTACCGATATCGTGCCTCGCAAATACGTCACCCTTTATGAATTGTAGGGCCCGTTCTGCTTGTTGTTCGGCATTATCTATTGTCTCAGCCACACCGAGGACTGCCAACGCCCGGGAGGTCGTGGTGGCGATCACGCCGTCGCGCTCGTCAACGCTCGCATAAAAGAGCGTAGCATCGATCTTATCCTTGTCGATCGTGATCTCGGTTGGTTTGGGGTTTGCCGGGTAGCCAGCTGGAACAACATACTTGCAGACCGTCGCACTAAGTTCGTATTCAGTCGACTTCAACGTCCCATCAATGGCCGATTCTGCAAGCTCGATGAAGTCAGATCTGAGGAGCGGAAGAACGTTCATTGCCTCGGGATCCCCGAATCGACAATTATATTCGACGACCATAAGTCCCGTTTTCGTCAACATAAATTGTCCGTAGAGGATGCCTTTGTACGCCGCGCCGCTGCTTTTCAACGCGTCAACCGTATGCTGCATAATGGCGACGGCAGCGCTATAGTCCTCTTCTTTCATAAAGGGTAAAACGTATGACTTGTCTGTGTAAGAACCCATGCCACCCGTGTTCGGTCCAAGATCCCCCTCAAAAGCGCGCTTATGATCTTGAACTGCCGGCGCGGGCGCAACTACGTTTCCATCGACGAATGCTTGCACGGTGAACTCTTCCCCAGAAAGACACTCTTCAATGACGACCGGCCCATTGAGCTTTTTAAGATAATCTCTACCCTCAGAATAGCTACTGACAATCACGACACCCTTTCCACCAGTTAAACCAAATGGTTTAATCACTAAGTTGCCGTCATCGATATTCTCTTTGATGAAGCGATCTGCGTCACTCAAATCGTCGAATAGCGCGTATTTGGGGCATCCTTTGATACCTTGTTGGGACATGAAGGCACGCGTCCAGCCCTTGTTCGACTCTATTAGAGCAGCCTGTTTCGTAGGTCCAAAAACACGCACACCGTGATCGTTGAGCACGTCGACAATGCCCGCGGCGAGTGGCGCTTCTGGGCCGATCACCACCAAGTCAGCACTTCTGGCGTACTCTGCCACCTTCTCGACGTCTGTTTCGTTGACGAGGCGGTAGTTCTCGCATAATCGGGCGATTCCTGGGTTTTTGTATCTCATCGCAGCGTAGAGCGTTGGCTCTTCCGCGCTCTTTGTTATTGCCATTGCAATCGCGTGTTCACGACCACCAGAACCAACTAGCAAGACCTTCATGTTGTGGGGGGTAAGTCATTTTACGATAAAAAGCTATCCAGCGCGAAAGGACTTAAAGAGGATAGGTAATATATCAACACATACCGTTTTTTAACAACATCATCAGTGAGGGCAGCTTATTCAAAATAAACTAAGCAGGAGCAAAAATCGGAACTTTTATAGGCCATCACAACCGCCTATGTTGTGGGCCTCAGAAGGAATTTTTCGCGAGACGGTTTAATGTGCGGCATAGTAGGGTGCATCAGCAACCGGAAAGTAACGCCTATACTAGTCGAATCACTAAAACGGCTCGAGTATCGAGGTTATGACTCTGCAGGTATTGCCACGCTCAACGGGGCTGAAATTGATATCACGAAGACTGAAGGGAAGATCTCTGACCTTGAAACTATTTTAAGTCTGACCGACAATGCCTGCGTTGGGATCGGTCACACGCGGTGGGCTACCCACGGGGTCCCCTCCTCGACTAACGCGCATCCTCACGTCGACTGTAGTGGCAGCATTGCCGTGGTTCATAACGGCATTATAGAGAACTTTCAAGCCCTGAAAGAGGAACTTACGAGCAAAGGCCATATTTTTAGCTCTGACACTGATACCGAAGTGCTGGCACACCTCTGTGAAGACTATTACAACGGTGATCTCGAGCAAGCTGTGCGTGAGGCACTGCTTCGTGTCGAAGGCTCGTATGCCATCGCGGTCATATCGGACAATGAGCCAGACGTCATTATCGCCGCGAGAAAAGAAAGCCCGTTAATCGTGGGATTGGGGGTCGGGGAGAACTTCCTTGCGAGTGATATTCCCGCAATTAGGAAATATACAAATAAGGTCATTTACATCAACGACGAAGAAATTGTCAGGATAACGAGGGACAACGTTACCGTATCAACATTGCAGGGCTTAAAAGTCGAGAAGACCGTAACAATCGCAGAGGGCAGCATTAAAGATGCGGAGCGGGCCGGTTACGAGCACTTTATGCTTAAGGAGATCCACGAGCAACCAAAGGCACTACGTGAGACCATGGAAGATCGTTTGTGCGAGCTCGAGGGTAGCATCGATTTTAAAGAACTTCGGGCTCTCGAAAACGAGATCCAGGAGATTGAAAGCATAAGCATCATCGCCTGTGGGACTTCTTACCACGCTGGGCTCCTCGGCAAGTACATACTGGAGGATCTGCTGCGAATCCCGGTCCGTGTCGAGTACAGTTCTGAGTTTCGATATAACAACGTCCTTTCGGGCAAAAGATCTCTCGCAATCTGCATCAGTCAGTCAGGTGAGACCGCAGACACGCTGGCAGCGATGAACGAGGCCAAATCGCAAGGATACCTGACGCTTGCGATTACGAACGTAGTCGGAAGCACCATCACGCGAAAAGCCGACGAAATTCTCTTAACAAAATCAGGAACAGAAATTGGGGTCGCTGCTACAAAAACATTCACGGCTCAGATACTGACACTATACATGTTCGGCGTCTATGTCGCGCGATTGAAGAAGCTTACAGACGTTGAGACGTCACGAAATATCATCACCTCAATGAAGTTGGTGCCTGGACTTATCGAATCACTGCTCGACAATATCAGCACTATCGAAAAAACCGCTTCTCGAGTTTGCGAAGCGGATTGCTGCTATTTCATCGGACGCGGACTCAACTATCCTATCGCTCTCGAAGGCGCGCTGAAGATGAAAGAGATCTCGTACATCAAAGCTGAGGGATTTCCAGCAGGAGAGCTAAAGCACGGCCCGCTCGCCCTTATCACCGCTGACACGCCGGTAATTGCGCTCGTGCCACAAGGTAAGACGTATTATAAGACGCTCGGCAACATAAAAGAGGTAAAGGCGCGAAACGCCTACGTAATTGCGATCGCAAACACCTCTGATGACGAGATCGTCAAATATGTAGACTCGGTAATCAAGATACCTGACGTTGATGAATTCTTCTCGCCGATGCTCGCTGCGGTAGCGCTTCAGCTGCTCGCGTACTATGCAGCTAAGTATATAGGTACTGAGATCGACCAGCCGCGAAATCTCGCCAAGAGCGTTACGGTTGAATAGTTTAACAACGTATCGAGCTCTACTCGTCTAATCATCTAATCATCTAATCATCTAATCACTCTATCGACCCAACGGGAGTCGTTAAGGCAATTCACGTGCAGAGCGCGACCGTTTGCAGTTTATACGAGATTATGCCGCGAGAACGTGCCGTTGAGATCGGACTGGTAAT